>Ga0335074_10015536_pt1 | contig 10700 bp, 6 predicted proteins | sample Lox_Sample_23_FD_206715 | JGI IMG/M metagenome (GOLD analysis project Ga0335074, IMG submission 206715) | Soil microbial communities from Loxahatchee National Wildlife Refuge, Florida, United States - Lox_Sample_2.3 | ecosystem: Environmental > Terrestrial > Soil > Wetlands | place: USA: Florida...
AGGGGGCAGTTTTATCTTGGGGGCGGGAATACTCGCCACTTCCGAATTGATTTTGGACAAAAAGTCAGTTGCGACTTCATACCAGATCCCTGACGAAAGAACATATTCCTGCTCGTTGAGGGGTAGCTGATAGCCGAAACACTGGTAGACATTCGTGCGCCTTGGCTCCTCCTCGGCACCACTCAGAAGGTGAACCGGCGTCTCCTTTGCGCTTTGAACTGTCGCTTCGAGGCCTTTTCCCTTGAGATAATTCTCCCAGCTTTCGAGCAGCAAATAGGGCCGCGTAACTGCAGTTTGAGTCCGCCTGCCGAATACATAGGAATCGACAACCTGATCGGCGTCGTGCCGATAGGTCGGAGTGAACAGCACCAACCGCTTTGCCTTCCCAGACTTCAACTCAGCGTCAAGCTGAGCATTTAAGTTGAGCGTGAGTGCCTCGTCATCGATGGGGTCAATGTTGTCGATCTCAGGCCAGCGCTTCCTATACTCGTCGCTATCAAAACGCCTGGCGGCTGATTCGAGCACCTTGCGAAGGTTCGAAAAGGGCACAGCCACCCGAAGGTTTGTCGAGCCTCGTAGTTTCTTGCCAAGAATTTTCGCAGAAGAAATCCCTTCAATGCTGGCAACCAAATCCCGGTCGAATTCAACGTTAAATTCCTCGACGGCGGAAGCCCGAGGAGCTCGTTCCCGAGCGACATGCCATTTGGCGAATACCTGCTCGAGGTTCACTTCGACCAGCTTGTCCGGATCAACGGAGTTGAGTGCAACTCGGCGGCCGAAGCTCTGCTCGAGCCAATCGTCGTGCAACTTCGTCCACCCATGCCCGAAAGCCAACACGAAGGTCTTGCCTAAGAGTCGAACAACCAATAAGGCCCCAGTCGATTCGGTTGAGAGTGAAAAAGTAGCGCCGTTTCGAAGGAGCGGTTTAAGAACCTTTGCCCACGACGGAGGTTTTCGGAGACTTTGCATGGTGAACACATGCCCGTCCCAGCCCTCGGCCAGCGGCAGCCCGTCTCGCGTCGGGAAAGCCTTCTCGAAGACATCAGCTCTATCGGGACGGAGCAGGTAGATGGACAATTGAGATGCGGGTTCGTCGCTCTTCGCCATGACGCAGTGCTTCTGATTCCGTAGACAAAGGTTATCATCAGCAAGGCCACCAGCTAGATAAGTTATACAATTATGTAACACCTAGTTAACGCCGGCACGATTATCCCGCCCGATTACATCCGCAACTGTGCCGCAATCATTTGCAGCGACGACCCCTTTTTCGTCAATTGAGTCGGAATAGCTGACGCGCGAGACGTACAAGACGCGCATCGATCCCAAACTCAAAGCAGCGAGATGGATTGGCTAGTCGAATTTATATCGGAAGACTTCTCAATGCTTCTATCGTTTCAACCAGCTTGAGAAATTCTCTCCGCGGATTACGGAACCAATCGGTCGACCAAATGCGGTAAATCCTCCAGCCCAACTGTTTCAGCACCTGTTCCCGAAGACGATCTCTATCTCGCACAGATCGTGCTGAGTGATAGGTCGCGCCATCACATTCGACCCCAAGGATGAAAGACCCACCGCGGTTGGGATGACGGATCGCCAAATCAATGAAATAGCCTGCGACACCGAGTTGCGGTACAACCTCGTACCCGCGCTCATTAAGCATTTGGATCACCCAACGTTCAAACTCGCTGTCAGGTTCCTTGCAAGTGATTTCTGTTGAATCGAGGTAGCCGTTCTTCGCGTAGGCGAGGTAATGCTTCAGCGCTTTCACTCCCAAGCGCGACCGTTCATCAATTCGAATGTCGCTCGCTTTCATCGAAGTGAACAACCGGACTTGTTGTTTTGCCCGTGTAAACAGCACGTTCAACCTGCGGTGCCCATAGGCGCCATTGATGGGACCAAAGCGTTGATGAAAGTTTCCTGCAGAATCTTTCCCGTAAACTGCAGAAATAAATATTACGTCCCTCTCGTCTCCTTGCACATTTTCAAGATTCTTCACAAAGAGTTTGTCGAGTGTATTGTCCCATCGGAGGCGATAGGCTTCGGCTTGGACATCGGTTGCGAAGAGATCATCCATCAGTTTCTGAATAAGATTCTGTTGTGGCTGGTTCATGGCGACTATGCCTAAAGACCGCTCGGGAAATTTGCGCATGAATTTCTGAGCCTCGGCGACGACTGCCTCGGCCTCAACGGGGTTCATGCTCTCGCTGTAGACGCCATCAATTTCTTCGAGGTGGACTCCGAAATCGGGGTGTTTGCCTCGCGGCGACGGGAAAACAGTTAATGACCCTTCGTAAAACTCGCGGTTCGAGAACGCAATGAGACCTTCATGTTGTGAGCGGTAATGCCATCCTAGGCGGCGAACAGGTTGGTATGGCCCGCGCGCAAGATCAAGAATTGACTCCTGCCCAGTCAAATCCGCAACTTCAGCTTCGTCTGTTTCTTCGTCTGAATCTCCATCTCTGTCTACCTTCTCGAAGAATGGGGTTGGCGGTAGCTGTTTGGGATCACCAACAACCACGACCTGGTTGCCACGTGCGATGGCACCAATTGCATCATGCGGCCTGATTTGAGACGCTTCATCCATGACGACCAAGTCAAATCGAATGCCTTCTGGGTCCAGAAATTGCGCTACTGACATTGGGCTCATCATTAAGCAAGGCTTTAGAGCTTGGATAGCTGCTCCCGCTCGTCGGAACAGGTTCCGAAGTGGCGCGTGCCTTTTTTGCAGCCCGATTTGCCGCTTTATCAAAGCAAACTCTGTAAATTCTGACGCCTTGCCCTTGCCCACGCCCACCGGAACCGGCGTGTCCATAAGGGTTTCAGCTATCTGTTGCCGGCGTAATTCCAGAATCTGTCGATCCAGCTGTTGATATCGCCTTCGCAGTTGTTCGTGAGTTGCGCCGGAGTGCGCGGTGAGTCTTGGATCTTCCCGAAGCAAAGATTCAGCGCAAGACCGATAAAAAACGAATTCGAAGATTTCGGCCAAACCGCAATTTGGGTTCGGGAAATCCTTAATGCAGTCGAGTATTGGGCCTAGTGCTGTGGTTCGTGCGTGGATTTCGACCCTCAGAAAGTCCAGGTAGGGTTGTAAGGCGGCGTGATTATCCAATGCGAATTCAATCCGGGATTCTACCGTCCCAAGGTCCGCACGGTTCAAATCGCTTGTCCCAGCCCATCGCGTGTTGTCCATTGCTGCGAGACCGTTCACCGCCCTCTGGTGTTCGGCTACGATCCCTGCAGCATTGGACAAATGCCGACCGTGATTTCGAAGCGACTCAATTAATTCCCCGACGGGCTCTTTCGAAAGTCTTTGCCAGAACACCTGTGGGAGCCCAAGCTTGGCGAGCTCGCTGAGGTAGGCTACGGTTTTTCTCAGTTGTGAGGTTCTTTCGACCCACGATGTCCCAACTGATCCGAGAAGCTTTTCGACTTTTTCGGTGGTCAATTTCGAAATGAGCCGCTCAGCCTCCTTCAACTTCTCAGCGACGACCTTCAATTCCGCTAATTGAATTGAGGGATTCCAGTGTAGAGGCTCAAGTTCGGAAGCCAATTGTGCAGTAAGGTTGGCAGCCCTTGTCTCCGCCTTCGACAGATCCTGAAGGGACGGAGAGGGCCAGGAGGATGAACTAGCGGTTCGCTGTAACAAGAATGCGTGCTCACTTGATTTTCCAAAGGCAAGCAAGGAATCAAGCTTTCCGCTTTCTGCTTCAAGTAAAGCCTCACGCCAAAGGCTTTTTCCATCCATGGGGGACGCAAACGCTTGTCGCACCCTACTCGCCCATTGGGAGATCGACAGAAGTTCTTTCCACGGGGTATCTGCACCTCGATAAAAACGGCCTGCACAACGCTGGAAATCCCGGTTCGTCAGGGTGTCGTGCTCCTGTTGAAGGTATGCACAAAGTCTTCCCAACTCATTACCAGCGTCTTTTTTCTTGTTTGAAGCTCCAGGTATCGCGACTTGCTTATATAGCACTTTCGCATTCCGGCATTCGCGGTTAACTATTCTTCGGAAGAACCCGGATGTTTGGAGCGCTTGTGCGGCGCGTTTTATGTCTGGGAGGGCTAGCATCGCCGACATTCTGAAATCCTCATTGATTTTGGCTTTGAGTCGTTGGAGTGCCTCGAAGGATTGAGCGGCGCGTTCAATATCGAGCATATTGTCTTCTAACATGACCGCGCCGTTGCGGTAATTCAACGTCTTTCGAGGCACGCTTTGAAGAAGGGAGACAGCCTTCAATAGGTTCTCGATGTCAGCTCGCCGAAAAGGTGCTCCTTCAACCACGTCCGCGAGAGGAGAAAGAGCGTCGTGAGCCTTTCGGAGCGATTCTGATTCCTCCCGCTTTTCTTTGCTGATTGTATCGAGGACTGAAATTCTCGACTCTAAGAAATGGAGATCGGACGCAGTGTCGTAGGCTCTTTGTAACCAAGCATCCCCGAGTTCGAAGAGAGCTCCCCCATTTGAGCTGCATTGATCGATGTAATCCTTCGCACTCCTTAGTGCCTCGACGCTTTCAGTTATTTCGACCAAGAACGTAAGTTGAGTCTGCGATCCGACCGAGTGCACTATACTCTCTACTACGCCGTCATCCATTTCGGGCAATGCCGTAACCTTACGGACAAATTGGTCAACTGCTAGCAAATTCGGTTCGATCGACCATCCAGTTTGTAGCTGCGCGGTGACGACCTCCCCGCGCAGTTCCGCGATTGATCGCTTCCAAAGACCAAGCGAGGCTATCAATTCATCAGCCTGAAAAACGTCGAGACTCGTGTTTTGGATTCCATACCACGGATGGCCTGAAAGACCTTGCCAATTGTTGATCGATATGGCACGCGCTTCGAGGTCGCGCGACAATTCTCGGAGCTCCTCGCGCGTGAACGAATTCATTGTGGATGAGTTTTCAATTCGCACTTTGAGGACTTGTCCGTTTAACCGTTCGGCCAATCCAAGCCGAATGCAATTCGCACGGAGAATCTCGTTTACGGTCAGACCGGTTTCACCGACACCTTCTTTCATTCGGGCCACATAATACAGAAGCTCGTCACGCGCCTTTGCGTGAGCGAGCTGTGCTTGGCGAAGCTTGCCAGCGTCTAGTGGAGGGCCAGCAAAATTGATCCTTTCTTCTAGGGACTTAATCACTTCAGTTTTTCTAGTCTTGTTCGAGTGCACTTCGAGACAAAAGGTGCCCAAACCGAAATGATCGAGTCGATCTTTAACAACGCGAAGGGCAGCCATTTTCTCTGCGAGGAACAGAACTCTCTTTCCAGTCTGCATTGCAGAAGCGATGATATTGGTGATCGTCTGAGATTTCCCGGTGCCCGGCGGTCCTTGTATTACTAGATTCTTCCCATCCAAAACGTCGATTACCGCACTGTGCTGCGACGAGTCTGCATCGGTTACCAGGCCATGATCTCGCGGTGCAAGATTGGGCGAGTCAATTTCATAATCTGGTGCAAGCGTCACCTCAGAAATGGAAGATGTTCCTATCAGGAGGTCACTCAGTATCGGATGAGCTTCTAAAGGTCGGTTCTTTGCCCACCATTTTGGATCGAGGTCGTTGTACATGGCGAGCTTTGCAAATGTGAATAGGCCAATGGTGACCCATCTCCGCAGCTGCCAACGACGTTGAGTCGCAAGGATGTCTTCTACTTTGACAAAGTAGTCGGAAAGCGAGTCCTCCGTATCCCAACTGGGTATTTCCAGCCCTATAGTTCCCCTTAAAAGTTGGACGAATGCCTGATTTATTTCGATGTCATCGTCTCTAGCCGTGAGCACGTAGGTGTATACGCCGTGGTCGAGAGCACGCTGAATTTCCACGGGATAGAATACTAGCGGAGCAAAGACTGGGATATCGGAGTCCACTGACTCGTACCATTCAACAAATCCAAAGGCAGCGTATAGGGCATTGATGCCCGCGTCCTCCAAAAGTGTCTTATCCCCCTCACGAATTGCGGCTAATTTCGATTCCATCGCGTCGCGATAAAGAAGGGTTTGAATGGAGGAATCTGATCGAGATTGAGCTGGCTTGGGAATGTTCGGAGGCAGATCGTAGCTGGGATCGATGCCTAACTCGCGAGCACGAGCCGCAACTGAGCGCTCCACCCTCGTCGGGAGTCCTAAGGCTTCTCTTATGCGGTCCTTCAAGGCTCTATCGAGCTTCCCCAACTGCCTTCGAGTTCCACGCGGACGCAGCTTTTCCTTTTGCTGAAGATACATTTCGTCGTTTTGTTTCGCCTGTTCTAGAGCCTCGCGAAAGGAGGCGGTTTGTTCGTCAGCTGGGTCGATCTCGGGATCGTCGATCCATGCAAACTGTAGGTTCTTGTGTTGGTCGATGCTGTCAAACAATACCTCGGGAATCTCATCGATGATACGTACGTGTGTTTTTGATTTTTCCGAATGCTTAAAATTCAGAAGACGGTTGGCCATTGACAGGTCGAGTAACTTGGACCGTAGCTTTTCGATACCGGCAAGAACCAGTTCGCCGAGACTCGAGCTTGAATTCTCAGATTCAGAAGAAGTCATCTCGCGCCTATTCGTGAGGCTCACAGATCAAGCAATGTAACAAGTCAAACGCAATTTATATCACATTCGTGAGTAGCCCCCACCCTGGAGCTGCGGTGGGAGATCGTACTGCGCACCTCTGCCTGCGCCCCTTCGGTCGGTATCAATTGATATTGGTATTTCAGAGGTTTGGGAATCTAGCCTTGCGCGCAGCAACCCAAATGGACCAGATATTTCGCCATGATTCTTGCCACCTAATTGAATATCATGTTCGTCGTGCCAAATAGGAAGCAACGAACGCTTCAGAAGATCCAGAAGTTCATTCGAAAGAAACTCCGCGGTAAACTTGTGCTTGACCTCAATGGCCTAAGAATCGTGAAAGAAGCAGACTTAGAATGTGCGGCTTACCACCACATACGACGCTACATTGGTGAAGATCCCCTGTGGCGAATCCTAGCGCGGAAGCACGTGCCGGTTACCGGGCACTAGCTCGATTTACTCATCCTCAGGAGACATCGCTCTGTAATTGCCCTTGAACTCAAATGTGGCCAACTGAACATCGGCAAGAAAGACAGGAAGAGCCTGGACACAGCATGGGAGAAGCTGGGAGTTAACAAGGCGTACTGGATTTCGGCTGTCTCGTCCCTGAAGAGCCATCAACGCTTATTGGAGGAAGAAACAGAAAAATACGTTTTGCACCGAATTATCATCCGACTCGGCTTGAGCGGTCGCAAACTGCGAGATTGGAAAGATCGCCGCAAGCTACTTCGGGCGGATATGGTTCGCTGTCGAGGACGCAAACTATTGAAGTGAACGCCTTGAATAAGACGACGGCGCTAGTGACTGTAACTATCGCCTCAAGAAGGAGATTGAGTCACGAAACAGGGACCAGAACCTGCTGCGATTTTTGTTCACACAACTCGATCTGCTGCTGCACCTGCCTTCTGAATTCAAGCGGATGCGCTATGACTTTGAAAGGCTCCGGAGTCCCGCCAGTTCCACGTACAACCACGGTGCCGTAACCGAGAATCCGCCCCAAAATGCCTTCTTCCACGCCTATGCTCTCAACTTTGCCCAACAGCAACTCAAAGGTCCGGCGACTCAGTAAGCCCTTTTTGATGAGGATACGTTTGTTCGTCACAGCCATTTCTACTGCCTTCTTACTTAGAACTGCGAGACCAAAACAGGCACTGGCGAACAGCACAAAGAATAGAGCCTCCGTCAGCAAATCCCCGCCTTTGACGGCGAGCGCGCCCACCAGCATCACGATTCCGATTAAACCAATTACTGTACCAATTGTAAAAGGTACGACGAGCACTGCCCAGTGGAGACCCGTTTGATAGAGTACTCGCTCGCCGGGTATCAGATTCTTTTCCACGTAACTCATAATTTGCCTCCTTAGAAACGGCTAGTACTGCAGCTTTCGATTTACTTCCCCATGCTCGCCGCTGTCCTCTGGAAAGTTGAATTTATGACGACACATGCATTCTTGGCAGCACCCATGGCCGAGGGTGTAAATAGGACGCTTTTCACTGCCCTGTCCCGGCTTATGACCGGTATTTTGTCGTTCCTTTGCGCGAGACCGTGGAATTCGTGAGAACCGAAAATGATCTCGTCCTCCCAACCGATGGATGTGTCCTCCGAAATTGGTACGGCAGCCATTCTCTGGCTCACGGCGACCTACAATTTATTGAGTAGCAACACTTTGGTCCGCGAAAAGTTCACCGGCCCGCCTTCGGCCGCAGACTCCCAAAGGTGATGAGAAAAAGCCGGTTCATTCCGGCATCTGCCGTGAGTTCAACGCATATTGATACGACTTCAAAAGACCCACTGCCCGGTAAACGCTGCGAGCTAAATCGGTCGATGCAACACCATCAAATCAATTGGTCCGACAAGCCTTCCCTACCTGAATATGATGCAGGGGAACAAACCCTGCGCCTGACCCGACCCATTTATGCCTACTTCGAAACAACAAGTTGTCTTTGGAACTTCGACTCGTCCAACGTAACGTCCCCTTGAATAAAAGCCGTAATGTCCGTTCCTTTTGGAATCGTTACATCCTTGCCGTGCATTAGCAGGAATAGGGGCGCAGCAGGCAACAAGACAAGTGAAGTCGCGACCATCCCTCCCACCATTGCGCCCGTGTGACTTCCACCCTTCGTGTCTTTCACTGCCCGAAGCATTGCTTTCTCTCCATCAGCTAAACGAACTTTGTCGATGTTGATGTCCAGTTTCCCGGCACGCCCCATCCGCCTCTTGTGTTCCGCCTCCGTAACGGTTGCCCAAGCGGTTGATCCACGCGGAATCACGAGAAGTCCATTCACGACAACATCGTCTACAACCTCGAATTCAACAGTTTGTCCAGTCACAGCATCAGCAGATGAAAGGTTTTCGGACAAGACTAGATGGACGGGCGTTCCATCTTCCAGCAGGAATCCCGCACCGGGAGCCGTGGCTACAGCCGGCGCCGAGGATGTCGAAGTCGCTCCCCCCTCTGGCTTAGAAACTGGTACAACATTAGTTGCTGCCGGCGCAATCGGCGCGGCCACGGCTTGTGGAATCGGTCGGCACGCTTGGTTGCCAACCACTGATTCACCTTGATAAATGAAACCCCCGGAGTCCGCAAGATTCCGGCACATCCACTTCGACGGGTCGGGATTTTGAGCCGACGCTATGCTTGCGAACATCAGTAGAGCCAAGATTGCTGAAGGTGTTTTCATTGCCGCCCCATCTTTTGGTCTGCGAGATATTAAATTCCGATCGTGCGTCTTTAGGATGGAGTGGGAGCAATTAACCGGCAATGGTACTTCTCTAAAGAGCTAATAACGTTTCCAGGAACAAGCAAGCCTACTACTGCGCGAACTCCGAGCTATACGCCAAATAACAAACGCCACAATACCCAGGGGGATGACTACGGTTGTCGGCGCGCGACGGTCGCCTTTTTCTTCGTGCTTGGAGCCTCGTAGTACTGAATCTGAACGTCTCTTGGGTTGAGCGCACTTAAGAAGCGAGATGGTTTCAACGAATACGATTCCCTCAAATATGTTATAGATCCATTACGCTTCCTTGCATGAAAGAGGTTTAATTCCTGTATCGCCCTCGTCATAGAAACATAGACTAGCCTTGCAGTCTCCTCCAAATCTAAGGGAGAAGCTCCTTCTCGAGGAATAACGCCCTCGTTCAAGCCTGCCACACACACAACGTCAGCTTCGAGCCCCTTTGCCGCTTGGAGAGTCATGATCCTTACCGTTCCCTCAGCCCCTCGACCGTGGGTGCGCAACTCCTCAAGCCAGCTTCGTACTTCTTTCACAAGTGCACCATGACTAGGCCAAGGGCGTAAATCTCTGGCGGTCGCCGACAAGAAATCCGCAACGTTATCGGGTTTGATTTGGCGCAACGCATCCATTCTTTGGTGCAACTCGGCAAGAAATCCGCCTTCGGCTCCGGCCTTTGATTCCAGTGCCCCTCGCAGCGTGGGATATCGCCGATCAATGACTTCTTTCCACAAGCTTGCAATACTTGTGAGGTGTTTTCGCCGCGTTGCTATCGAATCGGTCTTTCGGCTCCTTTCGGACGGTAGGTCGAATACGCCGCCCTCGCAGAGCGCCTCGAGGCAAAGACGTAAAGCGAAGTTATCGTTCGGGTCTTGAACCCAACTATAAGTGGTGTCAATCAGCGCAAAGCCACTGTCGTCGAGGGTTGGCGGATGCGTGTATGAAATCCCACGCCTACGTAACTCTCGCTTAATCTTTTCCGCATACTGCTTCGCAGGGATCAGTATCAGGACACTCTTTTTGGGGAGCGCATGGTGCGCGATCCTTGCGATAACTTCAGCTTCCTGATCGTCAGTCGCGACATTGTGAATCCGAACAGGCTTGCCATCGCACTTGATCGGTGCAAAAGTTGGTTCAGGCTTTGTGATTCGTTCCGCGTCAAAGCTCGTCACAACGCTGAGTGCTGCACGAAGAACCTTGTCGGGGCAACGACGTGATTCGGCAAGGCAAAGCACTTGTAGTCTTGATTGACCTCCGTGTTCTCGTTGGAATTCTCGGATGAATCTCGGTGTCCCTCCCCGAAACGAATAGATGCTCTGGTCGTCGTCTCCAACCACGAAAAGTCCCTCCGGGTGAGCTTGCGACAGCAACGAAATGAGCCGTCTTTGACCTGAGTTGATGTCCTGATACTCATCGATGAGAAGGTG
>Ga0335074_10015537_pt1 | contig 10700 bp, 14 predicted proteins | sample Lox_Sample_23_FD_206715 | JGI IMG/M metagenome (GOLD analysis project Ga0335074, IMG submission 206715) | Soil microbial communities from Loxahatchee National Wildlife Refuge, Florida, United States - Lox_Sample_2.3 | ecosystem: Environmental > Terrestrial > Soil > Wetlands | place: USA...
TTGTTCTGGTTCTTTGTATTGCAACATTATCTAGTGTTTATCCTTCTTCAACGACTGGTACGTTCAGCCTAGACTCTGAATAACAAGCAGAAACGCAAATCGAGTCGGCGGCACTGCGGCGTGCTAGCTGGGACATAATGATTGATTCTTCCAGACCAACCGGTCACAAAAGGCGATTCTCTGGTCCTCGACGAGCAATTGTTTCCTCAGTTTACACAGAGTCTTATTATCCTCTTGCTCTGGCCCTCGGGTATTCATTAACTCAAACCAACAACCTACAATCTCAAAACGCGGAAATGGTGTTATTCATCCGCAAAGGTGCGAATGTTACTTCCCCGGCTCTCAACAAACTTCGAAAAATAGGTTGGAAACTCCGGATTGAAGATGATCTGGAATTACATGGAGTCGATATAGAACAGATTCGTCCGTGGCATCGTTGGAATTTGAATAAACTTCGTTTCTGGAGTTGGACCGAATACGAGCAAATTCTATTTCTGGATGCAGATACCTTGGTCAAGGGTGATGTAAGTGATATATGGGACACTCCAGGAGGTAACTCCCTCACGGCAGTTCAGAGTTAACAGGGAGTGATTGCGGCCGCCCCTGATGCGTGGCATAAAACAGCAAGAGACAACAAATTCAATTCGGGTGTCTTATTACTTCGACCCTCCAAGAGCGAGTTCGAGCTACTAATGCGTGCAGTTGCGGTGCCTGGAATGCATCAACCTGAAGAAGGTGATCAAGCTTTCCTCAACAGATTCTATGAGTATCGATATTTCGGACTACCAAACGCATACAATCTGAATTTAGTATTGCATGAATGGTTCCCGATGGTGTGGGAATTTCTGTGGCCACGAGCAAAAATTGTTCATTTTACTGTCAGGAAGCCTTCACCACCAGATGGCTGGTGCGTGGTGAATTGCCCACAGAAGACAGTTATGGAATGGTATTCTGAAGTATTTCAGGAGATGCTTGAAAAATATGGGTATCGTCTCAGGCATGTGTGCTGACAAGCAGATGGATCGATGAAGTTGAAATACATGGCTAAATAGCGTTGTAGTTGATTGATACAAGGGAAGAAGAGTCGAGGGTGGATGAATTCAGGTACCAAATCGCGGTGGAATTATCACGGCTTTTGTGTGGCGTGAGCTTAAAAAATTTGATTCGGTGTAAAATTTCTGAAAAGTTTTTGTCCATTCAAGCCATGACGGTTGAAGACGTTGAAGACCCGTCTTCATTGTCCGCTTTGTCTCATGCCCTTCTTAATCGGTCTGGAAACACTCCTTTGGCCGTCCGATTCCGTGCTCTTTTCGCTTTGAAAGCGTTGGCCAGTGAAGGCAGTACCGAAGCTGTTGAAATCATCGCCGAAGGTTCACCCCTGATTGTTGACCGGGTCTTACAAGCAGGATTTCATGATGAGAGTGAGTTGTTGAAGCATGAATTAGCATATGTACTTGGACAGACGAAGAATGTCCATGCTATACCCTTTTTACAACACGTTCTTCAAGATCCAAAGCAACAGGAAATTGTTCGACATGAAGCTGCAGAGGCTTTGGGAGCATTAGGTCAGTCGTCTTCTCTAGATCTATTGGAGAAATATCTTCATGACGATTCTCAAGTTGTTCGCGAAACGTGCGAACTAGCTGTTGCCCGAATAAAATGGCAGAATTCCCAAGCTTCAAAAGAAGAAGTTTTACAACAAAGGTACGCCACATATAGATTTATGCTAATTTCAGTGCCTATACATCAATCGACCCAGCTCCTCCTCTTCCCCTGCAACAAAACGAATCTTCCGAACTAGTTCAGAAACTACACTCTCAACTTAATGATCAATCACTCCCTTTATTTCACCGTTATCGAGCAATGTTCAGACTCCGCGATCTTGGAACCGAAGAAGCTGTTTTAGCTCTCGCTACAGGCCTCAAAGATCCACAGTCTGCTCTATTCAGACATGAAATCGCTTATGTCTTTGGCCAACTATGTTCTCCTTACAGTGTCCCAGCGTTAATCGACTGTCTTCGCAATACAAGCGAAATGGCCATGGTCCGACACGAGGCAGCTGAAGCCTTGGGAAGTATAGGTGCTGAAGAAGCAGAAGAGATTTTATTAGAGTTTGAAAGTGATAAGGAACGGATTGTGAGGGAAAGTTGTGTCGTTGCAAGGGATATGTGGGAATTTGAAAGAAGTGGGGAAATGGAGTATGCTGTGATTCCGGGGAATGTCTAGTCGACTATTTAGAAATACGATATTAATTTTGGACAGAGTATTTGTGTCTGCATGTTAGCGACGTAGAATGAGGAATATATACCCACATCGCTCACATTCATAGAATACAGTGGTGCCTGTTTGTCAGTAGCTCTTTGCTTGCTCCTGATACCTTCATCGGCGCTCCTGAGTTGTAATGTGTAAAACATCATTTCTTCATTTTTGCAGTTTGGACATTGTTCGTTGACCTACGAATCAGCCATTTCCCTCGACGAAATAGAAACCTTGGCCCGAGCTGGTCCACTTTGATTCGCTTGTGTCTGAATTGCGGAGCGTTTTGCTCTCAAAGCAGAAGGAAAAGCTTTGGCTGAAGATCTCGTTGTGATTTCCAAGGTCGAAAAATCTAGGAAGTTAGAATTTTTCACGTTTGGCACGAACCTTTTGTGGAATAAGGAGCCTTGCAATGATCACATTTGATTGTGTTTGTTCCACCTGACAGATCCAGAAGTGACCCACATTCAGAGCAGAAACAGAGTGATCCCACGATGTTCATTTTTAGCAAGAGGCCAGGGCCAACGGCTTTGATCATCAAACTTTTTTTTTGGAGCCAAATTTCTCAGCCTGAAATTTAGGCGCCGATCTTTTGAGGCGTGGTATCTCAATCGCAAGATTTAGTCCGTGTGCTCTCAGATGGAGCCAGTTACGCAAGTTTTGACTTGGATATCTTAATAACTGTTAAGAGTCCTTCATTCACTATAAGTTCACTTCACATATTTTGTATTTCAACCGTTCAGAATCCCCTGAAGTCGTGACGGAAGAACTGGTATCTGACGAAAACTGGCTCAGGTTTTCCCAAAATAAGTGCAAGCTCTCTAAGGTCAAACGCAAATTGCAGATAAGCTGACAGCTATGTGCTTTAGCAACACCTTATGCGGTTAGCATTAAACATTGCTGGGTGTGGAATCCGATCGAGTGTTGCCCTTTGAAGTGTAATTTCAAATCCACAATTCCCTGATGGTCGATCGGCGCATTTGTTGCTAAAATTCCCCTTCTCGACAGCATACTCCTGACTCGCGTGCGTTGAAACATTGATTTCGCGACGTGCTGGGACCAACCGATATCGTGTCGGACATTGCTTTCTATGAGCACATTGTACTCTTTATATGTATTTCTTACGGTGGCACCGACATATGATGTCTGCATCACTGCCATTCTTAGGCATCGATTCCGTTATTAGTGGTCAATGGAAGTTTTTCACGCTTCTAAATTCTTTCCATTTTGCAGACTCATCAGTTGTTTCGATATTTGTCTCAAAGACCGCGTCTATATCTACATACATCTAAAACTTCCTTCATATCAGACCGACTCCGCGTCAAGCAACGGCAACAAATTGTATTTCATTCCTTACACGGCACACCCGACGCTCTCGCAGAGTTTCACAGAGAGGACGAAGTCTACCCCTCTTCTCACTGGCGCGATTTACTCTCAAAGCATATGCTACTTCTGGTCTCCGCTTTCTTGCTGCATGCTTTTCGACATCGAACATTTGAACGGCATTCTTGGTTTTAATAAAAGCAAGTGAGCTTCTGGATCTGTTTCCCATTCATCCACACATACAGCAATCTCGAGGTTTCGCTTTCAATTTACTTCGTCTTCTCTTGGGTGTGATGCGAGTTTTTACTTATCAATTGCTTCTTGGTTGCGGCTACTATTTGGCCAAAGCTTCACCTGTCAAGCCGAACGATTTCGGAAATTCCCTTGAGGTTCGATCTTGCTTTGTATATATTAACAAGTAGCCCAGGGGGATCGATGAACGCACTTTTCAGATAGCGGCAGTCGAACCCGATTACGTCTGGGGGCAAAATCCTCACAGAATAATTAAGCGACATGAAATTGACCTTCCATCTGACGACGACGCCGAGGTTCTATTGGCAAACCCCCAAGAGGAATGGGGGAAATGTTCAAATCCAGAACCAATTTGCAACTGGGAACCGACTGAAGAAGCATCCTGCGATTGGGAACCATGTCCGGAACCTCCAAAGAAAAAACCTGCCCCTCCTCCTCCCTGCCAACTGGAACCACCGAAATGCGAGCTACCACCTGTGACTCAAATCTGGGACGGTCAAATCCAACACAAGCCATGGGTCCCCCCAACTCCTTGCCCTCCCCTGCCAGAACCATGCGTTACCCAGATTTGGGATGGTCAGATCCAAAACCATCCTCTCCCTCCAAAACCATGTCCAGCACGCCCAACTCAAATATGGGATGGGCAAATACAATGTCCACCATCGCGACCATGGTATAAGAGACTATTTGCACGAAACCATTCAAAAAACTTCCGGAGGTCGGGAATGACAAAGCCGTAGTCATTTCCGACCTTAAACGTACAGTCACGCGAGACGGCAAAAATAAATACATTCAAAAGCGTCAAGAAGGTACCGTTACCACTACCGTTCAGGGGCCCCCCGGTCCTCCTGGGCCACCAGGTCCCCCTGGACCTCCTGGGGCTGCTGGAGCTGCTGGAGCCGCTGGAGCCGCTGGGGCTGCTGGAGCGCAAGGTGCACAAGGCGCTGAAGGTCCAGAAGGTCCAGCTGGGCCTTCAGGGAGGCCAGGAAACCCAGGGCCGGCAGGTCCATCCGGGCCTTCAGGTAGACCCGGCCCTCCTGGATTTCCTGGGCCACCAGGTGCTGTCGGACCCGCTGGGGCCGCTGGGGCTGCCGGGGCTGCCGGACCAGCTGGGGTAGCGGGCCCCGCTGGTGTACAGGGTGTTCAAGGCCCTGTTGGTCCTGCTGGACCTATTGGAGAGCAAGGTGTTGCGGGACCACCGGGCCCTTCGGGGAGACCAGGGCCTTCTGGCAAGACGGGACCTCCTGGACCGGCGGGACCATCAGGCAGGCCCGGCCCTCCTGGATTTCCTGGACCACCAGGTGCTGTTGGACCCGCTGGAGCGGCTGGGGCGGCTGGGGCTGCTGGACCAGCTGGGGTAGCGGGGCCCGCTGGTGTACAGGGTGTTCAAGGTCCTGTTGGTCCTGCAGGACCTATTGGAGAGCAAGGTGTTCCAGGACCGGCAGGGCCTTCAGGGAGACCAGGGCCGTCAGGGAGGCCAGGTAACACTGGGCCTACTGGACCGCCTGGGCCTTCAGGCAGACCGGGTGGCCCTGGACCACCCGGACTGCAAGGTGTTTCGGGGCCTGCCGGAGCTGCTGGGGCCGCTGGACCACCTGGTGTAGCTGGACCCCCTGGCGCCCAAGGTGTGCAAGGTGCTTCTGGCCCAGCAGGTGCACAAGGCGTCCAGGGACCACCAGGGCCTTCAGGGAAGTCTGGTGCGCCAGGGCCTTCGGGCAGACCAGGCACCCCAGGACCGCCTGGACCGCCCGGAGTTTCGGGACCGGCTGGCGCAGCTGGAGCAGCCGGTCCAGCTGGTGTGCAAGGTGTGCAAGGTCCAGCAGGTCCAGCAGGAGCTGCCGGTGCCCAAGGTGTACAAGGTGCTCCAGGGCCGCCAGGGCCGCCAGGTCCATCTGGCCGACCTGGCCCACAAGGACTTATAGGCAACACTGGCGCTCAAGGACCTGCTGGACCTCAGGGATCTCAAGGATCTCAGGGACTCGTAGGACCCGTAGGAAGAGACGGGCGAGATGGTGGAACCGGTGCTCAGGGATCCCCTGGGCCTGCTGGACCTCCCGGACCTCAGGGCGCCGCTGGTGCGGATGGGAAAGATGGACCTCCGGGGCCACCTGGACCTGCTGGACCTGCTGGCCCAGCCGGCGTTTCTGGACCTCAGGGATCTCAAGGACCTGCAGGTGCTGCTGGGCCTGCTGGACCGTTTGGGCCGCCGGGAAAGGATGGGAGAGATGGGAGAGATGGGCTACCTGGTCCTGCAGGGCCGACCGGCACAACTGGAAGAGATGGTTTAGCAGGAGTTGCTGGCCCCGCGGGCGTTGCGGGCCCAGCAGGTGTTTCTGGCCCTCCAGGTACTCCAGGTACAGACGGAAAAGATGGACTTCCTGGGCCTTCTGGGCCTTCTGGACCATTAGGACCACCGGGAAGAGATGGAAGAGACGGATTAACAGGACCAGCTGGCCCATCTGGCGCTGCTGGACCGGCAGGTGCTGCGGGTGCTTTAGGTAACCCAGGCCCTCCGGGAAGAGATGGCAGAGATGGCAGAGATGGTCCAATGGGACTTGTCGGTCCATCTGGTGCCGCAGGGGTTGCGGGTCCAGCAGGTGCTTCAGGTGTTTCAGGCCCTCCAGGAAGAGATGGAAGAGACGGCTTAACAGGACCGACTGGTCCATCGGGTGCTGCGGGTGCTGCGGGTCCTCTTGGACCCCAAGGTGCAGTCGGGCCATTTGGTGCTCCAGGGAAGGATGGGAGAGATGGTCCACCCGGTAGAGACGGACCTCCAGGTCCTTCTGGAGCGGCTGGGGCTCTGGGACCCCCAGGAAGAGACGGACGAGACGGCGCAGTCGGTCCTTCTGGAACTCCCGGACGAGATGGAAGAGATGGAGGATTTGGACCACCTGGAAAAGATGGAAGAGACGGACCTGCGGGTCCACTTGGGCCTCAGGGACCTGCCGGTTCGCAAGGGTCAGCTGGACCCCCCGGAGCCTCAGGAGCCCCTGGAAAGGATGGCCGAGATGGTAGAGATGGGCCTATCGGCATTCCGGGAAGAGATGGAAGAGATGGTGCGATTGGCCCGACTGGGTCCACAGGGAGAGATGGGAGGGACGGATTACAAGGGCCAGCTGGTCCAACCGGAGCAACGGGACCTATTGGTGCTTCGGGAAGAGATGGACGCGATGGACCATTTGGTCCGCCTGGAAAAGATGGCAGAGATGGTCCCCAGGGGCCAGCTGGTTTATTAGGTCCTACTGGAAGAGACGGAATACAGGGCCCCACAGGGCCAGCAGGTGCACAAGGGCCTGATGGAAGAGATGGCAGAGACGGTGTTCCTGGTCCTTCAGGGTTACCTGGAAAAGATGGGAGAGATGGACGTGATGGAGCTGCAGGTCCGGTCGGCATGTTTGGTCCTCCAGGAGTTCAGGGTCCAGATGGTAGAGACGGCCGAGATGGAAAGGATGGGAAAGATGGAACAGACGGGCCCATCGGCCCACTCGGCCCTCCTGGTTTTCCTGGAAAAGACGGAAGGGACGGCTTGCCAGGGCCTTTGGGAAGGGATGGAAGGGATGGGATTGTGGGACCTGAAGGGAAAGATGGCAGGGATGGTTTTCCAGGTCCCCCGGGTCTTTCTGGAACTCAGGGACGTGATGGAAGGGATGGCATGATGGGACCAGTTGGAAAAGACGGGAGGGATGGCAGAGATGGCCCTCCAGGAATTTACGGTCCGCCCGGCACAGCAGGAAAAGATGGCAAAGATGGTAAAGATGGATTGTGGGGAGCGCCAGGAAAGGACGGAAGAGATGGCAGAGATGGGAGAGATGGACGTGATGGAAAAGACGGAACGACGGGCCCTGCTGGACCGCCAGGACCACCTGGAAAAGCGAAAGATTGCGATCATGGACACGTGTGTCCACCTCCATTGCCTCCACCAGTCAGATGGCCTATGCCGCCTCCGGTCTCTCCTTACTATGGGTGCGATGGCGACTGGATCGAAGCGGAGCAAGTGTGTAGATCCCGAAGACCTCCACCACCGCCCTACCTTGATGGCTACGACCCATATCGGCGACACAGATACATCGACGAATATTCGAGCTCAGATAGTGATCCCCCGCCACGACGTAATGGTCATCATCGGCACAAGGATTATGACAGCGATTGGAGGGGCTCGAGACACAGGAAACCCAGGCCAAAGTATCGGGATCGAAAATACAGCAGCAGTTCTTCATCCAGTTCAGACAGTTCCGATAGCTCCGACTCAGATCGACCTCGAAATCGAAAAGCACAGAAACGTCCTAGACCTCCTCCTCGACAGCCATCTAGCTCATCTGACGATTCGGATGACTCTCAAGATCCCAATTTCAGGAATGGCAATAATAACGGAAACCCACCCCCGCCTCCGTCGAATCAGGATACAGAAACAGAACAATCAGGCGCAAGGTTCTTCTCACGACTATTATTGCTAACTCAAGCTCTGACGAGTCCGGCGACGACACAGATCAATCCGACTCTGCCGGTCCCAATAATCCACCCCCTGATAATGGCAACGGGAAGCGAAGGTATCAATCTTGGATTTCTGTGAATTGATCTCCAGACGCTTGGAATCGACCAAGGCACAAAGAAAGGCTGCGAATCTTGAGACGATCCAGTCACAGGAACCTTGGGGAGGCAACGCAAAGTAAATCCCTAATCTACCAATTACAGAACATTTCTAACTTGATTTGCAGAGTAATATGGACTCCTACTTACTACGACAGAAAACAATTGGGACAACAGGGAATTATAAGTGGTCAGATAAAGCCCGTAGGAGAAGGGGAGACCGTGACTGATCTCCAAGAAAATCATCGCATACACCCTCATAATGATCTTAGCGCCGCCGGTTCGCACGGGAATCACAATGGCGGACATGGTTCGGCTGGTGCCGTGACCGAGGAAAAACTGGTCAGCCGGGATCTGAGAAATAGTGCCTCATCGGAAAATGAAAAAGAGATTGGACCTCTTGAGCGAAATCAGCACCTACGCATCAATGGGAACCCGACTTCAACGACAACAACTACTGCGACGACAACTGAGACTACTACCACCACAACAACTACTAGCACAAGCAGTACGACGACAGATACCGTAACGACTACTACCACGAGCCCTACCACTTCTGTAACAACGACGACAACAACCCAAGACAATACCGTCACATCCACTGGCACGACGACTGCAACTACTACCACGACAACGACTGAGACTGCAACCACTACAAGCCCAACAACCCTCACCGAAACAAGCACTACCACAAGCCCTACCACGTCTGTGACAACAACGACGCAAGAGCTTACAACCACACTTACGGCAACCACTACGGGAAGCACAACGACAAGTACAACGACTACAACTACGGCTACCAGCACGATCTCTTACACCACGACCGATACAAAGACTACAACCACCAGCACGGCGACAACGACTACAACGACGCAAGACCATACAACAACGAGCACACAGGATCACACATTAACTTCTACCCAGACTACGACCGAGATAGAGTACTACATCGAGACGAAAACGAAGATTCATACAACGACTGCTACCGTCACCACATGCAACAGATGGCACAAGCAATGTGGCCCTCACATTGTGACGAAGACCGAAAAGGAACTCGTTCCCACCACCATATGGTGCCGATACGCTTGCCCGACAACTATCACTCACCCCGTAAAAGTCACAAAGACTGTCGTCGATCTCGAGATCTTCACCGTTACGTCGGTTTGCACAAGAACAGAAACGGAAACTCAGTACATCCCACGGCCTGTGCCATGTCATAAACATCCATGTCCCGCGAAACCGGCCACTACCACAGTCACCAAGTATGTTCCTAAACCTGTTCCCTATCCGTGTGTCGTTACACATACTGTATCGGTTACGAAACCTTCTCCAGTAATCTGCACCTACACTGAGATGAAGACTGTGACTCGCCTACAGCGACCGGATTACCCATGGCTTAGGCGGTACTGGACAAAAACTGTAACCGAAACTCTCGTTGAAAGGGTAACCAAACCCTGTGTCAAGACGAAAAAGATTCACGTCCCAATTACAGTCGTGGAACGGGTTCCACCCTGTACAATCACTAAAGTGGAGACTGTGAGGGAGGTTGTGCCGGGTTTCGCAATACCGTTACTAAATACGTTACTCACACTATCGTTCAACCTTGTGTCGTTAAAGAGACGGAACGTGAGATCATCACCAAGAAGGTTCACGTGCCGGTGCCGAAGCCATTTCCTGTCAAATGTACTGTCACAGCGATTGAAACCGAAACCGTTGTTCGAAAAGTTCCAGTACCTTGTCATAAACACCCTTGCCCGACGCAGACGGTTACCGACTATCTCACGAAAACGGTCGTCAAACCTTGCATCCAAAAGGAGATTGAGATCCACACCAAGATAAAGCACGTTCCTGTGATTGTCAAAGACAAAGAGTTTGTCACCAAAACCAAAAGTATTCCAGTCATTAAGAACATTCCAGTTATGTGCACCGTCACCGAAACGCTCACCAAAATACGTGAGGTTACCGAGAGATGTCGTCACCCGAAACTTCCCTGCAAAACTCATACGGTGACAGACTATATTCCTATTGTCAAAACGAAAGTATGCGTACAGAAGGAAACAGAAACAGATACCGTCACACAAACGAAGCACCAACACTGGATACACCATGCCACCCAAACGGACTACGTAACAAAGGCCATCACTCACCATCATTTCCGTACAACGACAAAGCATACCATCTGTAAGGTGACGGAAACCGCAACTATCACACATACAAAGGAGAAGTTTTGCATCTTTACCTGTCCTCCCAAAACTTTGACCGAGCTCGTCACTCACACCAAA
>Ga0335074_10015538_pt1 | contig 10700 bp, 21 predicted proteins | sample Lox_Sample_23_FD_206715 | JGI IMG/M metagenome (GOLD analysis project Ga0335074, IMG submission 206715) | Soil microbial communities from Loxahatchee National Wildlife Refuge, Florida, United States - Lox_Sample_2.3 | ecosystem: Environmental > Terrestrial > Soil > Wetlands | place: USA...
TGGCTGTTCGCCGAGAATCCTGCCGGCGTGAGCGGGGCGCACATTAGCCTTGTAACGCTTGCCGCCCAATTTGTGATCGTCCTGGCGATTGGGCTGGCCGTCGTCCTTCTCGCCAAGTACACCACCGGCGATCCGTCGACAGGCGGCGCGAGCGCACGCCGCCGGCTGGGGTAGGCGGCGGAATGCAGACGCGCTACTGTGCGGGGCGCCAGGAGGGTTATTATGGCGCAACGATATAGGCCAGAAATCCGCGACAATGTTATCCGCGATCTGCTGCAAAAAGTTAAAACTCAGAATTTTGGAATCTACCTACGTCGGGCACGGCTGACGAAGGTTCGAGCCTTCACGGATGAAGTGGTGGAATTCGATTTCCCCGTGACGGCACTCATCGGCACAAATGGCGGTGGTAAATCCACCGTCCTTGGCGCCGCTGCTATCGCGCACAAGACCATCAGGCCCGCGCTGTTCTTTCCAAAAAGTTCGATTGGTGACGAGGCGATGTCGAACTGGTCTATCGGCTACGACATCATTGAGAAAAGTAAGAATCCTTCACATGCCATACAGAGAAGCGCTCGCTTCCGGAACTCCAAGTGGGTCCGGGACGACTTGATCGACAGGCCCGTACTCTACTTCGGAATTCAGCGAACCGTACCGGCAGGCGAGCGGCGGGAGTTCAAGAAATTCGCGACCATCAACTATGAGTTCTCTGGTGTTCGGAGTGTCCTCGCTCAGACGATCCAAGAGCAGGTCGCGAAGATTCTGGGCAAGGATGTGTCTCGGTTTGAACAAGCCGATATATCCAATTCGCAAAAGTTCTATGTCGGGGGCGACGGTCGAATTACCTATTCTGAATTCCACTTTGGGGCCGGCGAATCGTCTGTTATTCGGATGGTGAGCGAAATCGAAGCGGCCCCTACTAACGCACTGGTGCTGATTGAGGAAATCGAAAACGGACTCCATCCGATCGCTGTGCGGCGAATGGTGGAATACCTGATCGACGTAGCGAACAGGAAATCGATTCAGTCGGCATTTACGACCCATTCCGAAGATGCGCTTGCCCCACTTCCTCCGGAAGCAATTTGGTCATCGATTGACGGAAAGACCCGCCAGGGGCGCATTTCGATTGAAGCATTGCGAGCGATCACCGGCCGTATTGACGAGGTTATGGCTATCTTCGTCGAGGATGCTTTTGCGAAAGAGTGGGTGGAGGGAATCATCCGCTATACGCTGCCGGAGCACATGGACGAGATCGGCGTGTACGCTGTCGCGGGAGATGCGCAAGCCCACTCGATCCACATGTCCCATATGAAGAACCCCGCGATATCCGGTAGACTAAAGTCAATCTGCATCCTGGATGGCAACAGCTCAAAACAAGAAGAAGTCGCTGAAGGGATTCTGAAGCTCCCAGGGCAAATTCCAGAATCTGAAATATTCAATTTTGTGAATACAAATCTGGATGATCTCTCGATGAAGCTAGCCGTCGCCCTACATCTACCCTCTAATAAGGATGAGCATGTAAAAAAGGTAGTGAGAGAGATTTCGGTTTCAAATCGGGATTCCCACTTGCTCTTTAGTCAAGTGGGCGCTAAGGCAGGCCTAATCCCAGCGAACATTGTCTCATCCGCATTCATATCGTTGTGGATGGAGGGAAATTCCGCCGAAACTCAGCGGGTCGCCGATTTCATACGCGAGAATGTAGAGCGCGCTCGCCCTTCATGATCTGCGCGAGGGGCGACGACAGCCGCGACAGGTTCGCGGCCAGGCGCTCGAGCTGTGCATTCGCCCGCGCCGTCTCGTCGCCGATCTTGCGCATGCCGGCCGCGGTCTGCTCGACGCCGGTGGTATTGACCTTGATCCTCACGTCGTCAGGCATGACGGCGGCCTCTCCATAATGTGCGCCAGCGGCGCGTGAAATGACTCAGTCCTGCGCCGATGCGCTCGGCGCCGGCAGATCGACGCCAAGCGCGGCGGCAACGCGGCCGGACACGGCGGGAACGGCTGCGGCCAGCTCGCCGAGCGCCCTCCGGATGAATTGCGCCTTGGTTTTGACGGCGCCCGACTTCGCGGCACCGACGGCACGCGCCAGGCAGCCCGTGATCTCGTTGCCGACATCGGGCGACGCGGCGTTGGTCTCGTCGGCGAGCAAATCCATCAGCCGCACGAGCTGGCGTTCGGCGATGACGGCCTCGGCGGTGGCGAGACGGCGTGCGATGGCATTACGGTCAGCGACGCGCATCGGTCACCTCGGCGTGTTCCGGCCGCGGCTCGAGGCGATCCAGGATGTCGCGGCACAACGCGATCGATCGCAGGGTCGCGGCGCGGAGATCGATGGCGGCGTCGCGGACAGCGCGGCGATCAGCGGTGAATGTGATGGTGTCGGAGTCAGGCTGCATGGTGCGGGTGCTACTCATTGCCGCCCCCTTCCGCCGCCTGAACCGGAACAGCTTCAGCCTCAGCCGAGATCACCAAGCCACGTTCCTGCTTCAAGCGGGCCAGACGGCGCATGATCCGCTCCTGGACCTCCGGCGCCTCGGCCGAGATCGCTTCCAGGAGTTCGCGCTGGAATTCCTCGGAGCGCCGAAAATCGGCCACCTTGCGGCAGACCTCGGCGGCGATATCGATCGCGTTCAACAAGGCCTCGCCTTCCTCGAGCGAGATGCGACCCGATGCGATGGCATCCTTGACCTGGATCACCTGAGCCGCGGCGTCACCGGACAGCTTGACCGGCTTCCGGATCGGGGCGGAACGAGCAACCGGGATCATGCGCTCGGCGACGAGGCGACCGGCGGCGACATCGCCGGCTTTCGCGGCATCGCTCAAAACCTGCGCGATTTCGGGTAGCGCGGTCTCCATAATCTCCCGAGCGCGGATCAGCGCCTCGGCGTTCGATACCGGGACCGGCTCGAACTTGCGTTTCCGATCAGGCGCCGACATTGGCGATCTTCGCGGCAACGATGAGGTCGTCCAAGCCGTCCGGCAGGGAACCCGCCATGCGGAGCAGCAGCGCAACGGCATGAGGATCGCCGGTCAACGCCCTATCCCGGAGCGCGCGCAGATACTTCTTCTGGCTGCGCTCCGAGAGGATGTGCGGCCCGTGATCGCCGCGCTGGCGCTTGGTGGCAGCGACGGTCATGGTCAGGCCGCCGCCAGAGCGCGCCCGTCCGCGACGAGCCAAAGACTGGTCAACGCGGTGACGAGTTCCTTCGACGGCGCGAAGGCCGGCCGGCCGCCCCGCCGCTTCTGGATTGCCTTCAACTCGGCGAGCCCGGCGGCGAGCATGGCCGCCAGGGTCTCGACGCGCTCCAATACCATGGCCTCGGTCTCTCGGTCTTTCTCGATGGAGAAATCCCGTTCGGCAGCGGCGGTGGCCTGAAAGGCCTCCGCGGCAGCAGCGACGGCGCGCTGGATGCCGGCTTTCGCGTCCGCGGCGAGTGGCGCCAGATCGCCGAGATCAGCGTCCAAGCAGGCCAGACGCAGCCCCGCGGCACCATCGGCGTCACCATTACGAGCGGCAGCGACCAACTCGGCACGCTCTGCCTGCAAGGCGGAGACACGGGTCTCGACTGCGGCTGCGGCAGCCTTTGCCGCCTCGACCGCGGAGTCAGCCTCGGCCTGGCGGTGCTTTGCCTCGGCAACGCGACGGGCCGCCGCTTCGATGTTGAATGTGGTCATGGTGGTGATCTCCCCAGGGATTAGACGTTGCTGAACTTCAACGTGAGCGCACCGCTCAGCGCGTCGAGCGCGGCGCGGTGATCGGCGACGAGCTGTTGTGTCTCCCGATCTAGCGCGACGATATCGTCGCCATGGGTGCGCTTCGCATTGCGGAGCAAGGCACCGTCGATCTCGGTCGCGCGGGCGACCAGACGAGCGACTTCCGTGCGCTCTTCGGCCGTATCCTGGCCGGCCAGGAGCGCGTCGTTGATGCGCTGTTTCGCGGCAGCGATCTGGCCAGCGATCTCGGCGCGCTCGGCGCGGAGGGACGCGGGCTCCATCGACAACTTACTTTTCTTCAACATTTTCGGACTCCTGCTTTTCGAGTGCGCGCTTGGCTTCGTGTAAGCGGCTTTCCAGCGCCAATAGGTCTCCGGGCTCGACTTCGCCGCGCTTCACCGCAGCTTTGATCTGCTCGTACAACTCGTCGACATCGGCGCCGTGCTTCTCGGCACGGGCCCGGTCGATCAGCGCAATGGCACGGTTGACCTTCGCCAGGTGATCGGCGACGCGATCGGCCTTGAACACGGCATCCGCCGTCTCGGACAGCGAGATCATGATCCGGCCACGATCGGCGGCCGATAGGTGCTCGCCGTGCTGTAGGAGACCGAAGGCCTTGGTGACGGTCTCAGCCGAGGGGAGGGTCCGGCGCGACATCAGAGCGCCCCCTCGTCGCCGGCGGCAAGAGCCTGGCGGAGCTGCATGAGCAATCCCATGAGGCGGTCGCGATCATCGCTGTCGCGGATACCGCGCTCGATCGTCGTCAGCGCCTCCACAAGGAATGGCTCGGCAGGACCAAGATCGCGGGTGGCGCGCGCCTGTTCGAGTGCGGTCTTGATCTGCTCGACCTGCGCCGCAACCGGATGCTGTTCGGCCTTGGCGAAGCGGCGATCATGCGCGGCAGAAATTCCCAGGAGGAGATTCCCGCGTTGCTCGGCGTTCAACCCTTCGTTGAACAACAAATGGTTATGAGCCTTGGCGACGAGATCGGCTTCCGTCGGTGCCGGAGCGGCGACCTTGATGCCGGCAACCTTGCCCGCAGTCGCGGGAATGGCCTTGACCATGGTGCCGAGATCGGTGAGCGCCTTCGCGAAGAACGCCGACGGCTTCATGGTCCGGCCGGCGAGGCCTCGGGCATAGCGCTGCGCCGCGAGCTTGGCCTCCACCTCGGGCGTCACCGGCGGGAGCGCCTTGAACATGTGCTCAAGATCGGCGATGACGGCCTGGCCGTCGGCGCTGAGGCCGGAGTGCGCAAGCTCTTCTTGGCGTAGAAGCTCAAGAGAGCCGTGAAACCCGCTAATATCCTTTATTTTCGCCACGTCAAACCTCTTGTTTTTGGTCGGTGATATATCACCATCGCTCGCTGATATATCAGTTGACCTGTCCACAACCGCGCTTTCCGATTTCTGAAAATGCCGTCACGACCGCCGCCTAGGTGAGCGCCAAGAGAGGCTGGGCAAGAGAAAAATGCAGGCGCCGGTAAAAACCTCGAGCTGCACCGCGACCAGCTCCGGCGGGGGGGCGAGGGCGCCGTGGTCGAGCCATCGAGCGCGATCGGCACCGAGGGCGGCTACGAGCACGGGCTCGAGCGGCGAGGGGATGAGCACCGGGCCCGGAAAAGCGAAAGGCGCCCGAAGGCGCCTTTGCCGTAGTCGATCGCCGGCGAGGCCTCGATCTAGACGAGCTTCACCGCGCGCGCCTTGGCGTCGGTGCAGCCGCAGATGTAGCGCTGTGTCGTCGACAGGCTGGCGTGGCCGGCGAGTTCCTGGACATCGCGCAAGCTGCCGCCGGCCTCCGTGATCTTCCGAGCGGCGCGGCAAATTATCGCTTGATGCCTTGTCCTAAAATAACTATGTATGGACAAGTGACTTACCTGATAGGGGCGGGAAACATGGCGTCTTCGCATCTGCGGCTCGTGCCGCCAAAGCCTGAAAATGGACAAGTACGCCGCTCGCCGCCGGTCCGGACTAAGGATACCCGCACCCGGAAGCACCTGACGCCTGCCGAGGTCGAGCGGCTGATTGCAGGCGCGCGAGACGGGCGGCATGGGTTCCGTGATAGCGTGATGATCTTGGTCGCCTATCGGCATGGTCTCCGCGCCAGCGAGCTGGTCGATCTGCGGTGGGATCAGGTCGACTTCGCCGCCGGTACGCTCCATGTGCGTCGGCTCAAGAACGGGACAGCCAGCACGCACCCGCTATTGGGCGATGAGATGCGCGCGCTGCGCCGGCTTCAGCGCGAGACTGACGACAGCCCGTTCATCTTCGTCACGGAGCGCGGCGCGCCGTTCACGGTCAAAGGATTCAGCCATGTGGTCGCTCGCGCCGGTGAGGCGGCCGGGCTGTCCATCAAGCCGCACCCGCACATGCTTCGCCACGGCTGCGGCTATGCCCTGGCGGCCAAGGGGCACGATACGCGGTCGCTACAGGCATATCTCGGCCATCGGAACATCCAGAACACCACCGTCTACACGGAGCTGAGCCCGACGCGGTTCAAGGATTTCTGGCGGAAATGATGGAGTATGGACTGTGAGGAACGCGCTGCGGGCGTGAGAATGCCGCACCATTCTGGAACAGGAGCGCATCGTCGTGACGCGACCGTCACGGCATGCACCTCGACTTCTGCGCCGTTTGCGGCCGCCGCGACAGCCTCGAGCATCACCACTTCGTTCCCCGTTCCAGCGGCGGCGGCGATGACGAGACCAACGCGCTGACGCTCTGGATCACCGAGAGCCGACCATGCCGGCGATCGTCGCTAAGGTTGCGCGGGGCAAGCTGCGCCGCCAGGCAGATCGGCGGCGCGCAAAAATAAACCCGCGTCGTCGTGGCGCGTCCCTCTACTGTGAGGGACAGAGGATTTGCGACAAGCGGGCGGCGTTAGTTTCTGGCGCTACGTACTCCCACGCGCCCGGCTTTTCGGTAAACACCTCCTTACCGCCTTTTTCAGCGTAGAGGCTCAACTCCCGTATCATTTGGCCGTCGCAATCGAGATCGTAGAGAATGCGAGACTTTGGCTGTATGTCGTTGACATCGGCGGTGACTTCGTACGCCGTAATCGCCATCCATTGATCGGGGTTCATCTTCTCGATCATCGCAATGGGCGGGACATACTTGTCGACGAGCTTTGCGGCGGTCAGCTTGGCGATGTCATCGCTGATCGGCTGATCCAGCCTCTTTTGAGGCAGGCACTTTGTCCAAACTCGTATGTGACCATCCAATGATCGAACGACGCCCTTTGCGTCGAAAAAGCACATATTCTCCCCATCGACGTGTGCAGACCCGTACAACTTCCAATCGACGTTCGATCCTTGGGCGGCCGAGCAGGGCGAGACCCCTACCGCAGCGGTAGCGGGCAAAGTCCAGCACGCGAGCGCACCGATGCGCATCACGGGCCGCCCCTGGCGCGCTCTCTGTTTTGGTGATCCTTAAGGGCGAGCACGCCGCGCCGCTTCCTGCCGATTCCGCGCATGATCTCGGCCTGGCGCTCGGTATCAGCATCCGCCGCCAGATCGTTCACCGGAACGAAACTCGCGCGGGCCCGGCCGAGCGACAGCTCGACGGGTTCCGCCGCGGGCGCCGGGATGCCGTCGACCGACACCAGCTCGGCCGTGACTTTCCGGCCGCTGATCGCGGTTACCCGGTAGATGCGGGCCCGGTTCCGGGCGGCGCGGTAGAGCGCGCCGGCCTTCATGGTCTCGATCATGGTCTATTTCCGCTCGAGCGCGCGCGGCTTACGCCGCCATAAGCTCGGGCTGCCATTCGCCAGCGGTCTCACGGAACGCGACGGCTTCCTTCACTCCCGCGATCTTGTGCTCGATTTCGTCGATCTCGGTCAGCAACTCGACGATCCGCTGCGCGGTCGCATGCCCATCTGCCTTGGCAGCATAGAACAGCCGCAGCGCGGTGTCGGCGGTGCCGGTGATGGCTTGGTTTGGCCTGCCCTCCCAGCGCGCGACCGTTCCTCGGCGGGTCTGGAGTATCTTCGCCAGGCCGGCCTGGGACAGGTTCAACTGCGCCCGCAGGAACCGGACCTCCTGGCCGCGCAACCGCGGCAGGTGCTCGATGATCGCTCGTGCGATGGCATCGTGCAGTCCACCCGCGTTTCTGACGGAGATGCCCTTGCCGTGCTTGGTCTCGTGTACATCATACCCATTCTGAAGGTACACGTAGTCCAGCCCGCAAGCCGTATAGTGATAGCCTTCAGTCATCTGAGTAAATCCATCCATTCGACCGTGACAACGATGAGGTGCTTGTCTTCCCTGGTAAAGACCGTGACCACGCCAGCTTCCCTGGTGCCCGGCATTCGCTTGACGACAACCACCTTCCATTCATCGCCATCGCGGGTCGGCGGCCCTTCGACGTACCCGTTCCGCAGAATCCGATAAACATCTTCCGCTACAATCGCCCGCAGATCGATGCGATCAAAGGCGTGTTCAAGGATGACCACGTTGCCGGTATCGGTCGCCCGTTCGCGGATGACCCGCTCGGCCTCGTCTGCCCGTAACCGCGCCCAGCGGATCGGTCGCGGGAAAGGAACTTCGGGTGCCATAATGTACCGATCTGATACAGCGGTGTATGAATATCGTACAATAGGCGAGTCGGGTCAAGCGCAAAGGGTGCCCGGTCGACCCGGGACGCCCGTCCGAGCCATGCCGGAGCCGGCGGGGAAACCTTCGATTAAGCTCCACCATCTATGGTCACCCCTGGATGGATCAGAAGGGGTGCCCCATGGCCTCGAGGCGCGCAGTCATCACTATCGCCGGTGTCGGCATCGCGAGCCTTATGGTCGCCGGATGCCAGTTTCAGCGCGCACATGATGCCGCCGAAGCCCAAGCGACCATGATCGGCATGCCGAAGGAGCAGGTGCTTCAATGCATGGGCTCGCCCGCCAGCTCTGCGACGGCGGGCGCAACCGAGGTCTGGACATATAACTCCGGCAACGGCTGGACCGATACGTTTGGGACGGCGCACGTCTCTGGAGGAACCTATTCCGCCACCGCGGTCGGTTCATCGATCTCAACGAAGCGGTTCTGCAAGGTCGATATCGTGATGACCGGCGGCCGGGTGTCGCGCATCAATTACAGCGGGCCGACGGGCGGATTGCTGTCGGGAGGCGAGCAATGCGCATATGCCGTCGAGAACTGTCTCAACGAGGCACCGATGCCCGTTGCAGCGGCTCCGGTGCCGGCACCGACGGCATCTGCGAGCCCGGCCGTGGCGCCAGCGCCGACCGTTGTCACCAAGAGATTCACAGTACCCGGATACTGATCTCTCCCATTCGGAATCGAGGGAGAGCGCCAGCGCCTCGCCATCGCCAGACCGGGTCGTAGGGGCGGGATCGGCCGCGATCTCGGGCGAATTGCGGATTGCGAGCTGCCTCGGCGCTGACGTGCAATTGAGCAATTGATTAGCGCTGGTAAAGCGAAACATGGCGGGGTGCTGATGGAAGGGAAACCCTCGTCGGCTACCGAGGCGATGCGCGAAATCCAGCTCGACGAGTTCGCCGAGCTGGCGCGCCAACTCATCTCGCTCATAGATCGCCTCCCCCGTCGGACGGCCGTAGCGCTCGAGCTTGCGGGCTGGCATTCCGGCAAGACTTTCGCGTTGCGCGCCGAGCTGGGGCGCATGGCGGAATGCGCCGACACGGCGAGACGCGGCACGGCGCGGGCATCATCGCGACGGTAGGCGCGCGCTGCCGCCCAACTCCAGCGCCTCGCGCTCGCCCGACGGCCTCGGTCTAGCGCACGTTCCTGGTTGGCGGGGCAGCCCTATCGGCCGTCAATCCGGCCCTGACTTTATCGGCATCGAGAGGCTTGCGGAGGAGAAGCCGGCCGCCCGGCGCCTCTCGATCAAGAAGCAACATCTCTGGATAAGAGGTGATGAAAATAACCCGCACGGCCGGATGACAACGCGCGACGTGATCGGCCAATTGCGTCGCCCCCTGAAGCGTGATCTCGACGAGCATGGCGAGGATCGATGCGTCGGCGCCAACCTTCGCCATAGCGCTAACAACATCGCTTGCGGTCGCGATCTTGTATCCAAGCGAGGTGAGCGTCGCGGCGGCCTCAGTTGTGGCGTCCTCGACGTCGACGACTAAGACCGTGCCGCCGTTCTGCATGACGAATCCCTTTGGGCTCCCCTTACGATTATCTGCATCTTATACGCATTTTTTCGGGGAGCTGCTTTGATCTCAATCGATCGAGGCCATGCCGGCGCCGTTGCTGGGCGTGGCCGCTGTGCCTCAGCCTGACCGCGGTCGCTGGTTGCGCGATCGCCGGGGCGCTTGCGCTGCCGGCCTCGTAGCGGGAGGGGCCGCGTGCCGCCGGCAACGCCAGCACCTCGCCGGCGCCCGGTCCTCGCGTTTACTGACCGGAAAGGCGCCCCTGCTACCCTCGTCCGATGGACCGAGACGCCTGGCTCATGGCCGCATCGCTGCTGGAAGAGCACGGCAAGGAAGCCGCGGCGATCATCTGCGCGCAGATCGTGACCCTGCATCACACCGTCGAGGCGATGCCGAACGCGGAGGACGCCGCGCTGCTCCGGTTCTGGGCGGAGACGGGCGCCGCGCTGCTCGCGATCATCGAGGAGAAGGCGGCAGGGCCGCAGGCTATCCAATGACCACCGGGCGCGCATTAGCGACCGTCGCCGGCATCGTCTGGACCTTGGTCGGCGTCGCCGCCGTCATCGCCATCGTCGGGAGCGTTGAGTTCAACCGAGGGTATAACCAACTGACCTACAACGTTGGCCTGCTCAACGGCCTCGACCTGGGCGATATTCTTGCCGTTTTTGCTGTCCTGTTAGGCCTGTGCGTCGTCATCGGCGGCGCCGCCTGGATAGTCGCAGCCGCGGTCGGAACCATCAGGAACTTCCGGCGGCGGTAGCGCCCGGCATCGGCCTCGAGCTGTCTGCCGGCGAGCTGGGCGGCGATCGTCGGCGCTCCTGAACCATATCTGGCACTATCGCCCAGCGTCACACACCACCGACAGCGGC
>Ga0335074_10015539_pt1 | contig 10700 bp, 8 predicted proteins | sample Lox_Sample_23_FD_206715 | JGI IMG/M metagenome (GOLD analysis project Ga0335074, IMG submission 206715) | Soil microbial communities from Loxahatchee National Wildlife Refuge, Florida, United States - Lox_Sample_2.3 | ecosystem: Environmental > Terrestrial > Soil > Wetlands | place: USA: Florida...
AAGAAAGAAAAAAAGAAAAGAGAAACTAAGGAAAGGAAACTGAACTAAATACCTAGGGAAAATTTGAGGAGGAAATTGTGAGGGCAAAAAAATTGTTAGCAGGTTTTTTAGGTAAAGGTTTGGGTCGGATTTTTTCTCTGTGTTGTTTGCTGGAAATGTCAAACTTTTTGCTAGGGAAAAAGAATTGGATTTTTGTAGTAAGGAAGATTTTGTTTTTGGGTGAATATTTTTATCGCTAAATCCTTAAAAGGATTTGTTTCTGTCCAACTTTGTTCTCCTAATGCCTTTTTTTGAATAAATCTGGTAAAATGTCATTAACGGAAGTCGAAAAAGAAAAAATTTATGGTTTCAAATAATGACTAACACTAATTTGCCCTCTCCTTTTGCCTCTGACAGAATAAATTCTTGAACGAAAGAAAAAACGAACAATCTATTATGGCTTTTGGGTTTATCTAGCTTAACCCAAGTTCAAGCTGGTCAAGCTTTTGAGAATTGTCTCGCTTATGACAACATTCTACTACTTACAAACTTATTGAGCAAATTTCCCTTTTCTAGTAATTACAACAACAGCAGATATAGCATTATGCAAAATTAATGTCACCTTTTAAAAAAAATTTAACTGTCTATGCTCGCTCTTACTTACAAATTGCAAAAAGAATTTCGGCAGTGAAAAAAGAAACTAACAAATTAAACAAAGAGTGACATTAATTTTGCATAATGCTATAAATAGTTAAAAATATGCCACGAACAGAGGAATTAAACAAGATCACTGTAAACTGAAAGGAGAATAATTACCCATTTAAAAACTTTACTGAAGAGTTAACTCAAGAATGAATAAATTGTGGTTTTAATAAAAAGCAAACAAGAGAATGATTAGAAGCAGAACTACAACCTACTGAAGCTAATCTAGCTAAATGACTCAGAGATGTTAAGAAACAAACCGCAACTTGACTCTTGGATAAGGGTGATTTGGAAGAATTAAGAAGAGAATATGAAAGTTACTTAGCTTCCCAAAACGAACAAACTACAGTTTCAACTTCATCTTCTTCGGAAACTAGCACTTCTTTATCTCAAGTAGCTAAGAATATAGTAATAGATAGAAAGTGATTAGAGGAAAATTACCCTGATAGACTTAAGAGAAATGAAGAGGGAACAGTTTATATAGTTGACCTAACTGACCTAAATCTAAGTGGCGATTTAGATGTTAGTGAGTTTGACAAACGATGAACGATTGATACTCTTCAGGAGAAACGGACTTCACACAGTCCAGAAAATCAAGTTATCATCAACGGCAACCCTAATTTGGGAAAGATTATTGATAGGAAAGAAAAAAAAACGATTTGGAAAACAACAATCACTCTCAACCCTGCTCCGAAAAGGGTTTCAGCTCAAGAATATATTGAAGTCAATATTAATCAAACAGTTAAGAAATCAGTTCAAATTTTGTATCTTCCTTTCAAAAACCTCACTGATTCAGTTGATTTTAGTGAATTTAAGGAGTTGATTGAATTGGGTATTAATAATAATGAATTAACTTCCTTAATTCTCCCTTCGCAACTAACTTACTTAGAATGTAGTCATAATCCGCAACTAGATTATGTTCTACTTCCTATCCAACAATTAGCTAATTTGAAGAAATTTGATTGTACCTATACTAAATTTGCCGGTGAATTAGAATTTTATGGCTACAATTATCTAGCCTGAGCCGAAGCTCATCCTGAGTTATTTAAAAAACATGGTTTAGAACCAGTAATTAATTCTTACCAAGCAACACCCCAATTAGTAACTGAAATTCCAACTTATTTAATAACTAAATACCAAACTAAAGAAAACTTCGACCTAACTAACATTCAGCATTATTCCCAGTTTACTCTTCTTCGCGATCCTCGCTATTTTTCTTGAGAACTAACTAAAAAGCCTTTACCTCTGTTGCCTAATCAATTACCAACCAGACTTTATAATCTGCAAACTAAACAATTAGTAGAGTCAGCCAAGACTCATCCTCAGATTAAAAACTATGCTATTCTTTCTTATGTTTGAACGGAAGATTATAATGCAACGACTAAGAGTTTGGTGGATAAATTATCTACTGGTGGTCAAAAAGCTCTCCGAAAAGCCGAAAAAGCCTTGGAATTTATTAATCAATCAGCTCGTAACAAAATTAACCATCTTTGAATGGATCAACTTTGTATTAACCAAAGATCAGTAGTTGAAAAAAACAAAGAAGTTCCTAAGATGAAAGATTATTATTCTCAAACAGAATGCACTTTAGTTCCAATTAATTTTTCTTTATCGAAGCTTTCTCCCAAATTTTTAATTGAAAAGAAAAAAACCGAAGATTGGAGAGAAAAGTACAAGTGAAAAGAATATCAAGAAACTAACCATCCAATAGTTCTTGCTCATACTGCTCTTTCGGTTATTATTAACTCTTCCTGATTCCAACGTACTTGAACCTTTCAAGAAGGATGATTATCTAAACAAACAATCTTTATGTTTGATGATTATCTAGTCGATGGTCGGATGATGGCACAATTGCTAGTTAATGCAGTTTTAGAAAAGAGTGGGCAAAAAATAGAATTCGAAATACCTATTCAATACCTCACTCCTTTGGGTTCTAATTACACTTCTAATCATCAAATCAAACACCTAGACCTCTGACATGCTCTCAACTTAGTCAAAAACCGCAAAAGAGTCGTTACTATTGATGGTATTTATGCTATCCTTGGACTAATTAAAAATGGAGAAAAAGTGTCGGTTAAATATAAACCTAGAATCTGTTTAAATTGTCCTAATCAAACTGAAACTATTGATTGTTTTCACAGAGAAGTCAACAAATACTGACCTGCTTACAAAGTCGATGATTTCGAACAAGTTTTAGAGGAAATTATTCAAATAAATCCTTTTTATTCTCTAACCTGATTAGGTTCTCGCAGAACCGAATCCCATCTCTGAAAATTAAAGATGCCGTTCTTTTCTAATAGAGGTTTGTTAAATCTAACCGAAGAAGAATTGATAGATGTTGATAAACTAGAACTAGAACAACATCAATCATCATTTCTCAAAATAACTGACAATACTATTAGAATACTAGGTTGAGAACTAAAAGTGGGTAAAGGAAGAATTTATCCTATTTTCGCTCAGTATGAAGGTAAATTTTATTTCAATATTGAAGTAATCGATTGAAGAGGAATTAATGATATTGCTGAAACAACTTTAATAATTCCTACTCAAACTTTTTTGAAAAAAGAACACAAACTGTATAAGTACTCTTTCTTAGCTATTTCTGTACCCTCTTCTGAATCTAGTAAAGAAATAAATTTTCTAGAATTAAGAATAAAAAATAATGAAGATTATGACTATTTTCAAGTCGTAAAGTTGTCCGAAGAAATAGAAATAAATATGGTGCAAAAAACAGTAACTAAACTTAATCCAATTACTTCTTTACCAACTTGTCCTTATCTAACCCTACAAGAATACTTAGAACAAAAATACCCTACTCAAACAGATAAAGAACAAGTTACTGAAATAACTATTAATGAAAAAAATAAGCAAGAATTCCAACACATCCGCGGAGAAGAAATGGACTTTAGTATTTTCCCTAATTTGGAGAAAATAGTTATTACTTCAGATCACTTAAAAAGTCGTTTTTGTTTCCTTAAACTAGATAATCCTAAGTTGACTAATTTATGTTTTGCTTGCCTTCCTCTTTCTAATAATCAAAATCACTGTTCTACTCTTGATTTATCTCGTTGTCCTAAATTAACTCTCTTAAATTGTTGTTGCAGTCAACTCACAAATATAATTATCCCAATTAATAATCAATTAAAAGAAATATATTGTTATGGTAATCCTAATCTTAGTTCTGATTTTTTACTCTATCTCAACTTAGGAGAATTAACCAATCTAGAATTAGATATCAATGCTCGCTCATATGAAGAAGATTTATCTTTATCACTAGTAGCATCTCAATTAAAATCTTATCTCCGACCTGGAGAAAAAATAGGAAGAGGTTTTTTAGGTTACATTAAACCCACTTCTGAATTATTACCTAATGAAGTTAATTATGTCATTCTTCTCGTGCGTTGACGACAAACCCAGCAAATTCAAAATTCATCTAATCAACTTCTAGCCCAAATTCAACAATCTGTCTTTTCTTCTAACTATGATGAAAGCAAAGACAAATGATTAAAGTGATAGCAGAAATCAACAGTCAGGGTTATTATTACGTTTTTCAAACTAAATTTCCATTTGGGGTGTTCTCTACTAAAAAGCAGTAAAGTAAGTTATTAAAATATGGCAATTATTACAAAGTTAAAATTAAATGACAGTATTTTTAAACAGAAAATATAATCGCACTCTATTCTGATGGTTGTTTTTAACTGTCACTAATTTCTAACATTGTAATATTGTATTACTATACTTGTAATTCATTAAAGAAACTGTATTTTAGACCAAGGAACTCCCAATCCAACTGGATTGGGTTAAGGAACTCCCTTAACTTAAACAAGTTGAGGAAAGGCGAATTACTAATCTAGATAGTTTTCAACTTCTTTCTCCGACCTAATTAGCCCGAAAGTCAGAAATAAAGTGAAGGATTATACTTTTTGCTAAAATTATAATAAACTATTTAATTACGTATTTTAGTTACTTATACAATTTATCATGAGAGGTTTTAATGTCAATGTCTACTTTTCCGAAGCAAATTATAACAAAATTAAGCCTTTGATTCGACAAAGAAAGATAAGTGCTTTTGTTAATCAGGTAGTAGAAAGGGAATTAGAAAGGCAACAAAAAGAACAATTGAAGAAACAACTTATTCAAGGTTATCAGGCTCAAGCCAAAAATGAAAGGCTACAAGAGGAATTAATTTCTTTGGAAAACGCCCAATTTGAGAATGAGTAAAATATTAGACGGAAAAGACAAGAGTGATTTTCCGAAAAGAGGAGAAATTTGGTTAGTCAAGTGTGATAAGATTAAAGAATTTTCCAAAGATTATCGCCCTGCTTTAATAATTAGTGGTAATATTCAAAATGAATTTGATAAGTTTGTAACGGTAGCCATAATGACCACCGAGGATTTAGAAAATGTTCAACTGTTCGAAGTTTTTATCGAGAATACTCCTGAAACAGGTTTAGATCAACCTAGCAAAATAGTTCTCAATCATCCTTTTACTGTTTTTAAGAAGTTACGCTTAGAAAAGTGTTTAGGAATGGTGGGTAGAGAAGTAATGAAGAAAGTTAGGGAGGCTTGAAAAATGGCTTTTGATGTTGAAGAGTGATAGAGTGATAAAGAATTAGTTCAAGTTTAAAAAAAAAGCACTAAAGAAAACAAGTTTTCTTCGAAGATAAAAACCTCTTCTAACCTAAACTATCCCTCGGACACCTTAATGGGATATTGCCAGAATTCAGCCTAAGCCAAATTTTTCCCAACACTCTTTTTTCTGCCCAAGTTTTTTAAGGTTTCCCCCAAACTAAACGAAACTAAAAACTAATTTTCTGAAAGAAAATTAAAAAGGATTAAAAAAAAAAAATCTGTCCAAGAAAAAAGGAATCTAATCAGCTAAGTGAGGAAGAAGAGGAGGAGTAGTTAAAAGATTTTCATTATTCTGTATAAGTTGGAGGACGCTCTTCAATAGCGGCAGTTTTTTGCTCTATCTCTACTTGATGTTCTCTTTCATAAGCTGTTTCTAAAGCATTTATCTCTTCTTGAGAAATAACCGCAGCTAATTCGTTTTTGGCTTGCTGATAAGTTTGTTGTAAAACTTTTCGGTGTTTTTCGTTAGCAGTAGCTAGCAGTTCTTGAGAAGATAAAAAGTCTTCTAGTAATTCTTCTATTTGCGGATGAGCTTGAGTTTTTATGAATTGAATTAATTGTTCTTGAGTTCAAGAAGACAGGAATTTAGTGAGTTTATTAGAGGCAAATTTAATATTTATCATATTAACATTAGCTGAAGTGTCGGAAACTTTAACAACTCTTTGTTGAGCTCTTTGTCAACGAATAAGTAAAGTAACATAGTTAACTTCACCTGAGGCTAAGTTGGAAACATATTTGTCTACTCTTTTTTCTCCGGATTGGAGATAAATTCCTAATTGAGAATCTACTAAATCACCATCTAAGTTTAGATAAGTCATTTGCTCGGCTTTGAGTTTGAGTAAGAAGTCAGATTTTAGTTGAGGATTGCCCGAGCAATGTAGAACTTTTAATTGATTATTAACTGGGAAAATTAATTCAGTGAGTTGATTATAAGAAACATTCAATTCAGTTAATTGTGTAAATTCCGAAAAATCAGCTGAACCAGATAATTTTTCTGTTTCTGATTTACCATAACGAGAAAGATTTAATTTTTGAACTGAACTATCAAACCCATTTATACATTCCTGAGCTAAAATCATATAAATTTACTGTTACACAAACAATAACATGATAACATGTTAATTTTACTTTCTAGAAAAAATAGAAGTTAGGAATTTGACAAAATTAAAGACTTTGATTTTTCCTTCCAGCTTCTCAACCAGCTTGATAAGCAGTTTTTTTTGCCCTCCTCTTATTTGTTTTCTGAATAAATTGGTAAAAATATCAATATCGAAAAAAGCCATAGTTCCAAACAAAGAAACTAATGACGAAAATTAATCTGCCCTCTCTCTGAACAAGACGGAGGATGATTGATCTATTGTTGTTTTCAGGTTTGCCTGGTTTGACAAATGCTGGTCAAGGTTATGAGAATTGTCTCATATCTCAAGCAAGCTCTTATCCTTCTGATAATATCAACTATTATAGTGCTTTACCAACTTACCATTTAACTAATAATACCGCTCTAAATGCTGGTCAATTGATAGAAATTTGTTGTACCGATAGCGAGTGTTCTTCTTATGTTTCTACTTGTGAAACTGGCGAAAACACTGAAGTTGTTGTTTATTGCGTCAAAGTTGGACAAACAATAGTTTGTACTGATGGTCCCGGTGGTTGTGGTGGTGTAGTGGGAAACACAACTATTACAAATAACACTACTTTAAATCCTAGTCTTTGTCCTAATAACTTGACTACAGTAGCTGATTATGTTGCAACTCTTGCTCCTTCTGGTTTAGATCAAGGTTATGCTGGGATACTTTGTTCAGCAGGCAGTCCTTGTAATGAACTAATTTGTGCTTGAGATAATGGCGGTTGAACTTGTAGTGGATATTCACTTTCAAATTGCAATTTCGATAGTGCTAGTGATTATGTTTGTCCGACTCCTTGCATTCTCCAATGAACTGCTCCTTGACCCGGACCAAATAGTACTAATCCCCAATTAGGTTTTGTTTATAATTCTTCTTCTACTACTCTTTACTTATCTAACCAGCCTAATGTTCCTTTAATCGTTGGCACAACTGTTGGTGGAACAGGTTTAGTTGGTGGTGGCTTAACTTATTACTTCTGAAGAAAAAGAAAAAACCAAAAACTTACTAACCAATTAAATACTAACTTACAACCAATTCCTACTCTTAATATTGAATTAGAAGAAGCAGTTCCAGTTAATCAAACAATAACGCTTGCCTCTTCCACCACTTTTTCTAGCACCTCTAGTCTATTTAAAGTGTTTGAGGAAGAACGGATTACTTCAGTAGTTTCTTCAACTAATTCAAATACCAATTTGTTAGAAGCATCTGATGATTTGCCACCAGCTTATTCAATAACAGATTCTTCCAACTCTGAATTAGCTCGCTTAGTGCGAATTGATAGACTGCTTTTGAACGAGCAAGGGTCTGAACTATTAGATAATTTTCTTGGAACCCAAGAAGTTTTAGCTAATGCCAACTTCCGTACTTTAACTGTTTCACAACAAGCTTACCAAAGAGCTAGAACTGAATTATTAACTGTCCTCCCTGAAAAAGAGGTATCTGCTCTGGAAAAGGCTTACCAAGCCGAAAACAACCAACTAGTAGCTCAAATTCAACAAGTGAATTATTAAGGAACTCCCTTAGCTTGACAAGCTAAGAAAAAGGTACTCCTTTAACAAAAAACTTTCTTTTTTTTCTATTTTCAGAAAGGTCAGAAATAATTCTCATCTCTCGCTCCGCTAAAATCGGACAGTAATTTTTTTATTTTTCCTTTATTTTCGACATTCTTGCTTATTGTGTCAGAGAAAAGAGTTAAAAAAGAGGAGAAATTAGTAAGAACTAGATGAAGTTCCTTGTTGAATTTGAGCTTGATTAAAATCAGTTAAATTATCATCAAGCAATGATTGGAAAAAAGAAGAATGTTCCAAAGTTTGTAATCTCTGTTTTTGTCCAGTAGGGATTTGGTAATTATTTTGAGTTGCTGTTTTTAGAATATCAATAGCTTCAGTAAGATGCTCTTTGTTTTTCTTATTTTCTTCCAATTGAACTAATTGGGATTCAGCAATTTTGCCTTTATTGTTGTTGACTAATGATTCTAATTGGGAAATTCTTTCGGTTAGTTCAGCTTCTTTGGTTTGATAAGCTGTTAGTTTTTGGTTGATTATTTGGGGTGAGAAAGTTTGATTAATGTTTCCAAATCTACTATCAATAATAACAATACCTCCTTGTTGCACACTTAAATGGATAGCTTGAGTTTGTTGTTCTAACTGTTTAACAAAACTTTTGTTAGTTCTTACTTCAGCTTGTGATTGTTCTAACAATCATTCTACATTAACTAGTTCTTCGCAGTCATTTAAAACTGTTTCAACTTTTTCCATAACTTTTCTTTCATCTTTTAATTTGCCTCTTAATTTAGTATAGACATCATTAAGTTTATCACGTTGTTCAACCATAGGAAGTTTTCATTTCTTAGATCTAGTAAATTCTAATTGACATTCAATTAGCTCTTTAAGCAACTTTGGTTCAGGAGAAAAGTGTAAGTAAGCTGTGACAATCTTATCTTTCAAAATGAACACTTGCTGAGTCAATTCTTCCATTTTCTTTTCTAGGTCTTGGATTCTTCGATTTTTAACTTGAATGATTTGACTTATTTGTTGAATTAATTGTTCTTGAGAAACTTCTTGATTAAAAATGTTAACTACTTCAGTTTGAATTTGCTCTTCATTTGGCTCGGAACCAGTTGGAGAATTTTCTAGTGCTAAAATGTCGAGATTGCTCACGATTGGAACTAATTCATTATTTTCTACTCTCATCTCTTCAGAAGATTCAGTTTTAGTCAACAATTGGGAACTAGCTTTCTTTCTTTTTTTCCAAAGATAATAAACTAAACCACTACTACCAACTAAGGTTGTTCCACCAATGGTTGTCCCAACTATGAGAGGAGTATTATTAGAGGAAGGAGGAGTAGAGGTGTGAAAAACAGAAGAAGTTGAACTAAAAACTGTTGGAAGATACTAAAGTATTGACAAGGAGTACTAACTGGACATTCTCACCAAGCATAACCCTGCTCTAAACCATCTAAACTAGATATTGATAAGGAACTAATATAGCTAGCTACTCTAGCAATTATTGTACCAATATCACTAGGACAATCAGAACCAATAGTAGTATTGCTAGTAATATTTGTGTTACCTACTATACCAACACAATCACTTTTACAAGCTATTGTTTGAGCGACTTTGGTGATATAAACAACTGAATAAGTAGAACAGAGGGAAGTATCAGAAACGCAGCTATCGGCATTACAACAAAGAAACAATGTTTGATTGTTATTGATGGAAGTCTCACTAGAAAAGGGGTAATTTAGTAAAGCATTGTAGTAAGGATGACTATAATAGTTGAGACAATTCTCAAAAGCTTGACCACCATTCACTCCTTTAATAGCTAAACTGGATAAACTCAACAATAACAAATTAGTCATTTTTCCTTTCGTTCAGCTAGAAAGCGAATTAGTATTCGTCATACTTTTCAACATGAAAATTTTACGAACTTGGCTAGGAAAAACCACATAGAGAACAAAATGAACCAAACCAAATCCTTTTAAGGATTTAGTTGCTAAATAAAACCAGAAAAAGGTGAAAATTGATGTCGCTTTTAGTTTCTGTCCACTCAACTTTTTTTTGAACCGAGACGAGAACAAATTTCAATCCCTCTTTTAACTAATTCATCTTACTAAAAAACCAATTTTATTTTCCAATTAATTCTTTTAAACAAATAAAGGAGGGTTTTGTTTCCACTTATAAGAGTATTGCTAAAGGGTTAGATTCTCCCAAAGGTGCTCGTGCAGTTGCTAAATGTTTAAGAGTGCATGGTTGTAAAATTGATGAAAATGATGAAATTATTGTTCTTCCTGATGGAGTTCATTGTTATCGAGTAATAAAATCGGACTATTCCTTAGGAGGATATTTTTTTGATTATGATTTTGATGAAGAAGGGAACGAAATCAAAGTTAAGAGCGATAAAAGCGAAGCTAAGAAAAAAAAATTAAAAGTTGAACTTGGGATAGAATTTAAATTTGATGAGCAAAAAAAGAAATGAGTTGTTAAAAAAGAAGACCTAAAAAAACTAAAAGATAAAATATTTGAATTTGCCAAAAATGGGGTTAAACTAGTCAATGGCAAAAAATAGAGAATTTGTTTAAAAAAATAAGGAAAAGATGAATAAAGAAATCAGTTATCGTCATTATCCCTTAACACATCACTAATCATTAATGATTACGAATTTCACGAAGTAATTATTAGCAATCACTACGAGGAAAAACATGGTTCTTATTTAAATGACGAGTTAATTCTGTCCTTAGTTCAACAATTACATAAAAAAACT
>Ga0335074_10015540_pt1 | contig 10699 bp, 10 predicted proteins | sample Lox_Sample_23_FD_206715 | JGI IMG/M metagenome (GOLD analysis project Ga0335074, IMG submission 206715) | Soil microbial communities from Loxahatchee National Wildlife Refuge, Florida, United States - Lox_Sample_2.3 | ecosystem: Environmental > Terrestrial > Soil > Wetlands | place: USA...
TGGTGAGCTGCTCAAGGTAGACCACGTCGGGCAGGTCTTCCTCGGGGAACCGCATGATCGTGAACGCCCCGGCCTCGGCCGCGTGCCCGCCCAGCCGGAACGGTGTGACCTGGAGCGTGACCTTCGGGTTCATGGTGGCCTCGATCAGGTGTTCCAGCTGAGCCCGGAACACCTTCGTGCCACCGACCGGGCGCCGCAGGGCGGCCTCGTCGACGACCGCCCACAGCCGGGGACCTGACTCCTTGGAGAGCATCTCCTGCCGGGTGCTGCGGATGCTGACCCGGCGCTCTACCTCCTCGGGCGACCCGCCGGGCCAGGCGCGGGTGATGACGGCGCGCGCGTAGTCCACCGTCTGCAGCAGCCCGGGGACGAACTGCACCTCGTAGACACGCAGGATCGAGGCGGCCTCTTCCAAACCGACATATGTCTGGAACCAGTCGGGGAGCACGTCGTTGTACTGGTGCCACCAGCCAGGTGCGTTGGCCTCGCGGGCCAGCGTCACCAGCGCATCGCGCTCGGACTCGTCCTCGACGCCATACCGGACGAGGAGGTCGATGACGTCGCGTTCCTTGAAACTGACCCGGCCTAGTTCCATCCGGCTGATCTTGGATTCCGAGGCCCGGATGAGGTAGCCAGCTTCCTCCCGGGTGACTCCCTTGGCCTCGCGCAGCCGCCGAAGCTGGGAACCGAGCAGGATTCGACGCACAGTCGGGCCGGAGCCCGGCTCGATAGAGATCACGTCAGCCCCCCCGCTGCACGTGCCGCACGTGCCGACGCCGGATCCGTTTGCACGTGCATCCGGCTCTGCGCCTGCAAGGTACATATTGAATGATATCGTTGATGTGCAGGGTTCGCGCAATGCACAGCCGCACCCCTGCACGCATCCGTTCGCTTCGTGGCGGGTCCATGGAGCCACTGAATGCGGCCATTAGGGCGGAGGACGCGAGCGTGAGCCACGACCAGTTGCTGGCAGCGAGCGAGAACGTCGGCTCGCACGCTAACAATGTGCCGCCGAAGCTCAGCGGCATCGTGGCGTGGGAGTCGGCGCCGTCGGCTGACACCGCGAGCTGCCCGTTGCTGCCGCGACCGGAATCGGCCGGGCGGGCCAGGGAGTTCACCTGGACATCGCTGCGGCAGTGGGGCATGAGTGACCGCGGTGACGTGACAGTTCTCGTCGTCTCTGAGCTTGTCACCAACGCACTGCGACATGCCGTGCTCTCCACTCAATGGATGCCAGGAGAGCACCCCATTACGGTTAGTTTACTACGCAAGAACTCCTACCTACTGGTTATGGTGTCTGACCCAGTCAGTTCCGTGCCAGTACTGGGGACACCCGACGCGGCGGCCGAGGGCGGCCGAGGACTGCAGGTCGTGGCGTCGTGCAGCGCCGACTGGGGCTGGCAGCCGTCCGAGTGCGGCGGCAAGGTGGTCTGGGCGCTGTTGCGGTAGCGGACCGATAACGGCACTAGTGCCGGAGTGTCGCCGTAAGACCGGAATGGATCCGCCGCGGTTGCGGCAGCAGACACGACCACAGTCCCGGGCACTTGCGGAAAGTGCCCGGGACCGTTGCGGCGATGTAAAAACGGGGGATAAACCGGTTGCGCGTGCTCTCCCCTCCATGGAACGCGACACTCCCCGGTTAGCGGAGCAGGTCGTCGAACTCGCCATCCTTCGCGCCCCGGATGAACGCGTCCATCTCCGCCGGAGAGTAGACGAGCGCGGGGCTGTCAGGGTGGCGGGAGTTCCGTACGGCGATCGACCCGTCAGCCAGGCCGGCGAGCTCGACGCACGTACCTTGTGAATTGCTATGGCGGCTCTTCCGCCAGGTGACATCGCACAGGTCGCTGGCGGGCATTCCGTTGCGCGCCTCGTCCATGCTGACTCCTCGGCGTTTCAAGTGAAGGTGCTCAATTCATAGTAGCGCATGCACGTGCACTCGCACCTGCATATGCCGGAGCTTCGGCACGGGACCATGCACGTACGTTCGATGACGCAGCGTAACCAGGAAGGGTTGCACCTATCCCGCGTGATAGAGCATGGTTTGTTGTGTGCTGAGGAGGTTGCCCCGTGGCAGGTCGTTGCTGCCTGTCGCGGCGGTGATCCTCGTCCTGCTCAGCCTGGTCCCGCCGGTCGGCACCTACACACGACGATACGTCTTCGCCGAGTCGTTCCAGTTCGTGGTCTACGCTGCGGCAGCGCCTGCGATGCTCGTGCTCGGCGCACCGTGGAGCGCACTCGGGCTGTCCCGGCTGATGGCCGCCCTGACCGGGCGCCGAGCCACGTCACGCCGCGCCGACCCGGGCTTGGGCAACGCCGCCTTGTGGCATGGTGTTGGCGTTCTGCTGGTGTTCATGGGCACTGTGGTCGCCTGGCGCCTGCCGGTCTCGGTGAACGCTCTGGCCCGGGTGCCCGGCCTGGCAGTCGCTGAGATGCTGACGCTCGGCACGGCCGGAACCGCCCTGTGGCTGGAACTGGTCGAGTCGCCGCCGTTGCTGCCGCGGCTGACACGTCCGCTGCGTGCCGCCTTCGCGGCGCTGGCGATGTGGACGATCTGGATCGTTGCCTACATCCTCGGGTTCTCGCAGGTGGCCTGGTTTACCGCGTACTCGCACCCCGGCCTGGGCGCGGTAGCCGATCAGGAGACCGCCACCGGCATCATGTGGGCTGTCCCCGCTTTCTGCTTCATTCCCGTGGTTTACGTCACCGCACTGAGTTGGCTCAGAGATGGCGGCGAGCCAGACGAGGAGCTTCGTGCGGTCGCCGCCGGCCAGGACCCGCGGACCCCGACCGGCAGATGGCCCCGCCCGCCCCGCGGCTGGAACACGCGTTGATTTTGCGCCTCCGCGGCTCTTTTGTGCCCTTTGGCACCACCCGAAACACCCGTCCCGCCCCGCACGTTCCCGGCTGGCTGCTCTGAGTGGTATGCCCGGATAATCACCTTTATTCCGACCGCACAAGCTGCGGCCCGGGTGCGGGCGATGCGGCGGAGTGCGCTCAGCAAGATGGAGGCCGATCACTGGCAGCGGGCCGGGTGACGGCTACCCGACGAGGACGACCTCGAGGTTGCGCGGGCCGTGCACGCCTTCCACCCGCGACAGCTCGATGTCGCTGGTCGCGGACGGCCCGCTGATCCAGGTAAGCGGGCGGCTGGCCGAGGAGGACAGCCGGGCGACAGCCTCGGGCACAAGCTCGACTACCTGGTAGGCCCGCACGATGCACAGGTGGTAATCGGGGACGAGGGTGAGGGCGCGTCGGCCCTGGCCGGGCGAGCCGTCAAGCACGACGGTCCCGGTCTCGGCGATCGCGATCGCGGCCCCGGTGATCACGCCGTCGGCGGCGTCCAGGTCTTCCGGCGACAGCCCGTCGTCAGCTACTGCCTCGACGCCGGGCGGCAGCGCCGCGGCCAGCACGCTGTCGAGGCCAGGTGGCACGACCACTCGCCGGGCCTGGCGGTCGTTCAGGGCCGAGGCTACTGTTGCCGCCAGGTCGGCGGGCGCGCATCGCCGTACAGCGGCGTGGTAGTCGGTCAGCCGCTCCGCCAGCAGGTCAAGTAGCTGATCACGGTCCCGGCTGCCCTCAGTCCGGTACGCCGTGCCGCCCGCATTCGGGCTGGCCGCGTTCGGGTCGGCTCCGGGATCGCGGCCGAGCGCCGTGCGGATCCGCTGCAGCACAGCCTCGCGCCCTGCGTCCGCGGCGCCGGTCATGGCTGATCCCGGTGCGATGTGCGCCACCAGTCACGGAACGTCTGGGCCGGGGGGGCCGGAGCGTCGCGGGCACCGGTCCACGCGGACAGCGGTGGCGGCAGCGCCCGGATCCGGCCGCCGCGGCTAAGCGCCCGGGCGGGCCGCGCGGCCCGCTGGGCCGCCGAGTAGCGCCGCGGGTTGGCCATCACCCAGGCCGCCGCGGCCATCACCGCGGCCTCGCCGCCAGGCAGCCGCCGTTCCTGCCGCGTCTGATCGGCGTACCGGGCTCGCAGCAGGACCAGCAGCGACGGGATATCGATCTTCACCGGGCAGGCGTCGTAGCACGCTCCGCACAGCGACGAGGCGAACGGCAGCGAGGGGTTGTCGGCGACACCGGTGAGCTGCGGCGACAGCACCGCGCCGATCGGGCCTGGATACACAGACCCGTACGCGTGGCCGCCGGCGCGCTCGTAGACCGGGCACACGTTCAGGCACGCTGAGCAGCGGATACAGTACAGCGCCTGACGGCCGGTCTCGTCGGCGAGCGCAGCCGTCCGCCCGTTGTCCAGCAGCACCAGGTGGAACTCCTGCGGGCCGTCCCCTGGCGTCACCCCGGTCCACATCGAGGTGTAGGGGTTCATCCGCTCGGCCGTCGACGAGCGGGGGAGAAGCTGCAGGAACACGCCGAGGTCGCGCCAGGCCGGGATCACCTTCTCGATGCCCATGACCGTGATCAGGGTCTGCGGCAGGGTCAGGCACATCCGGCCGTTGCCCTCCGACTCCACCACGCACAGCGCGCCGGTCTCGGCGATCGCGAAGTTGACCCCGCTGATGCCGACCCGCGCGGACAGGAACATCCGCCGCAGATGCAGCCGGGCTGCCTCGGCCAGCGCCGGCGGGTCGTCGGTCAGCTCAGGATCGACGTCGCCCATCTCGCGCAGGAAGATCTCCCGGATCTCGGCCCGGTTGCGGTGGATGGCCGGGACCAGGAAGTGCGACGGCCAGTCCCGGCCGAGCTGGACGATCAGCTCGGCCAGATCGGTCTCCTGGGCGGTGATGCCCACGCTTGCCAGCGCCTCGTTGAGCCCGATCTCGTCGGTGACCAGCGACTTGACCTTCACCGCCGTGGTGGCCCCGGTGCCCTGCACAAGCCCGGTGATGATCTCGTTGGCCTCGTTCGCGTCCCGGGCCCAGTGCACGGTCCCGCCGTGCGCCGTGACCTGCTCCTCCAGCCGGATCAGGTGGGAGTCCAGGTTGCGCATGGTTTCGGCCTTGATCGCCCGGCCGGCCTCGCGCAACTCCTCCCAGTCGGGCAGTTCGGCAACAGCAGCGGCCCGCTTTGCCCGGATGGTGGCAGTCGCCCGGCTCAGGTTGCGCCGCTGCTGGCTGTCGGCCAGCGCTCGGCGCGCCGCCACCGGGAACGGCTCACTCCCGCGCAGGTGACCCACTCCTTGGGGTGCCGTTGGCATTCCGAGGAACGTAGTCACGGTGCCGCCCTCGTCGACGCGAGGATCTGGGCGAGGTGGACGGTACGGACGCCGGTGCGCAGCCGGGAAAGGCCGCCGCCGATGTGCATCAGGCACGAGCTGTCCCCGGCCGCGCACACCTCCGCCCGCGTGCCGGTTATATTGCGCATCTTGTCGGCCAGCATCGCGGTCGAGACGTCGGCGTTCTTCAGCGCGAACGTCCCGCCGAACCCGCAGCATGTCTCCGCGTCCGGCAGCTCCACCAGGTCCAGCCCCTTCACCTGCCGCAGCAGGCGCAGCGGCCGGTCGCCTACCCGCAGCAGCCGCAGCGAGTGACAGGTCGGGTGATAGGTGACCCGGTGCGGGTACCAGGCGCCCACGTCCTCGACGCCGAGCACGTCGATCAGCAGCTGTGACAGTTCGAACGTCCGCGCGGCCACCGCCTCGGCCCGGCGGGCCAGGGCATCGTCGCCGGCGGCGCGGGCGACCATCGCATGCTGGTGCCTGACCGAGGCGACGCACGACCCGGACGGCGCGACGATCACTTCATAGGGTTCGAACGATTCCACGTGCCGCCGCACCAGCGGCACCGCGTCACTCTGGTAGCCGGTATTCACGTGCATCTGGCCGCAGCAGGTCTGCGTGAGCGGGAATTCCACCCGGTGCCCGAGCCGCTCAAGCAGCACCGTCGTGGCCTTGCCGACGTCGGGGAACAGCGTGTCGGCCAGGCACGTCACGAACAGGGCTATCCGCACCGGCCGAGCCTCACCGGGCGGCCCTGGCTGGAGCGCCGGACCTCGAGTTCCGGCTGGAAGATCACCTGGCGGTGACTGTGCCTGTCGCCGCTGACCGCCTCCTCGATCAGCAGCTGCGCCGCCGTACGGCCGAGCTGCTGGCGCGGCTGGCGCACCGAGGACAGCGGAACTGCCGCGGCGGCGGCAAACTCGATGTCGTCGTAGCCGACGATGGCCAGCTCACCGGGAACCGCGAGCCCGCGCCCCGTCATCTCCTGCAGCACTCCCAGCGCGACCAGATCATTAGCGCAGAACGCAGCCGTCGGCCGCTCCCGGGCAGGCATCTCAGCGATCGTGGCGGCAGCGCGCTGGCCGGCGGCCACGTTGAGCGCCGCCGTCTCGATCATGATCAGGTCGTCGGCTTCGCCGCCAGCGCGCCGCATCGCCCGGAGGGCACCGTCCATGCGGTCGGCGACCTGCCTGAGCGTGAACGGGCCGCCGACATACGCGACCCGCTCATGGCCGAGGTCCACCAGATGGGACACGGCCATGTCCCCGCCGAGAACGTCATCGACGGCCACCGAGCACTGGCTGCCCGACGGCGACCGGCTGTCGACCAGCACCACCGGAGTACCACGGCGCTGCAGCAGGGCGAGGCGTTCATCGGCCCCCGCCACCGGGGTGATCAGGATGCCCTGGACCCGGTGCTCCTCCAGCAGTTCCAGGTAGCGGGTCTCCTTCGGCAGCTTCTCGTCGCTGTTGCAGAGGATCACCGACAGGCCCGACATGCTGGCCTCGTCCTCGACGCCGCGGGCGACGTCGGTGAAGAACGGGTTAGCCACGTCCAGCACGACCAAGCCGATCGTGCGGCTGCGCCCGGCGCGAAGCTGGCGGGCTGACTCGTTCCGCACGAAGCCGAGCGCCTTGATCGCTTCGTTGACACGGTCCCTGGTCGGCCGGGCCACGATCTCCGGCCGGTTCAGCACGTTGGAGACGGTTCCCACCGAGACACCCGCGTGCGCGGCCACGTCCCTGATGCTGACCGGCGCGTTCACCGATTCCCCTCTGGCCTGAGTGACCAGTGTCATGGCCGGGCTTAGAACGTGTCAAATGAGACGGCCCCTGCCCGGCTCCGTGGGCCCTCCCCACGCCACCCTGGCACCTCCAGTACGACAACGTTATCGGCCCCGCCAGCGCTCGGGCCTGCTCGGCCCGGCTGGCCGGTTCCGGACAACTAACGGACGTCATATTGCCAAAGAGAAATGGCCGCTCCTAGCTTCTGAATCGTTACAAGGACATTACCGCGCAGCGCAGTGGCACCGCTGGCTGCCAGGAAGCGAGGGACCTGTGTCGAACAGGCGATTGGCCCACCGGGTGGCGCGGGTGCGCGGCCGCTTGCTTGCTGTCACGACGGCCGTCGCGCTGGCGGTGTCTCTCGGCGTGGCCGTGCCGCAGACTGGCCTGGCTGCCGGCACGTCATCCGCCGCCGCCGGGAACGGGAGCACCGGCCATATCGACCAGATCACCAACACCGTCGACGCCCGCCCGTACCTGCGGGCCGGAACGAACCCCATCCAGGTGCAGCTGGACAGCCAGCCCGGCAACCGGGTCGGGCGGTCGGCCCAGAGCTACGGCCTGACCGGCGTCACCTTCCAGCCCCACGTCGATGCGCCCATCAGGTGACGGCTGCGGCGGTTGCCGGTACAGGGGTCCCCTGGCCGCTGATCGCCGATGGCAGTGGCGGCCGGGGGAGGGTTCCCGGCCGCCACTGCGGTACCGCCGTCCTGTTGACAACGTTGTCTAATCATACCAACTCAGTTCTCGCCGGAGATGAAAGTGAGTTTGGTGGTGTGGTGACGCCACCAGAGCTTCAACCATGAAGATGATCATCTCTGGAACGGTCATGAAATGGCCGGTGCGCGTGATCGACCTGCCCGCAGCTGGTGATCACACGTCCACCTCAGGGCACGGTCACGGTGACGGTCACCGGGCAGGCCCCGCAGGACCTCAGCGGCCAAGTGAGCATCTCCGGCCCGGCGGGCTGGTCCTGCGCCCCGGTCCCGTTCACCGTTGACGGCACCGAGGGGGTGCCGGCGTCGGCCGTGGTCTCAGCGCCGGTCACCATGCCAGCATCGGCCGCCGTTGGACCAGTGCCACTGACAGTCACCGTGGCCGCGGACGGGCTGACCGCCCACACCCAGGTGAGCATGATCCCGTTTGGCCAGTGGCCCACGGGCGCGACTGCGACGGCGTCCAGCTATCACCCGCCGAACACCGTGAACGGGGTGGTACGGACGTACGTGCCCGGCAACGCGATCGACGGCAACCTGTCGACGTTCTGGAACGACGCCAACCCGGCCACCTACCCGGCGGTGCTCACGGTCACCTCCCCGTCGGTGGTCACGCTGAACGGGGTCGCGTTCGCGTCGTTCGCCGACGGCGTGCCCGTGGACTTCACGGTCTCGACCTGGAACGGCTCGACCTGGGGTCAATCATGTGGACAAAGTAAGTATGCCTTAACGTAAGCTGCCAGCATGAGGTTGTATGAGCAGACACACCCATGGATCGATTTTAAGGCCACAGATGTCAACCAGGTGCAACCCAGGCACTGGATGCTTCTCGGCGAAGCGCGATCCAAGTGCGAGCACCTTGCGGGGGCTCCGCTGAAGCCCAGCGTCGCGCAGGAGCTTTATGGGGTGACGCTAGTGAAGGGTGCCCTTGCGACAACCGCTATCGAGGGCAACACCCTGACTGAGGATCAGGCTCGTGGCATCCTGGCCGGCTCCTACAAGGCACCGCCCTCGCGGCAGTACCAGGAGCAGGAGGTTCGGAACGTTCTGGATGTCCTGCAGTCCTTGCACGACCGCATCGTTGCCGGTGAAGACATAAAAATCACGTCTGAGCTTGTCCGCGAGTTCAATGAGCAGATCCTGAAGGGTACGCAGCTTCGGCCGGACGTGGTGCCAGGCCGCATCCGCGCCCAGTCCGTCGTGGTTGGCAACTATCGGGCTGCCCCGGCTGAAGACTGCGACTATCTGCTCGACCGACTGGTCGGCTGGCTAAATAGCCCGACCTTCGTGCATGAAGATCCAGAGATCCAGTTCGCGCTGACGCTGGCGAAGGCGGTCTACGCGCACCTGTACATCGCATGGATTCACCCGTTCGGGGACGGCAACGGCCGCACTGCCCGCTTGCTGGAGTTCCTGATCCTTGTTCGCTGCGGCGCCGTACCCGTCCCGGCGGCCCATCTGCTGTCGAACCATTACAACCTAACTCGTGACCGCTACTACCAGGAACTCGACCTGGCCAGCAGGCCCGGTCAGAGCACTCTGGGCTTCCTGAGCTATGCAATCGAAGGGTTCATCGATGCCATCCGGGAAACCATCGACATGGTGCGCGGGCAGCAAATCGAGGTGGCCTGGGTGAATCATGTGCACGAGAGATTTGCATCTCTGCCGAACACCAAGGCTTCCGCGCGGCAGCGATCACTCGTGCTGGCGATGCCTATGGACGCTGTAGTCCGGCGAGAGGACCTAGAAGGACTGACGCCGAAGATAGCCCGGCTGTATGCAGGCGCGGGCCCGCGAACGCTGTCACGCGACCTAAACCGGCTGCAGGGGCTGGGCCTCATCCGTAAAGTGCGCGGTGGTTACCGAGCGCGGGCCCAGGTCGTCCAGGCATTCGTGCCACCATTGGCGGCAATGCCCGACTGACCGAGTGCAAAGCCAGTTGGCCCCGCTCCTCGCTACGCAGGCCCAGATCAGCGGCGCGATCCTGGAAGCGTCCAAGCCCGGCCAGATCCCGACATCGAGATCCGGACGACGGCGAGTCGCCCTGGCCGGACGAGCCATCTCAACTGAGCGCGCGCTCGGCGGCCTCCCACCGCCGCGGGGAGCCCTCTGGCTCGAACCGCCGCAGTGGCTGGGTCGCCCGCACCAGGGCGCGCATGCCGTCGAGGTCACCGGGAGCCGCGCCGAGCGCGCGCGCCTGGACGAGGATGTTGCCGATCGCCGACGCCTCGACCGGGCCGGCTACCACGGGCAGCCCGCAGGCGTCGGCGGTGAGCTGGCACAGCAGCGCGTTTTTGGCGCCGCCGCCGACCAGGTGAACGGTGTCGGCGTGCTGCCCGGACAGCTCCTGGGCGGCGATCACCGCGCGCCGGTGGGCGAGCGCGAGGCTGTCCATGATGCACCGGACGGTCTGCGCGCGGCTGGCGGGCGGGGCCTGGCCCGCCGCCTGGCAGGCGGCCGCGATCCTGGCCGGCATGTCGCCCGGCGCCAGCAGCGCCGGGTCGTCGGCGTCGATCACCCAGCCCAGCTCCGGCTCCCGGGCCGCCGCGGCCAGCAGGTCGTCCAGGTCAGCCGCTGACCAGCAGCGCAGCGACTCCTGAAGCAGCCACAGGCCGGCCACGTTGCGCAGGTAGCGGATCGTGCCGTCGATGCCGGCCTCGTTGGTGAAGTTCTCTTGGCGGCTGGCGTCGGTCAGCACCGGCCCGGCCAGCTCCATCCCGACCAGCGACCAGGTACCGGAGGAGATGTAGGCGAAATTGCCGCCGCTGGCCGGGACGCTCACAACCGCCGAGGCGGTGTCGTGCGAGCCGACTGCTATCACCGGCAGGCCAGCCGGCAGCCCGGGCACCTCAGGCAGCACCTCGCCGATGACGTGGCCGGGCTCGCGCAGCGCCGGGAACAGGCCAGGGGCGATCCCCGCCCGCTCCATCAGCGAGGTCGCCCAGACCCGCGCCCGCACGTCGAGCAGCTGGGTGGTGGACGCGTTGGTGATCTCGGCCCCGGCCGAGCCGGTGAGCCAGTAGCCG
>Ga0335074_10015541_pt1 | contig 10698 bp, 11 predicted proteins | sample Lox_Sample_23_FD_206715 | JGI IMG/M metagenome (GOLD analysis project Ga0335074, IMG submission 206715) | Soil microbial communities from Loxahatchee National Wildlife Refuge, Florida, United States - Lox_Sample_2.3 | ecosystem: Environmental > Terrestrial > Soil > Wetlands | place: USA...
ATCTGGGCTCTGGGCATGAGGACCCCTTCCTTCGCGCTGTCCCTCTTGCCCGCTTGCCCGGCACGGCCGGGTCAAACCGGCGGGGCGGCCGTGACCGCTTCGGATGGTCTAAGCGCGGCCTGGGTCGTAGATGTCCGAGCGCGCCGCGACGTCGACGACGACCTGATGTTTGTCCTCATCAATCCGGTAGCGGACCCGGCAGTGCCGCGCCTCGAGATCGTCGATAGGCAGAACTACCGAGAGCTTGTCCTTGGCCTCAGCCACCGAAAGGAACGCCATGGCCAGATTAAAGGCCACCTTTCTGGCCAGCCTAGGGTGACTGCGGGGTCTCCCGGACGAGGGCGATGGCCCTGGCCAGGGTGGTGAGCCGTGCCTCCAGGGTGGCGCCGGACGGGTAGAGGCGCACCGTGGTCACCCCGGCCCTGTGCCAGGCGCGCAGCCGGTCGCGGACCATCGGCTCTGTGCCGATCAGGGTCGTGGCCAGCACCATATCGTCGGTCACCAGGCTGGCCGCGCCGTCGCGGTCGCCTCCCTGCCACCGCGCGCGGACCTCGGCCGCGACCTCGGCCCAGCCCTGGCGGCTGTAGGCCTGGTTGTAGTAGTTGGTGTCGGCCGAGCCCATCCCGCCGAGGCTGAAGGCCAGTTCCTTCTTGCGGCCGGCGATCATGACCCGCAGCTCGTCCTCGCCGGGCGCGAAGGCGACCTCGGCGCCCTGGCAGACGTCGAGGTCCGCGCGCGATCGGCCGGCGCGGGCCAGGCCCTCGTCCAGGTAGGCCAGATAGGCGCCGGCCGCTTCCGGTATGAAGCTGGTGCCCAGCCAGCCGTCGGCGAGCTCCCCGGTCAGCCGCAGCATGCCCGGCGAGAGGGCGGCCAGGTACACCGGGATGGGGTGCTCGGCGCGGGCTGACAGCCGCATGGGCACCGCGTCGCCGCCGGGCAGCGGGATGGTGAACTCGGCGCCGGAAAACGAGATCTTGCCGCCCGCGAGCGCCTGGCGCACGATCTGCACCGTCTCGCGCATCCGGGCCAGCGGCCGGGCGAACGGCACCCCGTGCAGCCCCTCGATGACCTGCGGTCCCGAGGCGCCGAGGCCGAGCAGGAACCGGCCGCCCGACAGGTTCGACAGCGTGATCGCGGTCTGCGCGACCGCGACCGGAGTCCGGGTGCCGATCTGCATGATCCCCGACCCGAGCAGGATCCTCTCGGTCCGCGCCGCGTAGTACCCCAGGGCCGAGGGCGCGTCAGAACCCCACGCTTCGGCCACCCAGCAGACGTCGAGGCCGAGCTTGTCCGCCTCGACCACGAAGTCGGCCTGCTCCCGCCAGCTGGCACCGCCCGACGCCTCGACCGTCGTGGCGGTGCGCATCACGCCTCTTCGGCCAGCTTCTTGATGTGCGCCAGCGTGGCCGTGATGTTGCGCTCGAACTCGCGCATCCGCACGAACACGATCTTCTGCTCCTTGTCCGGCATCCGCTCGATCGCCAGTGACAGCCCCGACTGTCCCGGGCCGAGTTGCACCCACTCCGACAGCTCGGTGCCGGCGCCGTAGGGCTCGAGGCGGAACCGCCAGACCGCGGCCGGGTCCGCGGGATCCCCGACCGACCACGCGAAGACCCGCCCCGGCTCGCACTCGACGACCTGCGAGGTGCTCTCCCACTCCCCCATCGCTTCGTGGCGGCTGCGGCCGGCGAACCTGGCGCCGACCGCCGGCCCGGTCGCGCCGTCGAGCCATTCCACCGACTGCAGCTCAGAACTCATGCCCGGCATCAGCCCGACGTCGGACACCAGCGGCCAGACACGGTCCGGCGGCGCGTCGATCCACGTCAGGACCTCCACCGTGGGCGTGTCGGAATACCGTGCGCCTGTCCACTCCATGCCGCCAACAGTCGCGCAGCCAAACCCCGGTGTCAATCGGGGCTGAGACTCGGCGCGGGGTCGTGCCGCGGCGTGGCAAGTGCGGCCGAAGAGCCGCATGGGGCCGCGGGTGCGCTATCGGGTGGGCATCCTTCTATCACTTCGGCGGCTCTCTATCAGTTCCGTGGGGATAAACCGGACGAACTGGACGGGAAAATGGTCATAAGTGATAGAGAGATGAAAATTTGGTCATAAGTGATAGAAGGATGAAGGCCCAGGTGGGTCAACCCGGCGAACCGTGTGGCCGCCTATGGTGCTGGCGGTGACGCTGGGACCGCCTCGACGCCTGCCGGGCAGACGGGGATGACCTTGAGGTTTCCGGTCGGGATGTCGTGCATGTTCATCCGGCCAGCGGTGCCGCACATCTCGGTTCCGCGGAACAGGACGGCGTGGTGCAGGGATGCCCAGAGCTGGTACACCGCCCGCGGTGACCCGCTCCCGATCGCCACGCCAAGCGCCGGGCCGTTGTTGATGGTCCACACGAGGTCTTGCGAGACGCCGTACGCCGTGTGGGTCGCGAAACAGGCCATCCGGCCCGAGGCGAAAATCTGCGGCACCTGGTTGGCGGCCATCTGCGCGATCGTGAAATTGTGCGGGTGCCCCTCTTCCTGGTTCCACCCGAACTCCGCGTAGGACACGGCGCCGTTCCCGCAGTGGCCGGTGTTCTGCCGGAAAGTGCCGCCGTCGAGCAGGGCTATCTCCGCCTCATACGCGTTGTACAGGGCGGGGAGCGAGGAATAGTTCTGGTAGAACACCTCGGTGACGCCAGGGACCGGTGCGGTGCAGACGATCTGGCCGCTCGTGTTCTGCTGGTAGCCGTCGCACTTCGCCGGCGGGATCAGGCCCTTGCCTTCGACACTGTGGTTCGCGGCCGCGAGCACTCCGGCGAGCGTGTCCGGTCCGGATTCGCCCGTGCCGACCTGCACGCCCATGTTCATGCTCGGGGTCGTGCTCGCGCCCGGGCGCGTGTTCAGGGCTGGGCTCGCGCTCGTGGCCACGCCGGTGCCCACGGCCGGGCTCGCGTTCGACCCGTTCCCTGCCAGCGAGACATTGGCGGTGCCGCCGCCCGTGGCCTTGGCTAGCGTTAGCCCGATCCCGGCCACCAGGGCCAGCACGACCGCGATGCAGAGCACCAGCCACCTTGCCGTCCGGCCTGGGCCGCGGCGGCGGGCACCCAGCCAGCCGGCGTCCGGCGAGTGATCCGGGGGCGGCGAGCTGCCCGCAAGCCCAGGGATGCCCTCGGCCGGGTCCCCGGGCGCGCCCGCCGGCTCATGAGTGATTTCGGCTGGATAACCCACCTGGGGCCCGGCTGAATAGGGCGAGTGCCCGCCAGCCCCAGGGGGCGACCCAGCGGAGAACTGATCAGGCCCCGGCCTGAGAGGCAGATCGCGCACGTGCCACTCCCATCCGCGGCCCACTGAACATTCAACGTGCATCATGACAGATAGTCAAGTTACAGTCACAATGGGTTATAAAGTACTGGCCGGCGGGTGGGGCGCGGGCGTCAGCTCGCCTCCCTCCCGTACCTGGCGAGGACGGCGGCGCCGGACTGTCCGGCCGACAGGCACCGCAGGTACGCGGGCGGGCCGCCGGCGGGGAAGAGCCGCGTCCCCGTGCCGAGGATGGTGGGGAAGGTCAGCAGCCGGTACTCGTCGATCAGGTCGCCGGCCATCAGCGCGCGCACCACGCTGAGGCTGCCGGTGACGATCACATCGCGCGCCTCGCGCTTGACGGCGTCGATGACGTCGCCGTCGACGACCCGCGAGTTGACCCACGCCGACGCGTCGGTCAGCGTGCGGGAGGCGACGAGCTTGGGCGCGGCGTTCATCCGCGCGGAGAACGGGTCGTCGCGCCCGGGCCAGATCCGGGAGAACAGCTGCCAGGTCGCCCGCCCCAGCAGCAGTACCCCGTCGTCGAGCACGCGGCCGAGCTCGAACTTGTCCCCGGCCACCGTCTCGGGGCCGTGCCGGAACGCCCAGCCGCCGTGCGGGGTGCCGCCGGACCCGTCCGGGTCGGACACGATCCCGTCCAGGGTGATGAACTCGATGACGATGACGCTCACGATGAGTTTCCCTTCTGTCGGTGTTCGCCAGTACATACCGGCGGCACCGGCCTGACTCATCGCTCTCGTTCACCTGTTGCGCCACACGGGGCGCCGCTTCTGCGCGAACGCGGTCATGCCTTCGATGGCGTCCTCGCTGGCCATGAGGTCGGCCCAGGCGCCGGAGGGGCGGGTGACCGCGTCGATGACGTCAGGGATTCCCCGGGTCTCCTCCATGACCTGCAGCGAGATGCGCACCGAGGTCGGCGAGCTGTCGAGGATCTCGGCGGCGAGCGCGCGGGCGCCTTCGAGCGCCTGGCCGGCGTCGGTGACCCGGTTGACCAGCCCGTAGCCGAGTGCCTCGGCCGCGGTGATCCGGCGGCCGGTGAGGATCATCTCGGTGGCGACCTTGGGCGGGACCGTGCGGGGCAGCCGGATCAGGCCGCCCGCGCCGGCGATCAGGCCAACCTTCACCTCGCTGAGCGCGAATTGCGCGGTGGCGTCGGCGACGACCAGGTGGCAGGTGAGCGCGATCTCCAGGCCGCCGCCCATCGCGTACCCGTTGACCGCCGCGATGAGCGGCTTGGGCATGTGACGGCGGCTGGTCAGCCCGCCGAACCCGTTCTTCGGCACCCACACCGGCTTGCCTGACGCCGAGTACACCAGGTCGTTGCCCGCGGAGAACGCCTTGTCTCCCGCCCCGGTGATGATGGCGACCCACAGGTCGCCGTCGGCGAAGAAGCAGTTGAACACGTGGTCGAGTTCGTCGTTGGCCATCGGGTGCAGGCTGTTGCGCGCCTCGGGCCTGTTGATGGTCACCTCGAGCAGGTGCCCGTCGCGCCGCACCAGCACGTGCTCGTAGCTGTCCCGCAGCACCAGTGGCTCCGGCGCGTCCATCTCGCTCATCCTGTTTTCCCCTTCCGAACCAGCAGGTCAGAAAAATGGCCGGCCGGCGATCTCCGGGCCGTCCGGGCGGTCTCTGGTCAGGAAGTAGGAGCCGATCGCGCTGTACGCGGTCTCCACGTAGTTCGTGTGGTTGGCCGCGGTGTTGATGTCGCGGAAGGCCTGCTCGATCCCGCGGCCCCGGTACACGGCGCTCGACCCGGCCATCTCGAAGACGAGGCCGACCGCCTCCTTCGCCGACCTGACCGCGAAGATGTTCGCCTCGCGCAGGCGAACCCGCAGCTCGAGGGACAGTTCGGGGTTCGCCCTCGCGTCCTCGTAGGCGGCGCGGACGGTGTCGTGGAGCAGCGCCCGCGCGGCACGAACCAGGACATCGGCCCGGGCGAAGGCGATCTGGTGAGCCTGCATGTGCCCCATCGCCAGGTGCCGCGCCGACCCAGGAGTGGGCTTGCTGTTGACGGCGGAAACGAATGACTCCAGGGCAGCGGAAGCGACGCCGAGCGCGTGCGCCCCGTGACCCACCTCCGGCATCTCCTTGATCCTGAACAGGGCCCGGTCGTAGGTGGGCGGGCCGTAGAACCCCGGGTTGACCTGATCGTCGGGGACGAAGAGGCCGGACACCTCGATGTCGCCGCTTCCCGTGCCGCGCAGGCCGAGGCCATCCCAGGTGTCGATGAGGCGGGCCTGGTCGGCCGGCCATATCGCGAGCAGGCGCCGCGGCTGGCCGCTGGCGTCCACGATGGGCGACCCGCTGTCGTCGCAGACGACCGACATCCCGCCGAGCCAGGTCGCGAACGGGGAGCCGCTGGCGAACGGCCACCGGCCGCTGATGCGGTAGCCGCCGTCGGCCCTGACCGCCTGCCCGCCCAGCCGGCCGAGGCTCATCGCGAGGATCAGCCGGCCGCCCCCGCGCACCCGGAAGCGCTCGAACCGCTCGGGATCGAGGAACGTCAGCCCCACGCCCGACTGGATGAAGGCCATCCACCCGACCGAGGCGTTGAGCCGGGCGAGTTCCTCGACCAGCTCGAGCCACTCGGCCGGCTCTGCTTCGAGGCCGCCGACCTCGCGCGGGAGCATCGCCTTGAAGACGCCGGTGTCGTAGAGCGCCTCGACGAGCGGCGGCGGAATGCGCCCCTGCTCGAGGGCCGCCGCGTGCGCGCGGATCAGCGGCTGGAGAGAGCCCGCGATGTCGATGAGCGCCACGACCGGAAGCTAACACAGATAGCCGATCGGACGCCGGGGCCGCCAGGCACACAGAGTGATTGATCGACGCTCCTTATCGATGGTGGCTATTTTCATACTTCACTCCGATGTATCGGTCTGCTCAAGTTAGCCGTGCGTCAATGTCCGCTCGCCGGGGAGCGATTTGGAGGCCGCTGGAATGCCCCGCCAGAAGCCCGCAGCCGGCGGTGCGAGGAAAGCCGCTTGCCCGGCCCGGAGCCGGTGGGGCGACCGGGTCCGCGGCAGGCCTACGGTCTCGGCTGAGCCCGGCCCGGCGCTACCGGTTCCCGGAACCCTGGCTAGCGTTCCGGGATACAGGACACTTAGCCTAAGCAGGACGCGAAAGAGGTGCATCGTGGCGATCCTCGGCCTCGGCCACACCGGGCTCTGGGTGACTGACCTGGCGAAGATGCGCGACTTCTACGAGCGCGTGATCGGCCTGACCGTCACCGACGAGGACTACGAGCAGGGCATCGTCTTCTTCAGCGCCCAGCCCGACGTCGAGCACCACGAGTTCGTCCTGCAGCGCGGCCGCACCGCGCCCCCCGGATCGATGCTGCCGCACCAGATCTCCTGGCGGGTGGACTCGGTGGAGACGCTGCAGGCCTACCACCGGCGGTTCAGGGAAGAGGGCGTGCCGGTCCAGCAGGAAGTCACCCACGGCAACGCCTACGGCATCTACTTCTTCGACCCCGAGGGCAACCGCGGCGAGGTCTACCTGCGCATCGACCGCGACGTACGGCAGCCCTTCCGCAAGTCGCTCAACCTCGAGCAGCCCGTCGAGGACGTCCACGCCGAGGCCGAGCGGCTGCTGCATGACGGCGGCCCCGCCTACCAGCCCTCCACCTGGACGCCGCTCCCCGGCTCCACCCAGAACTAGCTGCCGGTGGTTCACTCCTCGGTCGCGATGAACACGTTCTTGGTCTCGGTGAACGCCTCGACGGCGTCCGGGCCGAGTTCCCGCCCGAGTCCCGACTGCTTGAACCCGCCGAAGGGCGTCCAGTAGCGCACCGACGAGTGCGAGTTCACCGAGAGGTTCCCGGTCTCCCAGGCGCGGGCGACCCGCAGCGCGCGCCCCAGGTCGCGGGTCCACAGCGATCCGGAAAGACCGTACTCAGTGTCGTTGGCCAGCCGGATGGCGTCCGCCTCGTCCTCGAACGGCATGACCGCGATCACCGGCCCGAAGATCTCCTCGCGCCACTGCCGGTCCGCTGCCGAAACCGGGGCGAGCACCGTGGGCGGGAACCAGAAGCCCGGCCCGGGCGGGGCCGCGCCGCGGAACGCCACCGCTGTCCCTTCGTCGATGTAGGAGCCGACCGTCTCGCGGTGCCGCGCCGAGATCAGCGGCCCCATGGCGCTGGCGGGGTCGGCGGGATCGCCGACCGCGAAGTTCTTGACGGCGGGCTCGAGCAGCTCCATGAACCGGTCGAAAGCACCGCGCTGTACCAGGACCCGCGACCTGGAGCAGCAGTCCTGGCCGGCGTTGTCGAACGCGGCGCCCGGCGCGGTCGCCGCGGCCCGCTCCAGGTCGGCGTCGGCGAAGACGATGTTGGCGTTCTTCCCGCCGAGCTCGAGCGTCACCGGCTTCACCTGGTCGGCGCACAGCCGCATGATTCGCTTGCCCACCTCGGTCGAGCCGGTGAACACGATCTTGCGCACCAGCGGATGCCCGATGAGGTGCTCCCCCGCCTCCGCCCCCGCGCCAGGGACGACCTGGAAGACGTCGGGGGGCAGCCCGGCCTCGAGGGAGAGCTCCGCGAGCCGCAGCGCGGTCAGCGGGGTGTACTGGGCCGGCTTCAGGATCACCGTGTTGCCCGCGGCCAGGGCGGGGGCGAATCCCCATGACGCGATGGGCATCGGGAAGTTCCACGGCACGATGACCCCGACGACGCCCATCGGCTCGTGGAAGGTGACGTCGATGCCCCCTGGCACCGGGATCTGCCGGCCGGACAGCCGCTCCGGGGCAGCGGCGTAGTAGTTCAGCACGTCGCGCACGTTGCCCGCCTCCCACCGGGCGTTGCCGATGGTATGGCCGGCGTTGCGGACCTCCAGGCCGGCGAGCGTCTCGATGTCCGCGTCCACGGCCGCCGCGAAGCGCCGCAGGAGCCGGGCCCGGTCACCGGGCGCGACACGGCGCCAGGTCGCGAAGGCACGGTCGGCACGCTCGATCCGCGCGTCCATCTCGGCGCGGTCGGCGAGGCGCACCGTTTCCACGATCGTCTCGTCAACCGGGCTGATCACGTCGAAAGCGGCGGTCATTCCACACCCTCCCCGAGGTCCATTCCCACAGCTAAGGCCCTGCGGGGTCCGATTAGCAACTGTTAGCGCCTTGACGGCGCCGCGCGAGCCGTGTAGTCACGGTGTGACTACGTACGTTGCCCGAGGAGAACCTCATGGAAGAACGAGCGGCCCTGCTCGCCCGCGTCAGCGCGGACCACGGCACGGAGATCAAGGACCCGGCGACCGGCGAGGTGATCGGCCACGTCGCGTTCGGCACACCCGGCGACGTGGCGGCCGCGGTCGGCACCGCCGCCGCCGCCCAGCCCGGCTGGGCCGCGCTGAGCGATGAGGAGCGCTGCGCCGCGCTCATGCGCGCGGCGGACGCGATCGACGCGCACGCCGAGGAGCTCGCGTACGTCGTCAGCAGGGAGCAGGGCAAGACCATGAACGGGCTCGGCGCGCGGTACGAGGCGGCGGGGTGCGCCGCCTGGGTGCGGGCGGCCGCCGCCACGCCGCTGCCCGGGGAGGTCCTGCTCGACGACGACAGTGGCCACGCCGAGCTGCACTACCGGCCGGTCGGCGTGGTGGGCGCCATCACCCCGTGGAACTGGCCGATGATCATCGCGTGCTGGCAGATCGCCCCGGCGCTGCGGATGGGCAACACGGTCGTCCAGAAGCCGAGCGAGTACACCACGCTCACCGGCCTGGCCGTCGTGGAGGTGCTCAACGAGGCGCTGCCGCCCGGCGTGCTGACCGCCGTCACCGGTGCCGGCGAGGCAGGCGACGCCCTGGTCCGCGACCCGCGGGTCGGCAAGGTGATGTTCACCGGCTCGGTCAAGACCGGGATGAAGGTCATCGAGGCGTCCGCGGGCAACCTGTCCCGCCTCACCCTGGAACTGGGCGGCAACGACGCGGGCATCGTGCTGCCCGACGCCGACCCGACGGCGATCGCCGAGGGCCTGTTCTGGGGCGCGTTCATCAACAACGGCCAGACCTGTGCCGCGATGAAGCGGCTGTACGTGCCGGACGCCATCTACGACGAGGTCGTGGACGCGCTCGCCGCGCTCGCCGCCAAGATCCCGATGGGCGCCGGCCTCGACGAGGGCAACGTCCTCGGCCCGCTGCAGAACCAGATGCAGTGGAACGTCGTCAACCGCCTCGTGGAGGACGCCAAGGCGCGGGGCGCCCGCGTCGTCATGGGCGGCGACCCGGACGCCGGAGCACCCGGCTACTTCTATCCCAAGACGCTGATAGCCGACATCGACAACGCCGCGCCGCTGGTGCAGGAAGAGCAGTTCGGCCCCGCGCTGCCCATCATCAGGTACACGGACCTGGAGCAGGCGGTCGCGTGGGCCAACGGCGTCGACGTCGGCCTCGGCGCCTCGGTATGGTCCGCCGACCGGGACGCGGCCCTGGCCATCGCCGCGCGCCTGCAGGCCGGGACCGTATGGATCAACAGCCACGGCGGCATCGACCCGCGCGTCCCGTTCGGCGGCGCGAAGCACTCCGGGTACGGCCTCGAGTTCGGCGTCGAGGGCCTCAAGGCCGTGTCGGTCCCGCAGGTCATCAGCGGCTGACGTTCGCGGGGGCGGTCAGGAAGCCGGGCGCCGCCCGGCTCGCGGCGTTGTTCCCCGCGCTGGTGACCATGCCAAGCGCCAGGTCGGCGTAGAACTCGCCGAGCTGCTCGGGCGAGTCTGGTCCCCCGGACCGGTACCACCGCACCAGGTCGATGCCGAGGGAGAGGATGGCGCGCACCACGCGGTGCACGTCGACGGGGGCGAACGTGCCCTCGTCGATCCCGCGGATGACGGCCTGGCGGAAGATCGCCGTGCACCGCCTGCGCAACTCGAGTATCTCCGCGTAGTGCCCGGGCGCGAGCGCCCCGAGTTCGTACTGGCTGACCCGGGCCGCGACGTGGTGATGCGCGTGCCAGGCGACGAACCGGGCGACGAGCGAGCGCAGGTGCGTTCGCGCGTCCGCGCCGGGCTCCGCCTCCGCCAGGGCTTCAAGCGACCGCACGTGTCCGGTCCTGATGATCTCGAACAGCAGGTGCTCCTTCGACGGGAAGTGCACGTAGAGCGCACCCGGCGACAAGCCCACGGCGGCGGTGATGTCCCTGGTCGTGGTCGCGTGGAAACCGCTCGCCGCGAAACACCGCACCCCCGATGTCAGCAGGCTCCTCGCGACCTCGCCGCGCTGGCTGTCCCAGAGCCGCGCCGGCCCGTCCGGCAGGGTGGGCGGCAGCGCGCGCCCGGTACCGATTCTGGGCATGGCCACCCCCTCCGCCGGCCGTGACCGCCTTGCCGTCACGCTTGAGGACAGCGTACGCTCTTGACCGAACTAACTATGCGCTTAGTTAGTTCGGGAGGAGGGCACCAATGGAGGTGTCATGCGCGTTC
>Ga0335074_10015543_pt1 | contig 10698 bp, 7 predicted proteins | sample Lox_Sample_23_FD_206715 | JGI IMG/M metagenome (GOLD analysis project Ga0335074, IMG submission 206715) | Soil microbial communities from Loxahatchee National Wildlife Refuge, Florida, United States - Lox_Sample_2.3 | ecosystem: Environmental > Terrestrial > Soil > Wetlands | place: USA: Florida...
TGAGGCAGACCTGATTGTGGCTAAGCACAGGAACGGTCCGACCGCAACGGTGACCGTGGCGTTCCAGGGCCACTACAGCCGCTTCGTGGACATGGCGCCGATCTAACAACCGCGGTGTAGGGTCTCAAAAGACCTGTCCCATGTCTCATCATCATGTCCCGCTGATGTCCCATGGGACAAAATCATGAGACGGCCATGCGTGTCGGCTCGCTTTGCGCCTGCTGCGGGGCCAGCATGCGCATGTGGGTGAGCAACGGCGTCGGGGCGCGGCGACTGTGCGGATCCAGTACCGGTCGAGCAACGGCGAAGCTGTACATGCAACTCTCGACCGTGTGGTGCTCAGTGAGCTCGCGGGCGGCCTTCCGGTGCGCGAGTTCCGCTGGTATCGAGGCCGTAAGCACTACTCGGGCTGGTACTGGTCATCGACCACGGGCGGGCTGGTGGCGTACGAGAGCCGCCTGGAGCTGGCGCGGATCATGCTTGCCGACTTCGCCCCAGACGTGAACGCGATTGTCGGACAGCCGTTCAGGCTCACCGGGGCTGACGGTCGGCGCATCCGGAAGCACGTGCCGGACATATTGTTAGTCCGTAACGATGGCGGCGTGACTGTCGTCGATGTCAAGGCGCCATTTAAGCGCGACGATCCGGACGTCATGGCGCTCATGAGATGGACGGAGCGCATAGTAGGTCTGCGCGGTTGGGGCTTTGAGGAGTGGTACGGCGCGCCGCCGCAGCTCCTCGCTAACGTCAGGTTCCTAGCTGGATTTCGGCGAGAGAGACTGATCGCCGAGGACCTGATTCCAGCCGTGCAGGGGGCTGTATCAGCTGGCTCGACAATCGCTGATATCGAGCGCTCCCTAGGCGAGCCATCTCAGGTGCTGGTGCGGCCCGTGGTGCTGCACCTGCTGTGGACAGGTGGGCTCGTCGCCGACATGACCAGGCCTCTCGACGCTCTGACCTTTGTCAAGCTGCGCGATTAGGAGATGGCAATCACATGAGCCGGGTAATACTGCTGCAGCAAGGAACTCGGCTTTGGTTTGACGGCGAATTAGTTGAGGTGGTGGAAGTCGAGCCGGGTCGCGTTGCCGTCCGGGCGTCGTCGGGGTGGAGAACTGTCGGCATCACCGACTTCCTTGCGCGCGCCAGGGCAAGCGACGCGGATGAGCCGGATCGGGCCCTCGGTCCGGATCTTGCTGCTCTCAGTGATGCGAACAGGAACCTGATCAGCGAACGCGCTGCCCACATTAGGGAGGTGCTTACCGGCTACCGATCAGGAACGGCGGCATCGGCTGCTGCCGGAGAACCACGGGGCGAGTATGACCCGTCAAGGCCGCTCAGGGCGCGCCAGGAGGCCAAGGCTCGTGAGCTCGGGCTCACTGATCGGACTATTCGTCGGTGGGTGAGCGCATACATGCATGCTGGCGAAGCGGGGCTGGTCGACATCCGGGCAGTCGACGGGAGAGGATCCACGCTCGATCCGCGGTGGGAGCAGGCGTGCCGGGTCGTCATGGCGCGGCAGGTGAAGGCTTCGACGCCGACGGCTAGCGCCGTTCTCAAGTCGATCGATGACCACCTCGATGAGCAATATGGCCCGGGTGAGGTGCCGCGACCATCCCGGCCTACGGCGTACCGGCATCTGAGGCGGCTGTCGAAGGGCACGAACGCGCTTAAGGGCAGCGCCAAGGGACGCCGGTCCATTGCGGACAGGCCACCAGCCCCTTATGGGCGGCTGCGCGCTAGCCGACCTGGTGAGTACGCGATCCTCGATACCCAGGATCTCGATGTCTTCGCGATGGAGCCTGTTACATGCCGGTGGGCTCCGGTGCAGCTCACGGTGATCCAGGACTTGTTCACCCGGTCCATCCTCGGGCTGCGACTGACGCCGGTGTCGACCAAGGCAGTAGACGTCGCCAGCGTGCTGTATCAGGCTATGGTGCCGCAGCCAGCGCCAGACAACTGGCCCGTTGAGGCTTACTGGGCCTACCACGGCATTCCCCGCCAGCTTGTCTTTTCCGAGGCGCAGCAGTTTCCGGGGGTGCCTGTCTGCCCGCCGGAGACGATTGTCGTCGACCACGGCAAGGCGTTCCTGTCGGCGCACGTGATCAGCGTCTGCACCCGGATGGGGATCTCGATCCAGCCAGCACAGCCGAAGAAGCCAACCGACAAGCCCACGGTCGAGCGGTTCTTCCGCACCTTGCGGGAGGGTTTAATCCAGTATCTGCCTGCGTACAAGGGGCCCGACGTCTACAGCCGCGGCGAGCGGATCGAGGACGCCGCGTTCTACTACATCCACGAACTGGAGGACATTATCCGCGAGTGGGTGGTGCTGGTGTACCACCGCACGAAGCACGACGGGCTGACCCTGCCGGATTGGCCCCACCTGGGGCTGTCGCCGAACGAGATGTACGAGGCGGGCGTGGCGGCAGCGGGCTTCCTAAGGATTCCTTGCTCGCCGGACCTGGTGTACGACTTCCTCGAGGTAGTGCCGCGCACGATCCAGCATTACGGCGTCGAGGCCTATGGCCTGCGTTACAACGGCGATGCCCTCAACCCTTACAGGTACTGCGATAGCCCGTATGGCGGCGAGCTGGACGGGAAGTGGCCCATCCGCGTGAATCCAGACGACGTGCGCTACGTCTACTTCCAGGACCCGGAAGACAGATCGTGGCACAGACTGCAGTGGGAGCACGCGCCAGGCCTGGGAGCGCCCTTCAGCGCTGAGGCAGCCCGGTACGCCCGCAGGCTAGCAGCCCAGCAAGACAGGTGGCCAGACGAAAGACAAGCGCTGGCATCCCTGCTGGCACGCTGGGATGTAGGCATGGTCGTCGACCGGCGAGAACGGCGCATGGCAGCGCGGCTGGCTGCGGAGAGGTCCGCGCTGACCGTGCCGCCGACAGATGATCCCGCCACGACGATTGCTGGCCTTCCAACCGTGGCAGGGCTCGTCACCGGTGATAACGCGCCTGCAAAGGCAGACATCGAGCCGCTGGTCGAGGGTGACGACGATGATCCGGAAGAGATCTTTGACGAGCCGAGGCCGGAGGATTTCTATGCCGACGCGTTCAGGATCGTGGAGTGACTAGACGGCGCAGCCCGTCCAGCAAGGAAGGCTGGCGACAGTATGTGGACGGGAAGACGCGCACCCAGCCAGACCGGTTGAGCATGGCCCGACTGCAGGCACTGAGCGATGCCGCACGCGAAGATTACAACGAGGCCAGGCATGACTGGCACCCGAATATTCCGATCATCGAGACGCCTCAACTGGCCGCGTTGCATGAGGAGATCGACCAGATCGTTGGCAGCAACCGGCACGACGCGGGGAGGATCCGCGGCGTCGCGGCCATTGATGCCCTTCCCGGCCTGGGTAAGTCCACGATCGCCGAGACGTACGGGCGGGCCCTGGACCGGGCTGAGATGCGCCGACACGGCCCGCTGACCAGCGACGGCAACGAGCGGCTACCAGTATTCAGAGTGGGTCTCACCGCTGGGACCACTGTCCGCACCCTGAGCGAGATGATCTGCCGGTTCTATGCTCACCCGGCGGTCACAAGCGCCCGGCACCGCCTGAGCGCTGACAGGCTGGTGGGATTCGCGCTCGACTGTGTGCTCAGCTGTGACACGGTCCTGGGCATTATCGATGACATTCATTTCATCGACCCGCGCCGCAAGGACGGCCTGGACGTCACGAACCACCTGAAGTTCCTGAACAGCGAGTTCCCGATCACCTTCATTTACGCAGGGGTGGACCTGGCAGGGAAGAAGAGGTTCTTCGGCGAGGGCGGGTCGGGTGCTCAGGCAATCTACGCTCAGACCGGCCGGCGGTGGACTCGTCTGGAGGTACCGCCGTTCGAGATCGATACTGATACAGGCCGGCAGCACTGGCAGAGCCTGCTGAAGGCCACCGAACAGCAGATCGTGCTCGCCCGTGGGCGGCCGGGGATGCTGGTGGAGATTTCTGACTATCTTTTCGAGCGGTCCACGGGCCACATCGGGTCGTTCTTCAGCTTGATTGACCGGGGCTGCTACCGGGCGATCAAGACTGGCGAGGAACGGCTCACGCGCGACCTCCTTGACAGGGTCCGCAACGATGAGGCATCTGAGAATGCCCGGCTTAACCTGGCGGCCAGTTTCCGTGCCGGCCTGCTGACCAGTTATCCCAAGGCTGTTGCGACCGCACGGTGACTAGTCGGCTTTCTCGCCCGACGCTGCCCATCCGTGTGCCGGTCGCCGCCGGCGAGAGTCTGCACAGCTGGCTGGAGGCGCTGGCCAGGCGGCACCGCATGACCGTGCGGGAACTGCTGCCCGCGCTCGGGCTGGACTCACCGCGGAGGGCCTATGGCCTCATCAACGGCCTAGACCCGGTAACGCTGCGGTTGATTGAGCGTCAGGCTGGCCTCAGCACGGGGCGGCTCGAGGATGCGGTGCTTGACCGGTTCGCTCCGCTGGGCCTGAGCGACCAGGCGAGCCAGGGACCGCTGTACCGGCGGTGGGAACGCTGGGGTCGTGCATCCGGGTCGAACTTCTGCCCCCGGTGTCTTGCCGACAGCGGCGGCCGGTGGGCACTTTCATGGCATCTGGTCTGGTCATTTGCCTGCATGCGTCACAGGGTCGTGCTTGCCTCACGCTGCGGATCGTGCAGCCAGGTCCCGCGTTCGGGAGAGAACAGGTTCGACCACGTAATAGACGGCGCTCGCTGCTGTCACCCGGTCCCGGCGGATCGCCGTACCGGGCGCGGGCCGGGTGTGCCCCGGTGCGGCGCGATGCTGACCGGGCATCCGGCGGAAGAACTAGACGCTCGCCATCCGCTGCTGCGGAGCCAGATGTTGATCGACAGGATTGTGTCGGCATGCCTGGACGGCGACCAGCAGATAACGATGGCCGGGCTCACCGTCCCCCCGGACGTCGCGTTCACCGCGGTGGCAGCGCTAATCCGCCACGTCCTCATCCAGGATGTCGACCTGGGTGTGTGCAGGGTCTTGCACGTGGCGGAAGGCCCAGCCGGTAAGGGGCTTGGCCTGCCGGACCGGAACGTTGGCCGGCCAGTTGCCGACACCTACTCGGCCGCTGTGAGACAGCCGGCCCTGTTCGGCGTTGCCGCTGCCCTCGCGGTTGACGTGCTTGCTGCGCCGTCCTTGCAGGCGGCAGTGGAGACGATGCGCTGGATGGGCTTCGGGCCAGTCCACCCGGCGAAGCAATCCGGAGTGGCGAAGGTCTCCCTGCTAGATGCGGCTGAAACGGGTTCGCCCCTGGTTGACGCGATCGTGCTGCGGGCACGCGCAACCAATCTCAGTGCCGCCTGCCGGCTGTCCTACAGGACCGAGAATGCCGTGCCGAGACGGCCCGCCGGCAGCAGCCGCGGTGCCGCCGCCGGCGAGTGGCCCTTCTTCCTGGGCCGCCTGACCTCACTGCCCGCCCGGCTGGTGCCACAGTCAGTGTGGCCATCGGTCGCTGACACGCTGCCCTCACACGTCAGCCAGGACACCACGGCGTTCCGCTCCGCCGTCTCGATGGCCCTTGTCCGCTGCGGCACGTTCACCGAGTGGGCTCACATAGCCATCCAGCTCATGCTGCCCCGGCAGCACGCCCAGACGATCACCTCAGTCTGGCGCCACCTCGCACAGGCCGGCTGCCTCGCCGAAGTGCTGGCCGCGGTCGACTCGCTGGCTGACGCGCTGACTGAACGTCCGCCGCCTATCGACTACGCTCGCCGCCGCTGGGTGTTCCGCCACCTCGAGCCCGTGACAGCGAGCCGCTTCCGTGCCGCCTGTCATGCCGCCGGGCTGGCCGCGACCGCGCGGCGGCGCCGGTTCGCGACGATGCTGCTGTGGGAAAGCCTCACCGGCGGGGACATCCGGTTGCAGGACGGCGACCTGGTTCCCCGTGGCGCCGCCGACCGCTTCGAGTACGCGCGGTTCTGCAAGCGGGAAGCATCAGGTCTCACCGGGTACCTGGCCGCAGAGGCTGAGCGTCTGCTGCTGCGCCACCGCATTGACGAGCCGGTCAGCTGGCAGCCAGAGTACCTGGGCCCGCGCGGACCGCAATGGCGCTCGCCGCCGCCCGACATGACCAGGCGCCTGCCAGGATGGGCCAGCCCGAGCAGGCTCGCAACACTGCGGCGCAGCGCCCGCGACCACACCCCGGCATGGCGGGCCCTGATCGACGAAGAGGACTTCCATGCACTCAACCATGTCGCCGGCAGTTTCCGAGACCTCGCCGCACCTAACCGGCCGGAGTGGACCGCCCGGCTCGCCGACATGACCGTCGGCGAAGTTACGGGCATGCAGAATCGTCACGGCGTCACGCTCATGGAGGTCGAGCAGGGCAACTGCCGGCTCACCGATGACGGCCTGAGCTTCATGACGTACTGGAAATCAGTCCAGCCTCTGCACCCTTACTTGTGGACGATGTGCCCGTGGGCACCGGCCGCCAGCGTGTATCAAGACGACGACAAGCCGCGGTACTGGATCTCGCGGCAGAACCTGAACACTGACACGAGAGCCCGGATCGGGAATGCGCGGCGCCAGATCGCCCTGGCCGGCGAGGCCGAACGCTCACCGCGGTCCGAATCCTCGGGTCTCGAAGCCGACGGTGAGGGCGTTCTCGCCGATGTTGCGGAGCTAGTCGGCGGGAAAGCCCTGCGGCGCGCGGGCGCAGGCTCCGGCGCGGATCTCAGGCTCAACCCCTTCACCGGCGGCGAGATGCTGGATGATCTCCTGCGACAGCCGGGCTAGGTCACGCCGTGCAGCGTTCAGGATTGATGATGGCGACGCGAAGAAAATCGTCCCTCCCTGGGCATCAGTCGGGGAAGTCGATGACCAGTGACTGCCTGAGCTGCGCTGGCACGCCGTCGTCCTCCAGGACCATCAGCACTGCCGCGCGCAGATCGGCGATCGCCTCTTCACGGGTCGCGCCGTTACCCTTCGCGCCGCCGCTGGAGCCGAGCCAGGCATGGGCACACCAAGCGCCGTCGCCAGTTCGCAGGAGGACGGAGTCACTGCAGAAGAGTGGTGAATCGGGTTGCCCGCGCCCCGTGCCAGCGCGTGATCGAACCGCATGACGGCAAGCTCACCGCCGGCAGCCAGCGAATACGCGCATCTCGAGACCGCGGGAGAGGCGGCGGTGACCGGCAGCTGGCGGTGACCTCCGTCCACACTGGTCCTAGACGCACGGCACGACAGGGCTGTTCCCGTCGCACTGCCGATACCGGTACCGCTTGTCATAGTCGCAGTCGGGCCGACCATCGGTGCAGCCTCCGGGGTGAGTTCATTTCGCTTCGATCAGCAAGGCATTACCTAATGCCCAGGCTGGCTCCAGCGATCCTCGATCGCAAGTCGTGAGCGAACTGCCATGGGCGTCAGCCGTCCACGAATATCGCGACGGCCACGAGCCTCGGTGCTGGGTCTCGCAGCACGACCGGGACCTTGTCACGACGTTTCGAACCGGCAATGCGGGCGTTCTCGCCGACATTGTCGGCCTTGTCATCGGGAACGACGGCGCCCAGGCGGAGATTCCGGCGCCGCTCTCAACCTCAGCCGTCACTGACCGCGTGGCGCTGGATGCAATCCTGCGGGGCCAGCTAGGTCAGGGGCGTAGGGATCAGCTCTGATGACGGCGACGCCGAATAAGTGGCGCGTCTCCGAGGCGCCAGGCGGCAGCAGCGCGCCTGGCTCTGTCGTGTTACTCGATGTCTCGGATGCCTTGCCATCAGCGCCAGCGGCATCCGCCGTAGCTTCAGTCGTGCCGCTGTGCCTGAGCGTTCTCCGAGTTCGTGCTCGCGCTGGGCTAGCGGTGGCGAGAGGTCGGGCCGGACCAGCAGCTAGGGTTGCCGCGGAGCATGAGTCGGCGCGGGATATGCGGCGGATCAGCGGTCCGGCAGCCAGCCCTGCTGCAGCGACCATGACAGCGGCGAGGCCGGCGTAGCAGGTGGCAGGTTCGGGGCCGGATGGGATGGCGTGCGCGACCGTGCGGCTGGGAGGGAGTGCCGAAATTGGCCGTTGGCCGGCGGACGGGACCGCGGCTGACGCCTGGGCCGGCGTGCTGGCAGGCGTCGCGGTGGGCAGCGCGACCGGGGTCGCGATCGGCTCCGGCAAAGCGGCGGGAGCCGGCTGGGGTGAGGGAGTGCTGGCGGCTGGCATGGTCGGGCTTGCAGCAAGCGCCGCGCTGATGGTGGCGGTGAGCGTGGCGGTGGCGGTCGCGTCGTTGCGGCTGGTGGCTGTGACGGTGAGGATGAGCGGCCCGGCGGCCGCGGTGGCGGGGATGCGGGCTTGCAGGATGAATTGCCGGATGGTGCCGGGGCTGAGGGAGCTGAGCCGACAGCGGTGCCTGCCGTGGCAGGCGGGGAAGGCGAGCACAGCCCGGCTGGGCGGCTGGCTGGCGGCGGTGATCGTGATGGCGGAGGCGGGGCCGGTGGTTGCGAGCCAGAGCGAGTAGCGGGGCTGGACGCCCGGCGTCAGTTTCTGCTGCGGGCTGAAGGGCTGCAGCGCGGCGCACAAGACAACGAGCTGCGCGCCGGGCGAAGGATCCGGGCTGGGTGACGCTGGCGGGATTGTCGCGGGGGCAGGCGACGGGGGCTCCGGCGGCGCGGTCGGCGCTGGCGCAGGGGGCTGGCCCGCAGGGACGGGCTGGGCTGGCGGAAGTGTTCTGTGCTGCGCGTCCTGTGCGTGGGGTGACCGTGGCGTGAGCTGGCCGAGGCAGCTGCGCGCGGTGGCCGGGGCCGCTGGGCGGGCCGCTGCGGCGCGCGCTGCACCCGGGCCGGCGAGAAGGACGGCGGCAAGGAGGCCGGTGAGGGCGGCCGCGCGGCGGCCGGGCGGCCGGCTGGTGGTCAGCCGCGGGGACTGCTGGCCGGGCATTGCAGGGCTGGCGTCAGCCGGTGACTGGCTGCTGACCGGTGGCGCGGAGCAGCCGGTTGAGAGGGTCCAGGTTCACCAGCCGGCCGAGTGAGCGGACGGGCTTGAGGATGCCGGCTGTTGCTGCCTGCCGGGCCTGGGCGAGCAGCGAGCTGGCTTCGGGGTTGTCGGTGTAGCGGATCTGGGCGAACCCGGCGGTGAGTATCCGGGCCGGGAGCTTGCGGCCTAGCAGGGCGGTGAGTTCGGCTGCGGCGGCGCGGTGCCCGGCGGCGGGGTCGGTGTCCATCAGCAGGCCGGCCCGAACCTGGGCTTTAAGCAGCGCTTGTGCCCAGGCGCGGTGCCTGGCCAGGAATGCTGTCCTGACGGCGAGCACGGCGGTGGGAGCGGCGGACGCTGGCCGGGCCCGGCCAGCGAGGATGTGCCCGCCCGCGGCGGTGATCTGGGCATCGAACGGGGCCGGTTCCCAGGCGGCGGCGGCGTGGCCGCCGGTAACCGCCGCGACGGCGGCCTGCGGGCTGGTGCCGGGCATGGCTGCGTCGGCGCTGATGCCGCGAGCGGAGAGCCAGGCCTTCAGCCCGGCGGCCTGGCTGCTGCCGGGCGGGGCTGCCAGGGTGGTATCGGCCAGCTGGCCGGGCCTGGTGTAACGGCGGCCCGCGACCAGCTCGGCCCCGCCCGCGCCTGCGCCGGAGATGATCTGCAGCTGTCCGCCGCTGGCCTGCCAGGCGGCGAGCGCGGCGACGGGATCGATGTAGGCGGCGTCGAGCCGGCCGGCGGCCAGCGCTGCGGCCTCGGCGGCGGGCGAGGAGTAGCCCTCCGGCTCGAGCCGCACCCCGGCGCCGAGTTCCTGGCCGAAGTAGCCGAGGCCAGCCGCCGCGAGCCCGGAGCCGTCACACAGGTCGTCCATCAGCCCCAGCCGGACCTGCGGCAGCGCGGCGGCCACGTCGATGCCGTGGCCGACCGATAGCGCCTTGCCCGCGTCCCGGCCCTGCTGCTGGCGCACTGTCGTGACTGTCGGCGGCTGCGGGGAGGAGCACCCGGCAGCCAGCACGGCGACCAGGCCGGCCGCGGCTGCGGCGCTTACTGCCCGACGCATCATGCGCATCCTTTCTGACGGCTGCGACCCGGCCCGTTCCTGGCCGGGCCGGCCCAAAAGATTGCACAAGTGACGCATAAATTCCCGGAAGGCTGCAATGTGATATAGAGCACATTAGTTTCTTCAATAATGAATATGGACTTAGCGAAATACAGGCCGATATAACTGCCGGACTTGATTGTTGTGCGGCGGCTGCCCGTGATTCGCGCGGCGGCGCTGCTGGTGTCCGGAGGCTTGGATGGATCTGCTGCGCCTGGTGGTGCGGGGTTCTGGCGGTACGGCGGCGGGAGCGCCGCGGGGGACGCGGCTGCGGCGGGCGGCGCGGCGGGGCCGGAGGCTGACGGCGGCGGTGCTGGGTCCGGTGGTGGCGGCGGGCACGTCGCTGGTCCCGGCCGCGGCGGTGACCGGCGCGGTGACGGCCGGGCTGGCGGCGGCCGCTGTGGTGAAGGCGGCCCCGGCGAAGGCGTCCAGCCTGGGCTCGGTGCTGATCTTGTCCTCCAGCGTGAACGGCGGGACCTCGAGCGCCGAGGCGGCCGCGGCGACGGCGGACGGGTACAGCCCGGTGCTGGAGTCGTCATCATCGTGGGACGCGCTGACGGGCAGTTCCTCGGAGTTCTCCGGGTATGCGGCGGTGATCATCGGCGACCCGTCGACCGGGGGCACATGCTCGGCCACGCCGGATACGGACGCGACGGGGAACGAGGCCGACTGGGGACCGGAGATCACCGGGAACGTGGCGGTGCTGGGCACCGCGCCGGC
>Ga0335074_10015544_pt1 | contig 10697 bp, 5 predicted proteins | sample Lox_Sample_23_FD_206715 | JGI IMG/M metagenome (GOLD analysis project Ga0335074, IMG submission 206715) | Soil microbial communities from Loxahatchee National Wildlife Refuge, Florida, United States - Lox_Sample_2.3 | ecosystem: Environmental > Terrestrial > Soil > Wetlands | place: USA: Florida...
GAATCGTCTTTTTCATGAGCCTCTCTTGCCTCTCTCGTTGAGCATCTCTCGTCACCTCATCGGATGTGGCCGTCCTCAGGCCGGTTGCGCGAATTACATAGATTTACGGCCTGCCCACAACCCTCCGTGTCCCATCGGAACCCGCTGGCGCTGAGCAACTTGCGGCATAGTACCGCCTTGCGGCCCGAGTCACGATATGATGAAAGAGAACACCCGCATTCATATTCCATTTCAATGTCAGAATCACGCGCACCCGAACTAGGTATCAACAGCTGGCTCGAAGACGAGCTGTACCAGCAGTATCTGAGCGATCGCAAAAACGTCGATGCAAGTTGGAAAGAAGTGTTCGAGACCAACGGCAGCGGCGCTCCCGAGGCGTCCGCTCCCGCGGCAGCCAACGGGTCCCATCCAGCTCATGAGCACGCGCCGCAGCAAGCGGTGGCTCTGCACGCGAGTGCACCGGCCCCCGCGATTCCCGAACATCGGCCGGTGGACGGAGAAACGTTGATGCCACTGCGCGGAGCGGCCGCGCGCATCGCCGAGAACATGAACGCGAGTCTTACCCTGCCGCTGGCTACCTCACAGCGAGTGATGCCGGTGAAGGTGATCGAGGAGAACCGCCGCGTGATGAACGAGCATCGCGCGCTGCTCGGCAAAGGCAAAATTTCCTACACGCACATCATCGCCTGGGCGATCGTGAAAGCGATCCGGAACAACCCTTCCTTGAATCACGCCTACGCCGAGACCGATGGCCAGCCGTTTCGCGTGGTGCGGGATCGGGTGAACATCGGGATCGCGGTGGATGTTTCGGGCAAGGACGGCGCGCGGTCGCTCAAGGTTCCCAACATCAAAGACGCCGGATCGCTCGATTTCGGACAATTTGTAAAAGCGTTCGACGATGTTATTTTCCGGGCGCGCAACAATAAACTCACGGTGGCGGATTTCGAAGGCACCACCATTTCGCTCACCAATCCGGGGACGGTGGGCACTCTGGGATCGGTACCCCGCCTGATGCCCGGCCAGGGCGCCATTATCGCCACCGGCGCCATCGATTATCCGGCGGAGTATCACGGCGTCACCGAGCAGCTGCGGGCCCTGCTGGGCCTGAGCAAGGTGATGATGGTCACTTGCACCTACGACCATCGCGTGGTGCAAGGCGCCGAATCCGGAATGTTCCTGGGCCGTCTGCAGGCGCTGCTGGAGGGCGAAGACGCATTCTACGAAAAGATTTTCAGCGATCTGAAGATTCCGCATAAGCCGGTTCATTGGGAGCCGGACCGCACGGTATCTATTCCAGGCCTGCGCGGACCCCAGCAGGATCAGGTGGTCAAGGAAGCGGCCGTTCTGCAGTTGATCAACGCCTACCGCGTGCGCGGGCACTTGATCGCCGATTTCGATCCGCTCGGTTCGGAGCCCGTGTATCATTCCGAACTGGACCCGGCCACCTACGGGTTGACCATCTGGGATCTGGATCGCGAATTCCTGACCGGCACCTTGATGTCGGAGGACGACGAGCCGCCCAAGATGGCCACGCTGCGGGAGATTCTGGAAACGCTTCGCCAGACCTATTGCGGAAAAATCGGATGCGAGTACATGAACATCCAGATTCCCGAGCAGAAGCGCTGGCTGCAGCTTCGCATGGAGCCGACCGGGAACCGCTGGCCGCTGGATTCGCAAACCAAGCTGCGCGCGCTCGAGCGCGTGATTGAAGCCGAGGAGTTCGAACGTTTTCTCCACACTCGATTTATCGGGCACAAGCGTTTTTCGCTGGAAGGCGGCGAATCGGCCATTGCAATCCTGGACGACATTCTGGACCGCGCGGCGGCCGCCAACGTTCACGAAGCGGTGATCGGCATGGCGCACCGCGGACGGCTGAACGTGCTGGCCAATATCGTCGGCAAATCGATGGTGCAAGTGTTCTCGGAGTTCGAGGGCATCGATCCCGACAGCACGCAAGGCTCCGGCGACGTGAAGTATCATCTGGGCGCGAGCGGCGTGCGCAAATCGTCGTCGGGGCGCGAAATCGTGGTGTCGGTGGCCTTCAATCCCAGCCATCTGGAAGCCGTGGATCCGGTGGTGGAGGGTCTGGTGCGGCCCAAGCAGGACCGGTTGGGCGATATCGCGCGCGAACGCGTGATTCCAATTCTGATTCATGGCGACGCGGCGTTTGCCGGGCAAGGCGTGGTGGCGGAAACCTTGAATCTTTCGCAACTGGAAGGCTACACCACCGGCGGCACCATTCACCTGGTGATCAACAACCAGATCGGATTCACCACCAATCCCAACGAAGCGCGCTCCACGCCCTATTCCACCGACGTGGCGCGCATGGTGCAGGCGCCGATCTTCCATGTGAACGGAGACGATCCGGAGGCCTGCATTCGCGTGGCGCAGATGGCCTACGATTACCGCCAAACCTTCAAGCGCGACGTCGTGATCGACATGTTCTGCTACCGCCGGCATGGCCACAACGAGGGCGACGATCCCAGCTACACGCAGCCCATGCTGTATCGCAAGATTCGCAACCACCCTTCGGTAGCCACTTCGTATTCGGAGGCTTTGGTTCGCGACCGGTTGATCGACGCGGACTATGTGGCGCAGATTCGCAAGAGCATCCATCAGCGGTTGAACGACATCTACGACGCTTCGAAAAAGAATCGAGAGCAGTATGAGGTTCAAGAGCTGGGAGCGATGGATCCGGAAGAAATCATCGCGCCGCGGCCCAATACGGCGGTGAGCCGGGAAGCCATCGAGCGCGTGGTGCAGGGCATTACGACTTTTCCGGATGAGTTTCACGTGCATCCCAAACTGGAAGGGCTTTTGAAGAAGCGGCAGGAAGTCCTGCGGGGCGCCCCCATGGATTGGGCGACGGCGGAGACGCTGGCATTCGGCACTCTGGTGCTGGAGCGCACCCCGGTACGGCTGAGCGGCCAGGATTCAAGCCGCGGGACATTTAGCCAAAGGCATCTCGAACTGTACGACAGCGAAACCGGCGACCCCTATATCCCGCTGCAGCACTTGTCGCCGCAACAGGCGCGCTTCGATGTTTTCGACAGCTCGCTCAGCGAGTACGCGCTGATGGGTTTTGAGTTCGGCTATAGTGTGGCGGACCCGCTGACGCTGGTGTTGTGGGAAGCGCAGTTCGGCGATTTCGCCAATGGCGCCCAGATCATGATCGACCAGTTCATCGCCAGCGCGGAATCGAAATGGGGCCAGCCCAGTGGATTGGTGTTGTTGCTGCCGCATGGCTACGAGGGGCAAGGTCCCGAGCATTCGAGCGCCCGCATCGAGCGCTTCCTCACGCTGTGCGCCGAAGACAATTTGCAAGTGGTGAACGCCAGCACGCCGGCCCAATATTTCCATCTCCTGCGCCGGCAGATGCATGGCGGCCCGGATCGCCGGGGCGTTCGGAAGCCGCTGATCGTTTTTACGCCCAAGCGCATGCTGCGGCATCCCAAAGCCGTTTCGAGCATCAACGATTTGCTCAGCGGATCGTTCCGCGAAGTGCTGGACGACACCACCGGCATCGAGCTGTCGCAGGTGAACCGCGTGCTGATCTGCTCCGGCCAGGTGTATTATGACGTGCTGGCGGCCCGCGAGGAACGCAAGCTTCCAGACGTCGCGATCGTGCGGTTGGAACAGATCTATCCATTCCAGGCCGGACAGATGCGCGATATTCTGGCGCGCTATCCCGAGACCGCCGATGTAGTTTGGGTGCAGGAGGAGCCGCGCAACATGGGGGCGTGGCGCTTCGTCCAGGAACAGTTGCAGCCAATTCTGGATTTGACCCAACGGACGCTGCGGTATGCGGGCCGCGCGCCCAGCGCCAGCCCGGCTTCAGGTTCGCTGAAGCGCCACCAGGAGGAACTGGCGGAGCTATTGGAGCAGGCCTTTTCGGCCGAAGTGAAGCTGGTCGAAAGCAGGCGCCGAGGCCCCGCGCGGCGGAGGCGCTAGGAATTACTGACTCGCGACCGACGGCCTAACGGGCAAACCCTGTATCCATAGACGTTGATCGTTTGTCTCCGGCACAGTCAATCCGCGGGCAGCACTGACGGTTCTAATTGCTTGTTCGGCACTGATGCCCGAAATGGCCAAAATTCCGGCGGCGATCAAACCCGAGCGTCCAATGCCTTGACGGCAATGCACTGCGACGTTCTTCCCTGTGTCCAATGCGCTTGCCATTCTCGCCATCAGTGCAAGCGCGCCGGGCAAGGAAGTAGGGATGCCGCGATCAGGAATCGATAACGATAAGAAATCGATGCCATTTGCGGCTGCGGAGCGCTTCCAGCCGATCATCTCATCCTCAAGCCACTCTCCTCCTCTGGGCCGCGTGGCTATGGCCATGCGTCCGCGCCACGGGCCAACATCCAGAATAGGTCGGGATTCAAGATTCTTTCTTGAGTATCTCTCGCGGCAGTTGTGCGCCTGCGAAATGTCTCGATCTTCGCGGCATTGAAAGCATCTTCGGAATGCAGGAAGAGCAATTTCGGTCTTGGCAAGGAGTCCATGGAATGGTCCAAAGCATAGTGGACAGGCGCCATGGATACTCGCATCCAAGAATCGGTATGGAGAGAATATTTACGCGGTACCGCCGATAGGAGCCAGCCAGCGCAATAGGAAAAAATGGTGGCCGCAAAGCGTGCAACGGTACGGCCAGAGAATCCAGTGGAGAGCCCGTTCCAGAACATTTCGAACGCCCACTCCTCGAAAGTCCACCGATTTACAGCGCGGACACCGCGATGAGAACATAAATGCCGTGCCTCATTTCTAACCGTCGGTTTTCGCTGCGCTGCCGGTGGTGTGGACGTTGTTCCGAGGGACGGGCGCCGAGCTTCCTAAATTCGGCTGGCCGCTGCTACCTCGGCTGGCTCGGCTCGCCTCGCGGGCGGCCTTGATCTGCTCGGGCGTTCGCACATCGGGCTCGGATAACTTCACCCGCTGTCGCTCGCGCTCCACCTGCCGCTTGTGCCGTTTGGCTAATCGCTTATCCATATGCAGCCCCTACTCATCTACTATTGTCGGTTAAGCGCTGGCGTCGCGTCCACTCATGTCAGAATCAGATGGGACAAGCCGCCCTTCGCGTATGAAAATCAGCGTTACTCATTCCACGATTTACCGCTATGAATTGCCGGTGCATCTGGAGCCGCACATTTTCCGGCTGCGCCCACGCGAGAACGGCGCGCAACGGCTGCTGGCGTTCGCGATCCAGATCGCCCCCATTCCCGCCGGAACCACGGAGTGCTTGGATCAGGACGGCACCCTCGCCCTGAACGCATGGTTCAACGAGGCTACCACGCAATTAGAAGTTACCAGCCGGTTTACGGTCGAGATGCTGCGCGAGAACCCATTCGATTACGTGCTGCCCAATGAATCGTTAAATCTTCCGCTCTGGTATGTGGAGCCCTTGAGCGCTGCGTTGACTTCGTATCGAAACGACCGGAATGTCGCGGAGTCGGTGAAGCAGTTTGCGAAATGGACCGCCGGAGAAGTTCAGTCGAACACCCTGGCTTTCTTGACCGCGCTGAGCTTGAAGATCTTTCAAACTTGCCGTCAGGTGACTCGTCCCTACGGTCCTCCCTGGACCTCGGACCGGACCCTGAATTCGCGGGAGGGATCCTGTCGCGATCTGGCGGTGTTATTCTGCGATGCTTGCCGCGTAATGGGAATCGCGGCCCGGTTCGTCAGTGGATACGAATGCGCGTCGGCGGGGGCTCCGGATCCATACATGCACGCCTGGGCGGAGGCCTATTTACCGGGCATCGGGTGGCGCGGTTACGATCCCGCGCGCGGTCTGGCCGTTTCGAACCAACACATCGCGGTAGCGGCCGGGTTCGATCACGATCTGGCCTCGCCGGTGGCGGGATGGTATTCCGGCGGATCGGGTTCGCGGATGGAGGCTTCGCTGAACCTGCGGGTGTGGCCTAATGAAGAATAGCGATGAAAAAAATCGATCCCAACGACTATCGCGTGCGGCCCGGCAAGAAAGTCGACCTGAGTAAGTGGCCCACCAAAGGCAAACCCGTTTACAGCTCGGACAAGGAATATGAAAGCCTGTTGCGCGAGCACATCGAGAAGCTGGCCGATCTGCAAAATCTGCTGTACGCCACCAATCGCTACGCGCTGCTGCTGATCTTCCAGGCCATGGACGCTGCGGGCAAGGACAGCGCCATCAAGCACGTGATGTCGGGCGTGAATCCGCAAGGCTGCCAGGTGTTCAGCTTCAAACACCCCAGCTCCGAAGAACTGGAGCATGATTTCCTGTGGAACGCTACCCGGCGGCTGCCCGAGCGCGGGCACATCGGCATTTTCAACCGATCCTATTACGAAGAAGTGCTGATCGTGCGCGTGCATCGCGAGATTCTGGACGCCGAAGAGCTGCCTAAGGAATTGATCGACAAAAAGCATTTCTGGCGGGACAGGTTTCGGTCCATCCAGAACCTGGAGGATCATCTGGAACGCAACGGCACGCGCGTCCTCAAATTCTTCCTGCATTTGTCCAAGGAGGAACAAAGGAAGCGGTTCCTGAAACGAATCGACGATCCGGATAAAAACTGGAAGTTCAGCGCGGACGACATCAAGGAACGGAAATACTGGGATCAGTACATGACGGCCTTCGAGGAGTGTCTCAGCGCCACCAGCACGCAGGCCGCTCCCTGGTATATTGTTCCGGCGGACGATAAGGAGAATACCGGGCTAATCATTTCGCGGGCCATCCTGGATGCGCTGGAAGGCTTCAAGATGAGTTACCCGAAGACCACTCCCGAGCGTCGCCGCGAATTGCTGGCTATTCGCAGGCAGCTTACTAAGGAACACTAGGCGATCACTCTACAATAATGACGGGCGCCTGCCAGAAGGCCGCTTTCTGATCCATCGGATTGAGAACCGTCACCTGGCAATTGTACGCGCCGGCCGCCAGTTGACTGAGAGGAATGTCGAAGCGCAGCGGCATGGTCTTTAAACGGTTGTTCATGCCGTTGGCAATCTCGCGCGGCGGAGTTTGGAAAACCTTGGATGGCCCGCGATAGAAGGTCACGAATGCCACCAGCGGCTGCGTGGTAGTGGCGGCCGGCTCGTAGGCTTGCAAATAAACGTACATCTCGCGACCTTTCTGGAAGACACGTGTCACGCTGGGAATCAGCTTCTGCCCTTCCTGGACCAGCGGATTGGTGCTTTCGGCCTGATCCTTTTTCTTGAGCGCGTTATAAATGGCTTCGTTGAGATCCACGCGCTGGCTGCTCAGCACCACGGAACTGATGGGGATGCGCTTGAGTTCCTTGTTGAGGTTGGGAATAACGAAATTGGTTTCATACGTGCCGATACGGCCGGTTTCGTCGTCGCGCGCCAGCAGCTTGATCTTGTATTTGCCGGGAAGCAGCGTAAAACCGGTGTCGTATTCGATGGGCTGTTTCGCCAGCTTGGCCGCGGTCTCACCGCTCAGTTTGATGTCGGCCTTGTCGCGGACGTTTTGGATGGTGGTGCCGTAGTCGTCCTTGATTTCGCCGATGAAATCGATCAGCGTACGTTCGGCGCCGCCCTTGCGCGCGAGCGCGAGTTCGCGGCCCGGGATCTTGACTACCACCGGAACGAAGTATTCGGCGCGGTTCAATTGGAAATAATCGATCTCCATCGCGATGGTCAGCTCGGTGATGGGATCGCCCAGCATCAGCGCGTCTTCGAGTTGGCGTTCTTTTTCAGAGGCGGTAAACTTGCCGAATATCTTGCCCGCGAAATAACCCTGGCGATAATCCAGGTTCGCCGCGAGGCCGTTATTCAGGGAAATTTTGATGCGGCGGAATTTTCCATCCAAATTCGCGTTCGTCGTGTAGTAACCAATGATGTAGTAGCTCGAAACGCTTTTTTCCGCCTGCATGATTCCCACCGCCAGGTCGTTGTTGTCGAGCAGCGCCTTGCCGCCTGTATCGGAGGCCAGGGCATACAGCGTGTCCTGCGATAGCTGGAAATTGTTCGTGAATGCGAGCGCGGAACTGCCGGTGTACATGCCTTTGCCGCCGGGCGAGCCTTGGGTGGCGTCGCCAATCGGAGCCTGCGCCACTAAGCCGCGCGCGTCGATGGCCCAGAACGAAACACCGGCGCGAACAGCCGCATTGACCGTGGCCTGCAACTGCGCCTGGTTGTTGAGTCCGTTGAGGCGGATGCCGCTGGCGAAATATAGCAGCGATTTTTTCTCGCTGAGCTGGCTCAGCATCTTGGCCGCGGTTTGCAGCGCGGAGAGCTGGCGATTGGTGTTGAAGATGTTGAACTCGCTGTCGTCCTGTCCGAAGGCCGCGCCGGTATCGGGCGTACTGTCGTCGCTGGTGGTTTCGTCAAAACCCTGGGCCTCGCCCACGATCATGGTTTCGAGAATGCTGTTCAGGCGCTCGCGATCGTCGGAAAAATCCGACATCACCCGGACCGCGCCGCCGTCGAACCGCATCAGCGCCACGCGATCGGCGGGGGTCATCTGGGTGCGGATGAACTTCTGCGCGGCCGTCACCGCACGCAATTGATCGAGCGGAGGCATGGCGGTCATGTCGAAATACATCACCAGCAGATGGCGATTCTGGTACCGGATATCGCCGGGCTTCTCCGCGGTGATCTGTGTTTCGGGAAGCTTCTGGAGCGGAAGCGCGTTGGCAATCGGAGCGGGGGGTTGGGCGGATTCGGGCATCTTTTGGAATTCGAAGAGCCGAATGGCCTGAGCGGCGCCATCCTCGGTGACGGTGAAATCTTTTGCGGTGAGGCCTTCGACGGGCTTGCCGCTCTTGTCTTTGACATTCACCGCCTCCACCACCAATTGGCTAGTGGTGGAGAATGTATTCGCGTCCAGGCCGCCGGCGGGTGAGTTTTGACCGATCTGCTGGGTATCGGCGGCGGCGGCAAAAAGCAGGAGAGCGAGTGTGGCGCGGTGCATTCGTTAAAACCTCACGATAAATCCGGTTGTCAGACTGCGCATGGCGCTGGCGGAGACCGGCAAGCCAAATTGCGCGTTGCCATAGATCGTATTCCAGCTGGTGAAGGTGACGTGGTTGAGCGGATTGGTGGAATCGATCCGGAGATCGCCGCTTAGCCGGTCCGTCAGCCGGAACGTGCGGCCGGCGGACGCGTTCAAAGAGAACTGGAAAGGACCGGTGATGGAATCGCGTGCTGCGTCGCCATATTGCCCCGGAAGCGGCGCGGTGTACGCGGCGGGATTGATTGCCAGGCCCGGCGGCGCGGCGTAGAGCGGCGCGCCCGTATACTCGGGCCGGAGTGCGTTGGTGACGCCCGTCCCCTCTGCTGGCGCCAGATATTGGGGAGTGAGCGGCATCCCGGTTCCGGCGGAAATTGTTGAGCTCAACAACCAGCCTTTGAACAGCGCACCGCGCCAACCGCTGAGCAACGTTCCACCAGCCTGCCCCATTCCGGTGGTGTACTGAATGGTCGAACTCAGCAGATGACGCTGATCGAAATACGAAAGCCCGCGTTCGCCGCTCAAGTCCAGCCAATTTTGCGCCACCAGAAGATTGCGAGGGCCGGCGGCCGCCGCAGCGCCTGGAGCCGCGGACGCGATGGGACTGCTGGCGGAAGCACCGGCGCCACCAAGCACCGCATCATCGTCGATGGCTTTGGCGTAAGTGTACTCGACCGTTGCCGTGAATCCGCTGTGCAGCCTGCGGCGCAACTGGATCTCGCCGGCTTCGCGCGTGGAATTGCCGTTGGACGTGACGTACAGATAGCCGGCCGGGCACGCGGGGCAAGGATTTATGGCGCCGGCTGGATACGTGTTGGGCAAAAACTCCTGGGTTCCGTGTGTGCCCTTGATGCCGAGATACGTCACGGTCAGTTGCAGGGATCCGGGAAGATCGCGCTGGACGGACGCCTGCCAGTTTTGCGAGTAACCGGGCCGAAAATTTGGATCGATACCGAAGGTGTCCGGTGTGTTCGTGGGTGAGGCGTTGAAGGCGCTCGCGAGCGTGAGCGGGTTGACGGCCGTGTTCTGGAGGCTCAGGCTCTTCGATAGGGGGAATTGCTGCGACATTTGGGTCGCCAGGGTTTGATACACCGAGGTATCGTAATAAACGCCGTACCCGGCGCGAATCACCAGCGACGATGCCGGCAGCGGCCGCCAGGCCAGAGCGACGCGCGGCTCAAACGCGCGCTTGTCGGGACGGATCAGGGAATCGGGATAGTGAAGGCCCGTGAGCGGCCCAACGGGATCGCTAGCCAGCACCGGCGCTTCGTCGGAGAATCCTGGAATCACGTCGAGATTCACCAAACGTCCATACAGTTCGGTGATGGGCGAACCGTACTCCCACCGCAGGCCGGCGTTCAGGGTGAAGGAAGGCGTCATGCGCCAGTCGTCGGTGAAGTAAACATCGTACAAGGAATCGCGAAAATACTTGTCGGCATTTCCAAACGCGAGGTTGACGGCATCGGGAATGCCTTCCAGAAAATCCGCGAAATCCGAACCCGTGGCTTGGCCGGTGAAGGTGAAGGTGCCGCGTCCGTTATTTTGTCCCAGAGCGTTGAATTCCTGCCGCTTGAAATCGCCGCCGAACTGAAGATTGTGCCGCCCTCGATTCCAATAAAAAGCCGAAGAAACCGCCTTGGTTTCGTTGTGACTGATGGACTGCTCGGCATCGGTTAGTTCGGCGATGCCGCTGGAGAAAACCAGATTGGGCGGTCCCCAATCCAGGGGACTTTGATCGTTCCCCAGGATG
>Ga0335074_10015547_pt1 | contig 10697 bp, 12 predicted proteins | sample Lox_Sample_23_FD_206715 | JGI IMG/M metagenome (GOLD analysis project Ga0335074, IMG submission 206715) | Soil microbial communities from Loxahatchee National Wildlife Refuge, Florida, United States - Lox_Sample_2.3 | ecosystem: Environmental > Terrestrial > Soil > Wetlands | place: USA...
TGATGAATTCCCTGCTGGGAAATCGCGAATACCTCTTCGATCAAGTGCCGGCACTGATGAATATTCTTGATGGCGTGCAGTCGCTCGAAGAGATGGCCGAGTATCTGCCAAAGTTGTCATTAGTTCACCAGGGATTGCTAGGCAAGCCCATGGCACCCATGCTCGTGATTGCGGGCGCGCGTGACACGCAGGTTCCCATCGCCGACGAATATCTGCTATTGAGCAAGGGCGACGTTCCCAAAGAAGCGTGGATCAATCCGGAAGGTGGCCATCTCGGGCGGCAGGTTGGGGTATGGCCCGATCCTAGAATTTTCAAAGAAGTGATCATTCCCTGGTTGGTGAAAAGGCTCGAAGCTCCGTCGCGCCCCGACGTGCTGTCGGAATCTATCCCTGGTAGGTGGCCTGCGGTGGCGGCGAACAGAACAGGCAAGGGGAATTAACTTATTGACACTATGTATAATTACCGGAGTGCGCCCGTAGCTCAGACTGGATAGAGCGATTGCCTCCGGAGCAATAGGTCGGGAGTTCGAATCTCTCCGGGCGCACCATCCTAGAATCAGGCGGTTACGTGGGTTTCCATCCGGGCCGAAATTCTAAAGCAATGGGTCAATCAGAGCAAGGATTTTCGAGCCGCCCTTGTGCTGCTTTTTCCCCCGTCGAATCCGCGCCACAACCTGAACGCATTCACCGTGGTGGTTTCCCGCCTCTGTAGTTGCGACACGGTTTGTCAAGGTCACCGCCTCCGGTGTGATACCAGCAACAAGTCTCTTCCTGCCGCCCACCTCCGATGTAATCTGTGACCGCTGGTGGCGCAGTCAGCAAATACGCTTGTCGGATTTTCAACCCTTTACTGACACAGTCAAGAATGCAGAGAAGGACGATGAAAATGCCAGCCAAAAGTAAGTTAGTCAAAATCATTTATTTACTCCCCCCTGCATTGTCAGGTGCCGGGAGAATCCGCTACTAGATAACCCACGTAACAGGCCAGCGAAACCTTGCAAATCGGCATTATGCAAATGGGTGAGGGGGCGGCAGGACCGGCTAGACTCGCTTGTCAGTGCGACGTGGAAGAAATAATTTCAGGGCCGTGATTCGTTCCGGTTTTTGTTATAGTCTCTGCCGGTGTTCACCCTTGGTTCCATCCTCGGCACTGTGCTCCGTTCGCTTGAGGACTGCTATCATCGACGCTATCCTTCGCTCGTTGTCACCCTCCAGCTCAAAGATGAAAGGGCCGTGGCCCGTGTGTCTACGTTCGGGCAGCCTATCTTCCTTCGCTCGGTGCGGTTTGAACTTCTCGGACGGGGCATAGAAGATTCGGTCACAGTCAATCAAATGATTGCACCGCACGGACAGGTTGACTGCGCGATGCCGCGCAAGATTGTTGATGATGTGGTTCTAACAAGAGACGTATCGGTGACGGCGAACTATCGAACGGCCTCAGGCCGTGAAGCAAAATCACCAGCGCCCGTGTTTAACCTTGTGGGTGGAGATGGCCGCATCGGTAAAATTGCGGATGAAGGAAGGTACCTCAGTTTCGCGGACTGCCCGAAGTGCGGAACATCGGTGGTGTTTGCCAATCGTGGCGTAACGACAGCGGAACAGCTAATCCAACGTAAGAGAACTTTTGAAAAAGACCTCCACAAAACCTGCCCCGACCATGACAGTTCGAGAGTGAAGTTTTGGTTGTAAAAGTGGCGAGAATATCAAAGGCGGCGGCCATCGGTTAGACTCGCTTGTGTGCCCACGTGGAAGAAATGACGGACCTAGCACGGGCGTGGAAGAAATAGATAGACAACTTCAAGGGTCCGAAGATGAATAAAACATTCGGCTTCCCCTGCCCGCACACACATGCGTCCTGTGCTGATGAATCCCCGAACAAAAAGTGATTTCCGGTCCGCTTCGTAATTCGCGTTTCGTTCGCCTACCATGTTTTTACTCTGGCACAAGCGGCACAGCGTGTCTAGTCGCTAGGGTTTTCATTCTTGATGCACTCCGACAGCTCCCCGCCGTTTGCCATGTACGTTTCAACAGCCTCCACAGAATAGCGATATGTGCTCGGGCCGACTCGCAACACGGGGGGGCCTTTGCCCTTTTTACGCCAATGCCGAAGAGTGGACGGACTGACTTTAAGACGGGCCGCCAACTCTTTTGGGGTTAGAAGTTCCATCGTGCTCCGGTTGGGTGAAACATCTTGTTACAGGTTTTGCGATTGGTGCATCGCTTTGGAGCACTCCCGGTCTTAGTTGGCAGCATGCTAGTCCCACAATGCGAGCACCTAAACACCACAGGCAGAGCATACGCCAAAGGCTCACCAAACTGATTGAGTCCGTCCTTCTTCTTCATCCTTGTAACTCCTTTCAATAACAGTCTACGAAAGTGCTATTTGCTGATTGTGACGGATTGTGACGTGTGGGCATTGCACTAAGTTCCTGAGGCGCTAGTGGTAGTAGCTTGGACTGCTAACTTCCAATCAGTTGCTCTGCGGGGAACCGTATGAATCCAAAAGAAAAAGGACGGGTTGGAATCTATAAGAGGGATGTCAAGTAGAAAATCACAGTTCCTCCGGTACGCGGCAATTGCGTGACGCGGGCTAAATCAGAGCAAGAATTATTAAGGCCGTGGGTCAATCAATCGCAGCATTCGCTCCAGTTCCAACACATCAGCACTCTTGTGCTCCGTGGCGCTGTATTCCTTGATTGCCTTGGCCGCCCGTTCCAGTGTGTAGCGGTCACCGGGGTCCTTGCATTGCCTTGCCATTCGTCTCAGCTCTGAGTCCAGTGTAAACCTGCGAATAATCACAAGAGCCTCCACTTCCGAGCATAACAACGATGTCAATTTCTGGACTTGCTAAGTGGATTTACGAAGTGGACTTTTTTCCGTTCGCACGTTGTTTTTCTTTTAGATTCTGCCGGTACGTCCGCATTGTGTTGGCGTGCTCGCATTGCCAAGAACAGAATTTTCTGCCGCCACGGGAGTACTCAGTGCCGCATTTTTGACACACCTTGCACTCCGCCCCCGTCACTAGGTCAATCCAAGCGAGCGCAGTGAGCAATTCTCTGCCGGTGATTGCCTCAATGACAGCGTGCGGGTGTTTTCCTCTCCACTCCAGATGAACCGGCAGTGTATTTCCGTAACGGCTCATCACCGCAAACCATTCTTTTTTCACCTGTGAACCATCTCCAGACGGTGGGGGGCTAAAGGCAGCTCTTAGCTTGTTTCGATTCCGGCGCAGTTCTCTCCAATATTTCTGCTCATGTTGTAGGGATTCGACAGTTGCAACCACGGCTCGCCCGTTAAAGTGCCGATGGCCGGATGTAGCCCGGACTCGCATTGACTTTGTGCGCCGGTTAGTTGTTTTTTCCCAATCTCGCCAGTCCTCAACGGCAAACCAAACACCCACGGTGTTTAAGAATTCCAAGGCCGAACGCTCATCAAATTCAGCTCTGAAAAACTGTTTGCGGATGTCTTCCGGGTCATCAATCGGCGGGAGCCTCTTCTTGTCATTCTGACTCACAGACGGAAAGAGCACCCGCTGATTATCGCTGTTCTCCCCCGCCGTCCAAGTTGTAGGGATTCCCCGGAACTGTAGCTCAACCGGCAAATTATGTGTATGTTTCAGCGATGTTGTTGCCATACACATGAGACTATAGCATATGGGGAGTCACAGAGGCAATGCATGGGAAACGGCAACATCGGTTCGGACTTCTTAACCGCGATTGAGGCGGCACAGCTTGTGGGCGTGTCTCACTGGACAATCCGGCTTTGGCTCCGGCAAGGAAAGCTAGCACGCTATAAGCGCATGTCTTGGACGTTGGTGAGCCGTGCGGAGTTGCTCAAGCTAGTAGAGCCACGAAAAGCGGAGCGGATAGCCACAGGCAGAAAGTGAAGGACGTTATGGACAGACTAGACGAAATGCAAGCGGCGGCCTTTGAAAGTAAGTACGCGGTTGCGGTGCTCGGGAACTGTGAGACAGGTGCATTCATGTTGGTGGAGCTGAACTCGGAGGGCCTCACAGAAGCGGAGAGCATTAAGGCCCGAGTGGGCAGCATGTATTTCTGTGGCGTGTGCGCTTTCCGGCGTGGGGAGTGCTTTGCCACGTGTGAGACGGACTTGGACTGCATAACCGTGATGGCCGCCGCTGCCCGCGCCTTCGCGGAGCGCGTGGTTGACCTCACGCCGAAGGACAACGGGCTTGCTTGGCTTGAGCGGCTTTGGTCACTGCCGGACCCAAGGACGGAGAACTAGATGTCAGACCCAGCCGGAGGGCGGGTACACAGTGACACATGCCTAAAGATTGCACAGAGAGTCACAGCAACGGGCACGGAAGACAAGGGTGGTGCCATGACACCCGGTTTAAGGCAATGACTTTATGACCACAAGTTCAATTGCGCCACGCGGGCAGAACGGTCCGCGTATTCACGCTGGCCCCGGACAATGCGCCGTTAGCATGCGTGAGAAAAAACCGGACGTTGTGCGCTCGGGGAGGAGCGAGCAACGGACGGCACATCTGGCCCACGGGCCTAAAAAGGAAACGATTTATGCACGGTTTACAAACATCAGGCAACTATTTTGAGCTGAGAAAGCAGCATGCTTTCGCGCTCAACAAGGCCGAATCCATTGTCCGGGCTGCCGAAACTGCCGGACGTGCGATGTCGGAAACAGAACAGGCGGACTTTGACCTTGCGATGTCGGCTGTGAGGTCTTTAGCACCTCAACTCAAAGCCAAGGAAGCCCTCAACACCGTCCGGGTGACCGATGGCAGCGTTGTGATTGATGGCAAGCGCCATTACCACACGGAGACACGGCGGATTCTGTCACAGGAATACGCGGAGGCGTTCTACACCTATGTCCGGTCGGGTGGTAAGCAGATTACCGCTGCGCTCTCGGAGGGAGCCGGTGGACCCGAAGGCGGCTTTATCGTGCCACTTCAGGTTGAGCAGGAAGTTGTGCCGCTTGCGCCGCCCGATGAAGGTGTGCGCTCTGTGGCTCTGGTTATCCCAACCGTAATGGACATGAAGCTGCCCATCAAGGCGGGCTTTGGTGTCACTTCGGCCAAGGCGGAGAATGCGGCATTCACCGAAACAGACCCGACCTTGGGACAGTTCACGCTGTCCGCATTCATGGCGGGCAACTATCAAACTGTCAGTTGGGAACTGATGCAAGACGTGCCGGTTTTCCAGCAGTTCGTGGCCGATGACCTTATCACTTCTCAGCAGATTTATGAAGGTGCGAAGTATGTCACCGGCAGCGGAACGGGTGAGCCGCAAGGACTCGTCGGTAACGTTGGAAGCGGCGTCACGGAAGAGCCGGATGCTGGCGGGAACCTTGTGAGTCTCTCCGGCATTCTGGACCTCATTGGCACGTTGAAAACGATGTATCACAAGGACGCAAAATTCCTGATGCAGCGTGCAACCTCCGTCATTATCCGCAAAGCACAGGTCCAAGCCAATTTGTTTGAACCGGCGTGGGTCCGTGTTGGAGACAAGGACTTCCTCTACGGGTATGAGGTGGTCTATGACTCCAACATGCCAGCGGCAGCACGCGGAGCGGCTCCGGTCCTGTTCGGCAGTTTCAAGAGCGGTTACATCATTGGTGACCGGGGTGGGTCCGGAATCAACATCAAGATTCTTGACCAACCCGCCGCGCTAAACGGGCAATTGATTCTGCTCGGTTACCGGCGTACCGATGGGCGAGTCCGCCGCTCGGAGGCAATCCAGCAGTACAACGTTGCCGCAAGTTAACTAGTTATGCGCGGGTAATCAAATAGCCCGAGTCAGACGGGCCGTGCCGAGTCCCGCAAGTGGTTGGCAAGCCACTCTTCAGCTTGGCACGGGTTCTCTGACACTTTCGGTTGACCCGGCTCCTGATGTCTCGGGGAGGGGCGTTAAGAGCCGGGCATTTTTGAAGTGACGATGAAAAACGGAGGTTTCACTTTTATGGACGCAGTTGATGAACTAATCGCATATCGCAAGCAGTTTGGCCGCCTAAGCCCGATGCTGAGGCGCGTCTATCGTTTCCACAAAGGCAATCGCCAAGTGCTGGACTTCCTTGTGTCCGAAATGCTCGTTGACCGCGAAAACGGATGGACGCGCACGTCACTTGGGAGCCTTTGGCATTACGCACGTTGGGTGCTTACCAGAAAACACCGCATCCCCGGCGAAAGTTTTGTGATGAGCAACAATCTGTTTCCGCACTACGGGCGCATCATCGTGATTTTGCATCCCGAGTTGAATAGTTTTTTCGAGATGGCGAAGAGCAAGGCGGACGCCGACTTAGGGACCACGCTTGAACCTGCCAGCAAGAAGCATGAACGCGGTTACATCCGGCGCTTGCTGTGGGCAGACGGGACACCGATTGAACACGGATGGCGGCCAACAGTTCGACATGAACCTAAGCCGGTGAACCGTCGTGAGCGGGTGAGGCGGATAGCATGACCATCGAAGCACTAACGCAACAAAAACGTTGGGTATGCTGGAAGCTCACCAAGGTCCCCGGCAGGGACAAGCCCACGAAAGTGCCCTACCAGACCAACGGACGCAAGGCGGAGGATGATGACCCGAGCACTTGGAGCACATACGCGGAGTGCATAGCGGTGGTGTCTCAGTTCTCCGGCGTTGGCTACGTGCTCGGGGATGGTGTCTTTGGCGTGGACATTGATGAGTGCTGTGATGCGGTCACCGGAAAATTCACGCCGGAGTCCCGTGAGATTGTCATTGCTCTGGACACTTACGCGGAATACAGCTACTCGGGAGACGGCTGTCACCTTTTGGGGCTTGGTGACCTAGACGAAAAGTACCGCAAGGCCAAGCGCAAAGTCATTGTGAAGAAAGTTCCCGGTTGCAAGCAGATTGAGATTAAATCAGCGGGATTCTATTTCGTTTACACCGGGAGACACATCGGCAAGACGCCTTCGGCGCTGATGCCGCGCCAATCGCAATTGGACGCGCTCTGTGAGAAGGTTGCGGCGGTCACGAAGGAAGGACTGACCGTTTCCGCGCCGGATGAGGCGGCCCGCTTTGCAAAACTGTGGGCCGGGGACATGAGTGATTACGCGGACAACCATTCCGTTGCGGACATGGCATTAGTCAACATCCTTGCCCGCCGCTTCAACAACAACGCATTCCTGATTGACCAAGAATTTCGCAAGTCCGGGTTGTACCGCGAAAAGTGGGACCGCCCGGATTACGCATGGCCCACCATCTGGAAAGTCATCAAAGACGGTGAGACGGCGGTTGCATTCGATGATGAAGAGCCAATGACGGAGGACACGCCCACGGAATTTCTCACGGAGCAACCCTCCGAAACCGAGGACGGATGGTGTCCGTTTGCTGAGGTATCACTCATTGGCGGCCCATCGGGGGTAGGAAAAACATCGTGGGTGTTGGCGATGCTGGAGAAGATAAGACACGGTGAAACCGTTTGGGGCCACAAGACCAAACCGCGTGAATACCGGGCTATCTTGCACGATAGGTCCGCACGGGGCTTTATGCGTACCGTGCGCCACTTGCGATTACCGCCCGAATCTGTCCAACGCATCGTGCGGCTAACTCCGGCACAGCAGAAGATGAATGCAGCGGAGATTCTTGAGGCCGCCGTAATCGAAAATCCCGGTGTCCCCGTGTGGCTCATCGAAGGGCTGGACCTATGGTGTGGGAACATGCTGAAAATGGAAATTGTGGCACCGTTCATTGACTCACTACAGCGGGTAGCCACACGGCACAACATCTGTGTCATCGGCACGGTTGGCTCACCCAAGCAGAAAGCGGATGACCGCTATTATGGACGTGATGCGTTGTTTGGCAGCTCATCTCTAGCACGAAAAGTTGAAACCATCGTGCTCATCTCGCTCACGGACTACAAAGACGGTAACAGCGTGCGGGAATACTGCATCATGCCCCGCAACGGCCCGGAAGAGCGAATCTATTTGAAGTGGGACCGGGAGGCGGGTGCTTTGGTCCAGTGCGAAAGGCCAGAGCCGGTTGAGGAAGAGAAAAAGGCATCACCGGCGATGCTGCGAATGGCACAGAACTGCTTTCACAAATTCAAGCCCGGTGATGAGGTGACTTATTACCCCGAGCTAGGCGCGTCATCCACGTTCTACAGATGGCGTGACCAAGCCGTGGCTGAGGGCCGCGTGGTGAATCACAGTGGTATGTACCGCTTGGCAACATCAGGAACGGGGTGTGTGGCGAGCAGCTAAAACCGAAAAATTTCTTGGGGATGGCGATGAGAAAATGGCGTCCCCATCCCCAAGATTTAGCCCGGTTGCGCGGCTCCTATGTTGTTGATTCTACACGGAGCTAGCAGCACCCCTTATTTGTATTTTTTTGGTGGTGGGGATAAGAAAAAGTCATCACCACCACCAAGGTATTTCTTAATAATCTCCGTGTGATTGGTGTGAATCCGTGGCCGCCGTCCCCGGCGAGATGTATTTCGTCTCAATTTGAGATTTATTTCTGTCCATGTAAGTGGACCGGCGGCGGCGGGCTATAACGTCTTCATGGTCAAGATTTTGACCGCCCTATCTTCAAGTCGAAGAGCTACGCCTCCAGGAAAACCTTATAATTCAAAACGTATCGCGCTATAAAGGGAAGGAATGCGTTTATGGGGCGGTCTTTTCGGCTGTTTGTCTCGGTAGTAATCGCATCGCAAGTGTTCGCAGTTGGCTCATTGGCACAAATCCCTTGCCCCGATATGCCGGACAAGATTACGCAAATAAACCGTGACGTGCGCTCAGACGTTGAGCTTGGGATTGGTTCTTTGGGCAAGTTAAAGGCGGGCCAGCTCGGAGTCCAGACAGATGTGGTGGCAAAGAACCTATTCGATAAGTACCCCAACACCGACAGAGTAATCGTTGTTCAGATGATGGCATCAACATATTGCGGAATGCTGCGCGATAGCAAGACCTTGACAGACGCCGACAAGCTTCAACTCTGGTCCGAGTTTTCTGACCGCGTTTTCAAGTTTGAGAATCCGGAATACAAGCCAGCTCCCGCAAAACCGGCCCACAGTCCGAGAACTAACGGAAAGGGTGCAGCAAGCCCAGCCGCGCCCCCGAAGGCTGCGAGCGGAAACATTGTTCAAGGTCCGGGAAGTGCGTTGTCAGTTAACCAACAAGGCGGAATAACTGCCGCCCAAGTAAATTTGGGCATACCGGACCGTCATCTCACGCCAGAACAAAAACAGGCTATCGTTTCCGGGTTGCAGGGCAAAGCCTGCAAGATTACTTCGATGGATTACGCAATTGGGTCGGACGATGCGCGAGACTTTGCCTTGGAAATACAGGCTGCCCTCCGGTTGGCGGGATGCGATGTACCAGACGACATGGTTCCGGCGTCACGACGCCAGGGAACGGACCACGGCATTTTCGTTCAGTATTACGATTCCGCTACTTACAGCATAGGGCAACAATTTACTGTTCCCGACGATACACCTCAGGGGATGCTCATCCGAGCATTTATCAATGCGCAGTTCCACGTAAAGGCAGTGCCCGCGTCCAACATTCCAAAGGATAGTTTAACGGTGATTGTTGGTGCACGATAACCGCCTGCGAGCGCCCTTAGCACTTTGCCTTTATCGGCCTGCAAGTATGCTGACACGCTCATGCACAGCCTGAAGGTCCGCCGTTACCAGATTCGCATATCGCCGCGTCATCTCCAACGTGGAATGCCCAAGGACTTTCTGCAGATGGAACACAGACCCACCACGCCGGAGATAGTTGACCGCGAATGTGTGCCGGAAGGCGTGCAAGGTCCGCGCCGGAGGTTCAAAGCCTAGCCTTCTGCATACCCGTTTCACGTCGCGCAGTACGTTTCTGTGGGCTAGGGTTGTCTCCGTGCGATTGGCAAAAAGCAGAGAGTCCGGCGTCCGCTTGCTATCGCGGCAATGACGGAACAGAGCTTTCCGCAACGCGAACGAAACGGGCACAATCCGTTGTTTCCTTCCCTTGCCGTCCAACGTAACGAGCAGGTTGTCCACGTCAATATCGCGGACACGCAACGTGAGTGCTTCGTTGATGCGGCATCCGGTGTCGAGCAGAAACAGGATAAGCACTTGGAGCCGCTTTTGACATTTGCGTTTTGGTTTCCACGCGATGATGCGCTTGACTTGCACATCTGTGAACGTGGGCAGAATCAATTGAGGCTCTTTCAATCGTGAGATGTGCGGATGCTGGCAACCGGGACCGCATTTCTTCTCACCCGCACCGCTGCTCCAATGCAGATAGGCGTTTATGGCCCGGAGCGCACAATTGCAGCCGGTTGCGTTGCGCCCTTTCTCACGCATTCGCAACAGCGCATCCGTCAATTCTTGCTGTGATGGGTTTTCCGAGTTCAACCACTTGAGACTGTGCCGGTACCAATGCATAGTTGCCGGGGTGACATTCTGAATGTATTGTCGCTCTCGTATAAACTGCTCAAAACGCGGTAACATGGTTTCTCCAAGCAATGGGTCAAATTTGGAGAAAACCCGCGTTAAGTCGTTGAATCTAAGCGCCCGTAGCTCAGACTGGATAGAGCGATTGCCTCCGGAGCAATAGGTCGGGAGTTCGAATCTCTCCGGGCGCACCATCCTTCCTGCGTGGTTGCCTTCCCCAAAAGCGGTTGCCGTCGAGGCGCACGCTTCATGACTACGATTGTCGCGTGCCTGCTCAATAGCTCTGCTAATGTACTCTCCGATAGATCGTCCAGGCCTGCCCC
>Ga0335074_10015548_pt1 | contig 10697 bp, 9 predicted proteins | sample Lox_Sample_23_FD_206715 | JGI IMG/M metagenome (GOLD analysis project Ga0335074, IMG submission 206715) | Soil microbial communities from Loxahatchee National Wildlife Refuge, Florida, United States - Lox_Sample_2.3 | ecosystem: Environmental > Terrestrial > Soil > Wetlands | place: USA: Florida...
CTATATTCGGGAGCCGCAGGTCACGATCACGATTACCCAATTCCGGAGCGAACCGGTGTTTTTCCTCGGTGCGTTTCGCACGCCGGGAATTTATCCTTTGCAGGGCGGGCGCACGCTGGTGGAGATGCTGGCGATTGTCGGGGGGTTACAGCCAACAGCAAGTCGCAGAATCACGATCACGCGGAGGGCCGAATACGGAACCATCGATTTGCCGAACGCGGTGAAGGATCCGGCTCGTAAGATCAGCTCGGTAGAAATCAGCCTGGATAGTCTGACGCGCAATATTAATCCCGACGAGGACATTGTTCTGAAGGCCTACGATATCGTCACGGCGGAAACCGCGCAACCGGTGTTCGTGAGCGGAGAGGTTACCAAACCGAGTGCGATTCCTCTGAATGAGGAACAGTCCATCTCCGTTACTCAGGCGCTGACGCAGGCGGGAGGATTTACCAAGGACGCCAGTCGCGGCAAAGTTCGCGTGCTCCGGCCAATTCTGGGAACGACGCGACGCGCGGAGATTGACGTCAATCTGAATCGCATCTATGAAGGGAAAGAAAACGACTTTCCGCTCCTGCCGAATGACGTGCTCTACGTTCCCCGCGCAACGGCTCGCGCAATTTTGGGGCCAGTTGGAACGGCGCTTCTCACCTCGGCACCCTATATGATCGTCGGCTTGGTGGCTGGAGGAGTATTCTAGCCCGCCGACGTGAATCGGACGCTACCATCAACTATGCTTGAGCGAAGTCGGCGAGTGAAGAGCTGGCTGACATACGGTATGGCTGCTCTGATGGCCTTACCGTCTGCCGCCGCGCAAACACCGGCACCCCCTTTACAGCCGGCGACCATTAGGAGCCTTAAGATAATTGCACTTGCCGGCAACGGCGAGATGAATTCGCTTGAGAATAAAGTGATGGCTCCGTTGGTCGTTGAGGTTCTCGATCAGAGCGATCAGCCGGTCGAGGGCGCGGACGTGACCTTCCGCTTTCCCTTGGCGGGCCCTAGCGCGACCTTTCCGGATCAAAAGAGTGCGGCGATGTTTCGGACCAATGCCGACGGCCAAGCGGCCGCGCTCGGCTGGATGGCGAACTCGCAACTCGGCAACTTCAAGATCCAGGTGACAGCCTCGCGCGGAAATGAGCAGGGATCGGCCGTGATCACCATGACCAACGTGACGCGAATCACCGAATCGGAGCGGACGCGCGGCAACAAGAAGTGGTGGTCGACGAAATGGGGCAAAATCGCGATTGTTGCCGGCGCGGCCGGGATCGCTGCGGCCATCGTTCTGGCGACGCGCGGATCCGGGTCGAGCGGAAAAGTCATTACGGCCGCGCCGGGCTCTCCGACTATCGGAGCGCCTCAATAAAACGATGCGTACGGTGTTCCCTGCCATTCTGGCGGTTTCGGCGTTCACCTTTGGGCAGACGTCCACTTTCTCGGGCCCCATTTCAGGATTTACGTTTGATCCGGCGACGCAGAGCATTCGCGCAGTGATCGGAACGCTTGGATCAGCGTCTCTCGGTCCATCGCTCGCCGGCACTCTGGACTTTGCTTCGATCGCGCCACGCCAGAATTATGCAGTCGCGGTTCGAAGAGGACAGACGGTGCTCCTTTCCGCGCTGGGAATAGCGCCAGCACAGGTTACGGTGCTCAGCGAAGCTTCGGTACCGGATGGCGTGGCGTGGTCGGATGACGGCTCGGTCGCGGTGTTGTATTCGCGATTGAGTAACTGGATTCAGATCTGTACCGGTCTTCCCGCATCGGTTAGCGTGGGGCCACAAGTGTCAGTGCCCACCGGCCAGCTTGCGGTTGTCGCAACCGATGCACATGGACAGCGTGTAGTGGTTGGCGTGGGTGGAGATCAAGCCGGGATCTACCAAGTTCAATCTGGCGAGAGCTTCTCTCTGTTGCTGCAAATTTCGGCGCCGGTCAGCCTAGCTTTCTCACCCGACGCGAGCACACTGTACGCTCTGGATCAGGCCACAAATCAGATTTCCCAAATCAATCTCTCGAATTTTGCGGTTCAGACCTTGTCCGCCGGCGCCGCCGACGCGATCGCCATCCGCGCCGCTGTGGATAACTCTGGCGATAACGTTTTGTATGTGGCCGGTCGAAGCAGTCAGATCCTTCTTGTAGTAGACCCCGACACGCTTCAAACGATCGCTACCGCGACGCTTTCCTTTACTCCGGCGATGATCGCGCCGCTTGGAGCGAACGGCTTCCTGCTGGCGCAACGATCCAACGTGCACAATCTGCTTTGGACGTTTGCGGCGACCGCGCAACCTTCGATCTATTTTGTCCCCGCTCCCGCAACAGACTCGGTTCACCCGGAGGCCCCGCCGCGATGACGGGTTATCGAGTTTCGATGGCGGGGCTGGTTGTAGCCCTGGCAAAAATCGCTGCGGCTCAAGCCTTCCCCTTCGAACTTCTCGTCACGCAAGGCCAAAATGCGGTTACGGTTCAAAACGGTTCGACCCTGGCATTCCTCGCCGCGGTCGGACAAACACAGACGGCCCAGATTGAAGCAACGTACAACGGAACGGGCCAGGCCACCATTTCCTCTCAACCGACTCTGTTCGGCTCGTCGGCATTCAAGGTTACAGTCACCAGCATGCTGCCGGCTCTATTGACCCCGGGGCAGAACCTGATGATGATGGTGACGTTCACTCCCACCAGCGCGGCAGCGACTACGGCTGAGATCAATCTGCCGTTTATCGAGACCCAAACCAATGGGACTTCGAGCAGCAGCGCGATCACGCTGGGACTCGACGGAACTTCGCCATCCTTTGTTTTAAGCTACTCGTTGCAGAGTAATCAGAACGTTGTGCCGTTGCAGAATGGCGGTTTGATCCCGTTTCCGGCGACGTTGGTCGGAACCACGGCCGAGGCGGCGCTGAACGTGACGAATACCGGCAGCGGAATCGGCACCCTAACAGGAATTTCGGTCAGCGGCGCTGCTTTTACCCTACAGGGAATCCCGTTGCTTCCCGCGTCCGTCGGTTCAGGACAAACCATCGCTATTCTTGTTCTATACACGCCGAGCGGCGTCAATTTGGATTCCGGTCAGATTACGATTACCTTGGGCACGGGCGCTCCCGTGACCATCGGAGTGAGCGGGAACGGAACCTCGCCCACTTTTTCCTACCAGATCCTCACAACGCCTCCAACCGCCGTCGCCGCGGGCGGCACGATTTCGCTGCCCGATACGCAAGTGGGGCAAAGCAGCACGGTCACCATCCAGGTGACGAACGCCGGAAATGCCAGCGGGACGGTCAGTTCGCTCAGCGTTGCTGGTCCGGGCTTCGCGCTGAGTAATGCTCCGGTCCTTCCGCAGACGCTCGCCGTTGGCTCAAGCGTGACCTTTGCGGTCTCGTTCTCCCCAACGCAGCCGGGCTCCGCGACGGGTACCCTGATCGTCAACTCGAACACATTTCAGTTGAGCGGCAACGGACTCGGGTCATCGCTTACGTACTCCTACGTCGCCGGGGGCAGCAGCATCACTTTGAGTTCGACAAATAACTCCGTCGTGTTCAGTCCGGTCCAGATCACGCAATCCGGGCAACTGAGCTTCGATATAAAGAATACCGGGACGGTCGCAGCGACGATCTCGAATATCGGCGTCGGTCAGGCGAACGGGCCGTTTACCCTTACAGGTCTTCCGGCATTGCCCGTAACCTTGGCTCCCAATGCCGATTTTCACATTACGATCACATTCACCCCAGCGACTTTAGGTTTTTCGAACGGCACTCTTCTGATCGATGCGACCACTATCACTTTGACGGGCTCGGGAACGCAGCCGCCGCCGTTGCCGGCTTACACGATTTCCGGGCCGACTGGAACGGGCGCGCCGCTGACGCAGCCAAACATCGGCTTGACGCTGGCAAGTACATACCCGGTTGCGATTTCCGGTACACTCACGATGACCGTGACCGGAAATTTGCCCGCCGATCCGGCGGTCCAATTCGCCAGTGGCGGCCGGACGGTTTCCTTTGTCATTCCCGCGAATTCAACCAGCGCTGTTTTCGCGTCTCTTGGAACGGAGATCGGGATTCAGACCGGCACCGTCGCCAGCACGGTGACGCTAATTCCTTCCTTCGCCACGCAGGCGGGAAGCGTCGACCTCACCCCCACATCGCCGCTAACGCTACAATTTTCCGTGGGTTCCGCTGCTCCGAGCTTGATCGCGGTTCAGGTGTCGAACGTCACCACCACCGGACTCACCATTCAGCTCACCGGCTTCGCGACCACGCGGTCCGTCACATCAGCTACCGTCCAATTCACGGCGGCCAGTGGATTCTCGATGCCAACCTCGCAATTCGCTGTTGACTTGAGCCAGGCCTCCACGCTGTGGTTTCAAAGCACGGCTTCGCAAACCTACGGCGGCCAGTTCACGATTTCGCTGCCCTTCACCTTTCAAGTGAAGTTGCCGACGGGCCAAACCATCGCGAACGCGATCGCCTCGGTGGCAGTCACGACGAGCAATTCGGTGGGCGCTTCAAACTCGCTTCAGGCGTCGCTGCAGTAAAGGTAAGCGAGCCCAACCCCGGTAAAGTTTTCACGAGATAGGCGTAAGTTCGGCGATAAAGCAGCACCCCGAGCCAGGTTCCGATCGTGTTCGTGATAATATCGGTTGTCCCGGAGTCTCGCGTAGGTAAGAAAACCTGGAGCACTTCAATCGCGATGCTGAGCAACGTGCCGAACGCAATGGTGATCAGCACGGGGCGCCACGTTGGTCTCGCGATTAGAAAGTACGCGTAAAAAAAGAAGCCGACGGGAACGAAGCCGACGATATTCTTGAGATTTCCGCTCCAATAACCTCGCGAAAAGTTGAACTCGCGCCAAAATGGCTCGAGCACGATCTTATCGACGACAATGTACTTTTCCGGAATTTCCAGATCACCTGAAGTCGAGGCGAGATTGCGAATGATCTTCCCGCGACCTTCGTTGAAAAGGTAGAGCGCGATGTTGTGTTCACTCGGTTCGATCACCGGCTGGCCGTTCCGCGTCCAGGTTTCGTAGTGCCGCGAGACCTCGTCAGCGCTCAATTCACTGCCGTAGATCGCAAGGCCCAACAGTGTTCCGCGAAAACTATCGCATTGTCCGGGAGAGTCGGCAACGATCAGGCGGCCGGAAAGCGCCTCTGGAGGGATCGAGAAGTTCGAGGCGGTCATCGAAAGCGTGCCGTTCAGATAGACGTGCGTTCCCGCGGAACCAGAGATTATGGAAAGGAAAACCGGTGCTTTCCGCCGTAATGACGGACCAAAAGCGTCACCCACATAAAAATGTTTATTCTCTGCGGGACCAACGGTCCGGTCGAGATCAACTCGCAGATCGTCGAGGGACTGGTCGACCGTAAACAAGACGACGTCTTTTCGGTAAAGCGACAGGAGTGTGCCCGAGGTCCGGCGGTCCGGCTGAGCCCATATCTCGATGGTGACGCCATCTGAAGACGATCTGTCTAAGAGACCAGATCCCAGGATTGTTGCCCATTGGCCCAAAACGACGCCGTCGCCTTCTTTCGACCACGTCACTTCGTTCGCCGGTGTATGAAAAGGCCACAACCCGAGCGTAAGGATGACACAAACGACGGCAATGCAGGCCGGGGCGAGAAGCCTGATGAAACCATGGTGCATGGAGGATAGCTAAGGCTCCTTCAAGCACATTTGCCGGTCATTGGCCGGTCGGACGCATCCCCTCGCCGTGCGGAGGCGCCCGAACTGAGCAAGGACACGCCATTTTATCTTGGCCAATGCGACCATCTTTTGATCATTTTAGCACCGCGAATACAGAGAATCATGCCGGTCAAGCCTATGGCGATTAGTCCCAGGCTGCCCGGTTCCGGCGCCTGAGAGCTAAAGTCAAATTCTGTCACTAGTCCAAAGCCGGACGTACCAGTCCCAAAGTTCTGGTAGCGAGCGATCGTCGGTGGTCCATCCGGACCATCGTCCTCGAATGCTGCAGCTCCAGTACAATTTATGTTGGTGATCTGAATATCCAGCAAAAGATTGCCTGCGGCAGGATCATACAGAAACGGAAATCCAGCGAAGTTCAGTTCGTTTCCGGACAGCCCCGAAAGATCAACCGTTGTGAACAAGGTATTATTGGCCCCAACGTTGCTGTTGAGATTGGTGTCACTAAGGTCATTCACATCCGTCGTGATCGTGGACAGGCTTAGCGTAAATGTCGCCTCATACAGGGCATTGTCCAGACCGCCGGGCTGGAGAAAGAAATCGATTCCAGTGATGGAGATTGAACCGGAAAAGAGACTGCTCGAATACGCTTCTTGATACTGGCTGCCTGGACCTGTGACAGGAAAACCGAAGGGAAAATAGTTACCGGTATTGTCTACTCCGACTATCATCGATCCCGCGGAGAGGCTCAATGCGGAACCAATAGTTAGGACCATTAAACGTGAAACCAAAGCCTTCATTGTATTCTCCTCATTGCGAGGACACAGTATGTCATCCCAGTTTGCGGCAGAGCAAGAACGGATGGTCTAGAACTCTGACCTGGAAGGTTAACTGTGAGTCCGAGTCTTGCAGCAGTCCGATCGGATGACCCCCGATGCTTACTCCGCGATGGAGCGGACTGATATCGAGCAAGAATACGATGAGGTCTGGGCTCTGAGCGCCAGCGGTTTCCTCACGCGGGACGACTCTCTGGTCGCTACGTCGGGTTCTGCGGCGGTTGGCGCTCCGCTGACGTCGCTGACGTTTTTGGAAATTCCGGCGCCACCGAAGGAAGCTCCGGAATCGCCGATGCCGAACCTGGGAAGCTCAAGCGCGGGTGTTGCAGTCGCCAGCCGTCATCCGGCGGAAGTGGAAACACGTATACCTAACGGCGACCGACCAGAACTGTTTTCAAAAGTCCGTCGCAGGACGCGACGAGATAAGCGTTCCGGATCTGACGATCCGCAATGCCAAGCCGCAGCCGGCACCCAAAATCGCGATTGGGGAGGTCCTCTACACCGAAAGGACGCAAAGTGTCGTTGTTCGTCCCGCTAAAACCCCAGCACGATCACTCCCGCGGTTGTGGACGCCCAGTTTTCAGGGACGGCCGTCTATACGAGTAATGGAGCGCATTTTGGCGTACGGAGGGGATTGGATCTGCTGTGGTTCGCAGACCGAGATTCGAAGGCGGGAGATGGCGGTCACGCGGACTCTGGTCCCATTCCGCAAACTGGGAAGCTCTGGATCAGACGCCACCATCGGGCAAACACGAGAGCGGATCCAGTTCTGGGCTAATCTAGGAAAAACGGAAGGTTGGATGGTATTATGCTTTTGACGAAAGGACCGAAAAACGACCGCGGCGATTCAGGACGCCGTCTTTGAGAACACAACCTCCTGGAGTTTCGACTGGCAAGCTGCGGTGGGGTCGTGGTCGATGTGCACGTGGGGCTCGAGATCCCCTTTAGAGCCTGCCAACGACAATTGTCAGCAATCCTTTGCAATGAGAGTTTCCGTCGGGAAGCACCTTCAAAACAGGCTCAGAGCTGACCTTCAGACGGCAGATGCCGCTCGATAAATGTACGTTCAATAGTGTAATCCGACACCCGGCATCCCACTCCGAAGGCTGAATTTTCGGGCTGCCGCACGACCCTTACCACTTCGGCCCGGCAGCGCAAGACGATTGCCTCGCCGACTGCGCGGCCATCGCTTCCAGTCGCGATCACCAACTCGCAATACAGCTTCTCCCGAAGTGAGAAAAGGGATTCTGTAATACAAAAGAAACCTTCACAACTGATATCTTCCGTTTTCGTGTCGATCCGACATCCATTGCCGATCCGGAGCATCCGCACGGGACACGCCAGCCTTACACGTGGACGCCGGCGACGTTCCGGCGCGTCGCCGGTTACGATTGTAGGCAGCATGAGAAAGTCCCCAACGAGTTCGAATAGTCCGCAATCTCTACGGCGTAGCACAGTAAGTTTTACCGATTGGCACAGCGTAAATCTTACAACTGATCGTTGACGCGGTCGGTGGAAATCATGCCGATGCGCCATTTGCTCTCTCAGTTCCTGCACTTCCTTTGAGCGAGCCTCTAAGGTAGTCCAACTGCACTCCGACCGGGATAGCGGGGGCTTCCTTGTGGAGAAGACATTGTCGTTAGAATGTTGCGTCTTACAATTGAGACAGAAACCTATGCTACAACAGCACATCGACGAGGTCGCTGTCAGTTCCGTGAGCAACCACTGGGATCGAGGGCAAAAGCATCTATTACAAGGGTTTTAGCACGAATCAGAGGCGCTTCGTTATTGTTGGAATGAATCAGAGCCCGATCTCGGAGGGCTCTGTAGTCGATCTTTTCGTGAACCTCACCACAAAGGTGCCGGGCGGCCTGCATGCGCTGATCATTTCCAACTTTATAATTAGGGACGCGTCCGGAACTGCTATTCCCACGACGAATACGAATAGCGGCGTGACCATTGAGGGCGACCTCGGTTCGTGCATTCAACCCGAGCGAGGTTCTTAACGCAGCCAGCCTCAGTTCTGGGCCGGTCACTCGGGGGGGGAAGTTATCATACTGAATTGGTTCGGGAATTGGTCCGACGATTGCTTAGCAACCTTCATCGTCGTCTGCGAGTACTATGTTTAGGGGGGAACGAGCGTGTTTTTCGATGGAACGATGGCGCCCGCCGCTTTCACGCTCAACGCGAGCGGCGCGGGTCCAGGCGCGCTGCTGAACCAGGACTTGACTTTGAATTCCGTCTTCCAATCCTGCTGCCAGAGGGATCGATCATCGACGCCACAGGCGCCGGGGCAATGAATCCACCTCTCCCGGACGGTCAGGTCATGGGAATACTCTGTCCTATCGGAACCTGCCGGTCTCGGTTACGATAGGTGGAGTTGAGGTCCAGGTGGTATATGCCGGGACTGTGCCCGGGCTAGTCGCCGGCGTTCTTCAGGTAAATTGGGCGTTAGCTGGGCGGTCGGAACCGCACCAAGCCCTGCCGGGCGTCGTCGTTGCAGTCCGTTGAGTTTGTCAGAGTAAAGCCGACTATAACCCAAACGGGGTTTGTTTGTATGTATGACCTAAAGAGCCGCGCAATGCGTGCCGATAACCTAACTAAGGTACTTTTCTATCGCAAGTACTGTATGTCGAGAATTATAAAATCCAATTTTACAGCCTACGCTCAAAAAGAGGTATGACCTGCATGAAACGACCATCTCATATTCGCAATCCTGAAATAAGTCGCACAGGCTGCCGGTTTCTGGTGAGCATCATCGGAATGCTGTGTACCTTATCTGCTTGGGGTCAAATAAGCCTAGTACATGTGACGGGTTGTGGTCCAAACGCGTTTCCTGCCTCCACGTGTTCCATTCCGGCGACCGGGAGCGGGAACCTCATCGTTGTTGGCTTTCAAGGAAATCAAGCGGCGGATGCAATAACCAGCCTCTCGGACAATGCCGGCAATGTCTACTTGCACGCCGGGAACGCTGCTTCAAGCGATTCGGTATCGAACCTAATGGCTGACATTTGGTATGCGCAAAAGTCGGCATCTGGGGCAACCACCATCACAATAAACGTCACACCGAGCGGAAACACAGGAACGGCGACAATCTGGGAGTTCTCAGGGATGAATATCACCTCTCCGCTGGATCAAACGGTGGTCCTGGATAGCCAGGCTGCGACCAGTACGCCCTCGGGAGCTTCGGTCACTACTGCTGTGGCCTCCGAGGTCATTATCTCTGTGGTCGTGGTTCAAAATGATGTTACTGGGATCTCAGCAGGGAATCCGTTCACTAACGACGAGACGCTAAATGGAAACGGATTCGCCCATCTTATTACCTCATCTTCCGGAACGTACGCGGCACAGTGGAATCAGAATTCAGCGGGCACATACGCGAGCAGCACGGTTTCCTTCAAAGCTGCGACTTCAGGTACGTCGGGTACCTTCAGCCCCTGTGATCTCAATCAGGATGGGGTGGTCAACGGGCTAGATGTAACCCTGGCTGTCAACATGGCGCTAGGAACGACGCCCTGCACCGCAAGTGTAGAAGGGCCTGATTTGTGCACCGTTATCACCGTCCAGCGCGTCGTGAACGCGTCGGAAGGCGAGACGTGCATCACGTATAACACGCATGCGGTCACCTTGTCCTGGACTGCGAGCACTTCACCGAACATCGCCGGCTATAATATTTTTCGGGCAACCACTTCAGGTGGACCCTACACCCAGGTAAATTCCAGTCTGGTCTCTGGCACGACGTACATCGACAGCGCCGTTGCACCCGGGCAAACGTATTACTACGTGGCGACTGCAGTCAACACCAGCGGAACGGCTAGTGGGTATTCTAGTCCGGTTTCGGCGACCATCCCGACGCCCTGAGCGGTCGAAATCTTTCGTCGCTCATCCTCAGCGTCTGCCGCGTCTGATGAGAGTACATGGGGTGGGTTTCAAAATCCGGCTCTGAGCAGGAATCCGACGGGACCTGCATTTTAGGCTGCTTTCCTGAAAACCACGAATTCGGTCTTAGTGGCGGCCATGCGTTGGGCTTTTAGCAAGAGGTAGCGCAGGTTTGTATACCCACGGCCGCGGCGTAGCAAGGATTTGATGTTTCCGTTGATGGCTTCCACCATTCCCAAGGGCACCTTGGTTCGGCAGTAGTTCAAAATGCCCTCCAGGTGATTCAACAGCATGTCGGCCAACTTCTCGAAAGGCCGCAGCCGCTGCCAGCGCAGTTGATCGATCCAACGCTTGA
>Ga0335074_10015549_pt1 | contig 10696 bp, 9 predicted proteins | sample Lox_Sample_23_FD_206715 | JGI IMG/M metagenome (GOLD analysis project Ga0335074, IMG submission 206715) | Soil microbial communities from Loxahatchee National Wildlife Refuge, Florida, United States - Lox_Sample_2.3 | ecosystem: Environmental > Terrestrial > Soil > Wetlands | place: USA: Florida...
ACGCATCTTCAGAACACGTAGTGGACGATATCAGGCAATGGCTGCGCGATGGGCTTGAGTTTTCTCAGATCGTCTGGAAGCTGGAGCGTGCTGGCGTTACTCCACCTGACGGGATGAAGCATTGGCATAAGAGTGCCATCGTGAAATTGATTCTGGCAGCCCGCTACAATTCGCGAGTCACACAACTTGCCGCGCGCCGGTCAGCACGGAACCGGATGAGGACAAACAGAGTGACCGCAATGCCAGCGAGCGGACTCCAGGCACCGGCTTCGCGGCGGGCTAACATCGGGCGTCTATCTTGAAGTCAATTGGCATAACGGGCTGTGCGGCACCTTGGCCGGTTGCTGCGTGGCCCTCTTTTTCGTCAAGCCACATCGGAGTTTCTTTCACGTTCCGCCTCCAATGAAATGGAGGTGCCCGGATGTTCCTTCAGACGCAGCAGATGTTTGTGCCAATTCGATCACAAATACCGTCGAACTGTATTTCTTGCCGCTGCATTATGATCGAGCAGCTAGGCGCGCGAACCACGCCAAAGAGCATGCCTGCGTGCGGTACAGTGTGCGGCGATGGACCTTCAAGAATTCAACCGGCGCGCTGTCGAGAATGACGAACTGATTGAGCGCCTGCGCCGCGAACTTTCGGAGGCGCTGGCTGCACGTGAGGCGTTGTTCAGAACCCCTGTAGAAGACGAAGCCCTGGAAGCAACCGGCGCTACCGGCTAACGATTGTGTTGCTGTTCGCCGACCGAGTGCAATCGCCACTCGATAAGCTGCGCCCAGCGCAACAGGGCCGCGAGAGTGAACAATAGCAGGCTAGTTAAAATGCAGACGCCCGCAATTGTCGCAGGGGCGGGAGCCTCGGATGCATTGCCGTTGGCAAGCTCGCTGATAAACAGCATCGTGCAAAACGCGCCGATCACGAGCGAAAGACAAGCGCTGAATCGGAGCATGAAGGGAAGTACGCGGGCATCGGGCGATGCCGCGCTGGTTGAGGCTCTTCGCTCTAACGTTGAAATAGTTTCGTGAGTGCTGAGAGATTCCATGGTGTGCTCTAAGTGCGGCGCTGGGTGGAAAGCTCTCAGAGCATCCGGGAGCCAGGAAGCATGAGCCAGGCTCCCGGATGTGTGACGTGGCTAGCTGTCTCCGAAGAGCAGTTCACGTTCGCGGAAAAGCTGAAGGATTTCGTGGCCGTTGACGCATCGGCGCTGCGCGATGTCATCCAAGCGCGCCTGAAGCCGGGCTTCGCGTTCCAGCCATTCGTCCGGGCTAAGCGGCCCGCTGATGGCCGCGTGATAGCGCCTACGAATGTCGTCACGAAGCGCCCGGAAATCGTCTTCGCTTAGGCTGGTGCCTTCGATGGCCTGGCTGCTGTGCAGGTTATCGCCATAGAAGCGGGTGAATGCAAGTTGATGGTCAGCGGGCAGCGATTCGAGGATCGCGGCCATAACCGCGCGCTTCCTGTCGCGCGCATCGGGACTGAGAGCAACTGCGGATGTGGGCATGCGCGCTATCCTACCTAAAGGGGGTCTAGGTGTCAATTCACCTTGAGGGGGTCTAGATGAGCATGTTTCCCAAGCCGCAGAAGATTGTCACGCTAACAGCGTGGCCAAGAAGAGCAAGCCTGTGTTCGGGAGCTTGACCGAATTTCAGGAGTTCCTGCGGGAGAGCGGACGGCAGGGCGGTAAGATTGGTGGCAAAGTCGCGGCAGCCAACATGACGCCGAAAGAGCGTGTGGCCCGCGCGAAGAAGGCGTCCGCTGCGGCAGCTAAGGCCCGGACGAAGGCCGCAAAGGCCCGGAGGAAAGCGGCTTCGTAGTGTCTACCCACCACGCGATTCCGCGCAGCCTCTTGCGCGCAATTTCAGGCGTTCTCAACATACAACTCGTCGAAGTGCTTTAGAACCTCAGAGTCATCTGGAACTCGCGCCTTTTCGCTTCTGAATAGCTTCTCAAACTCGTCCAAGATGTAGCTCCGAAGGATGCCTTCACGAAGCATCAGCGTAATCACACCACTTCGGCTGCCTCGATGTGAATACATCGACAGCACACTGACGCTGTCAAACCTATATAGCGTATATTGCGGGGCAAACGGATAGAGTCGGATAGAAATATCCGCAAGACACCCCGTTACTTTTCGTAAGGATATGAAGTGCCCAGCAGCATCGTAAATCCGCTTTCGCACTTCGTCCTCAGAACACGCGAATCGGCGCGCTAGTTCTGCCAAGCATGCCGCATCTTTGGGATCAGGAAGAATAACCCGTATTTTCCCCTCTTTAGTACAGGCGAGTTGGTTCAGTTCAACCGTCCTGCTACGCCTCCAGGTTTGTGCATACGCGAATAGAACATCCAGTGTCTTGGTTTGGGAAAATAGTCCACCCCAGTCAATTTCCGTATACGGCGATAAGACTGCATTTGAGACTCCCGCACGCCTCAGTGGTTCGAGTTCCTTCTCTAAAAGAAGAATCTGGTTTTTCAGCATGAGCACCTCTCGCTCATCGTGAACCAAATCTGCTCTGACCCAGCCGGGACTCGGTTTCTCGCGTATCAGGTGGATGACGCTTTGGTAGACCGCTTTGGCAAGCGAGTCACGTGTATCCCAGAACTTGACCATCTTTTGTTTAGCGAGTTCTCGGAACGCGTTTAGCTTTGTTAACCGATCCGGTTCGCGCTCAACTTTCTCGGCTGCTAACTTATTCAAATCCCGATACAGGAACGCAATGGTTGGCTTCCCTGCACCGACGGCATATTCGTACTCCATTTGCGTGTAGCTCTTTCCAGAGGGGTGAAGACTGCCGTACATGCCCGCCGAAATCACGATATAGTAATCGCACTGGTCGATCACTCGCTTAATGAGCGTCCACTGATCCTCATCGGCTGCCGGGAAAAGCTCCATCCCTGACGGAAGGCAGTCGATGCCAAGAAGAGCTTCGATAACTTCCCGTCGCTCTTCTTGCAAATCGACGAATGTAGAACTCACGAATACCTGGTAGAGCTTATCCATATATGGATGCCAAGATGATCTAAATCATACCCTGTTCTTGTATCCCTTGTGCCCAAAATGCCGTGGAAAGCAACCTTTCGTCATGCGTGGGTCAGGAATCTACCGGAATTCGGCAGGCGCAACATCTCAATGTACGAGACTCTATTTCGACCGCCTGCGCTGTGACCTGCTGATGCGCCGAAGAGGCGTGATGACCCTAAGGCGTTTTCGTCGATCAAGGAAGCCACGACAAGCAGTTAGGTTTTAGGTGTGCAGGGGCTTGGCGATCTCCACGTTTCCCCGTTCCAATTGTCCTGCGATGTCATTGTTTCGAAGATAGCCCGGCACAACATCGGCGAAGATGAACAGGTTTCGATGCACCTTGAGTGTTCGCCGCTCGCCAGACACGATCACACTCAAGACATAGTAATCGCCTTCGGGACTCTCCTCTGAGACATTGCCAAATGCTTCTTCTAGATACTGACTAATGTCCCTAAGGATCGGATCGATTTGCATGGCGACCATTTTATAACGCGCCCCTTCCCGGCGCGACTAACGCTTCGGGGACTTGACAACGGATCGTACACTGAGGTGGTCACGGAACCAAAGCAGCTTGTGGTTCGCTACCTTTCAGCAGAACAGTCGAGCCAGAAATTGACTCCCTGATCCTGGCTTGCCCGATTCACGGCGAACACGTCAGGAATGTGCTAGAACAATTCTAGAACGGATGTTTTATGACGAAATTGGTAAAACGTCAGCATTACCTCTCGCAGTTCTATCTTAAGGGCTTCGCGGGCGAGGACGGCTTGCTTTCCATTTTCGACCGTGAAACCGGGACATTTCGGAAACAGACACCCCTGAACACGGCGAATGAACGCGAGTTCTATACAATCACCAACGGCGAGGGTGTCAAATCGGACGCCATCGAGAAGGTATTGGCTGGCCTAGAAGGCGAAGTATGCAATGTCATCCGCAGGTTGGACAACGGCGAGGGTACCGCCTGGCGGAACGAGCAGGAGCGTGTCTCGTTTGCTATCTTCATTGCTTATTTCTATACCCGTACCCCGGCCTTCCGCCGCGATCAGGTGTTCTTCACCGAGCAAATGTACCGGGCGAAGATGAAAGCAGAGCATCTCACGAAGGATGACACTGCACACTCTCTTCGACGTTTCGCGGAAGCAACTGGTGAAGAGGTTGACGAAGAAACCATCCAGAAAATCCATGAAACGTTCCGCGATGGCACCTACAAAGTGGAAGTGCCCCGCGAGTTGAGTGTACGTCTGATGGTTGACACCGCTCATAACCTTGCGGAGACGCTGCTGACGCTCGACTGGGTGTTTCTGACCGCGCCGCCTAATCTAGCGTTCATTACGTCCGATGCTCCGTTTTCGATTGCGCCACCACCGGGCGAAGATGATTCTCGCGCTTACGGAATTCTGACGCCCGGCGCAGCATCGACGGTGCCGCTCAGCGCTAAGACGTGCCTGGTGATTCAGGGTGCGGGTGGCAGAGAGTACTATCGACACATCCAGAAAGACGACGCCAGACGCATTAACGAGAACACCGCGATAAACAGCATGCGATTCGTTATTGCGCGCGACATGGCATACTTGCAACGGTTGGTCAAGCGAACGCGCCTGGATGAACACCGCTGGACTTCGCGCTTCATCTGCGACACCAGCCAAGCAGACGGAGAGATTGTATTTCATGCCAAGCGTTCCGGGCCGCCGAACAACTAGCAACGGCTACAATAGGCACCACTTATGAGCACATCATATAATCCCCAGTTTGAAGCGGAAGTCGTCTGGCTGGATAGGTCAGCGTCCGTCTTGGGCCGCTATGCCCGAGAGATCATCATGAAGTGCAGCCAGCGGACCAATCGTCCGAAGACATCGTACAAGGTGTTCGCCTACGCCACGTTGCGCCCTCAGGCGAAGTCCGTCGCGCCCGGTGAATTCCTTCGCCGCGTGTGGTGTATCAGCGATCACAACGTGGATGGGAACCCGATGCAGGCAGTTGACCCGAAGTCGATCACGGCAGGTCAGTGGTCGCTTCGATGGGGTTGGACAGATCCTCAGGACGCTTACGTTCCCGTCTGAAAAGCGCCGCCGTTTTTGTGCTAGGTTTTGTGATACTCGCCACGGCAACGTGCGGGAATGTACGGCAATCGCGCACTCCAAAATCGCTGATTTCTTTGCCGTGGCATGCCGCGTGCTGCCATCTTGGACTGGTTCGTAGCCAGACGCTCTATCCAACTGAGCTACGGGCGCGCTTGGAAAACGATTCCTGAGAGGCAAAGGCGAACTTGTGCCAGAGGCTCTGCCCGCTCATTGCTTTTTTATCTTAGCATGGCCTTACAGGCAGACTGGGCGTGCGCTTCGGGTCCGGCCGATGCGCGGCGCGATATAACCGATCCGTTGTTGACAGAGATCGAGATTTAGTGCATGATTATTGGAACATTGCAGTGTTCATGTAAGGTAGAATTCGTTCGATCATGATGAGACCTAAAAGCATTATCGGGATCGCGGGGCTGACCGCGGCGCTCATTGCGGGCGCCGTCGCGCAACAGAAGCCCGTGCGCGAGTGGAGCTCTTACGGCGGCGACAAGGGGTTCTCGCGATATTCGCCGCTCGCGCAGATCAATCGGGACAACGTCAAGGAACTGCGCGTGGTGTGGCGCAAGCCGGCGCTGGATCCGCAGATTTCCAGCGAGTTTCCGGACCTGGTCTCGTCCAACTACTTCCGCGGCACGCCCATCATAATTAATGGCGTTCTGTATGCGCCGGATGGCGTGGGGCTGGTGGAAGCTTTCGACGCCGCCACCGGGCGGACCAAATGGGTGCAGCAACCCGTGGAGCCCACGCTGCAGGAAGCGGCCGGCCAAAGCACTCGCGGGGTGGCTTACTGGAAGAAGGGCGCCGATGAGCGCATCGTTTCCATTCGCCGCGACTATTTGTACGCCATCGACGCCAAGACCGGAAAGCCGTGCCCCGATTTCGGCGAGAACGGCCGCGTCTGGCTGAGCCGGCACACGCCGGACAACGCTGGATACTTCGGGTTTCCGGGACCGTTCGTCGTAAACGACGTGATTGTCGTCGGCGGCAACGGGGGAGGGAAGACCGGCGAGGGCTATGGCGACGATGGTTTCGAGTCCCATTCGAAGCCCGAAGATATCCGGGGCTATGACATCCACACCGGCAAGCAGCTTTGGACTTTTCATGTTCTCCCGCACAAGGGCGAGCCTGGATACGAAACCTGGGGCAAGGGATCGGCTGAATACATGGGCAACATGGCGGCGTGGGCTTCCATGACCGCCGATGAAAGGCTCGGCTACGTCTATGTTCCGTTGAGCGCTCCGACAGTTTCCTATTACGGCGGCCATCGGCCGGGCAACAATCTATATTCCGATTCGTTAATCGCTTTGAATGCCAAGACGGGCAAACTGGTCTGGTATTTCCAGATGGTGCACCACGATCTTTGGGATTACGATTCCGCCACTCCTCCGGTGCTGGCCGACATTACGGTAGACGGAAAGAAGATCAAGGCTGTGATCGCCTCGAACAAGACCGGGTTCTTATACGTGTTCGATCGCGTCACCGGCAAACCGGTCTGGCCGATTGTGGAGCGGCCCGTTCCGCAGTCCACGACTCCGGGAGAGGAGACCTCGGCTACCCAGCCGTTTCCCACGAAGCCTCCCGCCTTCGATCGCCAAGGATTCACCGAAGACGATCTGATCGATTTCACGCCGGAGCTGCATCAGAAAGCGCTTGAGATCGCGAGCCATTATAAGCTGGGGCCGCTGTTTACCCCGCCATCCTTAATGACGGACGGCAAGAAGGGAACCCTGGCCATGCCGAGCGCGTGGGGCGCGGGCAACTGGAATACGGGCGCGTTGGATCCGGAGACTGGCATCTATTACGCCGTTTCGATGACTCAACCCACCGCGTATGGGTTGGCGAAAGCGACTAATCCCAAAGCGACGATGGCGTATTGGGTTCCATTCGGAGAAGATCAGCCGCCTAAACTCACCGCGCCTCCCAGCCTGCATCGCCAGTTGCTGCCGGGCGAAGTGCCGGACGATTATGCCGAGCCGCCGGATCCGCTGAAGATCGACGGTCTGCCGCTGATGAAGCCCCCTTACGGGCGCATCACGGCGATCAATATGAATACCGGCGAAAAGCTATGGATGGTCCCGAACGGCGACGGACCGCGCAATCACCCGCTGTTGAAGGGGCTCAATCTGCCTCCGCTCGGCAATCTGGGGCGGCCGGTCGCGCTGGTGACGAAGACGCTGCTTTTCCTCGGCGATGCGAGCGACGCGCTGTTCGGCCGAGCCGGAATTCCAGGCCCGGCGAAGTTCAGGGCCTACGATAAGGCCACGGGCGCGGTGATTTGGCAGATGGATTTGCCGGTCGGCTTGACAGGCGGCCCGATGACGTACATGGCGAACGGCCAGCAATACATCGTGCTGCCGATCGGCGGCAAAGGTTATGGAGCCGGCTGGGTGGCTCTCGGTCTCACCGGCCAGGAAGCGCCGGCGGTAACTTCCACTGCAGCGCCGACGGTGGCCGCCAGTTTCAATCCGGCCCAAGCTCGCGAAGGACAAACGGTGTTTCAAAGCAAATGCGCCAGTTGTCACGGAGCGAACCTGGACGGGGGCGCACACGCTCCCGCGCTTTCCGGCAATACGTTCTGGAAGCAGTGGGATGGGCAAACTACTCGCGCGCTCTATGGACGGATCATCAGCACCATGCCGCCCGATGCACCGGGAACACTTCCAGAAAAAGATGTGATCGACGTGGTGTCCTACATTTTGCAATCCAACGGATTGCCCGCGGGCGCGGCAATCGAGTCTGCGAACCAGTTGAACGGTTTTGCGCTGGCTCGCCCTCGCTAAACGGGAGGCCGGCGTGAAATACAGTCGACGACAATTCGCGGGCCTGGCGGCGGCCGGCATCGCCGGAATTGCAGTCGCGCCGTGGCAACGCATTGCCCAAGCCGCGGAAGCATCGGCGGATGCGGATCTGGTGGTGTTCAATGCGAAGGTTTATACCGTCGATTCGCGCGCTCCAAAGGCGGAGGCGTTCGCCGTAAAATCCGGCCGATTCATCGCGGTGGGGACCAATGCGGACATCAAGGGTTTGATCGCCAAAGGAAACCAAACCTACGACGCGAAGCAAATGACGGTCGTGCCCGGCTTCATCGATTGCCACAATCATGCACCGGGCGAGGTGCTGCTGTATGACGTCCTGGTGGGCAATCCTTACGTGGTCGAATTCGTGACCATCGCGAGCATCGTCGAAAAGCTACGCGCAAAAGCCCAGCAGACTCCGCCCGGCACGTGGGTGGAAGGATTTTTTTTCGACGACACCAAAGTCAAGGATAATCGCCAGCTCAACGTTCACGATCTCGACCGGGTATCGAAGGATCATCCGGTGGTGGTTCATCACCGCGGCGGCCACACCTCCTTCTACAACAGCAAGGCGCTCGAAATGGCCGACATCAACAAGCGAACGCCCGATCCTCCCGGTGGAACCTTTGACAAGGATGCGAATGGCGATCTGAACGGCCGGGTGACCGATCGGGCGAGAAGCGTGTTCGATAAGGTGGGCCAACGTCCGGTCTTCAGCGAAGAACAGAGGCTCCAGCGCGCGCGCGACGGGCTGGCCTATATTTCCAAACAATTCGTCCGCTACGGTTTGACCAGCGTGCATCACGAAGGCGGCGATCTTTTCGCTCTCCAGCAGGTGCGGGCGCGCGGGGAACTTCGGCACCGGGTGAGCTATGAGGCCATGGGCAAGGCGCTGGAGGCGATGATATCGAGCGGCCTGACCACGGGATTTGGCGACGAGTGGATTCGATTGGGAGCCACGTCCGAGCACGGCGTGGATGGTTCGTTCTCCGAGCGGACCATGGCCATCAGCCGGCCGTATATCGGAATCAGCCCGCCTTACCAGGGCAATCTCACCGAATCGCAAGAGGTTCTCAACGCCTGGGTGGAGCGCGTGCATCGCGCGGGTATTCAAGTCAACTGCCACGCCAATGGCGACGTGGCGATCGACCGCATGCTGACCGCGGTGGAGCGCGCGCAGAAACTATTTCCGCGCACGGACGCACGTCCCAAGATTACCCACTGCACGTTGATCAATGACGATCTGGTGCGCCGCATCAAGGCGCTGGGCGCGGTGCCGGCGGTGTTCACCTCCTACGCTTACTACAATTCCGATAAGTTCCATTTCTACGGCGAAGATCTGATGAAACGCTGCATGGCTTTCCGCACCTTCCTCGATGCCGGTGTCCCGGTGGCGGCGGGCTCGGATTTCAGTCCTGGCCCGTTCGATCCGCGCATGGGCATTCAGGGAATGGTGACGAGAACCGGGTGGAACGGAGAAACCTGGGGCGCCAACCAGCGCGTCAGCGTGGAGGAAGCGCTGCGAATCAATACGCTGAACGGCGCTTACAATTCGCATGAAGAAGCGGTTAAGGGATCCATCACGCCGGGGAAACTGGCCGACTTCGTGGTTTTAGCCGACGATCTTCACACCGTGGCCGAAGACAAAATCAAAGACATCGAGATTGTCCGGACTGTAGTGGGCGGTTCCACGGTCTACCAGGCTTAGCCATCTGGCCGGACCTCAAGGAGAATTCGAAATCATGCAAGCCTCGATCACTGAAACATCCATTCGTCTCGCGACCGCTGTGCCCGGGCCGCGTTCCATCGAACTCCAGAAGCGTCGCGAGGCCAGCGTGCCGCGAGGCGTGGGTTCCGTGCTTCCGGTATTCGTGCGCCGCGCCTCAGGCGCGACGGTGGAGGACATCGACGGCAACCAGTTTCTCGATTTTACGGGAGGCATCGGTTGCCAGAACGCCGGCCATGTCCCGGCCGAAGCGCTGGCGGTGATCCAGGCGCAGGCGGAACAATTCATTCATACCTGCTTCATGGTGACGCCCTATGAGGCTTATGTCCGCCTGGCGGAGGAACTGAACACGCGGGCGCCGGGAGAATTCGGCAAGAAAACTTTCTTCGTGAACAGTGGCGCTGAAGCGGTGGAGAATGCGATTAAAGTGGCGCGGCATTTTACCCGGCGCCAGGCGGTAATCGCGTTCGAAGACGGCTTTCATGGCCGCACGCAACTGGCCTTGAGCCTGACTGGAAAGTCGAAGCCTTACAAAGCCGGTTTCGGTCCCTTCGCACCGGAAGTGTATCGCATGCCGTATGGATACTGCTATCGATGTCCGCACAATCTCACCTATCCGAGCTGCGATATTCAATGCGCCCGGAGGCTGGAGTCGACATTCAAACGCTACGTCGAGGCGGAAGCTGTGGCCGCTGTCATCTTCGAGCCGGTGCTCGGGGAAGGCGGATTCGTGGCGCCTCCGCTGGAGTGGTTCCAGGTGATAACCGATATCTGCCGCAAGCACGGCATTTTGATCATTGCCGACGAAATCCAAACCGGATTCTGCCGGACGGGCCCGCTCTATGCCTGCCAGCATTTTGGAATGGAGCCGGATATCATTGTGACGGCCAAATCCATCGCGGCGGGATTGCCTCTGGCCGCGGTGACGGGCCGGGCCGAAATCATGGATTCGCCGGGCCCGGGCGGATTGGGCGGAACATTCGGAGGTAATCCGGTTGCATGCGCCGCCGCGCTCGAGATCCTGGATGCTGTGGATACGTTGAATCTGCCGGAGCGCTCGCGAAACATCGGCCGGATCTTT
>Ga0335074_10015550_pt1 | contig 10696 bp, 8 predicted proteins | sample Lox_Sample_23_FD_206715 | JGI IMG/M metagenome (GOLD analysis project Ga0335074, IMG submission 206715) | Soil microbial communities from Loxahatchee National Wildlife Refuge, Florida, United States - Lox_Sample_2.3 | ecosystem: Environmental > Terrestrial > Soil > Wetlands | place: USA: Florida...
CCTGGTGCCGTCGGTCAGCACGAGGTTCCGGTTGTACTCGTAGGTGTCAGTCCCGGTTGCCTCCGCCCGGATGATGACGTCCCCGATCCAGACCCCGTGCGCGTCCTGACCCTGGAGCGCGCCCTTGTAGCTCACCCGGCTCTTGCAGTTGCGCTCGGCATGGTCGACGAACAGCCGGTGTTCCAGGTGCTGGCCGGCATCGGCGAAGTACAGCCCGGTCAGCTCGGCGTCGCCGCCCGGCCCGGTGTACCGGACCGACGGCGCGAGGCGCACAACCGAGCCGCCCAGCGACACCGCGGTGTGCGCCAGCCGGGCGTCCTTCCCGAGCTGCGCGTGATGGTGCGACAGATGTACCGCGTCATCGGCCCAGGTCTGCAGCGAGATCAGCGTGAGCGCAGCGCCATCCCCCACCGAGATCTCGACGTTGTCCGCATACGTAGCGCTGCCCGTGTGCTCCAGCACCACAACCGCGCGCGCATTCGGCTTAACGTCGATCAAGGTATGTCCGAACGCCGCCCCGTCGGCCGACTCCCCGCGAACCGAGATCCACGTAGGCTCAGTGCTCTCGATCCCACTAGGCACTGTGACGATCGTCGCCTCACTGAACGAGGCGAACGCCCTGGCGCTGACCCGGTCGGCGGGAACGTAGCTGGTGCCGAGCCTGGTGTCACCATGTTCGCCGTTATCAATGGTGACACCAGGGGCGGCATCGGCTACGACACCGACCTTGCCGTCACCACCACCGAGAGCCGAGTGCAAACCGCGAAGACGTCGGAGTGGCGTAAAACGCCACTCCTCCTCCCGGCCCGTGGGCACCGGGAAGTCAGCGGGGTCGAACGACTGCTGCTCGTGCAGCCTTGAAACGGGAGCCGTCTCGACGGCCCCCTGTAGCGAGGACATCAGCCGACCGCCCCCTCCATCTGCAGCTCGATCAGCCGGTTCAGCTCGAGCGCGTACTCCATCGGCAGCTCGCGCGCGATCGGCTCGACAAAGCCGCGGACGATGGTGGCCATCGCCTCGTCCTCGGTCATGCCGCGGCTCATCAGGTAGAACAGCTGGTCCTCGGAGACCTTAGAGACCGTGGCCTCGTGGCCCATCTCCACGTCGTCCTCCCGCACGTCCACGTACGGGTAGGTGTCGGACCGGCTGACCGTGTCGATCAGCAGCGCGTCGCACTTGACCGTGGACTTGGAGTGCGCAGCGCCCTCCTGCACCTGGACCAGGCCGCGGTAGGAGGTTCGGCCGCCTGCCCTGGCGACCGACTTCGACACGATGGTCGAGGAGGTGTTCGGCGCGCAGTGCACCATCTTGGCGCCAGCGTCCTGGTGCTGACCCTGGCCGGCGAACGCGACCGATAGCGTCTCGCCCTTGGCGTGCTCGCCCATCAGGTAGACGGCCGGGTACTTCATCGTGACCTTGGACCCGATGTTGCCGTCGACCCACTCCATGGTCGCGCCCTCGTGCGCGACGGCGCGCTTGGTGACCAGGTTGTAGACGTTGGCCGACCAGTTCTGGATTGTGGTGTAGCGGCAGCGGGCGCCCTTCTTCACGATGATCTCGACCACCGCCGAGTGCAGCGAGTCGGACGAGTAGATCGGCGCCGTGCAGCCTTCGACGTAGTGCACGTAGGCGTCCTCGTCGACGACGATCAGGGTCCGCTCAAACTGGCCCATGTTCTCGGTGTTAATCCGGAAGTAGGCCTGCAGCGGGATCTCGACGTTCACGCCCTTCGGCACGTAAATGAAGCTGCCGCCGGACCAGACCGCCGTGTTCAGCGCGGCGAACTTGTTGTCGCCGACCGGGATCACGGTCGCGAAGTACTCCTGGAACTTCTCCGGGTGCTCCTTGAGCGCCGTGTCGGTGTCGAGGAAGATGACGCCCTTCTCCTCAAGATCCTCGCGGATCTTGTGGTAGACCACCTCGGACTCGTACTGCGCGGCGACGCCGGCGATCAGGCGCTGCTTCTCCGCCTCCGGGATGCCGAGCTTGTCGTAGGTGTTCTTGATGTCGGCGGGCAGCTCGTCCCAGCTCGCCGCCTGCTTCTCGGTCGAGCGGACGAAGTACTTGATGTGGTCGAAGTCAATGCCGGACAGGTCCGAGCCCCAGGTTGGCATGGGCTTCCGCTCGAAGAACTTCAGGCCCTTGAGCCGCAGGTCCAGCATCCACTCGGGCTCGTTCTTCTTCGCTGAGATGTCGCGGACGACCTCCTCAGACAGGCCGCGGCGCGCTGCCGCGCCGGCTACGTCCGAGTCGGCCCAGCCGAACTTGTAGCGATCCAGACCCTCAAGGTCCGGGCGAGCAATAGTGGTCATGCGGAGATTCCTCCGGCCTCGTTGGTAACTGTGTTGTGATGCACCAGGGACGGTGCCGTGATGTGGGTGGTGCAGACGCCGTCGCCGTGGGCGATCGTCGCGAGCCGCTGGACTGGCGTGCCGAGCAGGCGGCCGAAAGCCTCCGTCTCCGCCTCGCAGAGCTGCGGGTATTTCGCGGCAACGTGGGCAACCGGGCAGTGGTGCTGGCAAAGCTGTTCGCCGCCACCCGCGCCGGGCGAGCCACTGGCGGACGCCGCGTAACCATCGGCGGAGAGGGCCTCGGCCAGGACGCGCACCCGCTCGGACAGCGGAGCCGACTCGAGCGTGCGCTGGTACCGGCGCTCGAGCTCGGAAATCTGCTCGCGGGCGAACTCGGCCACGGCGCCGGGGCCGGCCCGCTCGGCCAGGAACCGCAGCGCGCTGGTGGCCAGGTCGTCGTAGGCGTGCTCGAAGGCACTGCGGCCGGCGTCGGTGATCGCGAACAGCCTGGCCGGCCTGCCGCGGCCCCGGTTGCCGTAGGAACGCGCGGTCCTGACCTCGATCATGCCGTCCGCGAGCAGGTTGTCGAGATGGCGCCGGACGGCAGCCGGGGTGAGCCCCAGCCGCGTCGACAGGCCCGCCGCGGTTGCCGGGCCGTTTTCGAGGATCAGCCGGGCAATCCGCCCTCGCGTGCGCGAATCGGACGCCAGGCCCGTCCTGCTCTGGGCTGCACCGACGGGAATGTCTGCCACAGGGACAGTGTTCGCCGAGACATGGCTCAGCCCGGCACCACCAGCGGCGCCCATGGCATCCTCGACATGTCCCACGTTTTTCACAACATCATTGTGTCGTAATTAGTTCCGCGGTCGCAACCGGACCCCCGAATGGCCTGCGTCACTTGCCAGAGCGCGGCGCCCGCGCCGGTCTCAGCGCCGGTCTGAGCGCCGGTCTCACCGCCGGTCCGAGCGCAGGTTTCAGCGCAGCCTCAGTGCCGGCGAGGGAGGCCCCCGGGGTCAGGAATTCCTGGATCCGCACCAGAATCGCGTTCCAGAATTAGGTTCGATCCTGCGATGATGTGGCCATGACGACCGCGACCGGGGCTGCTCCGCCGTGGACCGAGGAGGGGCACCGGTGAGCACTGTCCAGCGACCCAGGCTGTCCGACCTTGCCGACCCGGCTGTGCTGCCCGATCCATATCCGCTGCTTGCCGGGCTGCGGGAGGCGTCGCCGTTCGCAGAATTCGACGGTGTCTTCATAGTGGCGGCGCGGCACGCCGACATCTCGGCGGTGCTGCGGCACCCGAACGCCAGCAGCGAGCGCGAGAAGTCGCTGCTCGCCGTCGAGGCGCCGCGGCGGAACCGGGACCGGCCGTCGTTCCTGTCGCTCGACCCGCCTGACCACACCCGGCTGCGGCGGCTGGTGTCCAAGGCATTCACCGCCCGGACTGTCGCCCGCCTCGAGCCGCGGATCCGCGCCGTCACTGCCGAGCTCCTCACCGGAGTCGGCGCCGGCGACCAGCTCGAGGTCGTGAGCCAGCTTGCCTATCCGCTGCCGGTCCGGATCATCTCGGAGATGCTCGGCGTGCCGCTGGACGACTACCAGCGATTCGCCGGCTGGTCCGCCCGGCTCGCTCACTCGCTGCAGCCCGCCTTCGGGCTGACCAAGGAGGAGGCCGAGGCGCGGGCCGCCCAGACACAGGCGGCCGGCGACGAGTTCGCCGAGTACTTCCGCGAGCTCATCGCCGCCCGGCGGGCACGGCCCGAAGCTGACCTGCTGTCGGAGATGATCGCCGCCGAGGACAACGGCGAGAAGCTCACGGAGGACGAGCTGATCGCCACCTGCATCCTGCTGCTGGTGGCTGGCCACGAGACCACCGTCGGTCTCATCTCGAACGCGATCCTGGCGCTGCTGCGCCACCCCGCCCAGCTGGCGCTGCTGCACGCGAACCCGTCACTGGCGGCGGGCGCGGTTGAAGAGACCCTCCGCTACGACGCTCCGGTCCAGATCACCGGACGGATGGCCAAGGGCGGCATGCAGGTAGGAAACGTGGCCGCCAGAGATGGAGCCCTCGTCATGCTGCTGCTCGCTGCGGCCGGCCGGGACCCCGATGTGTTCCCCGACCCGGACACGTTCGACATCCGGCGCGGCGCGGCTAACCACCTGGCCTTCGCAGCCGGACCGCACTTCTGCCTCGGCGCGCCGCTGGCCCGGCTCGAGGCAACCATCGCGATCGAGGCATTCGCGGCCAGGGTTGTCGCGCCGGAACTCGACGTGGCCGCGCTGCACTACAAGCCGAACTTCAACTTGCGCGGCCCGGACCGGCTGGTCGTGACCGCGGCCGAGATCGTCTCCCAGACGCTTGGCGCGTGATGACGGACTTTTCCCTGCGGGAGGTCCGGGACGAAGACCTGCCCGTGTTGTTCGAGATCCAGACCGATCCCGATGGCCAGCACATGGCAGCCTTCACCGACACCTCGAACGACCGCGAGAAATATCTGCGGAAGCACCGCCAGCTACTGGCTGACGACACCGTCCTGCAGCGGGTGGTTGTCGCGGACGGTGAGGTCGTGGGGAGCGTCGCGAGCTTCGTGCTAGCGGGCGACACCGAGGTCACCTACTGGATCCGGCGCGACTTCTGGGGCCGGGGGCTCGCGACCAGGGCGCTGACCGCGCTGCTCGAGGAGCAGCCGGTCCGGCCGGTGTTCGCGCGTGCCGCGCACGACAACGCGGCCTCGATCCGGGTGCTTGAGCGCAACGGGTTCGTCCGGGTCGGCGAGGAGGAGTCCTTCGCCGAGGCCCGCCAGGGTGACATCAGGGAGATCATCTTCCGGCTGGGCTGAGCCCCGCCGGAGGGCCTGGCATACGCCCTGCTCGGGGCCTCTCCCCGGCGGGTCCCCAGCCCGGCGCATGGGGAGGGCTCCCCAGGTTGGGGAGGGCTCCCCTTGTCGTCCGGTCGCCGGGTCCGCACCATCGGCAGCAGGCGACGGCTGGCCGCGACCTGTGACTAACGGAGGTCCGACGATGGCATGGTTGGCAAGGACAAGGACCCGGCGATGGGCGCTGACCGCGGGGCTGGCGATTGTCGCCGCCGCCGCTGGCCTGACGGCCGTCCCGCTCGCGGCGTCGGCGAGCCCGCGCGGGGAGCTCGCGGCCGGTCAGGCTGGGACGCGAGCCCAGATTCCGTGGCGCAGCGTCGGACCCGGCTGGGCGCTTGCCATGTATTCGGCAAACTCGGTCGGCCAGGGCGTGCCGCCGTCCGGACCCGCTAAGGCGGGCGCGTCCACGCTGTATCTCGTGGACCCGGCAGGCGGTCGCTACACCGTGGCCAGCTGGCCGGCGCACAGTGCGCAGACGGGATGGGCGCTGCGGAACTGGTCCGGCGATGTCAGCCGCGCGCTGTTCGTCTCGGGCACTGCCCGGCAGCGCGTGCACCAGCTCCAGCTCCGGACCGGCAAGTGGACCAGCTTCACGCTGCCGAAGAACGTCAGCGTCGTGGGCTACACCAGGCCGGACGGCCTCAACATCCTGGCCATCCGCTACCGCGGCGACAGCGCCAGCGCCAAGGTCAGCCTCGTGCGCTACAGCCTGACCGGTGTGGTGCAGCGCACCCTGGTCACTGGCGAGGGCCTCGCCGGCGTCGCCTATCAGCCAGCGGGAGCGGAGCTGGCCGTTGGCAGCCCTCAGGGCCTGAAGCTGGTGAGCAACGCTGGCGGGGTGATCAGGTCACTGCCGGTGTCCGGTGCGTCGAGTGGCTGCAGCGCCATCCGGTGGTGGAGCGCGGGCACGATCCTGGCGCAGTGCTCGTCCCGGCTCTGGCTGGTCCCGGCGAGCGGCTCGAAGCCCACCGCACTCACGCCGGTGCGCCACCACTCGAGCTTCGACTTCGGCGACTTCAACGCCTGGAAGCTGTCCAGCGGGCTCTACCTGGACGCGTTCGGCGCGTGCGGCACCGTGAACATCGGGTACCAGCCGGCTCACGGGCGGGAGCGGCAGGTGACCATCCCAGGCTCTGACAGCAGCCTGATCGAGACCGCCACCAGCCACCGGATGATGGTGCTGCGCCTCGGACCGTGCCAGAGCAATAACTCACTGGTCTGGTTCAACCCGGTCACCAAGGCGATGACGGTGGCTGTCCCGGTCTCCGGCAGTCAGGCCGGTGTCGTCGGTGTGGCGCCGTACTTCGTGACCGGCAAGTTCTGAGAACGCCTCGGCGACGCGAGCCGGACGGGTCCGCCCGGGCACCCGGGCGGACCCTTACCGCTAGCCGAGGAAGCCGCGCAGCAGGGCCGCGGTGCCTTCGAGATGCTCCGCCACCGCGGTCCGGGCGGCCTGAGCGTCGCCGGTGACGATCGCCGCGACGATTGCCTCGTGCTGGCTCGTGGTGTGCTCGATGTTGCGCTGGAGCACCGGAATCGCGTTGAGCAAATCGTTGAGCCGCATCCGGGCGTCGGCGCATGCGCTTGCGAGCAGGCTGGAGCCAGTGAGCTCGCCGATACAGAGATGGAAGAGGGTATCGAGCCGTCGGTAGTCAGCCAGGCTGGCTCCGTTCACGTCGGCAAGCCGGGACTGCAGGATGGCCCGCGCACGCTCGGTGTCGGCCTCCGCGGCGGCGAATCGTCCTGCGAACTCGGCCGCCAGGATCTCTGCCGCACCGGTCTCGACAGCGTGCCGGAAGGTGAGCGCATCGGCCAGCTTGTCTCCAGCCTCCAGGGCGAGCCGCTTCACTTCCGCTGAGTCTGGAGCCGGCCTGGTGTATGTCACGAAGGTGCCGCCGAGCCGCCCGCGGCGCGAGCACACATACCCCGCCTCGTGCAGCGCCCGGATGGCCTCGCGCAGGGTCAGCCTGCTGATACCAAGCTGGGCAGCGAGCTCACGCTCGGCCGGGAACCGCTCGCCAGGGCCGATGACGCCCAGCTTGATCACCGTCAGGAGACGCTCGACGGTCTCCTCGAAGGCGTTGCCCTCGCGTGCCGGGCGCAGCACCGAGGTCAGGTCGGTGACCGGGACTGTCATGCGCCGCTGCCGGCCCGCTGGCCAGCATGCTGGACAGCGCTGAGGGTCACGCACTGACGTTCGGGCACGGCACCACCTCTCGCGTCAGACGAATCTAGCCCCAGCTCTTGACAACGGCCTCAGCCTGCTCATCATTGGTCTGTTAACAGACCATTTAAAGCCAGCGTCGGCTGTGTGTAAACCCGCGGTCAACCAGCCCGACGAACGTCCGCACCCCCCGGTGCCCGCCACCAGCCAGCACGTACCCAAGGAGCGTTAGACGTGTCAGTAGATGAAACCGCGCTGACCAGCGACGAGGAAACCCTCCATCGTCTCGGGTACGCGCAGGAGCTGCGCCGGCGGATGTCGGGCTTCTCGAACTTCGCGGTCTCGTTCACGATCATCTCGATCCTGTCCGGCTGCCTGACCCTCTACAGCTACGGCATGAACACCGGCGGGCCGGCGGAGATCACCTGGTCCTGGCCGATCGTCGGCATCATGACGCTGTTCGTCGGCCTGGCGATGGCCGAGGTCTGCTCCAGCTACCCCACCGCCGGCGGCCTGTACTACTTCGCGGCCAAGCTGGCGCCGAGGAACGGCGCGGCCTGGTCGTGGTTCACCGGCTGGTTCAACTTCCTTGGTCAGGTGGCGGTGACCGCGGGCATCGACTTCGGCGCCGCGTTCACCATCAACGCGTTCCTGAACCTCGAGTGGGGCGTGGGCTTCGCGCCCTGGCAGACCATCCTCATCTTCGCCATCGTGCTGGTGGTGCACGGCCTGCTGAACCAGTTCGGCATCAAGATCGTCGCACTGCTCAACGATGTCAGCGTCTGGTGGCACATCCTCGGCGTCCTGATCATCGTCTCCGTGCTGGCATTCGTGCCCTCGCACCACCAGTCGACGAGCTTCGTCTTCAGCCACTTCGTGAACAACACCGGCTTCCACAGCTCCTTCTACGTCGTGCTGATCGGCCTGCTGCTCGCGCAGTACACGTTCACCGGCTATGACGCGTCGGCCCACATGACGGAGGAGACCCACAAGGCATCGACGGCCGGCCCGCGCGGCATCGTGATGTCGATCATCGTCTCGCTGTTCGCCGGATGGATCCTGCTGATCGGGGTCACCTACGCGATCCAGAATTACGCGCACGAGGCCCTGCAGCCCTCCACCGCCGCGCCCGCGGCGATCTTCGTCGACGCACTCGGCGGGACCGGCGGCAAGCTGCTGCTGCTCATCGTTATCTTCGCGCAGCTGTTCTGCGGTATGTCGTCGGTGACCGCCAACTCGCGGATGATCTACGCCTTCTCCCGTGACGGTGCCATCCCTGGCTCGAACCTCTGGCACCAGGTGAACAAGCGGACCAGGACGCCCACCAACGCCATCTGGCTGGCGGCCGGTTTCGCCCTTGTCCTCGGCCTGCCCGACCTCTGGAACGCGACCGCCTATGCCGCGGTGACCTCCATCGCCGTCATCGGCCTGTACATCGCGTACGTGCTGCCCACGCTCCTCCGGCTGCGCCAGGGCTCGAACTTCCAGCGCGGACCGTGGCACCTCGGCCGGTGGAGCTACGTGGTCGGCTGGGTCGCGGTGATCTGGGTCGCGATCATTACGATCCTGTTCATGCTGCCGACCGTCAGCCCCATCACCGTCGCCAACTTCAACTACACCGTCGTGGCTCTCGTCGTGGTCATCGGCTTCGCCTGGATCTACTGGCTGGTCTCCGCTAAGAACTGGTTCAAGGGTCCGAAGGTCCAGGGCACGGCCGAGGAACTGGCCGCGATCGAGCAAGAGCTGTCGGCCTGATCATGACCAACCAGCAGGCGGGCGCGGCTCGTCCGGGGATGCTCTCCCTGGACGAGCTGCGCCTGCTCGTCGCCGACGACGAGATCGACACCGTCATCCTTGCCCTCACCGACATGCAGGGCCGACTCCAGGGCAAGCGCCTGTCTGCGGAGTTCTTCCTGGCCGAGGTGGCGCACGAGTTCTCCGAGGGCTGCAACTACCTGCTGGCCGTCGACGTGGACATGAACACCGTCAGCGGCTACCAGATCTCGTCCTGGGAACGCGGCTACGGCGATTTCGTCATGCAGCCCGACATGTCCACGCTACGGCGGGTCCCGTGGCATCCCGGCACCGCCATGGTGCTCGCCAACCTGCACTGGCTTGACGGCACGCCGGTCGTCGAGTCGCCCCGCCAGATCCTGCAGCGCCAGGTCGCGAGGCTCGCCGAGCGCGGGCTGGTCGCACTCTCCGGGACTGAACTCGAGTTCATCGTGTTCACCGACAGCTACGAGCAGGCAGCCGCGAAGAACTACGCCGACCTGATCCCGGCCAACGGCTACAACGTGGACTACTCCGTCCTCGGCACCTCCCGGGTCGAACCGCTGCTGCGCAAGCTGCGGCTCGGCATGGCGGGCGCCGGAATGTACGTCGAGTCGGCCAAGGGAGAGTGCAACCTCGGTCAGCACGAGATCGCGTTCCGCTACGCCGAGGCGATGACGACCTGCGATAACCACACGATCTACAAGACCGGCGCCAAGGAGATCGCGGCGCAGGAGGGCATGAGCATCACGTTCATGGCCAAGCCGAACGAGCGCGAGGGCAACTCCTGCCACATCCACCTCTCGCTGCGCGGGACTGACGGCACGCCGGTCCTGGCGGCCGACGGCGAGCTGGGCAGGCACGGCATGTCCAGGCTCGGCGAGCATTTCGTGGCCGGTCAGCTCGCTGCCTTGCAGGAGATGACCCTCTTCTACGCGCCGAACATTAACTCCTATAAGCGCTACGTGCCCGGCAGCTTTGCGCCGACGGCGGTCCGCTGGGGCGTCGACAACCGGACCTGCGCGCTCCGGCTCGTCGGGCACGGGCACTCGCTGCGGATCGAGAACCGGACCCCAGGCGGCGACGTCAACCCGTACCTCGCGACGGCCGCAATGATCGCCGCCGGGCTGCACGGCATCGACAGCGAGCTGCCGCTCGAGCCTGCGTTCGCGGGCAACGCCTACGCAGACGCCAGCCGCACCGTGCCTGCCTCGATGCGGGACGCGCTTCAGCTCTGGGAACACAGCAAGATCGCCTCGGACGCGTTCGGCTCGCAGGTCGTCGACCACTATGCGAATTACGCCAGGGTCGAGCTGGCCGCCTACGACGCGGCGGTCACGGACTGGGAGCTGCGCCGCTGCTTCGAGCGGCTATGAGTCTGCCCGGCACACCCGACCCGGCCCGACCCTCACGAAGAAACTGACACCGAACCATGACCGTGCACACCGTCATCAACCCGGCCACCGAGCAGCCCGTCGCTCAGGTCGACCAGAGCACCGCTGCGGAGACCGACGCGGCCATCGAGCGCGCAGCCGCCGCCCAGCAGAGCTGGCGCAACGTCGCTCCCGGCGACCGGGCCCGGCTGCTCCGGC
>Ga0335074_10015551_pt1 | contig 10696 bp, 8 predicted proteins | sample Lox_Sample_23_FD_206715 | JGI IMG/M metagenome (GOLD analysis project Ga0335074, IMG submission 206715) | Soil microbial communities from Loxahatchee National Wildlife Refuge, Florida, United States - Lox_Sample_2.3 | ecosystem: Environmental > Terrestrial > Soil > Wetlands | place: USA: Florida...
TGCGCAGCACCGGCCAGGTCGTCGAGGTGTGCGCGATGCAGACCGAGACCAGCGGCGGCTCGAGCGACACCGAGACGAACGAGCTGGCAGCAAGACCGGCAGGTGCGCCGTCAACAACAGCGGCGACTGCGGCGATCCCGGTCGGGAACGCCGCGAACACCCGTCTGAGCTGCGTCTGGCTTAGCTGCGCCGTCATGCCAGCCCCTTGGTAGTCGCCGCGACCTGCGGCCGGGCCCGGTCCAGCCAGCTATCCAGCGCGTCGCCCGACTCGAACTCCGAATCCAGCAGGAACAGCCCGGTCGTCGGACACGTCGCACCGATCTCGACCAGCACCGGTTTGAGCAGCAACTCGGGAGCAAGCGCATGCTTCCAGTGGCCGCCGAGCATGAGCGGTACCGCCGTGCCAGTCATCGAGCCGGCCCCGAACCGGTCCAGGAACAGCTTCAGCAACCCGGTATAGGTGGCCTTGTAGGTCGGGCTTGCGACCACGACCAGGTCGGCCGCCTGGACCGCGGCGACCAGGTCGGCGACACCGGGGTCGGACCAGTCGAGCAGGGCCGGCCCGACCTCGGTGAGGTCGATGCTCAGGTCCGCAGGCCGTCCGGCCAGTCGCGCGGCCACGATCTGCGCGGCCTGGTAGGTCCTCGATCGCGGCTTGGGATTACCGACGACGACTGCGACGCTCACGGCCGCCTCCTTTGCTCCAGAACCTGACCGGCATGAGTCCCGTTCACCGGCGGCTCCATTCCGCTGCCAGCAGCTCATAGGAACGAACCCGGTCGGCGTGGTCATGGGCGATAGTCGTGATGATCAGCTCATCCGCGCCGGCCGCGTCGCGAAGCTGCTCGAGCTGGCCGGCGACCTGGTCCGCAGACCCGACGAACTGGGTATCGACCCGGTCGGCGACCAGCGCCCGGTCGGCCTCGCTCCAGGTATGCGACCTGGCCTGGTCGGGCGTGGGGAACTCGATCGCGCCCTCGCCGCTGCGGATGCTGCGCACCCACAGGCCGTACCCGGTTGCCAGCTCTCGGGCCGCGCTCTCGGTTTCGGCTACGACCACGTCGGCCGACACGCTCAGGTAGGGCCGGTCGAGCTCAGCCGAGGGCCGGAACGCAGCGCGGTAGCCGTCTGCCGCTTCCAGCACGGTTCCCGGGCTGACGTGATAGTTGGCGGCGAACCGCAGCCCGTTCCGGCCGGCTACGTCTGCGCTTTGCCCGCCGCTGCTGCCCAGGATCCAGACCTGGACCGCCGCGCCCTCGCCGGGAATTGCCCGCGCCCGGACCCCGTCGGGCGAGGCGTAAGTGCCGCGCAGCAGCGCGAGGATGTCATCGATCTGCTCGCCGTAGTCTTGCGGCTCCGCGTTCGGCAGTTGCAGCAGCTTGCGCTGCAGGGCGAACCGAGGCGATTTCAGCAGCGCCTCGGGCGAGTACCGGGGCGGAATCAGCAGCCCGCTCGCGGTGCGGCGGCCCGCGCCTGCGTCGTCCGCCCGTGCGGTCCGGTAGCGGGCGGGCGGCCTGCCGCCGGACCGGCCCAGCCCGAGGTCGAGCCGGCCGGGGTGCAGAGCGTCAATCAGGCCGAATTCCTCGACGGTGGACAGCGCGGTCCGGTGGCCGAGCTGCACCGCGCCAGAGCCGATCCGGATGGTCGACGTCGCCGCGGCGGTCAGCGCGAGCACGACCGCGGGTGAGGTGCCGGCGACACCGGGATTGAGGTGGTGCTCGGCGAACCAGTACCGGGCGTAGCCGAACCGCTCCGCCTGCTGAGCCAGGTCGATGCTGTTGCGGAGGGCGTCGGCGGCGCTCGAGCCGGACGGGATCGGGACCAGATCCAGCACCGCCAGCGGCGTGTCCGCCTCCAGCCCGAGGTGCTCCCGCAACGTGGTGCCCTCGTACTCGGTTCGGAACACGCCGCGCTCCTGCAAGAGCGGCACTACGGTGCTGGCGAACTCATCCAGCCCGCCCGGCGTAATGTGCGGCACGAGGATGAAGCCGTCACTCGCGTCAGCCTGGACGAAGTCGTTGATCGCCCGGGCCACCGTGGCCGGCGAGCCGACGAACGACTGCCGGCCGGTGACCTCGACGATCAGCTGCCTGATTGACAGGTTGCCGGCTTCCGCCCTGGCCCGCCAGTCGCGTGCGGTGGCGATCGGATCGCGGTACATGCGGACGCTGGCGCGGCCCCGCGCGGTGGTGTTCTCGCCCGGATCGGGATCGATCTCCGGCAGCGGCCCGTCGGGGTCATACGCCGACAGGTCGCGATTCCACACCTGCTCGAGGAATGCGATCGCAGTCGCCCCGCTGACTTGCTGCAAGCGCACCTCGGCGGCCAGTTGGCGGGCCTCGTCGTCAGTCGGCGCCAGCACGAACGTCGCGGCGGGCAGGATCTTCAGCTGATCGGGCAACCGGCCGTACCTCGCCAGCCGGCCCTTGACGTCGGCGTAGAACGCCTGCCCGGCCTCCAGCGTCGAGTGCCGGCTGAAGATCGCGTCCGCGGCGGCGGCAGCGAACTCGCGGCCTTCGTCCGAGTCACCAGCCTGGAAGATGACCGGGCGGCCCTGCGGGCTGCGCGGCACATCGAACTGGCCGGCGATGTCGAAGTGATCGTCGGCGCGGCTGAACTTGCCCGCGTCGGCACGGCTGAGGAACCGGCCGGCGGCGGCATCGGCGCTGACGTCATCGTCCTGCCAGGAATCAAGCAGCTCCAGCACTGTCGCCAGGAACGTCTTTGCCCGGTCATACCGCGCTTCCTGCGGGAGGAAGCCGCCGCGGCGGAAGTTCTCACCGGTGAACGCGTCCCACGAGGTGACCACGTTCCAGGCCGCGCGGCCCGCGGACAGATGATCGAGCGTCGCGAACTGGCGCGCCACCTCATAGGGCTCGTTGAACGTCGAGTTGATCGTGCCGGCCAGGCCCAGGCGGTCAGTGACCGCGGCCAGGGCGGCCAGGATAGTGAAGGTATCTGGCCGGCCGACTACGTCGAGGTCGTAGATCTGGCCGTTCTGCTCCCGCAGCCGCAGCCCTTCGGCGAGGAACATAAAGTCGAATTTCGCCCGCTCGGCGGTCCGCGCGAAATGGGCGAACGAGCTGAACTCGATGTGGCTGCCGGCCCGCGGATCACTCCACACCGTGGTGTTGTTCACGCCGGGGAAATGCGCCGCCAGGTGGACCTGCTTGATCATGGTTATCCCGCCTCCGGCTTCAGGTGGTGGCATAGCGGCTGGCCGGGCGAGGCAAACCGAGCAGGCCGCGCAGGGAGGCCGACTCATATCCGCGCCGGAACGCGCCGCGACGTTGCAGCTCAGGCACGAGCTCGCGGGTGATCTGGAGCAGGTCGCGGGGGATCGCCGCGGGTCGCAGCCGGAACCCGGTCAGCCCGGCGGACTGCCAGTGCAGGAGGAGGCTGGCCAGGTCAGCGGGCGTTCCCGTAAAGATGTGGGCATCGCTGCGGTACGGCGCGCCCGCCTGGTCATCGAACCGGGCCCGGCGCCGCTGAGCCGTAGTCGTGCTGTCATCGAGGAAGACCAGCAGATCGGCGAACAGCCGCACCGAATCGCCGGTCCTGCCCGCTGTCTGCTGGGCGGCGCGCGCCTCGGCCACGATCGCCGCGGCGCTGGCCGCATCGCTCGGAGTGATGAAGCCGACGTCGGCGCTCCTGGCCAGCAGCTGGTAGGCGAGGTCGCGGTGGGCCAGCGCGGCGACGACGGGCTGACCCTGCGGCGGCCGGGGCGTGATCGACGGACCCTTCACCGAGAACCAGCGGCCAGCGAACTCGATGTAGTGGAGCTTGCCGCGGTCGATGAAGCGGCCGGTGACGACGTCGCGGATCTCGGCGTCGTCCTCCCAGCTATCCCACAGCCGCCTGATTACCTCGACGTAGTCGGCGGCCTCGGCAAACAGTTCGGCCGCCAGTTCGGGACCGCGCGACAGCGTGCGCCGCCCGAAATGCGCGGCTTCGTCCGGCCGACCCGAGACCTTCACCCGGACACCGGCGCGGCCGGAGCTGACCCAGTCAAGGGTGGCGATCGCCGTGGAGATGTGGAACGGCTCTGTGTGGGTCACCGTTACCGTCGGAATCAGCCCGATGTGGCTGGTCAGCGGCGCTACCCGGGCCGCGGTCAAGACGGCGTCGAGCCGCCCGCGGACCCGGTCGGTCCGGGCGTCCGGGTGGCGCCCGCTGTCGGACTGCAGGCTCAGCGCGTCCTCGAAGGTGACGAAATCGAGCAACCCGCGCTCGGCCTCAGCCACCAGGTCCGCCCAGTAGCCGGCGGTGAACAGCGCGGCCGGCCTGGCATCCGGCTCGCGCCAGGCCGCTGGATGCCAGCCCGCGCCGTCTAGCGCGGCCGCGAGGTGCAGAGGCTGTGCTCCGGGATCCGTCATCTGCTCGTCCTGTGTCCTGCTGCTCTGCGGGCGCCGCTTGATTGCGGCAACTCACCTGCTGTTACCCGTATTCCGGGCCTGTCCGTGTGCTGGCCGCAGATAGTCTATTAAGTTAATCGGAATACTTGACTTTATATCACACAGCGAGCAGATTGAGTAGGCACACGGCGACGAGAAAGGTGCGTTAACGCATGAGCCAGCTTCTGGACGGCAAGGTCAAGAGTCCCGGCCCGGGCGAGGGTGACTTCCGGCGAATCGAGGTAAGGCAGATCGGCGGCGTGATCGGCGCGACCGTCGGCGGCATCAGGATCGGCGGCGACGTGGAACCGGACGCGCTGGCTGAGCTGCGCGCTGCGCTGCTCCGGCACCGGGTGGTGTTCCTGCGTGACCAGAATCACGCCACTGACGCCGACCAGCTGGCATTCGCGCGGCTGCTGGGTGAGGTCACTAAGCCGCACCCGACCGTCTCCGGGGACGGCAAGGCAATCCTGCCGATCGACTCGGAACAGGGCAAGGCGAACAGCTGGCATACGGACGTGACCTTCGTCGACCGCGTCCCCGCGATCAGCGTGCTGCGCGCGATCAGGCTGCCGCCCTATGGCGGTTCCACGGTGTGGGCGAACACCGTCGAGGCGTATCGCCGGCTGCACCCGTCGCTGCAGGCGCTGGCCGCCAGGCTCCGGGCTGTGCACTCCAACCGTTACGACTACGCCGCGCAGCGGCCGCAGATCGGCGGCGTGGACGTGAAGGAGGAGCGCTACCGGGCCGAGTTCAGGCACCTGGAGTTCGAGACCGAGCATCCGGTCGTGCGCATTCACCCTGAGACTGGTGAGCCGTCGCTGTTGCTCGGCCACTTCGTCCGCTCGTTCACCGGGCTCAGCACGACCGACTCAGCGGACCTGTTTGAGCTGCTGCAGCGGCACGTGACCCGGCTGGAGAACACCGTGCGGTGGTCCTGGCGCCCCGGCGACATCGCGATCTGGGACAACCGGGCGACGCAGCACTATGCCGTCGCCGACTACGACGACCTGCCCCGGCTGATGCACCGGATCACGATCGCCGGACCGGTACCGGTCGGGATCAGCGGTGATAAGAGCATCGTCCGCACCGGCGATGCCAGTTTCTACTCATCGCTGGCCGTCTGACCGTCCCCGGTCGCAAGATCGTTGTGAGTTTAGCGGGGCTATAGCCCCGCTAAACTCACAACGATCATGGCGCGCTCGTCAGCTGTCGCGCAGTTCGGTCTTCAGGATCTTGCCGGACGGCCCCTTCGGCAGCTCGGCCCGGAACCTGACCTCCCGCGGGTACTTATAGGCGGCAAGCCGCTCGCGACAGTAAGCGATGACGTCGGCCTCGCTGAGGCTGGCGCCCGCGTCGAGCACGACCACGGCGACGACTTCCTCGCCGAGCCGCTCGTCGGGTTTGCCGATGACCGCCGCCTCCCTGATTGCCGGGTGGGCGTACAGGACCTCCTCGATCTCGCGCGGATACACGTTGTATCCACCGCGGATGACCAGGTCCTTGGTGCGGTCGACGATGAAATAGAACCCATCGGAGTCGACGTAGCCCAGGTCGCCGGTGTGCAGCCAGCCACCCTTCAGCGTGGCAGCGGTTGCCTCCGGCCGGTTGCGGTATCCCGTCATCACGTTGTGCCCGCGGATGAGGATCTCACCGATCTGGTCGGGTCCGGGCGGCAGCGGCTGGTCGGCCGCGTCGCCGACGCGCATCTGCACGCCCCAGATCGGCTTGCCGACCGACAGCGGTTTGCGGTCGCCGGGCCGGTTGAACGACGTGGTGCTGCCGGTCTCGGACAGGCCGTAACCCTCAAGCACAGCGATGCCGTACTTGGCTTCAAACGTCTTCATCACGCTCTCGGGCAGTGACGCGCCGCCGGAGACGGCCACGCGCAGCGCCGTCAGATCGCGGCCGCTGACGTCGAGTTGCGCCAGCGCGTGCAGCATTGTCGGCACGCCCGCGATCACCGTGCACTTGTCTGACTCGAGGGCGGCCAGCACGGCACCGGGCTCGAATCGCGGCACGATCGACAGGCAGCCGCCGTAGCGGACGCTGACGTTGATCACCGACGACAGCCCGAAGACGTGGAAGAACGGCAGCACGGCGAGCGTGACGTCGTCCGGCCGCGCGCCGAACAGCTCGCCCGAGATCGTGCAGTTCATGTAGAGCAGGAAGTGGCTGAGCTCGGCGCCCTTCGGCTTGCCGGTAGTGCCGCTGGTATAGATGAGCACCGCAGTGTCATCGGCGTCGCCCGGCCAGATCTCCCCGCTGCTGGCAGCCAGCAGATCGGTCATGGGCCGGGCGCCGTCAGCTGCTGGCGCCTCGCCGGCCAGGTACAACGGCAGGCCGGCCAGTTCGCACGCTTTAGCGGCTTCGGCGTGCAGCCCGGCCAGGCCGAGCATCAGGCTCGCGCCGGAATCGGTGAGCTGGTGCTCGATCTCGGGTGACTTGAGGAGCGGGTTCATCGGCAGCACCGTGACCCCGGCCTTGAGCGCGCCGAAATAGGCCGTCAGGAACTGGGGTACGTTCGGCAGCTGGATGGCGACAACCTGGCCCGGGCCCAGGCCCGCCTGGCTGAGGCCAGCCGCAAACCGGCCGGACTGTTCATCAAGCTCCCGGTAGGTCGCTGTCGCGCCACCAGCGCGGTAGGCAACGGCATCGGGGGAGGCGGCAGTCGTTTCCCGGAGGATCGTCGCGAGATTGAAGCTCATAGTGCCACCGAAAATCGGGCCTTCCGGCGAAGAGGGTGAGACATATACTAAACGTGTATCAGCAGGTTGCCTAGGGTGGCCGTCCCCCGGAGGCCGAGCCTGCGGAACGGGAACGCGCAATGATGCACTCAGTCCGGGAAGGTACGACTCGGCGAGCAACGGCCGGTCAACCGATTCAGACTGGCGGCCCATCGCTTGGGCTGCTGCTGACTGAGCCGGCCAGGGGCCTGGCTGACCTCGCCACACTGCCGCTAGCTGCGCCTTGGCTAGCGTTCGCGGCGCGCGGCGACGGCCACGGCGTGCTGGTGCTGCCTGGCTTGCTGGCCTCGGACACCAGTACCACGCTGCTCCGCCGCTTCGTCCGCCTGCTCGGTTATGACGTCCGGGGCTGGACACTTGGCCGCAATGTCGGGCCGACTGCCGAAGTACTCGACGGCCTGCCCGCCATGCTGACCGACTTTGCCGCCCAGGCCGGCCGGCCAGTGTCCCTGATCGGCTGGAGCCTCGGCGGAATCTACGCCAGGGAGCTGGCCCGCCGGCAGCCCGAGCTGGTCAGGCAGGTCATCACCCTCGGCAGCCCGTTCGCGCTCACCGACTCAAGCCAGAGCTACGCTCACCGGGCCTACCAGCGGCACGAGAGCCAGCACGTCAACTCCCGGGTGCCGGACCGGGATCAGCTCAGGCAGCCGATTGACGTGCCGTCGACCGCGGTCTACTCACGGTGGGACGGCGTCGTCGCCTGGCAGGCGTGCATCGAGCCGGAGACCAAGCTGCACTGCAACGTGGAGGTGCGCTGCGGGCACCTTGGCTTTGGTGTCGACCCGGCGACGCTCTGGCTGATCGCCGACCGGCTGGCCGCGCCTGCCGGTCAGCAGCGCGAGTTCCGGCCGCCGGCGCCGCTCCGCTCGCTTTACCCCGGCCGCGACCAGCGTCCGGAGTAACGCCGATGCAGCAGCTGACCGGACTGGATGCCGCGTTCCTCGCGCTGGAAACCGCCAACTCGACCGGTCACGTCGGCGGAGTCAGCATCCTCGACCCATCCGGGGCGCCAGCACCGCTCACCCTGGCCCGGCTCACCGAGGTCGTCGGCGCCCGCCTGCCGCTAGTTCCGGTGCTGCGGCGCAAACTGCTCAGCGTGCCGCTCGGCTTAGACCAGCCGTACTGGGTCGACGATCCGAACTTTGACATCGAATACCACGTCAGGGAGATCGCACTGCCCCGGCCGGGTTCGGACGCCCAGCTCGCTGAGCAGGTCGCGCGCCTGCACGCGCGGCCGCTTGACCGCAGCAAACCGCTCTGGGAGATCTACCTGATCACCGGGCTGGCCCGGCGCCGGGCTGCGGTGTACACCAAGATTCACCACTCGGCCATCGATGGTGCCTCCGGCGCGGAGCTGCTGACGATCCTGCTTGACCTGGATCCCGACGGCCGGGAGCTGCCGGCGGCAAAGCCGTTCGTGCCGGTCCGGCCGCCTGGCTATGCGGCGCTCACCGCGCTCGCCGCTGCCCGGCTGGCCTGGCGGCCGGTCCAGACCGTGCGCTTCGCGAACGAGCTGATGCGGGTCCTGCCGACGTTCGCACCCGCACTGGGAAACCTGGTTGGCGGCCTGCTCGGGCTGAATCACGGCGACGGTGAGGTCATCCCGACCACATCCGGCCGGGCGCCGGCCACGCCATTCAACCGGCCGATCACCCCGCATCGGCGGCTGGCGCTGCGCAGCGTCGACCTGGACAGCGTCAAGACAGTGAAGAACGCGTTCGGCGTGTCGGTGAACGACGTGGTGATGGCGATGTGCGCGGGCGCGCTGCGGCGCTGGCTTGGCGATCACAGCGCGCTCCCCGGCGTTCCGCTGATCGCAATGATCCCGGTGTCGGTCCGGGACCCCGCGAGCAAGGGCGCGATGGGCAACAAGGTCTCGGCAATGCTGGCGGCGCTGCCAACCAACATTGCCGACCCGGCCGAGCGGGTCGGGCTCGTGCACGCGGCGACGAAGATCGCAAAGGCGCAGCAAGCCGTGATCCCGCAGGGCCTGGTGGACCAGATCAGCGACTTCGCGCCGCCCGCCCTGACCGCTCGCGCCGCCCGGGTGGTGTTTGCCACCGGCGTGCTGCACCGGCTGCCGCCGTTCAACTTGTGCATCTCGAACGTGCCCGGCCCGAACGTCCCGGTTTACCTGTGCGGTGCCAAGCTGCTCGCGCACTATCCGGTCTCGGTGATTACCGATGGCCAGGGCCTGAACATCACGCTCGTCGGATACCTGGGGCGGCTGCACTTCGGGCTGGTGGCCTGCCGGGAGCTCGTGCCGGACATCGAGGCGCTTGCCGACTACCTCGTTGCCGAGCTCGCCCTGCTGGTGAAGGCGGCCAAGCAGGGTGCCGCAGCCCGGCAGGCGGCGAGCTAGGGCTGGCCGTGTCCGGGCTGACATTAACTGGCGACCGCCGCGACGACCTGCGCGTCGTGTTGCCGGCCGGAACAGATCCGCCCGCCGCGGTGCCGCCGCAGATGTTCGCGGCCGCGGCGCAGGCGTACGCCTCCGGTCGGCGGCTCGACATGCAGTCACTAGCCCGGCGTCTCGGCATCGGCCGGGCGACGCTGTACCGGCGGGCGGGCAATCGCGAGGATCTGCTTGACGAGGTGATCTGGTGGCGGGCCCGGCGCACGGTGGCGGTGCAGTTGCTGATGGCTGGCGGCCTGTCCGGCACGAGCCGGATCGCCGCGGTAGTCAGTGGCGTCCTGCACGCTGCCGAAGCAGACCGGGCACTGCGCGCGTTCATCGAGTCTGATCCGGACGCCGCGCTGCGCATCCTCACCGGGTACCGAAGCGTAACCGCCGCCGGCCTGACCGCTGCCCTGGAGCGGCTCATCGACCTTGAGCGCAGCCGCGGCTGTTTCGAGGCCGAGCTCGACACCAGCACGCTGGCATACGCGATCAAGCGCATCAGCGAGGGCTTCCTCTACGCCGACGCGTTAGCCGGCCGGGCACCCGACAGCGGCCGCGCGGTGACCGTGATCCGCGCGCTGCTGACAGGGCTGGACCGGACTACCTGACGTCGGGCAAGCGGCGGCGAGGAAGCGCACTGAAGAACGTGAGCTGAACATTCAGTGTTGACTTGGCTCATCCCTGTGAACCTGCATTTAAGGCGCGATTCGCTACCTCCTGAAAGCGCGAGTGTCGCGCTGAACGGGGAAGGCGGGATGGGGCATGAGATCGGTCAGATTGGCTGCCGCGATAAGTGCGAGCATTGTCGCTCTGGGCGGAGTAATGGCCGCGGCAGTGCCAGCGAGCGCGCAGCTGGCTGGCCCCAGGCCGGCTGCGCATCTGGAGGCGGGCCGGCCAGCTGCCATCCCGGTGCTGCCGCCGGGCGCCAGGAGTCTCGGCAAGCTGTCGGGCAGTAACTCGGTGCACCTCGTCGTGACGCTCAAGGTGCGCAATGCCGCAGCGGTAACGTCATTCATCACGGCGCTGTCGGATCGCCGCTCACCGTTGTTTCATCATTTCTTGCGTCCCGGCCAGTTCGGTGCGAAGTTCGGTCCCACGCTGGCGCAGGTCGCCACCGTCGAGCAGGCACTTCGCTCGGCCGGACTGGTGCCCGG
>Ga0335074_10015553_pt1 | contig 10695 bp, 17 predicted proteins | sample Lox_Sample_23_FD_206715 | JGI IMG/M metagenome (GOLD analysis project Ga0335074, IMG submission 206715) | Soil microbial communities from Loxahatchee National Wildlife Refuge, Florida, United States - Lox_Sample_2.3 | ecosystem: Environmental > Terrestrial > Soil > Wetlands | place: USA...
AACGCGCAATGCTATAATTTCGGTTTGTCCTTCGACGTGAATTCCTACCGGGGGCGCGTAGCTCAATTGGCAGAGCAACTGACTCTTAATCAGTAGGTTGTAGGTTCGATTCCTACCGCGCTCACCACTCTTCCCCCTTCTTTTCAGCGGTTTGCCTGGACTTTTCGCGGACATCGGCGGACAATCAAAACAGTCCAAAACCCATTCGCGTCGGACACAGCACGGACACAGGAAACATGTTCCGACGCGGAGCGGACCGGGGAGGCAGCCCAGTGAACATTACCCAGCGGGCGGTCAAAGCGGCAAAGGCACCCGAGAGCGGCAACCACATCTTCTATGACGACGAACTTCGCGGCTTCGGCCTGCGGGTCACAGCGGCTGGAGTCAAGGCGTTCATCCTGAACTACTCGGTCGCCGGACGCGAGCGGCGCGCCACCATCGGGCGCTGGCCCGAATGGAGCGCGGAGGCGGCGAGAGACGAAGCGCTTCGGCTGCGCGCTGACATCCGCGACGGCGCCGACCCGCTGCGAGACCGCGACTTGGCCCGCGGCGAGCCGCTCGTCTCCGACTTGGCGGACGACTATCTTCAGCGCTACGCCGTGCCGAGGAAGCGCCCCAAGAGCGTGCACGAGGACCGACTGATGCTGAACAGGATCGTGCTGCCGAAGCTGGGTCGCCTGCGCGTCTCAGCGGTAGGGAGGCGCGACGTCGAGTCGCTGCATACATCTCTGCGGAAGACGCCCGTCCAGGCCAACCGAGTGCTGGCGTTACTGTCGAAGATGTTCTCATGGGCGATGGACTCGGAAACGCGCGCGGACAATCCTGCGCACGGGGTCAAGCGCTTTCCCGAAGACAAGCGCGAGGTCTGGCTCAGCCGCGAGCAGCTCCAGGCCCTTGCGACCGCGCTGGACGAGTATCCCGAGCAGGACGCGGCAGACGCGCTGCGGCTGCTGATCGTGACGGGCGCGAGGCCCGGCGAGGTGCTCGGTGCGGAGTGGCCGATGTTCGATCTCACTCGCGGCATCTGGACGAAGCCCAGCCATCACACGAAGCAGAAAAAGGTCGAGCATCCCCCGTTGAGCGAGGCGGCGCTAGGAATACTTCGGAGGATGGCTGAGTCCAAGGAAGACGGCCAGATATATCTGTTCCCCGGCCGCCAGAAAGATAATGCGGAGACAGATCCAAGCGCGGCTTCAAATAAGAACTCAGCAAACGGTCACGCTCGCACGACACTGCGAAACGCATGGCGGCAGGTGTGCAAGGCAGCGGGCCTGGCGACGATGTATCACGTCAAGGGCAAACGCGGGAAGATGTTGGAGCGCTGGCGTCCGAACGTCCGAGTTTATGACTTGCGTCACAGTTTCGCATCGCATCTGGTCTCGCGCGGCGCATCGCTGTACCTGGTCGGGAGACTATTGGGTCACACGCAAGCGGCAACGACCCAGCGTTACGCTCACGTCGCTGATGGTGCGCTCCGCTCCATCGCAAACGGCTTTAGCGAAGTGCTCGCGCCAGAGAAGCCGCCACAGAGTTCCGCAGAGAAGCGATCGAAGAAGAAGGGCAAGAATCGGACGAGCGAGCGCGCGAAACCAAATCGCGTCTCAGCGTTGCTGGCGGGGGATTAGCGAGGATGCCCATTAGGTTGGTAGCAACACTAGTCGCCATGGCGGGCGCGTCTGTCCCTTGAAGAAACCAGCCTAGACGCGAGAAAATCGAAACTACAATCGCGCAGGCAAGAGCCTGTCAGCGTCACTGCGTCTATGCTCGTTTATGCGAACTACCTGAGCTTGTTCGGCCCAGACGCCGGAGAAGCCGTGTTCAAGGCGGTTGGCGGCTGGCTGAAAGAGCAACTCGGTTTCGGGCTGCATCCAGACCAACTCCGAAAAGACGGCGAGTTCAACGGCAATCGTGGCGATGTGCATTCGTGGCTGCGTGTGCTTGCCACGGCCGAAGAGGATCCAAAGCTGTATTCGTGGGTGCTGAAGTTCGCCGACGAAAAAATCCGGGGGCGGCAATGGATCGTCGAGGCCGGCGTGAAGTTGCAAGAAGACCGCCTTGATCTATCCTGCGTGGTAAAAACGGACGAATCCAGTACTCTAGTAGCGAGTCCCGTAATCGCGTCTCAGCCTCGCCTGATCCGGTACGTCCTCAGCAACGTCCAGAACGCAAAGGATGCCGCTTTCGCTTCTTCAGTGCCGGGCACCGACATCAAGGCCGTCGGGAAGGACGTGGATTCGTATCATGGCCTACTAGCGGAGATCGAGCGCAAAAACCGGGAAGAGCCGCTCGTACTGGTCAGTCCGACAAAGGACGGGGAGTACCTTCTCGCCCCCGAGGAGCTTCAGGAAAGGCTCTTTGGCCTCGCGCAGGTCGTAAAGGTTTTTGTTGGCTTTAACAGCTACGAAATGGCAGGTGTGCTGGGAAAACAGAGATCGGCGTGGGGCGGGGCCATAAACATCCTCTACGGGCCGACGGCGAACGGGCGCGTGCCAGCACGTTATTTTCTGTCCAATGAGATCGCAGCTTGGGGCGAGACACCCTATGAACGAATCCCGCAGGTGCTCGCGCTGATCACAAACCGCACGAACATTCCCCACCTTCGCCGACATATCCGGCCCGATGGTGTGGTGCAGCTGTCGTTGAGGCGGCGCATGCAGGCCGCGCGCGCCAGCAGCGAGCAGATGAGTGCCGCACAGTTGCGGGCTGCGCTTGAGGATGCCACGCGGCAGGCGGCAGAACACGCGAAGTATTTCGACGAACTTGTCGACGAAAACTCGCAGTTGGAAACCAACCTCGCTGTCTTCAAAGATGATCTTGAAGACGCGCGCAATGAGCTTTCCAAAAAGGACTACACGATCCAGTCTCTCAAGGACCAGCTCAACCGCGCCAGCGGGGACCGGCCGACGGCGGGAATAGAAGCGGAAGAACTCGTCGAACTCGTCGCGGCTGACAAGCCTCCCACACCCATCGATTGTCTTGGCGTCGTCGAGAAGATATACGGAGACCGCTGCACAGTTCTCCCGAGCGCCAAAAGCAGCGCGGAGAAAGCAGACGGGTTCATGTATGGAAGGCAACTGCTGGAGTTGCTAAAGCGCCTGCTCACGGAATACCGTGACGCTTTGATGGAAGGCGGGGATAACAAAGCGCGAGGCGTTTTCGGCAGGAGCGAATATGCCGCCAAGGAATCTGAGACGGTGATGAACAACAAGGCAATGCGGCGCGAGCGAACGTTCGACTATGAGGGTCAGAAGGTTGAAATGTTCCGTCATCTGAAAATCGGCGCGGATGACGACGCAACGAAAACGATACGGGTGCATTTTCACTGGGACCCTGATCGCGAGAAGATTGTCATCGGGTATTGTGGCGAACATCTCTCGGTATCAAGCCACTGAAGTGGCTCCTTGAGAGCACAGACATTCCCAACGGCGGGAACAACGTGGAATGTCCATTGCGGAGCGAATCGCTGTTGCTGCTTTGCGACGTGTGCTACCGTAGCCGCATGGGAGGGCGTCATGGGGCACACAGCATCGGAGCAAAACTTCATTGAGTCTGAGATTGAGGCAGCGTTTCATCGCCACGGAGTAATCCCGGGCTCGCCACTTAAAGCTGTGCTGGCAAAGGCAGCGGAAATCGAGACTACAGGACGAACCGCTGCAGTCCGTATTCGCGATGAACACGGCAGGGTGCTCTCGCTCGACGATAAGTTGGGAGAGATGAAGGAGGAGTATATGTTCAAGCACCACTTCCCTAAAGGGAAACCAGTCGTGCCAGCGAACGACCTGGTCGCTACTCGCGAGGCATTCGACGAGATCCGGATCGGCCGCGTTCGCGTCGAGTAAAGGATACAAATGGCGCGCCACAGCGAAATGTACAAATCGCGCGAACTAGTTATCTTCGTGAAGCAGATAACCGGAGGACTCAATTCACGAGCTGCTTTCAGCCCGACCACGGCTGAACCGCAGGACGCTGATCGTTCTTAATACTACTCGCGCTGTCAAGATGCAGTGACCTTCGGGTAGTGTCTGAAATGTGCGTTGGTCGGCTCCGGGCATGGTGAGATAATTCCATCATGTCGCATATTACGGATGTTGATCGCACGGTTTTCGCTGAAGCAAACCATACGGCTCTCGATAACTTTACGGACGACGAACAGAAGCAACTCCACACAATCGCGGTACAGCTACGGGCGATCATTGAGGCAGCCAAGAAACGGGGAGTGGGCGGTTTTCAATCACCCGGATTCAGCAAGGGATTCCAGACTCTAAAGCGTGGAGAGCAGTCCGCCTCCGGCCAATGCTATTGATCACCTGATGCAGAGACGTAAAGCTGGCGATCCTTTGCGCGTAGTACGGCAAGAAAGTTCTTGAGCTTGCGTTTCTCTTCTCCAAAACTAACAATGTTCGTCATTTTCTTTTCTGACACCAAATCGTACTTGTCAGCCAATTCGGTGCAAATTTTCTTAATGTGGTTCTCATTGTCAGCATGACCAATGAGATAGACAGTCTCTACGTTCCGTTCGAGATGTTCACGGATGAACTTAACGTATGGCGCGGTCGGAGCGACGGCTTTTTTGAGCTTGATTGATTTGCCCACAATCACGACCTCGAACCGACAATATGCTTTTACGAAGTTCAGGTCTGTTTGCTCGTCCCCAACGCGCCTTAAAGCTAAGGCGCGCAAGAACTCCACGAGATCATTGACCTCTGTCACTATTTCTTGATTCTTTGCTCTTCCAAATACCTTGTGACCTAGATAATCCATTTCTTGCAGGAACACGGGAAAGAAAAAGCCTGCTTTTGAGATCAGGTCGAATTGCTCAAACAGGTTGGAAACTCGGGCAGAACCATCGTCAATCTGCGGATGGAGATACTCTTCCAGAAAGTGATCGACAACCTCTGGGCGCTGCTCGCGAAAAATTTCCGTAGTCACGAAAAGATCAATGGCTCGCCCCTGAGGCGGCGAGATGTATCGTTTTGCACGGTAAAGAAGAGCCGTTGAGACGAAGAGGTAAACAGCCTTGACGAAATTTTCGTGGTGCGGATCATCCCGTTTAACCCTCACCACCACGCGATCAGCATCAAGGAATGCCTGACGTTTAACGTCGGCTTCAACCCATTCGAGATGGACTCCCTTCACCTGAAATCCGGGCATCTCCTTGGCGTGTTTCTTTATGAACTCATTTACATTGCCTTGGAAGTCATGTTCGATGTACTTCTTCTGGGCGAACCGTAAACCCAAATGAAGGTTCATCATGGCCTTCCAGAAAAGAGCGAACCACTTTTCCGCTTTTTCCGGATTGGCGAGGATCGCCGTGACGATTATGGCAACAGTGACACCGCTGCCGAGGAGGAACGTCAGTATCGAGCTAAACACGCTGAGATGGCGCTAACGCCGTCTCACTTTATCATATTTAGAAGGATGCCCCGCATTGCTGATCAGCGGACCGTTCTTTGCCGCGCACTTCGGAGCGATGCTCCGCCAAACTGGCAAGACAGCCGCGTCTATCGCAGACAAACTTAACGTCGCCGCTCTCCGGGAAAACAGCCGCCAGATTTTCGAGGTCGACCGATTGGCGACAAAATTTGCATTTTGCCCTTCCACTTTCTACTTCAGCTAGGACGCCGAGTCCCTCAAGAAATTGGACAAGGTCATCATCGTGAACTGCTGAAATGGTGCCCTTGGTAGTCATGTTCATTCTCACTTTCCGGGTCCGGTCCGTCTCCTCGTGGGGAAACCCCGTATATCCAACACGTTATCTACAATAGTAGATGCCTGTCAACGACTTTGGATACAGTGGAGCTTCGATTGCCCGTCTTTCCGTACTGTATCGGCACTTTAGATAGGAAACATTAGAGTGGCCGGATGGCCTTTCATCGACTGCCCGGCAGCAAGGCAGAATCATGCCGCGAGCAATTCTTTTTAAATCCCAAACGTGATCGGTCAGGCCAGCCTCCATCGCAGGCGTCACGCGAAGACTGGAATGCACGCGGCAATTTCAGACACTACCGACCTTCGTCACTGAAAGTGAAAAAGTGAAAAGGTGAGGAAAAAGTTCCTCAAGTTTAAAAAGTGTTCCTTCAGGAACAGTAAAAGTCCGCGCAGCGGACTCCGCACAGCTGCGCCAGCTTGAGCACGGTCCGGGCAACCTTCAATCGAGTTGAGGAAAAAACGGAAGAATCTTCCGGTTTTTCTCAGAAGCGACTCCAGCAGGCGCGTGCCGTTCACCAGAAAACTCTTTAAAAACCGAAAACCGTCCTCCATGGCGACGCGGTGGGCGTCTGGTTCGACTAACCCGGATGCACGGATGCGGGCGGATCGGCGACGGTCTGCCCTTTTTTCTTACGCCCGATGCGATGCACCCTGGCCACCGGGATCCCGGGGGGTTGGCGATGCGTCGTGGATGCGATGCGCGAGGGTGCTATGCTGCAGTTGTTTTTCCGGCTCTGGCAAGCTGGCTCCCACAACTCGACATGGCGACATGCCTTGCCCCTGTCAGCGATCGGGACGTGGTCCGCTGCGACTACTGTCTCCTGATCCAGTTTGTCTCATCATCAAACCAGTGTCGGCGCTGCCGCAGGCCGCTTGATCCCGGCCCGCTTCTCGCGGCACCCGCGCTGAGGTCGGCGGAGCCGACGCTCACCGTCTCCAAGACCGTTGCGCGCTCCATCCGCGAACTCCGTCTCGCGGCGGGCCTCAGCCAGCGGCAACTCGCCGGACGCATGGCCGTGCCGCGCTCCTACATCTCGAAGATCGAGAACGAGAAGGCCACGCCCACGCTGTCCACGCTTGAGCGCTTGGCGCGGGGGTTGGAATGCTCGATGCTGGACGTGATCAGCCCGTTCGAGCGTAACCGCCAGGGGAAGAGCGCCGACATCATGGCCGACCCGTTCCTGGCAGAGCTTCAACCGCACATCGCGCGGTTGAGCGCGACGAACAGGGACCGCGTGCTGGCGACGGTGCGCGACCTGCCCAGGCGGCGGGCGCTGGCGTCTTGAGCTTTTGACCTCCGAAGAGTGATCCTTGTTGGCAGTCGCGCCGACGCCCGCGCGGCAGAAATGGAGGAGCGGAGTCGGAGTCGCCAGAGCATGACGGAGGGCGGCGGAAAACCAGCCGCCTCCGGCTCAACCCGGATATGGAAGACGACGAGAGGATATTCGAGGCGTTCGTCCAGACACGGAGCCTGAGCTGGCCCGAGTTGGGCAGGGCGCTGCTGCGGCGCAACGAAAAGCTGCTGACGATCGTATCGGGGGCGGAGGGTTGGTCGCCGCAGAAAATGGCCGCAGTGCGCGCCGAGTTCGGCGACCTGAGCAAATGCTATCTCGTTGACGACGGAGAGCGCGTGACGGTGCTCACGAGAGACCCCACGATGCTGCAGTTGATTATGCGAACCGAGCAGGTGATGACGCTGCTCGATCCGTCCGGCGGGAAGCCGAACTGATCCGCGACCATCTTCTAGGCTGTGCAAGTTGCGTCCCGGCGTTAACATCCCATCATGGCAGACGAACACATCGCACCCAGCGGCCCACGCCAGTCGTGGGACAGGCGAAAAGACGAAAGCAAGCGCGCGTTCACTGCGTTCTGCATCTTCAGGGATTCCGCCGACCGGAAGTTGAAAACTGTCGCGCAGGCGTTGAACCCGCCGTGCTCTGTCGCAAACGTCGGCCGATGGAGCCAAAGGCACCAATGGGCAACCAGAAGTGCCGATTACGACATCTGGGTTGACGAACAGGACAGGGCTGAGATTGCGCGGAACCGGGTGTCGGGGCGGAAGCGCAGGCTCGCCATCGCGCACGCGCTGGAAGGGTTGAGCGCCCACGCCATCAAAGAGTGGCAGGTTCGGTTGGCTGCCGGCCTGCCGTTGAACATGAGCTTGGAGACCGCTGCTCTGTTGAGCAAGACGGCGGCGCAGCTTGCGGAGCAGGCGCTCGGGCCGGAGAAAGAAAACAGGTTCACGAAAATCAACGTGATCATCGGCTCGTACGAGGACGAAGAACACTACGAGCGCGTGTTGGCGGCCAAGTCCCTCGGCGCCCCATCGCCGATGCCCGACGACCTGACGAGGCCCGTGCTCAGCGACGACACGACGGGAGACACGACCGACGAGAGTGGGACGAAGCTGCTCAACTGAGCGGGAGGTTGCACTATGGCGAGAGCGAAGCAGGAGCGGCACGTGGTCGCGGCCAACGACAAGACGGAGCGGTCGTTGAGCGAGATGAGCCGGACGCTGTCCGGCCACACGCTTGACACCGCGCTCCGCGCTGGACACGGCCATGCGGTCGGCAGCGTGGCGGGGAACGCGGCGCCGGACAACGACCACGCGCTGCAAAAGAACCAGTTCATCCCGCAGCGCGTTTTCGCCGACCAGGGCCAGGTTTCGGGCGGCTCGTTCCAGTCTGGCGCTTCTGGCGCGGACTATGAGACAACGAACGAGGGCGCCGTGGCCGACAGCGACAGCGGCAATCCGACCGGCTACTGAAAGCGAGGACACGATGGCGAACGAAACAGATGATCGGCCGACGATCGAGCGCGGGAGCTACGGCGACCGCGGCGTGCTCGAAAGAAACAGGCCGGACGGACTCGGCTTCCCGCAAGGCTACGAGCAGACGAAGCCGGAGCCGAGCACTGGCGGACGCGGGCGACCGGGCTACGTGCCGCCCCTGACGGGCGAGAGCGGAGTCGGATCGCAGCGGGTCGCACCCAAGAAGTGAGTGACAGTCAAGGAGGGAGCGATGAGCAGGAAGAACCCAGGCGGCGGCACCAGCCAACCGGCAGCAGGCGTCCGGGCGCAGCGAAGTTCGCAGACCGCGTCCGGCATCAAGGTGACGCCGGGCAGCGGCATCTCGCAGCAGCGCGCGCAGCAGACCCGCGATGTTCTCGGCAAGCATGTCGCCGAGCTGACGGGACACGCGGTCGACTCCGCGCTGTACGGCGGTCACGGCCACCTGGTCGGAAGGCAAGGCCTGCGCGGTCACGACATGGTTCGCAGCGATCTGGACAAGCAGGGCGGCCAGTACATCCCGCAGGCGATGGGCAAAGATGGCGGTCCCGCCTTCGACGACGATCAGAGAATGGCCGATGATTACGCCAGCGCGGATGAGAAGGCCGACGCCTAGCGGGAAGCAACGGCCCAAAGACGGCCCGCTGACTAATCGTCAGTCGCCCACCCGCGAGGAAACCGTGCGGAACCCAGCAAAATCGCAGCTTCCGGTACTGACCGCCTTCCGCCGCCGTGCCCATGTCATTCCCGTGTCCGACCGCGCGCAGTTTTCGGCTCCGACGCGCGTGCCCCTTTCCCCGGTGCATTTACTGGCGGAAGGCACGCCAACAGCGGCGATCCGCGTACGTCCGGCCTTCGTCGGCGCGGCCTGTTGACTCGGGAGCCACCGTTTACTGCGCTGGTTCCGGGAACTTTTTTGGCGAACATTCATTCCGCGCCGTCCGCGTTCCGTAGTATCGTTGCTGCGTTCTTTCTTCCACTCGATGATCGGGATGTCGGGGGCGAAGGCGAACCGCGAAAACTGCCGCTGGTAGTGGGACTCGGCGGGTTTCGCAAGGAGCGCCCGTGCCCGAACAACTCCCGCCCCGCCAGCAGTCCGAACCATCATCACAGATCAGCGTAGCGATCGAGGTGCGCGAGCTGCGCCTGCAGACCAGGCTGTCCTTCTGGAAACTCGCGCGGATGGCCGTCGTGTGCCCGTCGATGCTGTGTGATTGGGAGAACGGCAGGAGATCACTGGCGCCCGCGCGGCAGCGGCGCGTCCGCGCGCTGGTTCGAAGCGAGTTCGCGAAGCACGTCGCCCGCGACGTAGAGTTGGCGCGGCGTCACGGGATCGCCGTGCGCGCTCCGTAGGGGGTTTCGTGAGATGGCCTGGTCGTGCCGCATCACGACCGGGCAGCAGCCTGGGACCGGCCACGTCCCCGGCGTGATGAGGCTGGCGGTGGTGGGACGCCGCCGCCAGCCGGACTCATTTTTTCAAAAAAGGAGCAACACCACCGACGCGCGCAGGAGGCGCGAGGCGATGCAACCTGAAAGTACCATCCCTAGTAATCGAGAGCAAGCCCCAAGACTTCCCGGCAGCGAGCCGGACGCTCCGCAGAGCGCGAGAAAAAGCCAGCGCCAGCAAATCCTTAAGCTGTTGCTCGACGCGCGCGGCCAATGGGTTCCGGCTCCGACACTGGCCGCGATCAGCCTGCAGTACAGCGCACGCGTGCGAGAACTCAGGCTCGATGGTTGGCGGATAGATAATCGCTGCCCGGTCGTGCGCGGCGTCAAGCGCGGCGAGTTTCGTCTTCAGCAATACATGACTGTCGAGCACGGTAATCTGGTCTCGACGCCGGCGCGGACGCAGGCGCAACCAGAGCGCGAACGTGGCGACCGCAAGGTTGCGTCGAGTCTGGACATGCCGTCTCTGTTTCCCGATCTCGCGCAGGCCCACCGCGATGACGGGTGACGGCCATGGAGGCGCACTGCCAATCAGAAAAGTAAAAGGCGACGGACTTTTGGTCCGCCGCCAGAACCTGCCCGCGACGTCATCGCAGGAAGCGTAGAGCCGAGAGAACTCTACGTTACTAGCCGTCGCGCCGCAGAGCAAGCACAGCTTCAACAGGCGGCGCATGGGTCCCACGCAACGACAACTCGTCCCGACACTTCTCGCCGCGCACAACTCGCTCACAGAGGCCACGCAGTACGACCGG
>Ga0335074_10015555_pt1 | contig 10695 bp, 10 predicted proteins | sample Lox_Sample_23_FD_206715 | JGI IMG/M metagenome (GOLD analysis project Ga0335074, IMG submission 206715) | Soil microbial communities from Loxahatchee National Wildlife Refuge, Florida, United States - Lox_Sample_2.3 | ecosystem: Environmental > Terrestrial > Soil > Wetlands | place: USA...
GCAACGGTCCCCCCGGGACCCGGAACCAGAAGAAGCAGCCCATTCCGGGAACGTCGACCCGGGGGAGCACGATCGACGCCCCCGCCGCCTCGATGCGGCGCTGCGCGTCGGCCAGGTCCGCGACGCGGACGTACGCCAGCGTCGCCGGCGGTTCGTTCGGGCGCGCCGGGCGTATCCCGCCTCGCCCGTCCGGGGTCTCGTAGGCGAGGTACTCGCCCATCGGCATCGGCACCGAGCGGAACCGCCAGCCGAAGACCTTCTCCAGGAATCGGCGCGTCGCCCCGGGATCGGCGCTCGCCATCTCGGTGAAGGCAACGCCGCCGTCGGCCGGAGGCGAGGACGACATCGGAGACCCGGTCGGCCGATATCCTTTGGATATTATATACGACGTAGGGTCCGGCGGGATACCGATGCCGCGCCCGAGCGCCCGGCGGCTCCCCGCGGGCGCCGCACCCCGGCTGGCGTACCAAGCCGACCCGCTGGGCGCGACGGTGCGACGACTCGGGTCGAAGTGGACCCTGCTGCTGCTCCGCGACATGGCGTTCCTGCGCCTCGCGCGGTTCGGCGAGCTGTTGCGGAACAATCCCGGCCTGACCCCGCGCGTCCTCTCCCGGCGGCTGCGCGAGATGGCGGCGGAAGGGCTGGTCGTCCGCACAGGTGCCGGTCAGCGGATCCGCTACGATCTGACCCGACGCGGGGAGGACGCGGTGTTCATCCTCTTGGCGTTCCTGCGCTACGGGCTACGGTACCATCCGCTCCCCGGTTCGGCGCTCGGGGTCGACGGGACCGACTCCGCCCCGCCGGCCGTTACCCCCCCTCGGTCCACGCCGACGCCACGCGCTCGCCGAGCCAACGGTCCGTCGCCGTCCGCTCAAGGTACGCCCGTTGGCGCCGGTTCGGACCCTGCCAGCGCACCGTCCAGTCGATCGGGTACTCGACCTCCCAGAGGACGAGCCCCTGCGGCTCGGCCAACGGGAGACTGAGCACGCTCGTGCCCCGGATCCCGGCCTCCAGGTCGGAGAGCGGGAGCCGCCCCGTCGCGTGAGCGCGCAGCGCGCTGACGATCTTCCGCACCATCCCCCAGACGAACGACCTCGCCCGCACCTCCACCAGACGCCCCCCCGGAACTTCCTCGACCGAGACCGACTGGACCTCCACCAAGCGGGGCGCGTCGCGGGGGACTCCCCGCCCGAACGAGCGGGCGTCGACGGGTCCCCGGAAGACGGCGGCCGCGGCACACCACCGCGCGAGCCGGTCGTGGGGGCCGGGGTCCCAGTACCGATAGGTCCGTCGCGCGGCCGCCCGGGTGCGGAACGCTTCCGGCACCGGGGTGGCGGCCGTGAAGAAGATCTCGGGCGCGCAGCCGTTCAAACATCGCAAGAGGCTTTCCCCCGACAGGGTCGACCGCAGCGCGAGCGCGTTCGCGCGAGCGCTGACCCCCCGGTCGGTCCGGCTCGCCACGTCCAGGTGGTCAGACCCGAGCGGCCGCGTCCGACGGGCGTTGGAGCGGGCGAGGCCGGCCAGGATCGTTCCCTCGACGGTCCGAAGACCGGGTTGCCGGGCCCACCCGAAATACCCGGACCCGTCGTACCCGAAGCGGACCAGCCATCGATTCGCGGACGCAGTTTTCCCAACTCCGTAGACCACCCGAACGCTCATCTCCTCGCCGACCGGGCCGCGCGTGCGACTCCGTCACATTCGGCGCACTATGAATTGGAATATAGTCTAAATTCATTTTCTATATAACCGAATCTCGTCTGCGACCGCCGGCAAGGCGCGACAGCCCGCCCCGGCGAGGCAAGCGCTCGCCCAACACGAAGAGGTGGAGACGGAAGGATGAGTGCACAGAACCAGAGCGGAAGCGGAACATCCTCGAGCACCCCGGCGGGAGGGGACAGCATGAAGACGGAATCGCTGTCGACCCCGATGCGGAAGCGCTCGGGCCAGGTCGGCATGGGCGTGGCGGTCGCGATCGCGATCGTCCTGCTCGCCGCGGGGCTCGGGGGCGGCTACGCGCTCGGAACCTACCTGAAGAAGGGAAGCTCGACCTCGACGGTCGATATCACCGAGACGGGATCGAGCCTGCTGTATCCCTTGCTGAAGTACTACTGGGGGCCGAACTACACGGCCTACAACCCGAACGTCGTGCTGAGCACGGCCAGCACGGGTAGCGGTACCGGCCAGACCGACGCCGAGGACGCCGACGTCAACATCGGCGCTTCGGACGGCTACCTGACGACCGCCTCGTCGTACAACCTGCTGAACATCCCGGTGGCGTTCTCGGCCCAGCTGATCTACTACAATCTGCCCGGGGTCACGGCGCACCTGAACCTGAACGGGACGATCCTCGCCGAGATCTACAACGGCACCGTGACGACGTGGAACAACCCGCTGATCGTGGCGGCGAACCCGGGGGTCACCCTTCCGTCGGACAAGATCGTGCCCCTGATCCGTAAGGATTCGAGCGGCGACACGTTCCTGTTCTCCTCGATTTGCCAGATGTCGGCGAAGAACTGGACGTTCGGAGTCGGGACGACGGCGTTGGCCGGGACGTCCTGGACCTCCGAAACCGGCAACAGCGGCATGGTCAGCGGCCTGAACAGCACGCCGTACTCGATCGCCTACGTGGGGATCAGCTACGAGCACGAAGCCGCCTCGGAACCGAACCACCTCCAGTACGCGGCGGTCGGCGACAATCAGTCGCTCACCGCGCTGGGCGGGGTCGACACCTCGAACTACATCCTGCCGAGCGCGACGAACATCTCGAACGACGCGAACCTGGCGCTCCAGCACCTCGACTTCGCGACCTCGGGGCTCCAGCTCAGCCTGATCCTGGGCGGGAGCTACGCGGGTCCGACGACGTTGACGCCGGGCGCCGGCGGAACGAACAGCCTCACGGGACTCCCCGCGTACCCGCTGGTGAACTTCGAGTACAACATCGTCAAGACCGCGCCCGTCAGCTCGGCCGGCAGCGTCGTGACCTCCACGTCCCTGGCCGCCACGGTCGCCTTCCTCGAGTGGGCGGTCTCGTCCGGGAACTACGCCCCGACGGGCGGTCAGTCGGTGTGGATCACGGCCGTGAACTTCGTCCCGCTGACGCCCGAAGTCGTGGGCTACGACCTGCAGGAGCTCGCGCAGATTCAGCCGTAGAAGTCCCGGCTGGGCAGGGCTAACGTGGCTGACGCGCCGACCGGGACGGATTCCTCTCCGGACCGGCAACCCCTTCCTCCCACTCTTTCCCCCGCGACCGAACCGCGCGAGCCCCGCGCGCCGGCGGGCCGCCGAGCGAAGAAGCACCTCAGCACGGCCGTCGCGCTCGTCGCGGCCCTGGTTCCGACGGCGGTGGTCATCGGGGTGGTCGTCTCGTTGGTCTCGGCGAGCGACTTCCACAACCTCGGCTGGGCGTTCTTCGGCTCGAAATGGAACTCCAACACCCAGACGTACGGCGTGGCGATCTTCGTGGTCGGGTCGTTCCTCACCGCCATCCCGGCGCTCGTGCTCTCGATGCTGATCGGGCTCGGGATCGCCATCGCCTCGACGTCGTACCTTCCGCGGTGGATCACGCGGATCATCGACCCGTGCGTCGATTTCCTCGCGGGAATCCCGAGCATCATCTACGGGCTGTGGGGGTATCTCCTGCTGGCGCCGATCTTTGGCACGCTGATCTCCCCGTGGGTCGTCAACCACTTGGGCTTCATCCCGGGGTTCAGCGCCCCGTCGTACGTCTACGTCGGTGGCGTGGGCCTCCCGCTGTCGATCGTGGTCCTGACGCTGATGTCGCTGCCGATCACGACCCTCCTGATCCGCGACGCGCTGCGATCGGTTCCGCGGGACCTCGTCGAGAGCGGGCTGGCGCTCGGGGCCACGCGGTGGGAGACCGTCCGCCGGATCTCGATGCGGCACGGGAGCCGGGGCATCTGGAGCGCCGCGTTCCTCGGCTTCGGACGGGCGTTCGGGGAGACGGTCGCCGTCGCGATGGTGCTCGGCGCGGCCACGGCCTACCCCACGACCGTCTTCTCGCAGACCGACACGATGGCCGCCTTCATGTTCGACAATCTGGACGGGGCCCTCGCGACGCCCGGGGAGCTCCAGGCGCTGGCGGAGCTGGCCATCCTCCTGCTCGCCATCACGCTCGTCGTGAACGTCGTCGGCCGCCGCTTCGTCAGCGCCCTGTACACCCAGGAGGTGGCGGGGCTCTAGCCCCCCCGTGGTGACCGCGACCGAGGGGTCCTACGTCCCCCCGCCCCCGGGGGCCGAGCTGCTCCGGGCGACCAGCCTGAGCCTCCGCTGGCGCGTCTCGTTCGACCGGGCGATCGGCTACCTGCTCCCGCTGCTGTACCTCGTCGCGCTCCTCCCGATCGCCTGGATCGTCTACTGGGTCTCCGTGCACGCGCTCGTCACCCTCAACTGGTCGGCGCTGACCGACACCTCGCCGCTAGACACGCACTCGCTCGCGGTGCCGATCATCAGCACCTTCTACGTGATGCTGCTCGCGACGGTCATCGCCGTCGTCTTCGGATTGTTCGGTGGCATCGCCACCGCGGAGTTCCTCTCCGAGCGCGTCGCCGGGTGGGTCCGGACCTCCGCCAACCTGCTCGCCGGCACCCCGTCGGTCGTGGTCGGCTACTTCGGCTATTTCGCGTTCGTGCTGTACTTCGGATGGGGCCTGAACGTCATCTCGGGGTCGTTCACGCTGGCGTTCTTCATGCTGCCGTACCTGTTCCGGACCGTCGACCTCGCGTACACGTCCGTGCCGCGATCGATCCGCGAAGCCGCCTACGGCCAGGGCTCACGACCGTTCCAGTACCTGCTGCGGATCGCCACCCCCATCGCGTTCCCCCAAGTGCTCAACGGGGTGTTCCTGGCGATGGCGATCGGGGTCGGCGAGACCGCTCCGTTGTGGCTTACCCTGGAGCAGAGCGCCCTCGTCCCGACCGGCCTGTTCCAGCCGGCGTCGTTCCTGACCGGCCAGATCTTCGAGGACTACACGTCCGGGCCCGGCACGCCGGGCATCGCGCTCGCGTTCGAGGCCGCGTTCATCCTCCTGGTCGTGGTGATCTCGCTCAACATCATCGTCCGGATCATCTCCGCGCGATTCCGCAAGCGGGTGGAGGGGTTGTTCCAGTGACGGCGTCCGTCGCGTCAGGCCCTCCGGTCCTGTCGGTTCAAAAGTTGCGGGTGCGCGCCGGCAAGCGCATCCTCCTCGACGACGTCGACCTCGAGTTCGAGCGCACAAGCCTGACGGCGGTCATCGGGCCGTCCGGCTGCGGGAAGACGACGTTCGTCCGCAGCCTGAACCGGATGACCGAGATGACGCCGGGGCTGAAGGTCACCGGCCGGGTCGACTACCTGGGTCAGAACATCTACGATCCGGCCGTCGACCCGGTGCTGGTGCGCCGCCGCATCGGGATGGTCTTCCAACGGCCGACCGTCTTCCCGATGTCGGTCTTCGAGAACGCCGCTTTCGGGCTGCGGCTGATCCGAGAGGAGGAGAACGAGATCGACCGGGCGGTGACGGAAGCCCTGCAGCGCGCCGGCCTGTGGGACGAGGTCAAGGACGACCTCAATCGTTCGGCGCTCGGGCTGAGCGGCGGCCAGCAGCAGCGGCTGTGCATCGCCCGCGCGCTCGCGGTGCAGCCAAAGGTGCTGCTGATGGACGAGCCGTGCTCGGCGCTCGATCCGGCGGCGACCCAGCGCGTCGAGGCGACCATGGACCGGTTGAAGCAGGAGATCGTGATCGTGCTGGTCACGCACAACGTCGGGCAGGCGGCCCGCGTCTCGGACCGGGTCGCCTTTCTGCACTCCGGGCGTCTCGTCGAGGTCGGGGTGACCGCGGACATCCTCGAGCGGCCCCGCGAGAAGCTGACGGAACAGTTCATCACAGGGAGGTTCGGATGACGGGAGGTCCAGGAGAGAGAATGCCGGGAGTCGACGAGGACCACAGCCGCGAGATGGGCCTGCTGAAGCAGCACGTCGGCGAGATGACCGAGCTCGCGCTCGGCATGGTCTCCGACGGGACGCGGGCACTCCTGCACGGCGACAGCGAACTCGCGCACTCCGTCGGCTCGCGCGATGCGGCGCTCGACCGGTACGACCTCAACATCGAGCTGGAGACGATCCGACTGGTGGCGGTGATGCAGCCGGAGGGGCCGGACCTGCGCACGACCGAAGCGATCCTGAAGATCGCGAACTGCGTCGACCGCATCGGCCGCCTGGGCTACGATCTTTCGCGGTACCTGTCCTCGACCCCCGGCACGACCGATGCCGACGTGGCCGAGATGGTGCGCGAGATGGACGAGCGGTCGCGGGCGATGGTGACGGCGGCGATGGACGCGTTCCTCTCGGGGGACGTCGCGCGGGCGAAGGCGGTCTTCCCGATGGACGATGCGGTGGACGCCCTCCATCGGAAGGCCCAGGCGCGCCTCATCGAACTGCTGCGCCAGGGCGGGCCCGAGAGCGACCGTCGGGCGTTCCTCCTGCTCGGGGCCCGTCACCTCGAGCGGGTCGCCGACAACGCCTGCAAGATCGCCGAGAAGGCGGTCTACGCGATCACGGGGGAACGACGGACCGAGTACCTTCCCCGACGGAGTCCGCCGGCCCCGCGGCCGCCGGCCTGAGCGGGGGGAGCCGCCCCCGGGTCGCGCGAAACTGCCATAGCCCCGCCGGCTGCTCCGTCGCGGCGCCGCTGCTCCCGTAGTCTAGTCCGGTCAAGGATTCGGGGCCTTCGACCCCGTAACGCGGGTTCGAATCCCGCCGGGAGCATCCGCCCGGCGCCCGCCGAGAAACTCCGTAAGGTTCGGGGTCCTCTTCGAACTATTGAGTCTATAGTTCGAACCCTTAAGGCTCCGTAACCGTTCGCCCGGAGCACGTCCGCGGTGACCATGGAAGGACGCAAGCTGCAGCTCGCCGGGAAGTCGACCTTCCTGGTCTCGCTCCCGAAGCGATGGGTGACGAACGCCGGCCTCAAGGCCGGCGACACGCTGTTCGTCGACACCGAGACCGACGGCTCCGTTTCCGTGCGCCTGCGCAGCGGGACCCGCCCGCAGATCCGACGCAAGACGTTCCTGGAGCGGGGCGAGGAGACGCGCGAGCACCTGCTGCGAAAGCTGGTCGGGGCGTACATCTCGGGCTTCGGCCTGATCGAGATCCGATTTTCACCGGCGCGGGGACCGTTCGTCCGCAAGGTCGCGCGCGAATTCTGCCACCTCGTCATCGGCCCCGAGGTGATCGAGGAGGGGCAGGCGTCGATCCTGATCCAGGATCTCTCCGACCCGAGCGAGCTGAGTTCGGAGAAGTGCCTTCGACGGATGCAACTGACCGTCCGGGCGATGCTCGAGGACGCCGTGATCGCGATCCGGGGGGCCGACGAGACCGTGGCGCACGACGTCGGTCTCCGCAGCCAGGACGTCAGCCGCCTGTACTGGATGGTCGCCAAGCAGTACCACCTCGCCCACGCGGGGGGCAGCGACGGCGCCAACAGCATGTGGATCCATGGCCACCGCCTCATCGCGAAGCTGCTCGAGCGGATCGGGGAGCACGCGCAGCGGATCGCGACGAACGGGGCGGCGCTCGCTTCGGAGAAGGCCCTCGACCCGAAGCTGATCGAACAGATCGGGGCGGCGCGGAGCTCCGCCGTGGCCATCCTCGACCAGGCGTTCAACGCGCTCGTGACCCGGAACATCGACACCGCCAACGCGGCGATCGACGCCCGGGCCGAGCATCAGGCGCTGATCGACGCGCTCTCCCACCGCGTCGCGAGCCGGAAGGGTCCGTCGCTGCTGACCCTGGGAGCGATCGTCGACAGCCTGTCCCGGATCGCCGTGTATGCCGGGGAGATCGCCGAAGAGGCGATCGACCTGGCGGTCGCCACCAGCGCCGAGGCCGCGTAGGCCCGGCTCAGCGGGCCCGCCCGAAGATCGAGCGGCGGATCGGTGCCGGCGCGGGTGTCTCCGGCGCCGGAGCCGCCGCGGCCGGGGGATCGTCCGTGGTCTCCTGCCAGGGAGGCGGCGTCGCCGAGGCGGGGGGTGGGGTCCGCGCGGTCAGCGCGGCACGAACCAGGTCGCCGTCGATCTGGTAGGCGCGCACCGCGACGCCCCGCTCGAGGGCGGCGTCCGCGAGTTCGAACAGGCGACGGGGATTGCCGTGCGCGGCAAGGTTGAGCTCGTGGACCGCGTCTCGGTCGAACGGATAGGTCGGTTCGAGCTCCTCGACGATCCGCTTCGCCAGCAGTTTCTTCGCCACCACGAGCCGCGCCTCGTCGTCGGAGAGCGTGACGAGCGCGACCGTGCGGTTGATGCGCGTGGCCAGGGACGGCTGATTGGCCGTCAGCCACGCCAGGTAGCTGGCGTAGCAGGTGAACAGCACGAGTACCCCGGGCTTGATCCGGCCGCTGACCTCCTCGAGGGTCTTCGCGACCAGCTGGATCTCCGCCGGCTCGACCAGATTGTGGAGGTCGTTGAGGAGGAGGAACGACGGCGCGGCCGCGTTGAGCGCCTCCCCCAAGCGCCGCCCGGCGTCCATCGGGTCGATCTGCTCGGCCCTGACCTTCGCGAGGGCGCTGACCGAGCGGAGCCAGGCCGGGGCGCCCAGCATGCGGACCAGGCCGGCCTCGCGCGCGCTCTTCTCGAACGCAGCGGCCAGCCCGCGGAATACCAACGGGGCCTTCGGCGGAAGGTCGAGGTAGACGGCGAACGCCTTGCGGGCCTTCGCCTCGGCCGCGGTGACGAGCAGGCGCTGGGTCTTCCCCGATCCCTGGGGTCCGGTGATCGCCACCATCGCCCGGTTCTCTCGATCGAAGACCTCGTCGCGGATCGAGCGCAGGAGGGTGTCGGTGTCCTGATTCACATGGTAGATCGTCACGTCGTCGAGATTCTCGCTCGCGAGCTCCCGGAAGGGGTTGCCGGTGAGTCCGTAGCGCTCGTAGCTCCCGGACGGCATGCCTCTCCCCTACAGCACCCGGTTCCGCAGATCGACGCTGATCCGCTTGCCGTCGAACTCGTAGTAGATGTTACGGTCGACGAACTTGCCGTCCATCCACTTCGGGATCCGCAGGTAGCGCTGGACTCCGTCCGGCGACTCCCGGGTGTGGAACTGGAGGAGTCCGTCGGCAAGGTGGTTCACCACGGCGTCCGCGCGGGGATCCAGCATCCCGCGGTCGGTGGCGAGGACCGCCGAGGTCCCCCGGTGGTGGCAGATCGAGCGCAACTCGCGCAGCGACCGGGCGATCCCCTCGGCGGGCTGGTCGAGGGCGAGGAAGGAGAACGAATCCATCGCGAGCAGCCCGCCGCCGTCCGCGAGGTCGTCCAGGTCCTTCACCCGATCTTCTTCGCGGATGTCGATCCAGCGATCCGAGAGCGGACTGTCGCCCCGTTCGACGGCGAAGTGGGCCTGGAGCTCGTCCTTGTCGCGGCTCGTGACGAACGTCACGGGCCAGCCGATCTTACCGGCACTCAAGCTCAGCCGACGGACGAAGAAGCTCTTCGCCGCGTCCGCCCCACTCTCGACCACCACGAGCTTCCCCTCCCCGATCTCGCGGAGGATGACGTCGAGACCCGGGACCTCGATCGGTATGCTCATGGGGTCTCCGCGATGCGCCCTTCCCCCTTAACAGGGCGAGGGTGGGTGAATAGCCACGACTACGAAGATGAAGGCGTTCTACATACTCTATGAAGGCCGCGCCTATGGCGGGCCGCCCTCCTGAAGACCGCGATGCGAAGCGTACGGAGGAGCTCCCGCGGTCTCGCGGAGATCGTCGGGACGTTGATGCTGGTAGTCATCGTCGTGGCGGCCGCGACCGCGTTCTCGTTCTTCGTCGCCTCCTACCAGAAGCAGGTCCAAGCCCAAGAGACCCTACAGCACGACAAGAATCTCGAGAATCTTCGCATCCTCAGCCTGGAACCGACCGTCGGCGCGGGAGTGGTGACGGCGCTCACGGTGGAGCTCGCTAGCCTTGACCCGAACTCGATCGTGGTTCAAGGCATGGACCTGGACGGTGACCCCATCGTGAACTATTCCGTGGTCAACTCGGCGGGCAATGTGCTGGGGGAAGGATGCCTGAACGGCAATCCCGTCGTGCCCACGAACTCGACGTGCACCCTGTCGATGCCCGCCGAGTCCCAGGTCTTCCTTAGCTTCGACCTGGAGTATCACACCCCGGGCTACGCGTTCCCGACCGACGAGCCGACACTGACCGAGAGCTCGCTAATCGAGATCAACTCGTACACCTCCCTCGGGAACGAGTTCAGCCAATCGTTCGTTCCCCCGGTGGCGATTGCGGGAGTGACGTTCGTGGACTCCTACCCCGTGCTCGACGGGTCCGGCTCGTACCAGCCTAGCGAGAGTAACGAGTCGGTCACCATCAACCAGTGGCAGTGGTCCGTTACGGCCGCCTCGCATCCGGCGAACGACACCGCGGACTACGCCGGCGAGGAGGTAGAGCTACCGGATCCGTTCACGGCCGAGACGAGTTACACAATCTACCTCAACGTCACGAGTAGCGATTCGCTGGAAGGATCGGTCAGCATCGTGTACGAGTTCGCCTAGTCCGCGCCGGGATTCCCGATCGGCTCACGGGAACAGCACGAAGAACGCGATCGCGGTGGCCGCGACCAGCCCCAGAGAGTGTAGGATACCGTACCGCGCCTTGCCCTCGGTGAACGCACCGATGATGGCCCCGGTCCCGAGCGCATTGATGAC
>Ga0335074_10015557_pt1 | contig 10694 bp, 11 predicted proteins | sample Lox_Sample_23_FD_206715 | JGI IMG/M metagenome (GOLD analysis project Ga0335074, IMG submission 206715) | Soil microbial communities from Loxahatchee National Wildlife Refuge, Florida, United States - Lox_Sample_2.3 | ecosystem: Environmental > Terrestrial > Soil > Wetlands | place: USA...
ACCATGGCGGCATTGCGCGATACTCGCTTCGTCAGCCTGACCTCTGTGCCGAGCTGACCACCGGCCAGCCCTGCCGGAGAGCGTGATGGCAGCAAACTGCTCCTACACCACGCAAAGGGACACGATCGGACTATACCATCACCGTTCTTGAACGGTTCGCGCGGTTCAGACAGACAGATATCGAACCTCCGGCGCCGCAAAGGCCTGCCGACGACTTTTCGCTCAACCACATCGAGGAAGGCATCCTCGAACGCGTCGGGCGGCTGTTTTCGAGGGAATTCCGTGCCCTGGAGCAGTTTGTCACGCGGCATTCAAGCTTCATCGATGAGGTGATTGCGACGTTCGAGCGGGAAATCGGGTTCTTCATCGCCTACCTCGCGTTTATCGAACCTCTCAAGCGGGCGGGCCTGCCGTTCTGTTATCCGGAGGTCTCCGCGTCGAGCAAGGATACGCAGGTGTCCGGCAGCTTCGACCTGGCGCTGGCCGCGAAGCTGGTCCCGGGGAGCCAGCCTGTCATCTGCAACGACTTCTTCCTGCACAACCAGGAGCGGTTGATGGTCGTGTCCGGACCGAACCAGGGCGGCAAGACGACCTTCGCCCGCATGGTCGGTCAATTGCACTTCCTCGCCGGACTGGGTTGCCCGGTTCCCGGGAGGAGCGCGCGCTTGTTCCTGCCGGACCGGATCTTTACGCATTTCGAACGCGAGGAGGACATTACGAACCTCCGCGGCAAGCTGGAAGACGACCTGGTTCGCATGCATCGCACCTGCCAGGCCATGACTTCCGACAGCCTCGTTGTCCTCAACGAGATCTTCGCTTCGACCAGCCTTGAGGACTAGGTCTTTCTGAGCACCAAGGTGATCGAGCAGGTCCTGGCGGCTGACGCGATCGGCGTGTGCGTGACCTTCATCGATGCGCTGTCGACGCTCGGCGACAAAACCGTCAGCATGATGAGCACCGTGATGCCGGACGATCCGGCACGCCGGACCTTCGAAATCATCCGCAAGGCGGCCGACGGTCTCGCCTATGCGCTGTCGCTGGCGGAGAAGCGCGGCGTCACTTACGCGCGGCTGCGGACGAGGGTACAGCCATGAAAACCTTCCTGATGCACCCGGATCGAGATTTCGATACGACGTCAGTGGATCAGCCGCCGCGGCCGGAACGGACGTCTCCGCCGAAGCGCGAAGTCATCCAGTTCGCCCAAGACATCGAACTGGCGGTGCTGTGGAATGCTGCTGCCGACGGCGACCGCTTTCTCTACGACATCATGGCCGCGGTATGTGCAGGCGCGTGGGCGAACGATACCGCCACGATCCGCTACCGGCAGGACATGCTGAAGGACTGTCTGGCCCACCCGGCCGCGGTACGCCAGTTCTACGCCATTGCCACTGAACCTTTCGACGGGCGCCGGAACTGGGACTTCAGCCTTTACGGCCACGACGCGGCAGCGCGCGTAGGAAGCGCGGTGCGAACGCTGCAGTGCTGCCTCGATGTGCTGCGCCGCCTGCGCCGTGCCTGCGGCGCGAACGCCGGCAGGTTCTGGTCGCCTGGGTTCCAGCAGTTCTTCGCGACGCTCGAACGCGACCTCGACGACGCATATCTGGAAGCTGCCGCCGCAGACCTCAATAACCTGACCTTCCGCAAGGGATTGCTGTTGAGCGCGCAGGTCGGCGACGGAGGCAAAGGTGTCGGCACCATGCTGCGCAAGCCGCAGCCGCGCGATTTGAGCTGGTTCCAGGCAGTTCTCGCCCCAGGCGTCCAGAGTTACACGTTGCAATTGCATCCGCGCGACGAGGCCGGCGCGCGGGCATTCAGCGAGTTGCAGGCCAGGGGCCTCAACCTGATCTCGGATGCGCTGTATCAGTCTGCGGAACATGTCCTCGGGTTCCTGAAGGCGCTGCGTGCCGAGCTTGCCTTCTATATCGGCTGTCTCAATCTTGCGGATCAGCTTGCCGGGATCGGCGAAGCGATCGTCTTTCCCGAAGCGGCTGACGCTCCCGGGCGCTTTCGCTGCCAAAATCTGCGGGACGTCTGCCTCTCGCTGACCATGGGCCGCAAAGCCGTCGGCAACGACGTGGACGCGGACGGCAAGAAGCTGATTATCATTACCGGGGCGAACCGTGGCGGCAAATCGACCTTCCTGCGCAGTGTCGGTCTCGCGCAGATCATGCTGCAATGCGGGATGTTCGTCACCGCCGACGCCTTCACGTCAACACCGCGCAGCGGTTTGTTCACCCACTACAAGCGTGAAGAGGACCGGAACATGCGCAGCGGCAAGTTCGACAAGGAACTTGTACGCATGAGCGCGATCGCCGACCGAATTCACCGTCACGCCATGGTACTGTTCAACGAATCCTTTGCCGCCACCAACGAGCAGGAAGGGTCGGAAGTCGCCCGGCAGATCGTGTCGGCGTTGCTGGAGAATGACGTGACCGTGTTCTTCGTTTCCCACATGTATGAATTCGCCCGGTCGTTTCTTGACAGCGGCGAGGCGCTGTTTCTGCGTGCCGATCGCGGAGAGGACGGGGCAAGAAACTTCCGCCTCCGCGAAGCCAGGCCGCTGTCAACGAGTTTTGGTACCGATCTTTATTTGAAGATTTTCGGGGTGGCCGCTTGAGGCGGGAATGTCACGTGCCCGCCTGCCGAATGCCGTCACCAGCGCGCCGTTGTCATCCCGCCGTCGCCTGGCCTTTCTCAAGCGAGCGGGCCTGGACCTCGAACCACGCCACGATGCGTTCCTTGGATCCGGACAAATGGGTCGCCCAAACATGAGTCCGCAAGGGGTTGTGCCGTTCGTCCCACCAATGCTCGGTCACCACCATGACGCTCCAGCGATTCCGGGGGTCTTCCTGGTCCAGCCGATGCACCTCCACCGTGAACGAGTGATCCGGGGCTGCGTGGCTACAGCGGTGGCGGGACCAACGAACCCCGGCAACATGCCAGGCCGTCGCCTCCGGCGCGGGTTGGCTGGCGGCGCGAATTGCCTGCCAGGCAAACAGGAAGCGGCGGTCGCCGATGCGATGATTCATAGTGGCCTCCCACACGACATAACGCATAGCGATGTGCAGGAGTCATCAGCCACGATGGCGCTTGAAGAGGGACTCCATTCCCTCCGAATGGTAACCCCCATCCCATGCTGCTGACAACGAAAAGACCGCCGTCCCACGCATGCCGTTGGCTTGAACGCGCCTGCGGACCGCACTACATCGGAACGGTCCAACGGGCGATGGGGTCCGCCCGGCGAAAGCGCCCATCTGGGCTGATGACTCCTGCTGGCGCAGTTGTGGCGAGAGCAGGAGAGTTGTTTGTGCAGTGCTTCCCGACCCCAGGCCATGAAGTTTGGTGCCCCTTCCTGCGTCGTAGCCTGTGCAGGGAGCGCGGCTGATGGACTTGCAGCACTATGATCGCATGAAGTCGGCGCTGGCGGACCTCATCCGCAGCGCCAGGATGCGCATGGCCTCGGACGGCAGCGAGACCGTACGCGAGATGTTCGCCCGCCTCGCAGAGGACCGCTTCAACCTCGTGGTCGTCGGCCGGTTCAGCCGAGGCAAGACCTCGCTGATGAACGCGATGCTCGGCACCGACCGGCTGCCAACCGGCGTGGTGCCGGTGACCTCCGTTATCACCACGGTCAACTACGGGACCGAAGAAAAGGCGGTGCTCTATTATCAGCACACCAGTTTGTTCCTCGACATCCCGCTGTGGCAGCTTGCCGATCACATTACGGAACAAGGCAATCCCGGCAACCGGCGCCGTATCCGCATGGCGGAAGTGCAAATGCCCGCCGAACTGCTGCGGCGCGGTTTCTATTTCGTCGATACCCCCGGGCTTGGCTCGTCCATTATCGAGAACACCCGCACCACCGAAGCGTTTCTGCCCGAGGCCGACGCCTTCATCCTGGTCACCAGCTACGACAGTCCGCTGTCCGAGGACGAGCTACGCGTGTTGCGCGTCATCCACGGATCGCGCCGGCGCGTGTTCGTGGTGGTGAACAAGCAGGACAGCGTTGACGCCGCGCAACGCCAGCAGGTGCACGAGCATTTGCACGCGCAACTCGCTGCCGTGTTCGGCGATGCGGCGCCATTGCTGTTTTCGATATCCGCACGGCAAGGACTGGAGGCACGGCTGCGCAGCGATCCGCAGTTGTTCTCGGCCAGCGGCCTGCCGGTATTCGAGGCGGCATTGTTGCACTTCCTGATCAACGAGAAGCGCCGCGAGTTTTTGCTGAGCATGTGCAACCGGATAGCCGGTATCCTTGCGGGCCAGATTGGCGTTGAACAGGACCTCGTACGGCTGACGGAGGTCCAGCGAGAGGTCGCGGCGATGCAGCCGGCCGCGAGCAATGCGCCGATGGTCGCCCTGTCTGCCAATGCGATCTCGCCGACGCTGCCCGCTTGCGAGATTTGTACCCATGTCGCCGAAGCGGTGTTCAATTTTCTGGCGAAATACCAATTGGTACTGCATGGCGACCAGGCGGCGCAGACCGATCTCGCGGCGCGGCACGGATTCTGCGGCCCGCACACTGCCCATTTCGAGGCGATCGCCGCGCCGCGCGAGATCTGCACCGGGTTCGCCGGGGTCGCCGAGCAACAAGCCGCGCGTTTGCGAGACTTGGCGCAGCGGCAGCCCAGTGCCGCGCTGGCCTGTGAGGCGGTGACCGATGCGCTCCCCACCGCTGCGAGCTGCCCGGCCTGCGCCATCGCCCGGGCGGCCGCCGCGCACGCCGCGAGGCAGGCCGCCACGCGTCTGCTGAAGAACCGGGGCGCGCTGCAAGAGCTGTCGGCGATCTGCCTGCCGCATTTGCACTTGCTGCTGAACGAGATTGGCGATTCCGGTTTGGTTGCGGCCGTGCTGCTGCGCCAGGCCGACTTGCTCGATCGGCTCGCCGAGGACATGCGACACTTCGCATTGAAGCGCGACGGACTGCAACGCCATCTGACGACCAAGGAGGAAGTGATGGCCGGGGAGCGTGCCTTGCGTGTCCTGGTCGGCAATCCCCGCGCCCAATAGGGTCCGGCCGATGCGCCGCTAAGCAACCGTCGTGGCATCCAGGCGGACCAGCGCCGACGTCATTGCGCGCAGCCTGTCTTCCAGTGCGTTCAACCGCGATAGCTCGTTCGCCGTCTGCCCGGCCTCGTTCCGGCGACGTTCGACCACCTGGCGGATGCTTCCGTGCGTCGCCGAGATTGCCTCGGCCAGGCGCTCATCGAGCTGAGTGCCGAAGCGTCGAAACGTCTCGTCGAGGCCACGCAACGTCGCCCATCGCAGACCCTCCACGTTCTGCATCACCAAGTCGGCGATTTCCTCTTCCAGTGCGCGTCGCAAATATCGCTGACGCATGGTGCCCGGCAGCATGCGCCGCACTACGCCAGCAGGCGTCGGGATCAAGGCGTGGACGAGCTTTTGGCTGGCCCAGTACGGCTCCGGCCCCAGCCGGAACGGTTCCGCTGGTTCCTGCGGCGGCAACGCGATATCGAACAGACTTGCTGTGATTGCCCGCACCGATCGGATCAGTGTGTCGGCTCGCTGCTGCTGGCGCGACAGGATTGCCTCGACCGCCTGGCGGAAGTCGGCAGAAAATGTCGCCAATGTCGCCTCGAAGAAATCGGGCAGTGCGGCATCCAGGCTGCGCTGGATCGCGCCGCGGTCCATCACACCGCGATTGCTCTCCACATGCCGATGTACCAGAGCATTGAATCGTTGCCGAGCTTCCTGACGCAGCGCTTCGGCCTGGCTTTCCAACTTTTCCGCGGCCCGCCGCCTGTCCCCCGCCAACATGTCGTGTGCCACCTGCCGCTCGCGCTCTGTCTCGCGCAGCGCTTCCTCCAGCTTCCGTGCCCGCTGCTCCAGATCGTCGAGCGGCAGCTCCAATGCACGCCGCTTCAGCGTCAGGTCCGCCAAGGCTTGCTCCAGCAGCATCTTCGCTTTCAAGGCCGCCGATGCGTGAAGCGCGCCCAGCTTGTCGCTGCGGAGCGTGTGCAGAACGTCGCGCTCGATGCGTGGCAGGCCGCTGGCTTCCAGGGCAGCGCCGTCGGATGTCGCCACCGCCTCAAGGGCACGGCGGGCCGAGAGCGGGAAAATGGCCGCTTCTTCCGCCGATCCCAGCGCAGCGCCGAGGGCGTTGTGAAGAAAACCGAGCGCCTGACCTTGCTCCGCAGGGTCCAGATAATCGACCTTGTTCAGCACAAAATACAACCGCACCACATGCGGACGGATGGCACGGAGATAATCCATTTCCGCTTCGGTGACCGGCGGATCGGCGGATACGACGAACAACGCCGCGTCGCACTCAGGCAGCACCTGGATCGCGGCATCCGTATTGTGCCGTAGCGTTGAACCGATCCCTGGGGTGTCGATCAACACAATCCCATCGCGCAACACATCCGATGGAACGAACAAATGGACGCGGCGTACCTGACGGCGATTGATCGGGTTCCCCTCCTCGGTCACCCAACGACCCAGTTCGGCCCGGATCGAATCGGTATCCGCTGGGTGGATGTCATCCGGCGGCCGATTGCCCTGAAAGGTGACAAGGATGCGTGGTACGGCTCCCCACGCGATAAAGGTCGGAATCGCGGTTGCTGGCACCACGGCGGACGGCAGCAGCGGTGCCCGCAGCAATGCGTTGATGAACGTGCTCTTGCCGCGCTTGAATTGGCCCAGGATCGCAATCTGCAAGCGCGATTCTTGCAATCGATCGCGCAGCGTCGTCAGTGCGCGCAGGACGGGGTGGCCATCCGGCCAGGCCTCGGCGAGGCAGTGGGCGCCAGCATCAAGCAAGCCTGGCAGGTCTGTGCCGGCCGGATTATCCAACATCGCCAGGTTCCGGCGCGACAGGAGCGAATTGCCGCAGGACCTCCAGGTAAACCTGCCGTTTGAAGGACACGATCAGGTCCGGAAGTTCGGAAGCGGAGACCCATCGCCAGGCGAAAAACTCCGGCTGCTCCGTGGCAACATTGATGCCGGAGTCGTGGCCAAGATAGCGCATCATGAACCACTTCTGCTGCTGTCCCCGCCAGCGGCCCTGCCATGCCTTGCCGATCAGTTCCTGCGGCAGTTCGTAACGCAACCAGGTCTTGCTTTCCGCGAGGACCTGTACGTCGTCAGTGCCTACCTCTTCGCGGAGCTCGCGGAGCTCGCGGAGAGCGGCGGTCAGCGGCGCCTCACCCTCCTCGATGCCGCCCTGCGGCATTTGCCAAGCGTCACCTGGTGTTCTGATCCTGCGACCGACGAAGACGCCATCACGCTGGTTTAGCAGCATGATGCCCACGCCGGAGCGGAACTCGGACGACGGATGCTTTTCAATGGCGAGCGTGCCTTCGGCCGAGGATCGGCATGCATCGGCGCGTTGCGTCGCAAGGTTCCGGTAAAGCTCAATTATATGCGCTGGATCGACTTTGTCGGCCTGCATGACGAGTTGGACCAATGGATCCGACAGCCAATCATCCAATGATATCGGAAAGGACGCTTTGCTGCCGGACATCGCCCACCATCCTTTCGAGCACGCCGAGGCGTTCAAAATTCGGTAGGGGTCATCAGCCACGAGGGCGGTCATTGGGGAACCCCATCCCCTGAGCCAATATATAAGTCGCTCTTGGTAGGAAAGTCAATGATTTGCGTGGTTCGACCGCTGCGCGCGGCATCACTGTTCACACTCATTCATCGCCGCCGCAGCCGGCCCCAAAGACTGTCGACTGGTCAGAGGCAATACGCGACCATCGCGCGAGCGGGCTGTCGTCTGCCATGCGGATCAAACCAGGCATTGCCCGAGTTCCAACCACGCCACCTCCCATGGCCGGTGCGGTTGCCCCGGCGCGAACCTGGCGTCACGGCTGCTTTTGGCGGCGACGTCAGCTATGGCCGCTCGCGAACGGACTGAAAAACATTGCCTGCGACCCGAGCTCACGTTGGATCTCCAGCAACCGGTTGTACTTCGCGATGCGTTCGCTGCGGCATAGCGAACCGGTCTTGATCTGACCGCCACCCATCGCGACGGTGAAATCCGCGATGAACGGATCTTCCGTTTCACCGGAGCGGTGGGACATCACGTAATTCCAGCCAGCCTTGCGGCACATATCGATGGCTTCGACCGTCTCGGTCACCGTGCCGATCTGGTTCAGCTTGATCAGTGCGGCATTGGCCGAACGCTCCTGGATGCCGCGGCCAATGAACCTTGTGTTGGTGACAAATATGTCGTCACCGACGATCTGCACGCGGTTCCCCAGCACCGCCGTGTGCGCCTGGAAACCGGCCCAATCGTCGTCACCCAGGCCGTCTTCCAACGACACGATCGGGTACGCATCCAGTTCTGCATCCCGCCAATCGGCGTCGCCGGCGTCGATTCGCCAGTGACGGGCTGCTCCGGCACGGATCATGCCCCCGCTTCCCAATTCCGTGTGCGCACGATGGTGAGGCCGGCACTGCGCAGTTCGGTCACCAGGTACTCGGCACACAAGCTGCAGAGCAGCAGGTCCGCGGACCGTGGCAGCCGGCCGGCGCGTGCAATCGCCGTCCGCAAGGTCTCGATCACCTCGCCGTCAGGGACAATCGAATGGGGTTCGGGGAAGAAGCTGCCCTGGGACATTGCAAGAGAACATAAAGGGAGCTCCGAGCCGAGTCGGGTCGGTCGTGCCAGCTTTGCCTGACCCATTGACCTCTCCTGGGCGAAACTGAGGGCGTGTGTTCCGCTGCCTCGACCGGGGTACATTGCGCCAGGCCGGCGGCCGCATTCAGGCGCAGGCCAGGCCCCCGGAAGACTGCAAGGGACGGGCGGCATTTGCGACCTTTGGCAAGGAGTTGACCCGTTCCCGTTGGGCCGCACCGTTTTCCCGATTCTCATTCTGTTCCTGGTCGGTTACCGTGCCGTATGCGCCGCAGCAGTCGCCGGAAGCCCCGTCAGATCGCCCTTTGGCCGACCACGGACGTCATATGCCCACGCTGCCACGGCGGTGGGGACGTCTATCATCGCGCCACATCGCCGTGCGTGGAGGTGATCGGCGGCAAGCGCATCCCCTGCCCGACCTGCGAGGGACGCGGCAAGGTTCAGGTCCCGTGTTTCCAACCGGTTGGCGCTGAGGAGTCAATGCAACCGGCCAGTGCTCCAACGGCGACCCGGTCCGACAGCCTCAGCCGGCGACGAGTTCGCCAGCGTCGACGGGCGTAGAGATTGGTGCCACCGTGACCACCCGCCGGAGGTGGATCGGCAGGAACGCCGCCTCCTGTGCGAGGGTAATGTCACCCTGCCGCGTCAGCTCCAAACTGGCGAGCAGGGTGCTCGCCCAGGCGGAGCGCCGGCGCAGACCCAGGCGAGCACGGCGATCGTCATCAGCACCGCCCGCCGGCAGGAACCGCTCGAGCGATGCGCCATCGGGCTGCGACGCGAGCAGCGCCATGATGCGCTCGCGCGCCTCCGCGGTGCTGTGGAGGGCGTGCCAGGGTGGCCGGTAGACGATGGCGGTGTCGACGTCGCGTGCCCCGTCGTCGAACAGCGCCATCGACGCCCACAGGAAACCCACCACATCGACCTGGTACGAAGCGGCCAGCGCGGTCCCCACCCATTCCGGCGCCCCGCGCGCAAACACGTCATGGCCGAGCTGTGGCCGATCCGCGAGCCACCCGGCCAACCCCTGCGCGGCCCGCAGCGCCAGCAGGTTCTCGCGCAGTCGGCCGGCTTCCGCCGCGGCTTGTTGTTGCGCCGGCGAGTCCGACGGCAGCAGCAGCCGCGAGCGCAGCCAGACCAGCCAAGCCGCCATCACCACCCATTCGCCGCGGTGCGCCAGCGGCGTCGTGCGCTCCGCGGCGAGCGCGGCCGCGAGCTGGTCCACCAGCGCCGCCACCGAGATTTTCGTCAGATCGACGTCTTGCGCCCGCGCCAGGGCGAGAAGCTGCGCCAGCGGCCCGGCGAACCCGGCCAGGTCGAGATGCGGGCTTGTCCCCTCCCCTGCCCGCTCCTCGCCGTCGGTGTCCGCGTCCATGGCGCGCCGTCAGTCCGCCGGCCGCGGCAGCAGCGCGAACCGCAGCGGCGAAAAACGCGCGGCCAGCGCGGCGATCGCCCGGTGCGGCGTTTCGCCCGCGGTGAAGAAGCCGTAGCCGATCACCGCATGGCCGCGCGGCAGCCGGCGCCCCGCGGTTGCGCCCGGCCGCAGCACTACCTGGCGCAACCGGTCGGTGACGCCCCAGTGCGCGGCAAGCCAGGCCAGGGCGTCCGGATGCGTCGCCCCGAGGGCCAGGATGGCGCCCGGCACCGGCAGCAGCGCATGCAAATCGAACGGACATTCTCTTCCGTGCCCAACCCGGGCGGCGGCGCGGGCCCTGTGCGCCTCGACCAGGAGGCGGAACTGGCGCGCCAAGCGATGGCAGCCGTCGATCGACAACCCGCGCTCCGCGGCGGGCACTGTCGCGGCCCGGTGAAAAACGTCCTCCTCGAAGCGGGCGCCGTCGAACCGCCAGGGAATTTCTCCCGAGCCCCGCGCCGCACCAGCAAACTTTTGCACGTTCTCCACCGGGCCGGCCACCGTGAGGTGGTGGTACAGCCAGACCGGGTCTTCCCCTGTGGCAACGCGGGCGGCACCGGGCCGTCGCCCGCGGCGCCGCACCGCGGGCTCCGACGAAGGCGCGTCGAGGCCGTCCGCGACGGCCGGCTCAGCTGGCGCAGCCGGGCGAGGGTCGTCCCAGGGTGCGCGGTAGATCGGGCC
>Ga0335074_10015558_pt1 | contig 10694 bp, 7 predicted proteins | sample Lox_Sample_23_FD_206715 | JGI IMG/M metagenome (GOLD analysis project Ga0335074, IMG submission 206715) | Soil microbial communities from Loxahatchee National Wildlife Refuge, Florida, United States - Lox_Sample_2.3 | ecosystem: Environmental > Terrestrial > Soil > Wetlands | place: USA: Florida...
GGATGGCATAACTGCCGTCCTCGCTGACTGCGACGAGGCGCAGCTCCTGCATCGGTGTCCCTCCTGGCGGCTGCCCGGCCGCGCAGAGGCGGGGCACGGACATGCCCTAGACGAGTCTGCCGGCATTACCGCTGACAGACCAGTACCGCGCCCGGCATGTCCGGAGACATTCCGGCTTAGTACACCGTGACGGGTCAGCATCAGCCCCCTGGCTAGTGCTGCTGACCAGCACCGACGGCTGAGTACTCACGATACGGCTGGATGGCACGCCACCTGACGATAATCGCCTTGCTGCCGGCCCTACCGGTTCGCATCGCGTCGCGCGACCGACTAATATCTGTAACAGAAATGTTCGGTTACAGAAGTACCTTGACCGCCGGACTGCGCACCGAGGCGGCGCGCCCTCCAGCGGTTCGAGCCAACCCGCGAGCGCCGTGGCTGGCCGTCGGCGTGGTCTGTTTCGGCGCATTCATGGGCCAGCTGGACGCGAGCATCGTCACGCTGACGTTCCGGCCGATGGAGCACGACTTCGCGGCACCGCTGGCTGGGGTTCAGTGGGTGTCCCTTGCCTACCTGCTGCTTCTGGTGGCGCTCGTCACCCCGGCGGGCCGTCTCGCCGACAGCGTCGGCCGCAAGCTCATCTACGGCTACGGTTTCGTCGTCTTCACGATCGGGTCGGCGGCCTGCGGGCTGGCGCCGTCGCTCGGCATCCTGATCGGGGCCCGGCTCTTCCAGGCGGCTGGGGCCGCCATGCTGCAATCCAACAGCGTCGCGCTGGTCACGACCAGCGTGCCGCGGGAGCGGATGCGGCTTGCCCTCAGCGTCCAGGCGGCAGCCCAGTCCATCGGCCTGGCCCTCGGGCCCACCCTCGGCGGCATGCTCACCCAGACCGTCGGCTGGCGCTCGGTCTACTGGATCAACGTGCCGGTCGGCGTCCTCGCCGTCGTTGCCGGGCGCTACCTGCTGCCGCGTACCCGCCACCTCAGCCCCTTCGACAACTTCGACTGGCTCGGTGCGACCCTGCTCGGGACCGCGACGACCGCGCTGCTGATAGCCCTGTCGGTGGTCGGGGGACTGCCTGCGCCGGGCTGGCTTGCAGTGGTGATGGTCGTGGTCGCGGTCGCCGCTGGCCTGGCGTTCGCAGTCCGGCAGCGCCGGGCCCGGTTCCCGCTGATCCCGTCCCCGCTGCGCTCGCCGCGGCTGGTACTCGGCCTGGCCGGCGCATTTCTTGGCTACCTCGCCCTCTTCGGCCCGCTGGTGCTGGTGCCGCAACTTCTCGGCGGGCACGGGAACGTGGCAAAAACCGGCCTGATCCTGTCCGCCCTGCCGGTCGGCTTCGGGGTGGCCGCGCTGACCGCCGAATGGGTATTCCCGGCCGGCCTGCCGAACCGGGTCAGGGGCTGCGTCGGCGGCGCAGTCTCGGCAGTTGCCCTGGTCATGCTTATTTTCCTGACCGGATCGACAGCCGGACTCGTCCTGCTTCTCGGCTTTGCCGGGCTCGGCTTGGGCGTGTTCGTGCCGGCCAACAACGCGGTGATCATGCGCAGTGCCCCGGCCGGCTCTGCCGCCGTCCTGGGCGGGCTGGTCAACATGGCCCGCGGCATCGGCACGACGTTCGGCATCGCGCTGGTCACGCTCGCGCTGGAGCTGACGAGCCGGCCGGGCGGGGTGCACGAGGGCGGGACGGTCGGCTGGGCGGTCCTGGCCGTCGCCGCGGGCTGCGCCGCCGTTATCGCGATCAGCATCCGCCCGCTCGGCTGGAGCCGCCGGCAGCCACGGCCGCGCACGCAGCCGGACGGGGTCGGCGTGGCCGGCGTTCCCGCAGGTCTGAACCGCGCCGATGACGTGCAGCAGGACGGCAGGCAAAGCGGAGGTGAAGAGACCGGCTGAGGCCGCTGACGCCGAGCAGGTCGGGGGCTGGCCAGCACCCTACGTCACGTAGTATCGCTGCTCATGCGCGTCGATGCGATCTACGGGGCGATCGGCCGGTTTAGCGTGCGTTTTCGCTGGCTAGTACTGCTGATCTGGATAGCTGGGGCAATTGCCGCGTCAACTCAGCTGCCGTCGCTGTCAAGTGTCACCCAGGGCAATAATCAGGCGTTCCTTCCCGCCAACTCGCCGAGCTCGCAGGCCGCCACCCTGGCCAAGCCGTTCGGCACCGCCAACCAGCAGCCGATCCCGATCGTGGTCGCGACCACGACGGGAAAGCTGACCTCGGCGGACGTGACGGCCATCAGCGGGTTGCAGGCCAGGGTCGGCAAAGTTTCCGGCGTTACCAAGGTCGTCAACGCGGGCCGGTCCACTGACGGCCAGGCCGAGCAGCTGGTCGCGCTCGCTAGCGCCGCGGGCAGCGGGAACCTGGACTATGCCAAGGATCTCGTCGACGGGATCCGGGCCCAGATCACCGATGCGCACCTGCCGGCCGGCTTGCAGGCGCACACTGCGGGCGACCTGGCTATCCAGGTGGACCAGCAGAAAGCCTCCGGCAACACCGGCAACAAGGTGCAGGGCCTGTCGGTCCTGTTCGTGATCGTGCTGCTCGTGCTGATCTTCCGGTCGTTCACGCTGGCGATTACTACGGTGCTGCCAGCCGCGCTGTCGGTGACGATCGCCGGGCCGCTGGTCGGTGAGGCGGCCAAGCACGGGCTTCAGGTGTCCCCGATCGCGCAGTTGCTGCTCATCGTGCTGGTCATCGGGGCGGGTACCGACTACGGGCTGTTCCTGGTCTTCCGCGTCCGGGAAGAGCTGCGAGCGGTTAAGCACGACACTGGCGGCGAGAACTTCCCTGGCCGGTCGAACGCGGCTCGCAGCATGCTGTCGGATCTGGTGCATCCCAGGCCGGGCGCCAGGGAGGCGATCGTACGGTCGGTGACCAGAGTCGGGGAGTCGATCAGCGCATCGGCGCTCACGGTGATCGCAGCCACGCTCACCTTGCTGCTGGCTAGCTTCCCCTTCTACTCGGATCTGGCCTGGCCGTTTGCCATCGCGGTCGGCGTCATCCTGCTGGCCGGGCTCACGCTCCTGCCAGCGCTGCTGTCCATCCGGCTGTCGCTGCTGGCGGTCAAGCGCACGCTCTTCAGGGCCTGGTTTGGCAAGCCCAAGCTGCTGCCCTGGAGCATCCAGGGCTCGGGCAAAGCCGGAGTGTGGGGCCGGGTGGCTGGCCGTATCGTGCAGCACCCCGCTCCCACGCTGATCGCGGGCGTGGTGTTCTTCGGCGGCCTGTCGATCGCGGTCGTCGGATACTCGGCGGCGGGATTCGGCGGTAACACCAGTGCGCCGACCGGCAGCGACTCAGCTGCGGGGTCGGCGTTGCTGGCCAAGCACTTCCCGCAGTCGGCGGCGAACCCGACCAGCCTGATCTTCAAGTTCGATAAGCCGGTGTGCGCGGATCCGGCGCCGCTGGCGAAGGCGACCAGCGAGTTGCAGGCGAGCAACCTGTTCAGCAAGGTCACCGGTCCGCTCAACCCGGTCGGCGGGACCACGCTCACTGCCTCGCAGTACGCCGGGCTGTGCGGCGCCCTCGGCCCGGCCGGCAAGCTGCCGGCCACGCCGACGAAGGCCGCGCTCGATCACGGCCGGATTCCGGACGTGGCTTACCAGCTGTACCGGGTGACCGCGAACTACGTCAGCCCGGACGGCAGGACCGTGCAGTTCTCGACGGGGCTGAAGGCCAGGACCGGATCAGGGACTGTCGACCCCGGCAGCACGGCAGCGATGAACGAGGTGCCGTCCATCCGGGCAGCGACGACGGCGATCCAGAAGTCCACCGGAGCCGTGGCGTCCGGCGTCGGAGGTGAGGCGCCGGCCCTCTACGACATCAGCCAGGTCTCGGTCAGCGACCTGCAGCGCATCATCCCGGTCGCGATCGTGGTGATCGGGATTCTGCTCGCGCTCGTGCTGCGCAGCCTGGTCGCGCCGCTGTACCTGATCGCCTCGGTCGGCGTCTCGTACCTGGCCGCCCTCGGCTTGTCCGTGCTTATCTTCATCAAGCTCGGCCACAGCGGCGGCCTGGAGTTTTTCATGCCGTTCCTGATGTTCATCTTCTTGCTGGCGCTCGGCGAGGATTACAACATCCTGGTGATGACCCGGATACGGGAGGAGGCGCACCGGCTGCCATTGCGGCAGGCGGTCGCCAAGGCCGTCGGCGTCACCGGAACGACCGTCACCTCGGCGGGCCTGGTGCTGGCAGGCTCGTTCATCGTGCTGACGATCGCGGCCGGCAGCGGGTCGCAAGCGAGCCAGGTCCGCGATATCGGCCTTGGCCTGGCGCTGGGCATCTTGATGGACACGTTCCTCGTCCGCACCCTGCTGGTCCCGTCCACCGTTGTCTTGCTGGGCAGATGGAACTGGTGGCCGTCCAAGCTGCATATGGACGAGTCGGCGGAGGTCGGGGTGACGCCGGTAGGCGAGACGCCCGCTCCGGTGCATGGTGACGTGCGGTGAGCACCCCCAGGGCGCCGGGCATCTCGGTGATCGTGCCTGCCTACCGGGTTGCCGAGTTCCTACCCGGGTGCCTTGACTCGATCCTGAGCGGCGACTTCGATATCGAGGTCATCGCAATCGACGATGCCTCGCCCGACGCCAGCGGCGCGATCCTGGATCAGCGCGCCGCGGCCGATCCGCGGCTGCGGGTCGTGCACCTGGACCGCAACGGCGGCCAGGGACACGCTCGCAACCTGGCCCTTGAGCAGGCTGCGGGGGAGTATGTGTGGTTCGTTGACGGCGACGACACGGTGGCTGATGGCGGGCTGGCCGCGATCACCGCGTCGCTTGCCGTGAGCAAGCCCGACGTGCTGCTGATCAACTGGGAGAGCCTGTATCCGGGTGGCAGGACTGAGCCCAATCCGTACGCCAGCCTGCTGCCGGCGGTGCCTGCCGACGGCTGCACGCTGGAGGAGCAGCCGCAACTGATCAACCTGACGATGACGTCGTGGAGCAAGCTGTTCCGTCGCGACTTCCTGTCCGGCCTCAGTGTCAGTTTCGCTGGCGGCATTCACGAGGACATCCAGGTGACCTGCGCCGCGTTGCTCGGTGCCGATGTGATCGGCGCGGTCCAGGCGGTCTGCTACCGCTACCGCCGGGAACGCAAGGGCTCGGCTCTGGCGACCACCAGCCGGGGCCACTTCGCGGTATTCGACGCTTACCAGCGGGTCTTCGAGTTCGTGGCCGGCAAAGACGCGGCCGGCCAGCCGGTGAGCGATGCCCTGCGCGCGGCGATATTCGAGCGGGCGATCTGGCACTACACGACGGTTCTGCAGACAACCGGCATCGGTGTCGGCCCGGTCGGCCTGCCTGGCCTGGTGCCTCGGGCGCAGCGGCACCGCTTCTTCCGGCGGATGCACGAGGACTTCGAGCGGTACCGGCCAGCCAGCTATCAGCATCCAGCCGGAGCCAGGGGAGCCAAGCTCCGGCTGGTGGACGGCGGCGCGTACTGGACGTACTCCCTGCTCGAGCCGCTGAACCAGGCGCGGGTCGCAGTCCGCAAACGCGTGCGCTGACAGTCGGTCCGCTCGTGCTGCTGGCGCGGCCTGGTGCTGGCGCGGCCTGGTGCTGGCGCCGCACGCCGCCGGCCGTCCTCTTGTGCGCTGCGCACGCCGCCGGCCGTCCTCTTGTGCGCTGCGCACGCCGCCGGCCGTCCTCTTGTGCGCTGCGCACGCCGCCGGCCGTCCTCTTGTGCGCTGCGCACGCCGTTTTGTGGCGTTTGCCGCTATTCGCTGTCAGTGAATGTGCGTCTTCTGCTGCTATAGCAACAGAAGACGCACATCCATGAAGATCATCGGGCTGCAGCGGCGGCTAGCTGGCGACGGCACGCAGCAAGTCCAGCGCGTTCGTGCCGAGGATCTTGGCGGCCTCGTCGGCGCTCAGGCCGCGGTCGGCGAGCAATTGCGGAAGCGCCGCGAAATCGGCGTAGTTGCGCATAACCGGCCGGAAGTTCCCGTCCATGTCGGTTCCGATGGCGACGTGGTCGATGCCGACGAGATCGATCAGGCGCAAGACCTCGTCGGCGAAATCGCTGAGACTGCCGCTCGTGACGCCGGACGGCCAGGCTCCGATCAGCCCGCCACAGGCCGCGACGGCACGGGCATGCGCGGCGCTGAGCAGACGCGGGTGATGCCGGTCGGCGTGGTCGAGGTGACTGTGCGACACCATGATCGGATCATTTGACTGCGCGAGCACGTCGGCGGTCGTCTCGAATGTCGCGTGCGCGCAGTCGATGACGATGCCGAGCGCGTTGCATTCGGCCACGACGTCGCGCCCGAATCGGCTCAGCCCGCAGTGCGCCGGCTGCTCCGTCTGCACATCACCGATGCTATTTATCCGGTAATGGACAAGCGTGAGCGATGAGACCCCGGCCGCTCGTGCCTCGGCCAGCCGGCCGAGCCTGCCCTCGAGAAAGTCGCCGCCTTCGCAGCTGACGAGGACTGCGGTCCGTCCGTTTTGATGGGCATTATCGATATCGGCGGCGCTCACCGCGATTTCCCTGCCTGCTTCCGCGAGGAGCCGGGCGATCCCGTCAAGCTGGCGCTTGTGATCGTCGTACGCCTCGCCGGGGAGGAACGAGCGAGTGGCGCGAAGGCCCCGGTCAGGATCGGGCGATAGCACTCGTAGATCGGCCACCGTTGAGACCGTGACCGCGGTCATCCCGGCCTCCTGCGCCGCCGACAGCGCCGCGAGCAGATCGTGACTGCCAAGCTGGCTAGCCAGCGGATCGGCACTGTTCTGGTCAGTACTGGCCAGGTCAGCCAGGAAGCACCGGCCCGGATGAGCATGCAGGTCAAGCCACGGAGCCTGGGTCGCCATGGCTCCGACTATAGGCGGCGCCCTGGCGTCAGGACTTGCCCCGGGCCCTGGCTGCCAGGATGATCTGCGTCGCCAGATGCCTGCTGACGCCGAGCTTCGCTGCTATCTCGTCAGGCCTGAGACCTTGCTCGTTGTACAGCTTCGCTAGCCTCTCCTGCGACGGGGTCCAGGGCAGGCGTTGCGGCCGGACCTGGCGCGTCGCAGGAGTCCGCGGCTTGACGGGACGGCCTGGCTGAGGTTTGACCGCCGGCGGTGTGACCCTAGGCCCGGGCGCCGGAGCTAGCGGCCCGAAAAGGCCTCGCCGCTGATCGCGGTATTTGCCGCTGGCCAGGTCCTCGCGAGTCTGCTCGTCGAGGATGAGGTATTCGTCCGCCGCCTTGTTCATTCCTATCGCCACCATGGTCAGGCCCTTGGCGTTTTTCTCCTGACACTCCGGCGACATGCAGTAGTTGTACTTCTGTGCTCTTTCGGGATGTAGTTCAGTTCCGCACGTAACACACCGTGCCATAAATCATCTTTCGCCTCGAAAAAAAACTGACAGCCTTAAGAACGCGGTAACTGGATCCGCTGTTCCAGTTCCACGGCGGGAACGCCTGGCTAGCCGGGACTCCGTTCACGCACGTACGCGGCCAGGTGGTCGAGCTCGTCCGCGTAGACGTCGCGCATGGCCTTCGGCGCGAAGATGCGCTCCAGCAGTCCGCCAATCCCGCTCGCGCTGTCCCAGGTGGTACAGATCCTGACTGTGCATGACGCAGCGCCGTGCGGGATAACGGTGGTCGTGGTGACAAGGCTCGACGTGTCGTCGGACTCGGTCAGGACCCTGCCTGGTTCCGGCTCGGCGACAGTCATGTGGTACTGCCGGGTGTGACCACCAGCCGCGACCTTGAACTTGGTGACCGTACCCTCGCCGACGCCGCCCGATTCGACCTGATAGTCCAGGAACGCCAGCGGCAAGAAATGCGGGTGGTGACCCCGCATGTCCGCTATGTACTGGTACACCTCGTCCGCCGGTGCGGCTACGGTGCGCTCGGCGGTGACACTGATCGGCGCCATGACAGTTTCTGTACCACGGCAGCACCCGGACAAAGCCTGTGCCCGGGTGCGGAAACAGGGCGGCCGCCGCTGTCACCCGTATCGATAACGTGTTTGAATTCTCTCGTGTCCCAGAGTAAATCAGCGATCTGGTCGAGCATTCCTGCGGAGTGCCGGCTGCACCACCCGTGGCGGCCCGGCGCCGTCATCATCAGCTGGGAAGCGTGCGAGTGCGAGCCCGCCCAGCAGGCCCGCGGCGGCCACATCAAGGTTGCCTGCGCCGCTGTCGGCTGCACGGAAGTCTGGCTATCGCCGCGGCACCGGCCGATCGGCATTATCGGCCATCACCGGCCCGGCTACCGCTGAAGCCTCGGGTGCTTCGGGAGGCGCGCAGAGGGCGGCCTTCCCGGTCCGTGCAACGGGAAGGCCGCCATAATCGGGCCCGCGGGACCCGGGGGGTTGGTGCGTGCTCAGCGAGCAGCCGCGAACTGCTCGCTCTCGGTCGACCCGGCCAGTGCCGTGGTTGACGCATCCGGGCTGATCGCCGACGTCACCTGGTCGAAGTAGCCGGTGCCGACTTCGCGCTGATGCCGGGTCGCAGTGTAGCCTTCCGCCTCGGCGGCGAATTCGGCGTCCTGCAGTTCTACGTAGGCTGACATGCCCCGCTCGGCGTAACCGCGCGCCAGCGTGAACATGGACTCGTTCAGTGCGTGGAATCCGGCCAGCGTGATGAACTGGAACTTGTACCCCATTGCACCGAGTTCCCGCTGGAACCGGGCGATGGTGTCAGCGTCCAGGTGCGCGCGCCAGTTGAACGACGGCGAGCAGTTGTAGGCCAGCATCTGGTCCGGGTAGGTGCCCTTGATTGCCTCGGCAAACTTGCGGGCAATCGTCAGGTCCGGGGTCGAGGTTTCCATCCAGAGCAGTTCGGCGTGCGGCGCGTACGCAAGGCCCCGTGCGATGCAGGCCTCAAGGCCGTTGCGGACCCGGTAAAAGCCCTCAGCGGTGCGCTCGCCGGTGACGAAGCGCTTGTCCCGCTCATCGACGTCGCTCGTGATGAGCGTCGCCGCCTGCGCGTCCGTGCGGGCCACGATCAGCGACGGCACTCCGCAGACGTCGGCGGCCAGCCGCGCCGCGTTCAGCGTCTTGATGTGCTGGCCAGTCGGGATCAGCACCTTCCCGCCAAGGTGGCCGCACTTCTTCTCCGAGGCGAGTTGGTCCTCCCAGTGCACCCCGGCGGCTCCGGCCGCGATCATCGACTTCATCAGCTCAAAAGCATTCAGCACGCCGCCGAACCCGGCCTCTGCGTCAGCCACGATCGGCGCCAGCCAGTACGGAGCGCCGGCGTTCCGCGACTCGGCCCAGGTGATCTGGTCGGCGCGCAGCAGCGCGTTGTTAATCCGGCGCACCACGGCGGGAACCGAGTTAGCCGGGTAAAGGCTCTGGTCCGGATATGTCTGCCCGGCCAGGTTCGCGTCCGCGGCCACCTGCCAGCCGGATAGGTAGATCGCGCGCAGGCCGGCCTTCACCTGCTGTACGGCCTGGTTACCGGTGAGCGCGCCGAGAGCATTGACGTAGCCGTCCTCCTGGAGAAGCGACCACAACCGCTCGGCGCCGAGCCGCGCCAGCGTGTGCTCCTCCTGCACGGAGCCACGAAGCTTGATTACGTCCGTGGCGCTGTAGCTGCGCTCGATGCCAGACCAGCGAGAATCTGTCGCCCACTGACGGTGCAACGCTGCTGCCTGGCTGTCAATCTGGGTAGCTCCCGAGTGGCCGTTAGTTTGGTTCGGAACTGAGCCATCGATGGGGCCCTCGAGGCGACGATCGGTCACGGGCTTCCTCCTGGTGTGTCGTCCCCGGGTGAAGTAACGATGTTGTTAACAGCCTGCCTATCCAGGACACGCGATGGCTAGGACCAGACCGGCTGAAACTCGCGATGTTTTCAGCTAGAGTGAAGAAGTGAGAAACTTCACAGACGAAGAATCACCATCTTTGCCGGTAAGCGGCCTAGATCTTGATCTGTTCGGCCAGCGGCTACGGCACTTCAGGCGCTCGCGCGGCATGACGCTGGCCGAGCTGGGGGAGCGCGTCGGACGCGCACCGTCCGCGCTGTCGCTGCTGGAGAACGGCCGCCGCGAGCCGAAGCTGTCACTTATCGAGGCGCTCGCCGCCGCGCTGTCGGTGCCAGCCGACGAGCTGATGCGCAAGCAGCCGCCGAACCACCGGGCCCAGCTGGAGATCGCGCTGGCCGAGGCGCAGCGGGATCCGGTCCTCGCCGATCTCGGGCTGCCTCCGCTCCGGGTCGGCGCGAAGGTGCCGAACGACGTGCTTGAGCACGTGCTCGCGCTGCACGCCGAGCTGCGCAGGCAGCGCGCAAAGCCGACCGCGACGCCGGAGGAAGCCAGGGCCGCCAACGCCGACCTGCGGCTCATGATGGCCGAGCGGGGCAACTACTTCGCCGACATCGAAGCGGCGGCCGAAAAGGCACTGGCTCCCGTCGGCTACTCCGGCGGCGCGCTGTCGCAGGGCATGCTGCTGTCGGTAGTCAGCCATCACGGGTTCAGCGTCCGGTACGTGCAGGACCTGCCGCGCTCCGCCCGCTCGGTGACCGATCTGCGAAACCGGCGGATCTACCTGAAGCAGGAGCCGCTCGGGGTTCATACGCCACGGGCCGTGCTGCTGCAGACCCTCGGCCACTTCGTGCTCGGCCATTCCGCGCCGACAGACTTCGGTGAGTTCCTGCGGCAGCGGGTCGAGGCGAACTATTTCGCAGCGGCCGTGCTGGTACCCGAGGAAGCCGCGGCCAAGTTCCTGCAGGAGGCCAAGGACGCCAGGGACCTGTCGGTCGAGGACCTGCGGGA
>Ga0335074_10015559_pt1 | contig 10694 bp, 5 predicted proteins | sample Lox_Sample_23_FD_206715 | JGI IMG/M metagenome (GOLD analysis project Ga0335074, IMG submission 206715) | Soil microbial communities from Loxahatchee National Wildlife Refuge, Florida, United States - Lox_Sample_2.3 | ecosystem: Environmental > Terrestrial > Soil > Wetlands | place: USA: Florida...
CACGCATATCATCGTGGTTTCACTGAATGTGACGGCGATCCCGTAATCCTCGGCGAGCGTGGACTGTATCACCTCTTTCTGCACTTCGCCGTAAAGCGATACGTAAAGTTCCTGCCGCTCGTCGTCTTGGCGTACGTTTATCAGCGGGTCTTGCTCGGCGATCTGCCCGAGTGCGACCCGCAGGCGCTCTCGTTCGCCGGATCCGGCCGGAACGACCACCGACTCGAGCGTCGGCGGCGGGAACTCGCTGCGGGCGCTGGCGATGGCTGGTTCCCCGACCGCGTCGCCGATCCTGGCTTCGCCGAGGCCGCCGAGCTTGGCGATCTGACCAGCGAAAACACGCTGCTTACGCTGAGCGCCACCGCGTTCGAACACGGCGAGCGAGGTCACCTTGCCAGTGAGTCCATTGCCGAAGCTGACCTGATCACGGATCCTGATGGTGCCGGCGAACAACCGGACGTAGGCGATTTTCTCTGCGCCGCCGCCCCTTTCGATCTTGAAGATCTGCCCTGAAACCTGGCCGTCTGGATCGCCTGCCTCGGTTGGCAGCAACTCCGTGAGGGCTTCCATCAGCGGCGGCATGCCGGCCCCGGTGATGGCTGACCCGAAGTAGACAGGATGCAGGTTGCCCTGTTTTACCTGAATGGCGAGTTCGGCTCTCAGGCGGGCATAGGAAAGGCCGTCTGCCTGTTCCACGTAGGCCGCAAGCAATTCCTCGTTCCTTTCCGCCAGGATCTCGGCCAGGCCAGTGAAGAACGCGTCGTCGCGCGGGCGTCCGACGTTAAAGCAGGCGTCTTTGCTGCCTTCCGCGGTCACGCTTCCCATCGGAACCACAGCGACCTTCAGCCGACGTGAGACTTCGGTAAGCACCCGGTCAGTGCGGGCACCTGGCCGGTCGATTTTGCTGATGAAGATCAGAGTCGGGATGCGCAGCCGCCTCAGTGCCCTGATCAAGATCTGCGTCTGCGGTTGCACGCCCTCAACCGCCGAGACAACGAGCACCGCGCCGTCGAGGACGCTGAGCACGCGCTCTACCTCGGCAATGAAGTCAGGGTGGCCAGGCGTATCGATCAGGTTGACCGTGACATCGCCGATAGGAAACGACGCCACTGCCGACTTGATCGTGATCCCCCGCCGTCGCTCGAGCGCCAGCGAGTCGGTCTGGGTCGTGCCCGCGTCGACGCTGCCGAGCTTGCCGATAACACCGGCGGCGTAAAGCAGCCGCTCGGTGAGGGTTGTCTTGCCCGCGTCTACATGCGCCAGGATTCCCAGGTTGAGCGTCTTCCGCGACATGCGTTCATACCCTCCGGATAGGTGGCAAAGGCCATCTCGATGGATATGCATGCCTGCCGCATATTCGCCTCCTCGGCTGACTGGGTGTTCCTGCGGGGGCCATCGTACGAGCGGCTGCCCTGCGAGGCAACGGCATTATGCGGTCTTCGGCCGTCACTCGCTGAGGGCGTTCGCTAAGCGAACGCCGGCACTGCGAACCGTCAATTTTGGCTCACAAATACGGGATTTACCGGCGAGGCGGCTCGTTAATCCGGTATCTATCTTTCGGATCACTATCTCCAACCTCGAACGGGGAGCGTTCATGGACGTTCAGCGCTGGTTCGGCGTGCGCTGGCCGGGGGTCAGCACCGCGTGGCGGCGGCCTTCGATGCGGCTGGCCTCTGCGACGATCGCGATCGCGAGCGTGGCTGGCGTGATGGTCGGCGGGGCGCTGCCGGCTCAGGCCGCAGGAAACCCGACGGGGGTGCTTAACTGCATCCAGGTCACCGCGCAAGGGTGGCTTGCCTGGTGGGGCTACAACAATCCGGGGACGGCAGAAACGATTCCCGTGGGGTCGGACAATGAGTTCTCCCCGGCGCCGGCTAATCGGGGTCAGCCGACGGACTTCGCCGCGGGCGAGAACGACTTCGCCTTCTCTACGCTCTTCCCGGCGAACTCGTCTCTGGAGTGGAGCTTCGAAGACAGCAACTACACGGCGAATTACCGCAGCCCGGTCTGCGGTCCGACGGGTCCCCAAGGCCCGGCCGGCCCGGCCGGAACGCAGGGCCCGGCTGGTCCCGCAGGTTCTGCCGGCCCGGCTGGTTCTCCTGGCCCGGCGGGCAAGCAGGGTCCTGCTGGCAAGGCGGGCCCGGCAGGCAAGGCGGGTCCGGCGGGAAAGCCAGGCCCGGCCGGGAGCCTTCGGATCATCGGGAAGAAGGTGAAGGTCGTCGGCCCGGCGTCGGGAAGAACGGCCACGGCGACCGCGAAGTGCCCGGTCGGCACGGAGTTGCTCGGCGGCGGCGTCAAGGTACTGCATTACGGTTCTGGTGCCGTGACGGCGCTCGGCTCTGACTACCCGAGCAGCAAGCGGATCTGGACAGGTGCCGGCGTGGCACTCGACTTGCCCAGTCACGCGATCATGACCGTCACCGCCTACGCCCTGTGCTCACTGCACACGAAGAGCACGAAAAAGAAGAAGTAGCCGATCGCAACGGCCCGGCGCCCCGACGCCGGGCCGCATGCCTGTGGGCTCACCTGAACGAGCAATGCGGTAATAGCGGAATTCGCGGCATTTGTTCGGGACCTTGGCCATCTGGATACCGGCGGCTAGCGCGGGCAGGCTGAAGTTGATAGCCCGTCAGCGGCAGATGCTGATGGTCGGGGGAGTTTCGCGGGGGTAACAGTGCCGCATGTCGCGGATGCCGGCTGGGTTGATGGTCCTCGGGGCCTTGAGCTGATGGCTGAACTGCTCATGAGCTTGCCGGCCGGGGTCGCCTATGTCACCGGGCCTGATCTTGTGTTCGAGTTCGCCAACGACGCATACCGGGAGTATGTGGGCACGGATGATCTCATCGGCCGGCCGTTGCGCGAGGCGCTGCCAGACCTGCCGCGCGAACGTCTTGTGGCAGTCGCCCGCGCGGCCAGGTGCGGCGAGCGGTTCAAAAGCCCAGAGCCCGAGGTATGGAACAGGAGGCGTGACGGGCGGGCTGAGCAGATATTCATCGAGCGCGTCTATCAGCCGGTGCCTAATGATGCCGGCGGGGTCGCTGGCGTGCTCGTTTACATCGACGATGTGACCTCGCACGTCAAGGACAGGCGCCGGCTCGAGTCGCTAACGGGGCAGCTAGCCAGGAGCCAGGAGCGCTATCAGACCTTGTTCGAGACGCTGCCTAACGGCGTCATTCACTACGGTGCGGACGGTACCGTCATCGACGCGAACCCCGCAGCCATCAAGATCCTCGGCTTGCCGCCAGAATCGCTGACTACCTGGCCGGTCGACCGCGCCGTGCAAGCCGTCCATGAGGATGGATCACCGTTCCTGTATGACGAGCTTCCTGTCGTGGTCGCGCTGCGAACTGGCGAGGTCGTCGCCGGGGTGGTGGCCGGAGTGCCCGGCGGCGTTTCGGGTGAACTACGGTGGCTGTGGGTGGCCGCTGTGCCTGACGCACGCGATGAGCAGGGCAGACCGCAGCGGGCTTACGCGATTATCACTGACATAACCGAGCAGCACCGGGCCGAAGCCGCGTTGCGCGAGAGCAGCAGGCTGCTCGCCAGGCTGCGGGATGCCAACGTGCTGGGCGTTGCCGTGCTGACCGAAGATTGCGTGCAAGAGGCTAACGACGCCTACCTCGACATAGTCGGCTACTCGCGCGAGGACCTGAAAGCCGGCCGCCTCAGCTTCCGTGCGATGACGCCGCCTGAGTACACGGCAGCCGACAATGACGTGCTCGCGCAACTGAGGCGTTCCGGAGCGGCCAGCCCGTGGGAGAAGGAGTACGTGCGGAAGGACGGCCACCGGGTACCTGTCCTCATCGGAGCGGCGACGCTGGAGGCGAATCCGTTGCGCTGGACCAGCTTCGTCATCGACCTCAGCGCCCGTCAGCGCCGCGAGGAGGAGCGCGCTCGCCTGGTCGCGCGGGAGCAGGCCGCACGCCAGGAAGCCGACACCGCCAGGGAAAGGCTTGCTTTCCTGCTGCGATCGGAAGGGCCGGACGAGCCCGCGAACAGGTGGGATAGCCTCGCCAGGCGAGTGTCTGAGCTCATTGACGTCACGGTGCCCCGCGACAGCGGTCACCTGGCCGGCGGCAATGATGAAGCCGCGACTGGGCGGGCACGGGCGGCGCTGCGCGCCATCAACTCCGAGCTTGACGAGCGAGTCGTGCAGCGCACGTCAGAGCTGGTGCGGGCGGAAGAAGACCGCCGCTCGCTTGAGAGCGAGTTGCATCAGGTCGAGCAACTCCAGACGGTCGGCGAGCTGACCAGCGGCATAGCACACGACTTCGGGAACCTGCTGTCCATTATCGTTGGATATACCACGATGGCGGAGGATCTCAGCGGCGACTGCGACCCCGAATTGCTCCGTATTCTTGAGGAGATCCGCGATGCCGCTGATCGTGCCGCCCATCTGTCAGGTGACCTGCTCAGGTTCAGCCGCCGGTCAAGGACCAAGCCGGAGAACCTTGACCTCGATGCCGTGGTCGGGGAGCTCATGGATCTGCTGAACGTGTGCGTGAGCGGTCACGGCAGGGTGAGCTGGCAGCCGTCAGACACGCCTTTGCCTGCCATACGTGCTGAGCGCGGCCGCCTTGAGCGCGTGCTGCTCAATCTCGCCGTGAATGCCGGCGATGCCATATCAGCGGGCGGCGAACTGACCATCCGCGCACGCTCAGTGAACTTCGGCGGGGAAAGCGGTCGCAGGCATACCGGAATCCGCCCCGGTCCCTACGTCGAGCTCACCGTAAAGGACAACGGTTGCGGAATGAGCCCGGCCGTCAGGTCCCGTATTTTCGAGCGCTTTTTCACCACTAAGTCAGAACACGCAGGAACCGGTCTTGGCCTTTGGACGGTGCAGGGAATCATCGCGGACCTTGGCGGCGCGATCGAGGTCGACACCGAAGAAGGAAAAGGCACGACGTTCCGCATCTACCTGCCAGCCGTCAGCCAGTAGGTGCGGGCATGAAGCTGTTCAGCACGCCGTTCCAGACGCTGCCGTAGACCGCGGTCCAGTCGGCCTGGGGTCCTTTCAGCTCGATCGCGTATCCCTGTACGCCAGGATCGGTGACAAAGCCCCAGTCGTTGAAGTGGAAGAGAACGCCGTCGTGAACTTCGGTGAATTCCCAGACGGCGGCGTCGTAACCACGGTAGTAGACGCTCTCGAGCCTGATCTGATGGTAGGTCGGATCGGCGTTTCTCTGCCCCGCGGCGAGTTGTTCCCATGACCCGAGCGCGCTCGGCCCGGTGATCCTGCTCCAGGAGACGAGCAGAGTGTAGTCCTCGGGCGGCCCGGCGAAGTTGACCACCGGGTAATCGCCCGACCGGTCAGCTGTGCTGAAACCCCATCCAGGTGGCAACTTCACCGAGAATCCGCTCGGGTCGGTATAGGGCGTCCAGGCGGTTGCCTGCGGCGCGCTCGAGCTGCTCGTGCTGGTGCTCGTGCTTGTGCCGGTACTGAGAACAGGGCTTGGCGAGCCGTTCGACTGCGGGGTGCCCACGCTCGTGGCGCTGCCTGGTGCCGGTGAACGGTCCGCGCTTGAGGAACCTGGGGAGTGCCCGGAGAACGTAATCAGCGTGTACGCGATCGCACAGGCCGCGATGACCAGGGCAGCCGAGACGATGATCGCCGGCCAGCGCCTGCCCGCCTGCCCGGGCTCTTGAAAGTAAGGACCCGGCGGGCCGTAGGGAACGGGCGGCGGCGGGCCGTACTGTCCTGGCACCTGGACTCCGGCCGGATACAGGCCGGGAATGTATGGATTAGCCGCGTACTGAGGAGCGCCCGTAACGTGCGCTCCTGCGGCTGCTGCCGGCCCGCCGACGGTGGCACTCGGGTCAGAAGCCGGACCCCGATCAGGCGGGACGACTTCCGTGGCGGGGCGAACTGGCCGGGCGGTTGCCTCGTAGGGTGCCAGTCCTGTTGCCTCTCGCAGCGCCTTCGCGAACTCCGTGCAGGTGCCGTACCGCTCCTGCGGATTTTTGGCAAGCGCGCGGGCGAACACGTCGTCGACCGCGAGCGACAGGCCTGACCGCTTGTCAGAGAGCCTGGGTGAAGACTCTGACAGGTGGGCGTAGATCACGGCAAGCGGCTGATCGCGCGTGAACGGTGGTTCCCCGCTCAGCATCTCGAACGCCGCGCAGGCCAGCGCGTACTGGTCGGCCCGGCCGTCGACTGGCTTGCCCTCGAGTTGTTCAGGGGCGGCGTAGTCAACCGTGCCGAGTACTTGCCCCGCGCTGGTCAGCGCGGTCGAACCGAGAGCGGCCTTGCTCAGCCCGAAGTCCGACAAGTACACGTGATCGGGTCGGTCAGGACGCACGTCGAGCAGCATGTTGGCGGGCTTGACGTCCCTGTGCACCAGGCCGGCCGCGTGCGCGGCATCAAGAGCGGAGGCCACCGGCGACACGATCGCCGCGACTCGTGCCGTATCGAGCGGGCTCTCGCGGTTGATTAGCGTTCTGGCGTCTCCGCCGCCCACGTAGCGCATTGCGATGAACAGCACGCCGTCCTTGTCGCCCGCCTCGAACACCGGAATGATGTGCGGGTCGTCAACCGCGGCCGCGGTCCTTGATTCCCTGATGAATCGCTGCCTGAACGCCTCATCTCCGGCCAGCGCCGGCGCGAGGATCTTCAGCGCGACCTGGCGCCCGAGCCGTTCGTCGAGCGCGCGGAAAACAACGGCCATGCCGCCCTGGCCGATCTGCTCTTCCAGCAGGTAGCCGCCGACCTTCGAGCCGACCTTGAATACGCCAGCGCCCTGCTGGTATCCCTCAGCCATCTGACCCCCCGCCCCAGAGAAATCACCAGGACCAATCCTAGCTGAAACCGTTATTGCGCATCGGGGAGATTATCACGCCAATATCCGACTGAAAGGTTACCTGCGCCGGCTGCTTTGATCATCAGTTGCCTTGATCATCAGTTGCCTTGATCATCAATGGCGGTGCTGCGAAGATCGGTGTCGGCACGCAAGTCGCAGGAGGGGTGCATGACGGCTACTGGCGCTGTTGGCGGACGATCTCGCGGTCTGATCCTGGCGGGGATGATCTTCGCGGTCTCGATGACGTTCATCGATCAGACGATCGTGTCGATCGCCGTGCCTGAGATCCAGAAGGAACTTGGCCTGAGCACGACCGGCGTCCAGTGGGCGGTCAACGCTTACCTCCTGTCGCTGGCCGCGTTGTTCGCGTTCGGCGGGCGGCTCGCCGACACGGTCGGTCACAGGAAGATGGTCACGCTGGGCGTGATCGTGTTCGCTGCCGCGTCGGCCTTGTGCGGCGCCACCCCGAAGGGCAGCTTTGCCGAGGCGTGGATCGTGATCTTCCGCGTGATTCAGGGGGCCGGCGGCGCCATCATGTTTCCTGCCGCCCTCGCCATCGTGGTGCAGACCTTCGCGCTGCGCGAGCGGGGCCGGGCACTGGCGCTGTTCTTCGGCATCGCTGGCGGGCTGACCGCGGTCGGACCGGTGCTCGGCGGCTACCTGACGCAGTGGACCTGGCGGGCGATCTTCTGGGTGAATATCCCTGTCGCGCTCATCGCGCTGGTGCTGATCTTCATCGCGAGACCGGTGACCGAGCACCGGCCGGCGAAAATGGACTACCGCGGCCTGGCCCTCATAGCGGCAGGCATCGCGCTTAGCGTGTTCGGTTTCCAGCAATCCACGATCTGGGGCTGGCGCAACCCCGCTATCGGGCTCTGCATCGCCGTCGGGCTTGGGTTGCTCGTCGTCTTCTATTTTGTCGAGATGCGGACCGACTCGCCGCTGATGAAGGTCAGCATCTTCCGTATCCGGCCATTCTTCGTAGAGAACCTGGTGCTCGGCATCACCAACCTGGTCTTCATTCCCGTTTTCTTCTTTGGCAGCGAGTATGCGCAGATCTCGCTGGCCAAGTCGTCATCACAGGCAGGGATCATCCTGCTTTACTTTTTCATCGGCTTCGTGATCGCAGCCCAGATCGGCGGCCGCATGCTCGACCGCGTCGGAGCCAAGCGGCCGGTGGTACTCGGCTGCGCGCTCGGCGCGGTTGGCTTCTGGCTCTGGGCAGGGCAGACCACCAGCCTCAGCTTCAGCGCGCAGCAGTGGTACATCATCCTGGCGGGTGCTGGAATGGGCTTCATGCTCGGCCCGTCGAGCACAGATGCCGTCAACCGCGCGAGCCGGCTGTCCTATGGCGAGGCCACCGGCATCACCCAGACCGTAAGGAACTACGCCGCCAGCCTCGGCATAGCAGTTCTCGGCACGATCCTGGTCACCGACCTGCGTACGCACCTGACGACGTCGTTTCTCAGCATGCACGTGCCGAGCGTGCAAGCTCACGCCCTGGCCGCGAAGTACGCACAGCTCACGGGCGGCGGGAGCAGCGGCAGCAGCGGGGTCGGCGCGATCCCGCACTTCTTCAGGCTCGACTTCGCCCACGCGACAGAGACCGTGTTCTACATCATGGCCGGCATCATGGCCGCCGCCGCGATCGTCGCCTTCATCGGCCTTCGCACGGGCGTACAAGAAGATCTCCCCTCAGCAAGCACCCCCCAGCCCGCCGCCGGCCCGCCCGCCGGCCCGCCCGCTAGCCCGCCCGCTAGCCCGTGAATCCAGGGATCGTGGGTATATTTCGCCCTCAAACCGGGGTTTGAGGGTGGGAGGTTAGCGTGAAAGCGCTGGTGTTTCGGCACAGTTATGCCAGGGAGGCTGCTTCGGCGATCGGCGGGCGAGTCGACCAGCGTGCGTTCGTGTCACGGCTGGCGCCGGTACGGGTGGAGGACATCGACGAGCTTCCGCTTCCGGCGAGCGACTGGGTGCGGGTCAGCACCACGTTCTCCGGGCTGTGCGGCTCAGACGTCAAGCAGATCGTACTGAACGGCGCCCGCGCCAATCCCCTCACGGCGCTGGTCTCCTTTCCGCATGTGCTCGGCCACGAGGCCGTCGGCCGCAGGACCGACACAGGGGAGCGGGTTGTGCTCAACCCGTGGCTGTCGTGCGGGCCGCGCGGCATCGACCCGCCGTGCGAGGCGTGCCTGGCCGGACGGTACCCATGGTGCAGGAACTTCAGGGCAGGCGACTTGCCGGTATCGATTCACCTCGGTAACTGCTCGGCCGCGGCAGGGGCTCACGCCGAGCGGTTTGCCGCGCACCCCTCCCAGCTCTTCCCCGTTCCTGACGAGATCAGTGACGAGGCGGCGGTGCTTGCCGACCCGGTCAGCGTCTCGCTGCGGTCGATCCTGCTGGCGCCGCCCGCCGACGGCCAGGCCGTCCTGGTTTACGGCTCGGGCACACTGGCTTACGCGGCGATCGCGCTAGTGCGGCACCTTTATCCCGCAGCGAAGGTCTGGGCGGTCACCCGCGCGGGCAGGAAAGCGGAGCTCGCGCGCAAGCTCGGTGCCCACGAGGTGCTTTCTTCGCGGCCGGACGAACTGATCGCGCAGGTCGCGAACAAGACAGGAACAACGCCGCTTGAGCCGTGGAGCAAGCAGCAGTGGCTGCAGGACGGCCCGGCGGTCGTCTACGACACGATCGGCTCGGTCCAGACCGTCGAGACCTCGCTGCGGCTGCTCGCGACCGGGGGCACGCTCGTGGTGTCAGGGGTCGAGCCGCCCAAGCGGTTCGAGTGGACTCCGCTGTACTTCAAAGAACTGCACATCATCGGCTCGAACGGATTCGGCCTCGAGGAGGTCGGCGGCGTCAGCAAGCACGCGATCGAGCACTACTTCGATTTCGTTCGCGACGGTCTTGACCTGACCCCCGTGATCACGCACAGGTTCCCGCTCGACCGCTGGCAGGAAGCCGTCCTCACGGTCAAGAATTCACGGCGCACTGGCGCGGTCAAAGTGCTGCTTACATCGTAATGATCGCGAAACATGACGCGCCTACCGTTGTTTCGTGGCGGACATCTTCGACAGTTACCAGCTCGCGGAGGCCTGGGACGAGATGTTCGAGCTGCCAGGCGTGCCGCGGCCGCAGTACCAGGCGCTGCTCGCCACGCTCCAGCCGCTTGACGCCGCCGAACTGCGTTACCGAGCCGATCAGCTTGCCAGCGTCTTTACCGATCGCGGCGTCACCTTCGACTTCGCTGGAGAAGAGCGGCCGTTTCCGCTTGACCTGATACCCCGCATCATTGACGCCGCCGAGTGGGGCCTGATCGCCCGCGGAGTGCGGCAGCGCGTGCGGGCGCTCGAGGCTTTCCTTGCCGACGTCTATGGCGCGGGGGAGGTGCTAGCTGACGGGGTACTGCCCTGGCGGGTCGTTTACACGTCAGAGGGATTCCGCCGCGAGGTCAAGGGCCTGGTGCCGCCGAACGGCGTCCACGTGCACGTGGCAGGCATCGACCTGGTCAGGGATGAGGCCGGGCAGTTCAGGGTTCTCGAGGACAACGTCAGGGTTCCCTCAGGGGTCAGTTACGTGGTCGAGAACCGGCTGGCCATGACACGGACGTTCCCAGGGCTGTTCGCCGAGCAGCGGGTGAATCCGGTCGATGAGTACCCTGGGCGGCTACTTGCGGCCCTCCGGGCGGCCGCACCAGAGCGGGCAGGTGATCCCGTCGTCGTCGTCCTGACTCCTGGCACGAACAACGCGGCTTATTTCGAGCACACGCTGCTGGCCAGGCTGATGGGCGTGGAACTGGTCGAGGGAAGGGACCTTGTCTGCCGCGGCAACCGGGTCTTCATGCACACGACGCAGGGGCACCGCCCGGTCGACGTGATCTACCGCAGGATCGACGACGGG
>Ga0335074_10015561_pt1 | contig 10694 bp, 8 predicted proteins | sample Lox_Sample_23_FD_206715 | JGI IMG/M metagenome (GOLD analysis project Ga0335074, IMG submission 206715) | Soil microbial communities from Loxahatchee National Wildlife Refuge, Florida, United States - Lox_Sample_2.3 | ecosystem: Environmental > Terrestrial > Soil > Wetlands | place: USA: Florida...
GTCAAGACGACGTCCGACCCGTACGTCGGCCGGGTGAGCCTGGTGCGGGTATTCTCCGGGACGCTGCGCCCGGACGCCACCGTGCATGTCTCCGGCCACGGCCGCGAGGCGAGCGGCCACGCTGACCACGACGTAGACGAGCGCATCGGCGCATTGACCTCGCCGCTCGGCAAGCAGCAGCACACCGTGGGAAGCTGCCCGGCGGGCGACATCTGCGCGGTGGCGAAACTGGCCACCGCGGAGACCGGCGACACCCTCTCCGAGAAGGAGAAGCCGCTGCTGATGGAGTCCTGGACGGTGCCGGAGCCGCTGCTGCCGGTGGCCATCCAGGCCAAGTCCAAGGCGGATGAGGACAAGATGTCGCAGGCGCTGGCGCGGCTCGTGGCCGAAGACCCGACGCTGCGGCTGGAGAACAACGCCGAGACCCACCAGCTCGTTCTCTGGTGCATGGGCGAGGCGCACGCCGACCTGGCGCTGGACCGGCTGTCCAGCCGCTTCGGGGTCGCGGTCGAGACGGTCGAGCTGAGGGTGCCACTGCGCGAGACCGTGGCGGGCAAGGCACAGGGCCTGGGCCGCAACGTCAAGCAGTCCGGTGGCCACGGCGAGTACGGGATCTGCAGCATCGAGATCGAGCCGACCGGCTCCGGCGGCGGCTTCGAGTTCGTCGACAAGATCGTCGGCGGCGTGGTGCCCCGCCAGTTCATTCCCTCAGTGGAGAAGGGCGTCCGTGCTCAGATGGAGCAGGGCGTGCTGGCCGGCTACCCGATGGTCGACATCAGAGCCACGCTGTACGACGGCAAGGCGCATTCGGTCGACTCGTCCGACATGGCCTTCCAGAAGGCGGGCCGGGCCGCGCTCAAGGACGCTGCCGCGAAGGCGCACGTCCAGCTGCTCGAGCCAGTCGACGACGTCTCGGTACTCATCCCGGACGAGTACGTGGGCGCCGTGATGTCAGACATGTCATCCCGCCGCGGCCGGGTGCTCGGCACCGAGCCCGTCCCCGGCGGCCGCACCCTGGTGAAGGCCGAGGTGCCCGAGCTGGAGATCATCCGCTACGCCATCGACCTGCGCTCGATGTCGCACGGCACCGGCTCGTTCACCCGCAGCTACCTCCGCTACGAGCCGCTCCCAAGCCACCTAGCAGACAAGGTGGCATCCGCCGACAAGAGCTAACCGAAAGGAAACGGGGCCGCATCAAGCTGGTCGGCCTGTCAGCTGCGCGACTTTTCATTCGACCGGTGACGTGCGCCGCCCGGTTTACGGTGGTTCGCGACCACCGGTCGAGTGAAAAGTGGGTTTAAGACGGCCAAGCCTCGGCCAGCACGGTGCGCGTGTCGGCGAGGAGCTGCGGCAGGACCTTTGTCCGCGCCACCACTGGCATGAAGTTCGCGTCGCCGCCCCAGCGCGGCACGACGTGCTGGTGCAGGTGCCCGGCGATGCCCGCGCCGGCCACCGAGCCCATGTTCATGCCGATGTTGAAGCCCTGCGCCTGCGACGCGTCCCGCAGGGCGGTCATCGCGCGCTTGGTGAAGTCGGCAAGCTCCGCGGTCTCCGCCGGCGTGATCTCGGTGTAGTCGGCAACATGCCGGTACGGCACCACCATGAGGTGGCCGCTGTTGTACGGATACAGGTTCAGCACCGCGTACACCATCGTGCCGCGGGCCACGATCAGGCCGTCCTCGTCGCTGAGCTTGGGGATCTCGCAGAACGGGCAGGCCGCCTCGCCTCCGTGCTCGGTGCGGTTCTCGCCTTTGATATACGCCAGCCGGTGCGGCATCCAGAGCCGCTGCAGCCCGTCCGGGGCGATCTCGTCAGCCAGCTCTGTGAGGCCGTCGCGCCGGGCTGCCGAGTCTCCCTGAGCCGGGTCGAGCTCGTCCGGGGCCGGCACGCGATCGGGCACAGGGTCAGACCTGAACCCGGCTGGCCACGGCGCCGGTGATCTCCGCGATGGCGTCGACGATGGGAACGCCGTTCTTCTGCTCGCCGCTGCGGTACCGGAACGACACCGCCCCCGCGGCCACGTCGTCGTCGCCGGCCAGGAGCATGAACGGCACCTTCTGCCGCTGCGCGGTGCGGATCTTCTTCTGCATCCGGTCGTCGCTGTCGTCGACCTCCACCCTGATGCCGTGCTCACGCAGCCGGGTAGCGACCTCGTGCAGGTAGCCAACATGGGCGTCAGAGATGGGTATTCCGACCACCTGCACCGGTGCGAGCCAGGGCGGGAACGCACCCGCATAATGCTCGGTCAGGATTCCGAAGAAGCGCTCGATCGAGCCGAACAAAGCCCGGTGGATCATGTACGGCCGCTGGCGGCTGCCATCAGGCGCCTGGTACTCGATACCGAACCGGCCGGGCTCCTGGAAGTCGACCTGCAGCGTGGACAGCTGCCAGCGACGGCCGATCGCATCCTTGACGTGCACGTCGATCTTCGGGGCGTAGAAGGCGCCCTCGCCCTCGGCGATCACGTAGGTCAGCCCGGACTTGTCCAGCGCGTTCTTCAGCGCGGCCTCGGCCTTCTCCCAGTCCGCGATCTCGCCGACGAACTTCTCCGGCCGGGTGGACAGCTCGGCCTCGAACTCGGTGAGCCCGTAGTCGCGCAGCAGGCCGACCACGAAATCCAGCAGGCTGGCCAGTTCGTCCTGCAGCTGATCCGGCGTGCAGAAGATGTGCGAGTCGTCCTGGGTGAAGCCGCGGGCCCGGGTCAGGCCGTGCACCACGCCGGACTTCTCGTACCGGTAGACGGTGCCGAACTCGAACAGCCGCAGCGGCAGCTCACGGTAGGACCGGCCGCGCGACGCGTAAATCAGGATGTGCCCCGGGCAGTTCATCGGCTTGAGGTAGTACCTCGCGCCCTCGAACTCCATCGGCGGGAACATGCCGTCCGCATACCAGCCCAGGTGGCCGGAGGTCTCGAACAACTGCGACTTGGTGATGTGCGGCGTGTAGACGAACTCGTAGCCGGCTTGCTCATGCCGCTTGCGCGAGTAGTCCTCCAGCGCCTTGCGGACGATTCCGCCCTTCGGGTGGAACACCGGCAGGCCGCTGCCGATCTCGGTCGGGAAGGAGAACAGGTCGAGCTCGGCGCCGAGCTTGCGGTGGTCGCGCTTCTCCGCCTCGGCCAGCAGGGCCAGGTAGTCGTCCTGCGCGTCCCGGGACGGCCACGCGGTGCCGTAGATGCGCTGAAGCTGCGGGTTCTTCTCGCTGCCGCGCCAGTAGGCGCCACCAGACCGCATCAGCCTGAAGGCCGGGATGTCCCTGGTAGTCGGCAGATGCGGACCGCGGCACAGGTCCTTCCAGCAGATCTCGCCGGTGGCCGGGTCGAGGTTGTCGTAGATCGTGAGCTCGGCTCCGCCGACCTCGACCGATTCGCCCGAGTCGCCGAGCGCCGCATCGACGGCTGCCGCGCTCGGAGATTCTGAGCCGTCAGCGTGGGCGCCGCTGGCGCCTTTGAGGCCGATCAGTTCCAGCTTGTAGGGCTCGGCAGCCAGCTCGCCGCGGGCCTCGTCGTCGGAGACGACCCGGCGGTGGAACCGCTGGCCTTGCTTGACGATCTGGCGCATCTTCTGCTCGATCTTCTTCAGATCGTCGGGCGTGAAGGCCTCCGGGACGTCGAAGTCGTAGTAGAAGCCGTTCTCGATCGGCGGCCCGATGCCGAGCTTGGCCTGCGGGAACAGGTCCTGGACTGCCTGCGCCATGACATGCGCGGTGGAGTGCCGCAAGATGTTGAGGCCATCCGGGGAGTCGATGGTCACCGGCTCGACCCCGTCGCCTTCGGCGAGCGGGCAGGCGAGATCGCGAAGCTCGCCGTTGACCCTGGCCGCAATCGCCGGGCCCTGATCCCGGTCGGCCAGCGCCAGGCCGGCCGTCGTGCCCTCTTCCACCACGTGCTCGCTTCCGGCGAGAGTGATGTGAAGCTTGTCGGCAGGCACGGCTGACTCCTTCGCGCGACGGACGGTACCGCTCACGGAGGCAGACTCCCCCGCTGCCCTGATGCTATCGGCGTCGTCCGTCTGGCGTTGGCCGGCTGCCTGCCTCAGGCGGTCGGGCTGCCCGCCGGGGTATCGGCGCCCCGGGCGACAGTGACCAGGGTGCCGTAATTCATGTACGGCCAGACGAACTTGGCCTGGGCGAACGGAAGCTCCACGCAGCCGAGGCTCTGGGGGAAGCCATAGGAGCCGCGGTTGAAGTAGTGGACGGCCTCGCCAGACCGGAAGTAAGAGACGTAGTAGACCGGGTCGGCGTAATGCGAGCCGTCCGGGTTCTGGCCCTTCATGATCTGGTAGTAGTACCGCAGGTAGACCGGGGCGGTACCGAGAGTGGTCGGCGCCGCCTGGATGCCGGTGTTGGCCAGGGTGTGCAGGATGACCTTGCCGTTGTGCCAGACCGTGAGGGTCTCGGGGCTGCCCTCGCTGGCGAGCGCGTAGGTGTACCCGTGCGTGCTCACCTGGTTCGTCGCCACCGCCTTGAACAGCGCCGACCAGACCTGCGGCCCGGGGATGCCGTCCATGGCCAGCCCATGGTCGTTCTCGAACAGCATGACCGCGCCCTTGAGAATGAGGCTGGTCGAAGCGCCGTTCTGCCAGAAGGTCTTGAGCTTGTGCGGCCAGCCGGCCTGCCAGGTGAAGGTGCCCTGCGGCGGGCTGTACGCGGCTGCCACCTGCGCGGCCCTGTCGGCGGCGGCCGGGGTCGCTGCACCAGCCGCGGCGCTCCAGTTGAGCGGCAGGTAGTCAAGCTGGGCGAGCAGCTGCTCAAGCCGGGTGGTCGAGTAGGTCGTGGTCCTGAACCTGAACCTCGCTGACTTGGCGAGCAGACCGCCAGTCGCCGAGCGGACGCCGCTGGTGCCACCAGGGACGCGCACGGTCACCCGCGTGAGCTGGTCAAAACCGCCGGCAGGCACGAACTTGAGCGTCCTGGTGCCGACCCCCTGCCAGGTGCCTGCGACGTTCGGCCGGACGCTCGGCAGCGGCGAGTTCGCGGCCACCGGCGCAGAGAACTGGATCTGGATATCCGTCGACCCGTCGACGCTGGTAGCGCCGTCGGAGGGGGTCTCCGAGACCAGCCGCAGCGGCGTGGCCTGAGTCTGCTTGGCGGTCTTCCCGGCCTGCCTACTGCCGCCGGTCGCGGCGCTCGCTGACGGCTGATCAGAGGCATGCGTAAAGGCGACCCATACCCCGGCGATCAGGAGCACGGCGATAACGGCACCGATAGCCGCAACCCGCCCGCGCGCGTGCGTCAGTGAGGACAACACAAGACTCCCTAACTCGCTGCCGTTGCCCGGCAATCCCCTCGGGCGGTGACCCAGACTGCCTGTATATCAGGACATCCTTAGCTTTCGACTTTAGATGCAGGCGGCAGTACCCCGGCGAGGAGAAGGTAAAGATACGGAAACAGGTTGCGGGGCCCCGCAGACAGCAGACTGCCCGGCACCGCCTTGTCGCGGTGCCGGGCAGTTACGCAGGGGTTCAGTTCAGCCTTGCACGGTGACCAGGCTGCCCAGGGTCAGGTACGGGTAGGACGCCTTGGCCTCCGACCACGGCAGTTCCACGCAGCCGAGGCTCTGCTGGAAGCCATAGCCGCCGCGCGGGAAGTAGTGCACCGCGTCACCGCCGTTGAAGTACGACACCCACCACACCGGGTCCGAGTAGTGACTGCCGCCCGGGTTGGTCCCGCTCATGATCGTGTAGACGAACTTCTCGAACACCGGGAACGTGCCATCGACCGTCGGCGCGGACGGGATGCCAGTGTTCGCCAGGCTGTGCAGCACCTGCTGGCCGTTGTGATAGATGGTCAGCGTCTCCGGCGTTCCCTTGTTGGCGACCGCGTAGGTGTAGCCGTTCTTGTTCTGCTGACCGCTCTCCTGCGCCTGGAACAGTGCCTTCCAGAAGTGCTGGGTCAGGCTCCCGTCGGGCGTCATGTTGTGCTGCGACTGGAACGCCATGACAGCACCGCGCAGCAGCACGTTGGCCTGACCCGGATTCCACTGGCTGGCCAGCGAGGACGGATAACCAGGCTCCCAGCTGAACACCCCGGCCTGCGGGTTGTAGGCCATCCCCTCCGGGGTGAGGTTCGCCGCTGAGGTAGCGGAGATGTCGTTCTCAGCCCTGGCGCCGCCGTTGGAGTCCGCCGAGAACGTCATCGGCAGGTATCCCTGGTCTGCGAGCAGCTCGGCTAGGCCCATCTGGGTGTAACTGCCGATGGTGAACCGGTCAGTCACAGCAGCGGTCAGCAGGCCGCCGCCATTCGAGCGCACGCCGCTCGTTCCGCTCGGGATTCTGACCGTCACCCGGGTCGACGGGGCGAACGCCGTCGTCGGCGTGAACACCATCGAGTAGCCGTCCACGCTCCACGTACCTGGTACCTGGGGCGTGATCTGCGGCTTCGGCGAGTTCCCGGCCACCGGCTCGGAGAAGTTGATCTCGATCGGGCTCGCGCCGTCGACGCCGGTTGCCTGGCTGGCCGGGGTGACAAAGTTGACCCGGATCGGGCCGGTGGCCCGTGGGAGCGCCGCGAGCGTCGGCTGTGCCGGGCTGGAGGATTGCGTCACGGCGTACGTCACACCGCCAGCGACCACGAGAGCTGCAGCGACGCCGACCGCTATGAGCCGTTTACTAGGCCTGGGTCTGCCGGTCGTACTCGCCACGGGCGGGCCGCCGGGGCCGTTCCCGCCTTGGCCCTGGCTGGTACTCGTACCGGGCAGGCTGCCATTGCCCTCCGGCTGACCATCGTTTGAGTCAGGCCGACTGGCCTTGGTATCTGACTGACTGCCGGGCCGCCCTAGCTTGAACACGCCAAACCCCCGTCCGGTGGCACGACCAGTCGACGCAGGCCTCAGCAGGACGCCGAATGCGTGCCAGATCAGTTACTCAGCGTTACGCAACTACCCGACGCGCCGGCCGGGGAAGCCATGAGAGTCGTAAACGATGGGTAAGAAGCAGCCCTTGCAAGCGGCCAAGGCTTGGGGCAGCCGCCTGAGGCCCGGCGGGATTTGGTCTGCCGTCCCCGGCCCGCTTGAGCCCGGCCCGCTTGAGCCCGGCCCGCTTGAGCCCGGCCTGCTGACCGGCATAGTCGGCGTACACGACGACGCTGCCGAGGTAGTGGCCGGTGCGTGCGTCGAAGGATCCGCCGCACGTGATGAGCCGCAAGGTGGGCAGTCTGGTGGGCGCGTAGACGACCGAGGCCGGGAAGCTGGCCTTCGAGTAGAGCGCGGCCGCGGACACCACGAAGATCGCGGTGCGGCTGTCGGCCAGCCTCACGTAGATCCGCTGACCGGGCCGGAGCCTGCCGAGATCGTAAAACACGGCCGGGCCAACGGCCGCCGCGTCGACGTGTCCGACGATCACGGCCGAGCCCGGCTGGCCTGGCGCCGGCCCCGCATCGAACCAGCCGGCCAGGAACGGATGCGACAGCGACGGCACGGCCACCGCGCCGCTTGCGGTCAGCCCGACGGGAATCACCCGTGCGCTCACCTTGATCGCCGGAATGGCGACGGTAACCGGCACGGACCGCGCCAGGTACTGCGCACTGGGGATCGGGCGGCCCCCGGTCGGCCGGCTGGGATGCATCCGCTGCGATGCCTCCCAGCCGGCTGGCCGTGGCGGCGGCGACCAGCGCAGCCTCGAACCGCTGACGACCAGCACGACGCCGAGAGCGGTCAGCCCGACCAGGAGGCAGTTCAGCAGCCCGAACAGGGCGCGGCGACGGCGCTCCCGAGCCGGCCGGGCCCGCCGACCTGGCGACCGCTGGCCAGCCGCCGGTATCGTCCCGCGACGCCGGTTCAGTGCCAGCGCCCCGGCTTTCGCTGCCAGAGCAGGACGCCGCCGAGAAATGCGGCGAGTCCGAGGACACCGACTCCGGTGGCTGTAGCTGCAGTGTTGGTCGCGGTGGAGGTCGCGCCGTCACCTGTCTGCGGCGCGCGCACTGGCTCTGAGCCGACAGTCAGCGTCGCGTTCGCCGAGAAGCCGTTGGAGCAGCGCATGTCGACGAGGTAGAGGCCGGGACTGGCGGTGTCCGGGACGGTCGCGGTGAGAGCGAAATGCCCGGCGCCGGCGAGGGGCTGCATCGCAACGTCGTCTCCCAGTCCCAGCGTCGCTCCGAAGAACGTGGCAGACGTGGCCGATGACCCGCAGAAGATCGAGAAGATGACCGGGGTGCCCGGAGTTGCCGGGTTCGGCGTCGCGTTCACTATCGGTGCGCTGGCGAGCGCTGGCGGTGCGGCGGTTGTCAGCGGCAGCGAGAAGGCCAGTGCCAGCGCGAAGACCGCGGCCACGGCCAGGCGTTTCGGGCGCACGACGCGATGTCCCCCTCCGATCCGCAGCGATGCCCGTGTGGCGGTCTACCCGCCGTGGAAACAGGGAAAGCTGACCGGGCCCAAAGCCTTCGCGCTGGGATGCGACCGTCAGGCGTCAGTTGCGTCCGCGGTCGCCGTGGTCGGCGTCGCCGTAGCACACGATCGTCCGCATCGCGTCGTACCGCTCGACCGGCTTGCCCGGTTCCTGGACCACCAGGATCGGCACCAGCAGGGCCCGGGCCAGCGCGGAGAAGCCGGCCACCACCTCGCCGGAGTGGACGTGGCGGCCGGTGACCGTCGAGCCGGGTGCGGGGGACACGTACTGCATCGGCTCGACTTCACCGACGAAATGACCTTTGCCGCGCTTGCTGATGATGAGGCCGTACTGGCGCAGGATCGCGTAGCACCGTCGTGCGGTGTCCCGGCTCACGCCGTAGCGCTCGGCCAGGTCTGGCTCGGATGGTGCGGGCGTACCACTGGGGAGCTGCTGAGTGGTGATCTGCCAGCGCAGCACCGCGGCCAGCTGCAGGTAGGCCGGGACGAAGGAGTCCTGCATCAGCTCGTTGCCAGTCGCGGTGAACGGATCGTCCCCAATGTGACGGTTGTCACTCACGGCTTGCACCTTCCCATCGGGCGGCGGTCGTCGTTAGTATGCATGTCTGCAGATGCAGACAAGCGGACTTCGCGACATGCGAACAACCGTAAGTCGGATCGGGGAGTGCTCCGGCGATCAGGGAGGGCGCCGGGCCGAAGTGCTCGCCTGATCAAGAAAGCGGGGGCCGGGCAACCTGCGTGTTGCCGCGTGGCGCTTCTGGGAGGGATCGGTCGCCACGATCGGCCCCCGCTTTCCTTCGCCGTCAAGCCCACTATCGGCGGCTGCGTTCTAGTGCCGGGTCTCCGGGTTGAGGTCAGTGCCCCAGATCACCTTCTCGAAATGCTGACAGCCGTCCGGCGGCGAGTGCTTGTGGTGCTCGAGGATGTGCTCGAGGTAGTCGCGTGCCGCCTGCATCGACTCGATCTGCGCCGTGATCGCGTCAATGCGCCCGCGGATGGTGTGCTGCCAGGCCGCGGACGCGTCCGGCCCGCCGATTATCTCGCCGATCTCCTCGAGGCTCATCAGCCCGGACCGCTGCCAGAACCGGATGATCGCCAGCAGGCGGATCTCGTCCTGCCCGTACCAGCGGCGCCCGGCCCGCCGGGAGACCGGCTGCAGCAGGCCGCGTTCCTCGTAGTAGCGGATCGTCGACGCCGGTATGCCGAAGCGCCGGGCGACGGCGTCGATCGAGACGAGATCAGCCCCGGGCGAGCCGTTCCCGTCCGTAGCCGCATCGGTGCTCATGGCGGAAGTATGTGTGATTACCTGCTTGCGTTCAAGCCGGCTTGAACGTGCAGCATGATGGCGTGACCAGGACAGGGAAAAGGCGGAATCGGCGCCAGTCGCTGCTCATCGATCTGACGCCGCTGCGGCGATCGCGGGACTTCCGCCTCGTCGTAGGCGGCCAGCTGGTGTCGATTCTCGGCGGCCAGATGACCGCCGTGGCAGTGCCGTACCAGGTCTACGCGCTCACCCGGTCCTCCCTGGACGTCGGACTTGTCTCGCTGACGCTGGTCCCCGCGCTGATCGTCGGGGCGGTCGTGGGCGGCACCATCGCGGACGCGGTAGACCGGCGGAAGCTGCTGATAACTGTCGAGCTGATCATGGCGCTCGGATCGGTCGCGCTTGCCCTGAACTCGTCGGCTCGCCCGGCGCTCTGGCCGCTCTTCGTGTTCCCCGGGCTGGTCGCGGGCCTGGCCGGATTCGAGGACTCCGCACTGGGCGCGATGGTGCCCGCGCTAGTGGGACGGGACTACGTCGCTGTCGCGAACGCCACCTTCCAGGCGCTCTTCCAGCTCGGCGGGGTGGCCGGCCCGGCGATCGCGGGACTGCTCATTGCCGGGACCGGGCCCGCGACCGTGTACTGGATCGACGCGATCACGTTCGTCGTCGTGGCGATCAGTGTCGTCCCGGTGTCACCGCAGCGGCACCCAGGGTGCGCGGCTCGCGACGGGGACACGTCCGCGTCCGGGCGGCTGGCCGGGCTCGGCCTGCGGCCGTTCCTGCGGTCGCTGACCGACGGCATCAGGTTCGTCCGCGGCCAGCAGGGGATCCAGGGCTCCTTCCTGATCGACATCAACGCAACGGTGCTGGGCATGCCGCGGGCGCTGTTCCCGGCGCTCGCCGCGAACGTCTTCGGCGGGGGCGCTATCACGCTCGGCTTGCTGTCAGCCGCGCCAGGCGCAGGCGCGCTGATCGGAGCGGTCACGACCGGCTGGGTGGGCCGGGTCCGGCGCCAGGGCCGCGCGGTCATCCTCGCCGTCGCCGGATGGGGACTGGCGATTGCCGGATTCGGCCTGGCGTGCTGGCTGG
>Ga0335074_10015562_pt1 | contig 10693 bp, 5 predicted proteins | sample Lox_Sample_23_FD_206715 | JGI IMG/M metagenome (GOLD analysis project Ga0335074, IMG submission 206715) | Soil microbial communities from Loxahatchee National Wildlife Refuge, Florida, United States - Lox_Sample_2.3 | ecosystem: Environmental > Terrestrial > Soil > Wetlands | place: USA: Florida...
CAGCGCACGGGCAATGCCGAGGCGCGCGGCCCCCGCTTGTCCGGTAACCCCGCCGCCATTGGCGAGGATCAAGATATCGAAACGATCCGCCAACTCGGCGGCGAGCAGCGGCTGCCGCACATAGGCGCGAGCGGATTCATTGACAAAATAATGTTCAAACGGCCGGTTATTGACCGTGATCTGGCCTTTGCCGGGCCGCAGAAAGACGCGCGCAGTGGCGGTTTTACGCCGCCCGGTTCCTAACTGTTGAATTAACTTGGCTGGCATCCTTGCTTTAGTCGCTTTCCTTCATGGTTCTCATCAGACCGCCAGCGCCACTGGTTTCTGCGCCTGGTGCGGATGATGCTCGCCGGCATACACTTTCAACTTGCGGTACATCTGCTTGCCAAGCCTGGTCTTGGGCAGCATACCGGATATCGCCAGCTCGATCATCCGTTGCGGACGCGTTTCGCGCATGCGGCGGGCGCCGGTTTCGGTGAGGCCGCCCGGATAGCCGCTGTGGCGGCGATACAGTTTTTGCCCTTCCTTGGACCCGGTCAGCTTTACTTTGGCAGCATTAATAATGACCACGTGATCGCCAGTATCCATAGACGGCGTAAAAATCGGTTTGTGCTTGCCCATCAGGAGCATAGCAGCGCGGCTGGCCACCCTACCAAGGACGGCCTCATTCGCGTCTATCACGTGCCAGGCACGAACGATTTCGTGCTTGGACGGGAATTCAGTGCGCATGGACAGAGTTGTTCTTTCCGCTCGAAAACTCGAACACTTTAGTCTAGCACGGGCGGATTCCCGGTCCAAACACGGACTGGGCCGTAATCTCATCTAAACACTCAGTCGATTCGTCACCTGGCAGGCGTGACGGGAGATTTTACCAAACGAAATGGGGGGCGCGCCGGACGACGCAACGGTCGCGGAGGCGTTTTGCGAAACGAACCCAAATTGGGGCCATTTTGCCGAACGTACAGGCGCGGCTTTACCTCAGGGGCGATCTTGCGAAACGAACCCAACTGGGCTGGTGGGCCCTGGACTGGCCGATTTGAAAAAACGAAGCCAATCCCAGAGTGTGGGATGATCCGTGACGAACCCGAGATCGCACAACGGTAGTCTGCCAGTTACAGAGAGGAGAAGCATGAAACAATCCGACAGCCTCAGGGATAGCAAGCTGCCGCTTCGCGGAGGAGCGGGCACGATCCCCACATTAGGATTCGGTACATTAATTCCCGATGCAACCGAGACAAGAAACGCAACCAGGACAGCGCTTGAAGCTGGGTTCCGCCATCTCGATTGCTCCGAGCGATACCGAAACGAAGAGCAGGTGGGACAGGCGATTCAGGAAGCCGTTCAGGCCGGCTGGCTCAACCGCAATGACTTGTTCATCACGACGAAGCTATGGAACAACAATCATCGCCCGGATCGAGTCCAGCCTGCGATTGAAGCTAGCACTGGACGGCTGCAAGTAGAGTGCCTCGACCTTTATTTGATGCACACTCCATTCGCCTTTCTACCGGGGGACGATCAGGACCCGAGGGACCCAAACGGCAATGTGATTTATGACGAGGGCACCACTCTTATGGATACCTGGGGGGCAATGGAAAAACTAGTGGATCGCGGCATGTGCAAGGCGATCGGCTTGTCGGACGTGAGCCTCGACCAACTGCGGGAGGTCTTCGACCAAGCGAGAATCAAACCCGCGGTGGTCCAGATCGAATCCCATCCCTACCTGCCGGAAAACGACGTCCTGGAGTTCTGCAAAATCAATGGCGTCGTGATGCTCGCCTTTGCGCCGCTGGGTCATGGGATCAAGCCGGGGGTGCTGGAAGATCCAGTCGTCCTAGCGATTGCGCACCGCGTCAACAAGACTCCCGCTCAAGTATTACTTGCGTGGGCGATTCAGCGTGGGACCGCTCTCCTGACGACACCGAAGACCCCAGCTCGCGCGCAGGAAAATTTAGACGTTTCCGCTCTTCCCGACGACGCAATGGAACAGATTAATTCCATCCAGACGCGACGGAGGTTGAATCTGGTGACTGGAACCGGCGTTCCTGGGTTCATTGCAAAAGGCAATTGAACGCCATGGCTCGACTGCTGTCCGTAAACATCGGACTTCCACGGGACATCGAGTGGAAGGGTCGGACGGTACACACCGGGATTTGGAAGGATCCGGTGCACGGCCGCTGTCAAGTTAAACGGTTGAATCTAGACGGAGACGGGCAGGGGATATTGCCGGGCACGGCGGCGAGCAGCGAGCCGTCTTCATCTATCAGATCGAATCCTATGGTTACTGACAGGAGCAGCTAAAGAGGACGGACTTCTTTCACGGACAGTTCGGCGAGAACTTCACGATCGAGGGATTGCCAGATGACGCCGTGTGCATTGGAGACCGCTATCAGATCGGCAGCGCGGTGTTCGAGGTCACGCAACCAGAGCATTTTGGAGTTGGCCGAAGCGTGCGACGTCCCGGTCCGTTGGTCGTGCCGGACCGGTGTTTGTCACAACTGTGAGAGCGGTTTGGTTTCAGGGTCGCCTATGCACCGGAGCCGCTTGACCAGCCTGCCGAAGGCAACCTGCTCATCTGCTGCACACAACCAATTTCCGACGCGGTGATCGATTTATGAAGACCGGCGGTCAAGGGAATTTCAGCATCCAGGCATTGACCGTGATCTCGTGATCGCAATTGCAGTGAGATAATTCCGTGATGCGACTTTGTCTCATAGCTGTTTCGTGTGTTGCAGTGTTGGGCTTGGGCACTTTGCAGGCACAGCAGTTGACGGTCAAATCGGCTACTGCTAAGGCAGTCGATTTGGAGTGGACAGGAGCGCTTCCTGCCTCATCGCTTGAACGATCGTCTGGCCGAACCTTTGAAAAAATCGCCGCGGGGGCCGCTGGTCACTACACCGATCAAACAATCGAACCGTTAGGAACCTACAAATACCGCGTCAATACGAACGGCAAATTTTCGAATGTGGTCACAGTCGGGCCGCCGCCGGATGGCGTGACCAATGCTGCGGCCGCTCCCAAGGGAAGCGCGCCGGAACATTACGGTCAGTCTTCGTCAGTCGCGCTTGATGAAAACGGCGATCCGGTTATCGCTTTCGAATGGTATGACCCGAATGGCGATGGCGATGGTTCCGACACGGAAATTCGCTTTGTTCGCTGGGATCGCGCCAGCTATAAATGGACGTCGCCGGTGCGCATTGCCATCACTGGGGAGATGAACGATGGGAATGAAAACCCCTTTGCGATCGCATACGACCGCGACACCGGCTCTTTAGCGGCCCTTTCGCAGAAGGGTGACGATGTTATCTACGCCCTATCCACGGATCGCGGCGTGACTTGGAACACGACGCCCGGACCCAAGAATGCAGCGGGTCTGCGCGCCACTTCGCTGGTGATCAGCTCCGGTCAAGTGCACGCGGCAGCGATCGGGAGCGATGGAGCGTTCTATTTCACCGGTCCGGTTACCGATGTAAGTTCGTGGAAAGCTCAGGCGGTGCCTACAGGGAGCGGTTGGACGGTAAGGCCAACAAATATTCCTATTGTGCTTGACGCATCCGGAAAGCCAGCTATTGCTTTCTTTGAAAACCAAGCCGATGGCGATCAGCATCGCTATGTGTTTTGGCGGCCTGGCAGCTCCGATCCTGCCGCCGCAGTGACAACTAATCAGTCGACAGATTACCCCAATGTTGCGCTGACTTATGCGAACAACAAATTCGGTGTTCTCTTCGCAATTGGGCTGGACCCGAAAGATTCGGATCACGGCGTCTGGTATACCCAGTCGAGCGATGGAGCTTCATGGTCGAGTCCCGCAAAGCTGCCCATCGATGGGCCACGCACCACTAATCCGCCGCTCGCTGTCGCCATCGACTCCAAAGGAGCAGTAACAGCAGTATTCGCGGCGAATGCCGGATCCTCTGATACTGCTTGCAACTATCCAGTTGTTTCCCGTTCTGCCGACGGCACGAACTGGAAGACGTGCGGTCTGGGTAAAGCGGCGGGCGCCACTTTCAATCCTCAACCTTCGACGCTTCACATCATAGAAGCCGGAAACAGCAAAGCCTATATCGTGTGGCACGACTCCAGTGAGACCAAGTATGGATCAGGCGTTCTCATCTGGCGCGGTCAGTAAGAGAAAGAGTCAAACAATAATCGGACCTATCGGTCCCACCTAAATCGGTCGAGGATACTATTCCTAGCAGATGGTTTCTCTCGTCTGGCGGAGTTGGAAATCTTGGAAGCGCGAGAAAGGCCTTGCTGTTCTCGCCATTCTTGCCCTAGTTGTCGGCATCGGCTCCGCCACCGCCATCTTTACTGTCGTCGATGCGGTTCTGCTTAGACCCCTGCCTTACACGCATGGCGAACGTTGGGTTGCATTATTTGCCGGCGATACGCATGACCCTGGCCACTATGGTGGTCTCAGTTTTGGCGACCTGCTGGCCTATCAGGAGCGAACGCGCGTTTTCGATGTCTTCGGTTGGTTTCCGGTTTGGGGCGATTTCAATTTGACTTCACCCGGCCAGCCGCGCCACATCGCGGGCCTCCAAGTCTCGCCTTCGCTTATCGCTAGCACGGGCCCACGTCCTTCGGCGGGGCGATTCTTCGCGCCCTCGGACGGCCCAAATGTCGCGCTCATCTCGCATCGCCTATTCACGCAACTGGGCCAGGCGATCATCGGGCAACCACTTACTCTGAATGGCGAGTCCTATGTCGTCGTGAGCGCGATGCCGGCTTGGTTCCGGTTCCCGCTTGACACGGTATTCAACCAGAACTCTCAAAACGATGTCTGGATTCCTCTCAAGAAACCGATCGATGAGGATCACATGCGCAATTACGCCAGCTACATCTCCTACGCGAGGTTGAAGCCGGGCGTCACGATTGCGCAGGCGCAAGCCGATGCGAAGCGGGTTGCCGCAGAGATCCGCCAGCAGAATCATCCCACCGACCCCAATTACACTGCTGCGCTGTTTGGCCTCGAAGACGCTGTGGTCAGAGAGATCCGTCCCATTCTGCTTCTCCTGTTCGGCGCCGCCGGTCTCTTGCTGTTTATCACCTGCGCCAACGTGGCGGGCCTGCTGGTCGGCAGATCTGTTGGCCGCGCTCGAGAGACCGCCATCCGCGTGGCGTTAGGCGGGGGCCAGGGACAACTGGCGCTGCAATATTTCTTCGAGAGTCTTTGGATTTCCCTCGTTGCGGCCCTGGGCGGCATTCTTGCCAGTGTGCTCCTGGTGCATCTTGTGGTGTCGCTGGCTGCCGACTACATCCCTCGTTCCGATGAGATCTCGACCAACTGGACTGTTGCGCTCTTCGCCCTCGGTTTAGCTTTTCTCACCGCCACGGTCTCGGCGCTCGCGCCGCTCTGGCAAGCTTTCCGCATTCAGCCGAATGAGGTTCTGAGCGAGGGCGTACGCGCGTCTGCCGGCGCTCGTAGCCGCAAACTTTCGCAAGCGCTGGTCATCGCTGAAATCGCGCTCGCATTCACGCTGATCTCGGCAGGCGCTATCTTAACGTGGCAGCTCGGCAGTCTCAATCGAACATGGCCTGGCTTCGATCCTAACGGCCTCGTCACATTTCAGCTCACCAGACCCGCTGAATCCGCCCAGAACTCCGTTTACGCCGATAAGGCGATCGAAGCTCTAGAAGGCATGCCGGGAGTTAGCGATGCCGCCGTGGTCAATCAGGTGCCACTGGCGGGTTGCTGCATGTCCACGTCGCTGTTTCCTGAACCTCACACGACTGCGGTGGAAACGCATAGGCCCGTCAGTCTGAACGTGGTTAGCCCTGGTTATTTCAAAACCATGCGCATTCCGCTCCTAGCCGGACGGCTGCTGAACGCGCATGACACGAACGAGAACCTGCTAGCCGTGGTCATCGATGAAGCAGCTGCTAAGCGTTATTGGCCGGGCCACAATGCTGTCGGCCAATTCGCAAAGCTAGCAGGGCAGAACGGCTCACGAGTTCAGATCGCCGGCGTGGTGGGCACGGTCAAGAATGAAGGGGTCGGTAAAGAAGCCACCCCTGAGGTTTACCTTCTACAAAATGTCTACCGGCTGCAGACGATGAACTTTATCGTTCGCTCCACACTGCCGCCTGCTACTCTTGCTCCTGCTATTCGCCGTACGATTGCCCGAGTTGACCCCGCTCAACCGATCTACTCTGTCCGATCCATGCGCGAGATCTTCGGCGAGTCTCTTATTTTCCAGCGCATCGAGTCCGTGGTGATTACTTTCTTCGCGCTCGCCGCGCTGTTGATGGCAAGTGTGGGCGTTTATGGTTTGATTTCTTATTCGGTTCGCCAGCGCACGGTAGAGATGGGGACTCGCATGGCCCTTGGTTCCACCGGCCGGCAATTGCTCCAGCTCATTACGGGTAGCGGGTTGCGTCTTTCTTTATATGGTCTTCTGATCGGGGCTGCTGCGGTGGTTGGAGCGAGCGCGATCGTCGTTCGCTATTTCGACGTTCATCACCTGAGTCCGATCCCGTACGTATTTTCGATTATGGTCGTCATCGCGCTGGCGCTCGTTGCGTCTGCGATTCCAGCCTGGCGAGCGAGTCTCCTGTCTCCGATGGTCGCGATTCGCAATGAAACAGATTCGATCTGGATGTCTGCCCGCCGCACCCTCGAACAAGCGCGCGAACGGATCTCCGCGGAAAACACTGCCGCACCGCTCGATTCAACTTTGCTGACTGAATTCATCGAAGCCAGCCGCCGTGCCGATTCTTTTTCCGAAGCGCTTCGCCTGTCTCTCCATAACCTCGCGGCCAAGCTTCATGCTGGATCTGCTCTCCTGCTCGAGAAAGTTGCTCCAGGTGAATTCCGCTGCCTCGCTGCTGATCCGGAGAGCGGGCTCGCGACGCTCTCCATTCCCGACAACGGGTTCCTTTTGAACCGGCTCAGATTTTATAGCGCTCCCCTGGGTTTCACGGCCGCCGATCTTGAAACCTCCCTGCGCTGGGCAAGCGAGCAAAGGCCCCGGCATCTTCAGGAACTCGAGCTGTTGAAGATAATCGATCTGCGTCTGGCGGCGCCTCTCCGTACCAAGAACGATCTCATCGGTCTTCTGTTGCTGGGTGAGCGCGCGGAACACACGCCGTATAGCCTGCCTGAGAAGCATCTGCTCGCCGCCTGTGCTGACCAGTTCGCGCTTACGATTGAAAATGCGCGTCTCAATGAGCGTGTCCTCGAGCAGGAAAAGGTGCGCCGCGATCTCGCGCTTGCCACGGAGGTGCAAAAACGCCTGCTGCCTGAGAGCGCTCCGCAAACGCGCGTCGCCTCCCTCGGAGCGTTCACTCTAGCCGCTCGTAACATCGGTGGCGACTACTACGATTTCTTCGAAGCCGGTGATCACAGCCTCGCGATTGCACTTGCCGATGTTGCCGGTAAGGGTATTGCCGCGGCGCTGATCATGGCAGTCGTTCAGGCCTCTCTGCGCATCATTGCTTCCGATCCCAATGTCTCGCTGCCTAAGTTGGCCGCCAAGATGAACCACTTCCTCCACCAATCTACCGGCTTCAACAGCTATGCCACATTCTTCTACTCGCAGCTCGACGAAGCCAAGCGCCAACTGCGCTATGTCAACGCGGGACATAATCCTCCCTATCTCGTTCGCGCTCTGAATACTGACGCGCAGCCAAACGGCGCCCATGCTGCCATTGAAGAACTTGCCGCGGGTGGCATGGTCATCGGCATGTTTCCCTTCGCAACCTACGAGGAATCCGTCGTTGATCTCCATCCCGGCGATGTGCTCATGGCCTTCACCGACGGCGTCACCGAAGCTCTGAATCCGGCCGAGGAAGAATTCGGCGAGGAACGTCTCAAGGAGCTGATTCGCCGCGTAGCTTACCTGCCGGTCGACGGGATCACAGCAGCTATTTCACAGGAGCTCCGGGATTGGATCTCCACCGCGCCTCAGCACGACGATCTCACCTTTCTCATCCTGAAGCTAAACGCCTCCGAGTAACGCTTCTGCGCAGTTATAGCGGCCCGCGACGGTGCCGTAAAATGTCGGGAATGTCGGCTATGGTTAGAAACCGAGCCCTTGCCACGCTGCTCTCTCAGACACTGGTGGCCTTTACAGTTGAGGTCGACAACGAGTGCGAAAGGCGGATGGGTGAAGCAGGCTTTCGGGGCGCTCGGATATCGCTGGTCCTGTGGTTGAACTTGATCCGGCATATTTCGAGCAGCGGATCGCTGGTCGAGGATCTAGCGAGCAGCGGCGCTGGGTCAAAGGAAGCCTTGAAGCTACAGCTTGGGTGTTTGGAGCGCTGGGGATTCTTGACGCTGGCTCCCGGTTCAACAGAGGCGGCCTCGCCGCGAGATGCTGGTCGTCGCCGGGAGGGTTGGGGAAGCGGCCGCGGGATTCGAAACTCCTGGGCCGTCCGCCTTTCCGGTAAAGGGTTGAAGGCTGCTGAGATTTGTCCGGGCGCGCTCGAAACAGTCGAAGGGCGATGGATAGCGAGGCTCGGAAAGCAGCGCATCGCGCGCTTCCGCAAATCCGCACAAGCTGTGATCGACGCGCTAAATCTCGACCTGCCGTGGGGATTGCCGCCGACGTTGATAGGTCGAACGGAGGCGTTTCCCGCTCGAAGCACAGCCGCACCCAAGGGTCTCGCATTACCGTGTTTGTTATCTCAACTGCTCCTGGGCTTCGCCATTGAGTTCGATCGCGAATCGCCGGCCCCGCTCACCATGAGCGCGAACACGCTGCGCATTCTGGGGGAGGAGCCGATACCAGTCCGCGATATCGCACTGCTGACGGGTTCGTCTCCCGAGCGGACTGACATTGGGTGGCAACTTAAGCCGTATGTCACGGTGGAAACAGCTCCGGCCGTGCGGGGGAAGGTAGCGAGGTTGACGGCTGCGGGAATAAAGGCGCAGCAGGCTTACGGTCGGCTGGTGACGGAAATCGAGAGACGCTGGGAGGAGAGATTCGGCACGGAAGTTATCGACGATTTGCGCGAATTTCTATCGGCGCTTTTCCGCGCGGGAGATGCGAATCAGCCGCCGATTGCTCTTGGGTTGACTCCGCCGCCGGGGACCGTGCGCGCTGGAGATCTTGCGCCTGCTCTCGGCCGCCGCGATGTAGGAGCCGCAGCACGTCAGCGAATGCGCGACCTAGTGGCGCAGACGGAAGCTTTCCTGCGTGATCCCATCAACGCCCTCCCTTATTACCCGTTGTGGGACATGAACCGCGGGTTTGAGCCATAGTCGCGAGAAACAGCGTACCGAGTATCCGCAAAATTCAGTTCAATATCAGTTCGATACCCTATGTGCGTGTCTCGTTCGCCCGCAGGGATCATCGTGCTCACACTCGCGGCGTTGGCTGCGCGCGCGCAAACCGTGCCGGTATTTCAACACACCGAAAACGGGGCTGCCTATTCAATTGCCGGGCAGAATCCTGCGCAAGGCGGAACAACTCGCATTCCGGTGATTATCATTCCGGTCGCGCTTCAGTTTGTTTCGAACTCAGGCGAAGCGCTGGACGCGACCGGCGCCATCCCGCAGTTGTTGCAATCGCCGTTATTTGTCTCGTTTCCCTTTCCTGGGCAGGCAAGCACACAGTATGCCGATGGTATGCTGCGGGCCTCTTTTTCACATCCGGATAATTGGCACACTCTTCTTGCGAAGTCAGATGTGCTTCGCGAGGTGACCATCCAAGTGCCGCCGGAAGCAGGCTATCTGCTGACTTCCAAACAGGGTGGAAAGCTGGGCATTGCTGATATTGCCTTTGTCCAACGTGAGCTGTTTAAGAAAGTGCCCAAGCAACCAGGCTCTTTGCTCCTTGCGGTTACAAACAACACGGCATATTACGTCGAGGGCGATGCGACCATCTGCTGCACATGGGGTACTCACGGCGTCGACGAGGCGACCGGCAATTCGTTTGTGCTCGCATCCTATCTGAACGATGCGCCGGCGATTGTGCAGGATCGCGACGTACAACCGCTCACGGAACAGATGGCTGAGTTCGTCAACGATCCGTTGCACGATCCGCTGACGCCGGTTGAGAAGGGTGACGGAGCCGGTAACAAGGTTCCTCGTTGGCTGCGGCCGGTGTCGATGCATCCGGGAGATCAGGGCCCTTGCGGAGGCGGCGGCATTGCGACTCCCTACTTCCTCCTCGAGCCAACCGATACAAACAGGAAAAACAATCTGCCGTATTCGAAGCCCTTCGTGGTTACGAACGGGACTTCCACGTCTCATGTTCAGAACGTTGCGCTGCTGCCCTGGTATTGGGGAACTGGACGGACGTTCAGCTTTCCGGATACGACTGTGCTGGCCGAACCGGCGAAACCGTGTCCGACTACAAGGGCCGCACCAGAGGTCAAAAGCGCGCCGAAGCCGCGGTCGGCACCGCCAAACGGCCATTCCCTGATAGGGTACTGGACTGGTTCAGATCGCGGGAGAACGCTGGCGTTAACCGAGGTCTCGCCGCAATGGGACGTGGTGATTGTTGCTTTTGGGGTTCCGGATCATCATGCGCCGGAAGGAACACTACGGTTTGAGCCGCCAAACGGAATCACCCCTGCACAATTCAAAGCAGCTATCGCGAGCTTACGGCGGGAAGGCAGAAAAGTGCTGCTATCGCTCGGCGGCGGCGGACAACTGTTCACGCTTGATCAGGCCGCTAGCATACCTGTGTTCGTATCGTGTGTGACTCGTCTGGTACGAGACTACGGCTTCGATGGAATTGACCTGGAT
>Ga0335074_10015563_pt1 | contig 10693 bp, 13 predicted proteins | sample Lox_Sample_23_FD_206715 | JGI IMG/M metagenome (GOLD analysis project Ga0335074, IMG submission 206715) | Soil microbial communities from Loxahatchee National Wildlife Refuge, Florida, United States - Lox_Sample_2.3 | ecosystem: Environmental > Terrestrial > Soil > Wetlands | place: USA...
CTTCCCCTGGGACCCGCTGCGGGCTGAGCTGGCGCGCGTCCGCGCAGGTCTCCGCGGTCCCAGTTAGCCGGATCGACCCGGGCTCGAGTCGTGCCGTTCCTTGATCAATGTGGATCTACTGCTGCTATAGCCGCAGTAGATCCGCATCCATCAAGATCATTTGCGGGCAGCTTGGCCGTGGCTTGGCCGCGAGCCTCGCCCTAGCGCGGGTCCCGGCGCAGCGGGTGATCGGCTGGGACTTCGACCAGCACGATCGCGACGCCGTCCGGATCCTCGATCCACAACTCGGTCAGTCCCCACGGTTCCGCGACGGGCTCACGCAGGATGCGGACACCGGCCGTCGCGAGGCGCTCATACTCGGCGCCGACGTCCCGGACCTGGAGCCAGATCATCACCGGGCTGGCTGCGGAGTGCTCTGAGTGCTGCGTCGCGTCTGAGTGCCCGGACACTTCCAGGAAGCCGGAACCGAGAAAGAACACGACCCCCGGATCGTCTCGCGGCCCGAACTCGCGATAGACCGCGAGGCCCAGCACGTCCCGGTAGAACTGGCGGCTTGCGGCCAGATCAGCCGGGCGCAGCAGGATGCGGCTGCTCAGAACGTCCACCTCCGGCCTCCTCGCTCAGCGCCGGTTCGCCGCGACCGCCACGGTCAGCAGGGCCTCGAGGCGCTCGATGTCGGCGGGCGATTCCAGGACCAGTTCCAGCCAGTCGCGACGGGACGGATTCCGGCGGACAGCCGGGTCCTCGCCGAAGCGGTCCCGGGTCCGCGACCACCCGGAACTCGTGATCCGAAGGTCGATCACGCCCGCGGCTTCGAGGTGGGCAATCTCTCGGCCGTCGATGAACAGCGCCGGTTTCTCCGCGTACCGGGACTGGCGTTCCTGGACCGGCCCGAGCGGCAGTACAGCCGCGACGAATGCGTCCCAGCACAGATCGACGGCACGGTCCCTCACATGGCGAGCCTAAGGCCCCCGACGCGGCCCCAGAGATGCTAAGCCCTTCGACTTCCTGTCGGTTTGCCGGGCTCGCGAGGGTTATTTGTTCCTTATGTACCCGGCTAACCGACAGGAAGTCGAGAGCGTCGGTCTCCTGACCGAACGCTAGAGCAGCGGGCGGGCCCCGACCAGGCTGAGAGCGCTCGCGGCGAGGCGGCAGCCGCCGGCCAGCGCCTCGTGAGCGGGCTTTTTGTCGAGCCAGGGCGGCAGGAATCCCGCCACGAAGGCGTCGCCTGCGCCGGTACCGTCCACGACACGCTCGACCGGCGGGGCGCTGACCCGGATGGGGTCGGGCCGTCCGCCGGCGTACAGCATCGCCCCGTCGGCGCCGAGCTTCATCACCACCTGCGGGTACCAGGCGTTCAGCACCCTTGCAGCCTGGCTCGGGTCGTCCCGGCCGGTCAGGACCTTGCCCTGCTCCGGGTTCACGAAAAGCAGTGCGGCACCATTGGTGAGCTGCAGGAACGGCTCGGCACCCACGCGCCCGAGCGGCGCTGCGGATGCGCCGTCCACCGAGATTGTCATGCCCGCGCGATGGGCGTAGTCCATAGCTGCCAGCACCGCGTTGCGCGAGCCGTTGTTGAGCAGCGTGTAGCCGGAAACGTGCAAATGGCTGCCGGGCGTGAAAAGGTCCTTGGGCAGGTCGTCGGGCGACAGGGCCGCGTTGGCGCCGGGGTCCGACAGCATCGTGTGATCGCCCTTGTGAGTGATCATTACGACGCAGGTGCCGGTCGGCCGCTCTGGGTCCATGACGAGCCGGGCGTCGACTCCGTAGCCCATCAGCTCCATGTCCCGGTTGCGGCCGGCGATGTCCGCGCCACGGCGGCCGACGAAAGCGACCTCGGCGCCGTCCACGGCTAGCCAGGCAGCGATGTTCGCGCCGGATCCGCCGCCGTGCATGGTCACGGTAGCCGGCGTATCGCTGCCCCTGGCCAGGGGAGCGGTCGCATGCGCGACCGTATCCGTCATCAGGTCACCAACGACGACAACGCGTGTCAATGTCGTCACCACCTTGATCAACAGGCCTCGTCAGGACGAGCGGGGATGACGCCCTGATCTCAGCTAGCGCTTAGAACTTAACAGCTTCACAGGCCTGCATCGCACCGTTCGCGGTCCGAAGCTGTGGTTAGGGATGGTTACGGTCAGCCTGGCAGTGTTGTCACTCGCCCGGCTACGACCAGCAGATTCACTTCTGACTCGGCGGCAAGCCGCTGATTCAGCCAGCCTAGCTGATCCCGGAAAGCCCGGCCTGCCGGATACGGCGGCACCAATCCGGAACCGACCTGATCGGTTACCGCTACTACGATTGCCCGCGTTTGCCGCCAGGCGTCGACCAGGTCGTCGATGCGCGCCGCGAGGAGCTTGGCGGCGCCGTCGTCGCCCGGCGGGTCGGTCGCCCACATCCCGGCCTCGTCCATCACGCCGGCCAGCCACGTGCCGATGCCGTCGACGAGCACAGCCCCGGCCTCCTGACGGAGCTGGCCGGCGATGTCCAGGCCCTCGACCGTCCGCCACCAGGACGGGCGGCGAGCCCGGTGCCTCGCAACTCGGCCGGCCCATTCGCTGTCGGCCCATTCGCTGTCAGCCCAATCGAGGCCAGCACCGTCGAGGCCGGCATCGCCGGCGTAGGGCCGCTCAGGGCTGCTGGCAGGGGCCAGGGGACCTGCTGCTAGATACGTCACGGCCGGCTCGGCGGCCAGCCTGAGCTCGGCCTCCGTCGACTTCCCCGATCTGGCGCCGCCGATGACGAGGGTCCGGTGCGGCCGGGGAACCGCGGTGCCCGGAGCCGGGATCACCTCCGGGACGCCGGGAGCCGAGCTGGTCACGAGCTGGCCGTCCTCGCAGGCTGCGGCACCCCACAGCTCGCAGCACCGGGCCAGCTCCTGCTCGGAAGTGATCCGGTGGTCGGCATACAGCGCGGCGACGGTGGTGTGCGCCCCGATCAGGCCGGCTGCGCGGAACCTGCCGAGCTGGAACGGGCTGGCCAGCAGGTCGAGCAGCGCGATGTCATAGGGCCTGGCGCCGGGGGCCGGTTCCGGTATCTCGCCGGGACCGGCTGCCAGCAGCAGGCGCCCGCCGTCAGGGCCGGTGATATCGAAGCCGCCAGGCAGCTGCTCGACTTCATGCGCGGGTCCGCCGGACGGCCCCGTTCCCGTCCTGGCACCCTGGTACGGGGCGAACTCGAGGGTGCCGTTGACGAGTACCCGGCCCGGGCGCCTGGTCAGCCCGGCGGACCTGGCGCGCATGCAGGATGCGCACCGGCAGCTATCGTCGGGCCAGCCGTGAGTCCCGCCGGTGCCGATCAGGAGCGCGTGCACTGTCCCCTAGTCCACTTCCGCTGTTGGTTACGATGGGGCGCCGGGAGCCGGCTCGATCCTAGCTAGGAGGCGTGCCATGACCTGGACCTGGCAGCTGGAGAAGGAAGACGGCACGGTTATCAGCGCGCGCGAGTTCGCCAAGGAGACCTGGAGCAGCCAGGGTGACGCGGAGAGCTGGCTGGGCGAGCACTGGCCGAGCCTGCTCAAGGCAGGCGTCGACCAGGTCACGCTGACCGAGGACGGCCGCGTCGAGTACGGCCCGATGAGCCTGCACCCGGCACCCGAATAGACCGGTCGCCGGGCACGGCGCGGCGCCCGCCTCGCGCCAGAAGATGCGGCGCGGCGGGCATGGCTTACCGGGGCGCTCAAGACCCCAGCCGGGGGCTTGTGGTGTGGGCAGGGTCGCTGACTATCTGGTCGCCCAGGACGGCGTCGATCTGCTTGAGCACCTCGGGGTCCAGGCGGATGCCGGAGGCCTTCACGTTCTCGGTGACCTGATCCGGGCGGGTCGCACCGATGATCGCGGCAGAGACAGCCGGGTTCTGCAACGTCCAGGCCACAGCCAGTTGCGCAAGCGTCAGGCCCGCTTGCCCGGCCACTGGCTTGAGCAGCTGGACTCTGGTCAGGAGATCGTCAGTTAGATAGCCGGAAACGAAGCCGGAGCCACGCTCGTCAGTAGCTCGCGACCCGGCGGGCGGGGCGGCGGCTGGCAGGTATTTGCCTGTCAGCACGCCTTGCGCGATCGGTGACCAGACGATCTGGCCGATTCCCTCCTGCGCGGATAGCGGGATGACCTCGGCCTCGATCACCCGCCAGATCATGTTGTACTGCGGCTGGTTGGAAACGATCCGGTCGAGGCCTAGCTGATCGGCGATCTTCAGCGCCGCCTGGATCTCCTCGGCCCGCCATTCGGACACCCCGATGTAGAGGACCTTGCCCTGCCGGACAAGGTCGTCGAAGGCGCGCAGCGTCTCCTCAAGCGGCGTCCCGTGGTCGTAACGGTGCGCCTGGTACAGGTCGATGTAGTCAGTCTGAAGGCGGCGCAGCGAACCATGGGCCGACTCCATGATGTGCTTGCGCGACAGGCCGCGATCGTTGGCGCCAGGACCGGTCGGCCAGAAGACCTTGGTGCAGATCTCCACCGACTCTCGCCGGACGCCGTGCAGGGCGTCGCCGAGGATCGACTCGGCCTTGGTCATCGCGTACACGTCCGCGGTGTCGAACGTCGTGATGCCTTCGTCTAGTGCCGTTGCGACGCACGCCAGAGCCGCGTCTTTCTCGACCTGAGAGCCGTGGGTGACCCAGTTCCCGTACGCGATCTCGCTGACTTTCAGGCCGCTGCGGCCGAGGTGACGATGCTCCATGGAAGGCAAACTTAGCCGCCAGGCCAGGCGCGATCGCGGCTGGGCGGGATGATCGCGCCGGAACTCAGATTTTCTGGCCGCGCTCGACTCGGGGCTTGGGCAGCCGCATGCGGCGCAGCTGGATTCCCCGCTGGGCCGCGTACCAGACGACGCCCTTCGTGCTCTCGTTCGGGAATCGCTCCGCGGCTAGCCGCTTGACCTTGTTCCCGACCAGCCACGCCTCGACGATGACTACCAGCAGCAGAGCGACAACCACGACGTCGGCGATGATTTTCGTGGACTTGCCCGGCACGACCAGCAGCACGACCAGCAGCACGACCATGAGCATGTACCACTCGCCGATGCCCCGCCTGGCATCGACGACGTCCCTGGCCAGACCGCGTACCTGGCCCCGGTCCTTGGCGGGCAGGGCCCATTGCTCGCCCCGCTGCAAGGCCTGTGACTTGCGGACTCGCTCCGACCGGTCAAGCTGCCTCGACCGCTGCGTCGCGGTCTTGCGGTCGGCGGGAGCCTGGTAGGGCTGGCGGCGGCTGGCCTGCGCCTCGCTGCGCTTAGGGGTGGGCACGCCCTTGGGCGCGGTCAGGCTGGACCGCGCCGGTCGCGCGTCGCCGTCGCTGTCGGCAGCGTCGGGCGCGGCCTGGCTTTCGTCGAGCACCTCTGGTGCGTCGCTGGAACGTCGTCGGAACACGGCTACAGCCTACCGGGACGAACGGCGCAGATCTTGTCGTGCGCGCCGGGCGCTGACGACAGTCGCGGCCGGCCGGCCAGCCAGCGCGATGCCTGCAGGCTGCTTACCCGGTGCTGGCTACCTGCTTGCCGGAGCGCGGATTCGCCCGGCACGCCAGCGGTCTGTGATGACGGTTGCGCCAGGCACGTCGTAGGCTGGTGGCAAGATCTGCCGGCTATATGACCGTTGCTCTCATCCGCGGCGTTCCGACACCCCGGAGGCGCTGCAGCAGCGGACTTGCGATTGAGGGGATGGTCGCGCCCATGGGCGTCATGAAGCGGGTCACGATGGTCTTCCGCGCCAAGGCCAATAGGGCGCTCGACCGGATGGAAGACCCTCGCGAAACACTTGATTACTCCTACCAGACTCAGCTTGAGCTGCTGCAGAAGGTGCGTCGCGGGGTCGCCGACGTAGCCACGTCGCGCAAGCGCGTCGAGTTGCAGCTTAATCAGCTCCAGCAGAATGCTGACAAGCTGGACAGGCAGGCTCGTGATTCGCTCGCGGCCGGGCGTGAGGACCTCGCCCGTGAGGCGCTGACCCGGAAGGCCGGGGTCCAGACCCAGGTTGACGACCTGCAAGGGCAGTACGCCTCGCTGCAAAGCGAGGAAGAGAAGCTGTCGCAGGCTTCCCAGCGGCTGCAGGCCAAAGTGGACGCTTTCCGCACCCGGAAGGAGACCATCAAGGCCACCTACACGGCCGCCGAAGCGCAGACTCGCATCAACGAGGCTTTCACCGGCATCTCCGAGGAGATGGGCGATGTCGGCATGGCCATCCAGCGCGCCGAGGACAAGACCGCTCAGATGAAGGCGCGAGCGGGCGCGATCGACGAGCTGATGGCATCTGGCGCGCTGGACGACATGGTGAGCGGGCCTCACGATGACATCCAGGCCGAGCTTGACCGGATGGGCGCCAGCCACGGGGTGGACCGGGAGCTCGAGCAGATGAAGGCCGAGATCGCTCAGAGCGCGCCACGGCAGATCGAGGGCGCTCCGGCCGGATCCAGCGACGGTGCTGCCAGCCAGTCGGCCAGCGGGCTCCCGGCTGCCGACCCGGCTCAGGCTGGTGAGCCGGAATGATCGTCCGGATCCTCGGCGAGGGCCAGCTTCAGGTCCCTGGCTCGGCCGCTGAGGAGCTGAACAAGCTGGACGCGGCGCTTGAATCCGCAGTTGACCGCAACGATGAGGCTGCCTTCCGGCTCGCGCTGGACGCGCTGCTGGCCAAGGTAAGGCAGGTCGGATCACCGGCCGAGGCGGATGATCTGCGGCCATCCGAGCTGATCATCCCGCGGCCAGACGCATCGATGGACGAAGTCCGCCAGCTGCTCACAGACGAGGGCCTGATTCCCGGCTAGCCGGAAACACCCGGTATAAGGGTTATGCCGACAGGCGGCCGGGAACGAGCGGGGCGGTCGCGCCGTTTACTAAGTAGATGCTGAGCATGCTTTCAGCCGAGGGCACGGCATCACGGGGCAGGGTGAGCGTGGCCCTGCCCTGAGCACTGTTCAGCATCGGATGTAATGAAGTAACAGAACGGCTGAGGGGCCGTTCAGATAAAGGGAGGCGGCGCCGATGGCGCGCACTCGCTACGCGTCTGACCCCGGACTTATCGCCCGGATGGGCGCGACTATGTTCCTACTGGGGTTGGTGTTCGTCGGCTTCGGGGTCGGCCTCGGATACCTGATCCTGTACTACGGCAGCCGCCACGGTGGCGGCGGCACCGTGAGTGACAGCGGACTTATCTTCTTCGCCGCCGTGATTGGCATCGGCAGCGCGCTGGCCTCCTATTACTGGTCGGACAAGATCGCGCTGCGGACGTCAGGGGCCCGGCTGGTCAGCCCGAACGACGGCCCGGAGGCTGCCCGGCTGCACGCGATCGTGGACAGGCTGTGCGCGCTGGCGGACATGCCCAAGCCGCGCGTGGCCATCGCGCCGACGCAGATGCCGAATGCGTTCGCTACCGGACGCAACAGCAAGGTGGCAGTGGTCTGCGCGACCCAGGGCATCCTGCAGAAGCTCGACAACAACGAGCTTGAAGGCGTACTGGCGCACGAGATGTCACACGTCGCGCACAAGGACGTCGCGGTGATGACCATCGCCTCGTTCCTCGGCATCGTGGCGGCGCTGATGGTCCGGTTCGCGTTCTACTCCGAGCTGTTCGGCGGACGCGGCCGGAACAATAACAACCAGAGCGCGCTGCTGATCATCCCGATCATGCTGCTGAGCATCGTCGTCTACTGCGTCAGCTTCCTGCTGATCAGGATGCTGTCCCGGTACCGCGAGCTGGCTGCCGATAGGTCCGGCGCGCTGCTGACGGGGCAGCCGTCGGCACTGGCCAGCGCGCTGGTCAAGGTGACGGGCGACATGGCCAGGATCCCGATGAGGGATCTGCGCGAGGCAGAGCCGCTGAACACCTTCTACTTCACCCCGGCGCTGCGGCCCGGCCAGAACGGCATCTCGACGATCTTCTCCACGCACCCGTCGCTGGACAAGCGGCTGGCGCAGCTTCAGAAGATCTCCAAGCAGCTCGGCCAGTAATCACGGGAGCCACTAATCACGGGAGGTAGCCCCGGTGGGGTTCCTGGACACGTTGCTAGGCCGGACGAAGCCGGTACCGCCGAATCTGGATGAGCTGTTCGCGCTGCCAACCGCGGCGCTCACCCTGGAGGCCGGGACCGACTTCAAACCGACCGGCTCCGGCTCGGTCTGCTTCCGGGCAGCCGAAGGCAAGGCCTTCAGCGACATCGAGAAGGACGTCCAGGACCTGCTCAACATGGGTGGCAGCAAGCCAGTCCAGGTGACCACGGATGCTTACCGATTCACCTGGCTGGTCTGCCAGCATTCGGCTGATGACCCCGAAGGCCTGGTAACCGACCTGCACGCGGTCAACTCGTCGCTGCAGGGCGGCGGCTTCGGACCGCAGTTGCTATGCACGATCATGGCCTTCCGGGATTCCGGGGGCCGCTCGCTTGGCTTGGTGTACCTGTACAAGCGCGGCACTTTCTACCCGTTCGCGCCGCTGACCGGGCAGCAGCGCGATAACGCGCTTGAATTGCAGATCCGCGGCGTGCTCGGGGCGGACCTGAAGATCGAGCCCGATCTGGGCCGGTGGATGCCGATCTGGGGCGCTCCGGGCCTGTAAGCCCGCCGGCCAGAGCGGCGCGGGTGCCTGGTTCCTGGTGCCTCGCCCCGCTAGATCAGCACCCACGAAAGTGCGGGTGGCCGCAGCGAGCAAGTTACGCAGCTGCGACCGCCGCGGCCGATAACGGCAGCGCCAGCATCTGCTCCAGCGCGGCCCTGGCCTGCGCCGCGCTGCGCTCGTCAACGGTGATCTGATTGACAACCTGTCCCGCGGCGAGCGACTCGAGCGCCCAGACCAGGTGCGGCAGGTCAATCCGGTTCATCGTCGAGCAATAGCAGACCGTTTTGTCCAGAAAGACGACGGTCTTGTCCGGGTTGGTTGCGGCCAGGCGCTTGACGAGGTTCAGCTCGGTGCCGACCGCCCAGGCTGAGCCCGCCGGTGCCTGCTCGATTACCGAGATGATCTTCTCGGTAGAGCCGACGTAATCGGCCGCGAGGACGACCTCATGCTGGCACTCCGGATGGACGATCACGTTGATGCCGGGAACGCGCTCGCGAACCTCGGCGACGCAACCGGGGGAGAAGCGGCCGTGGACCGAGCAATGCCCGCGCCACAAGATCATCGTTGCGTTGCTGATCTGCTCCGGGGTCAGGCCGCCGGTCTCGCCAGGCGCATGCGGGTCCCAGACCACGCAGTCATCCAGGCTCATGCCCCGCTCGAGGACGGCAGTATTGCGGCCCAGGTGCTGGTCGGGGAGGAAGAGGACCTTGCTGCCCTGGCCGAGCGCCCAGGTCAGCGCCCGGTTCGCATTGGACGACGTGCACACCGTGCCGCCGTGCCTGCCGGTGAATGCCTTGATGTCTGCCGAGGAGTTCATGTAGGTGACGGGGACGACCTGGTCAGCCACGCCCAGATCGTCAAGCGCATCCCAGCACTGCTCGACCTGGTTGTAGGTGGCCATGTCGGCCATTGAGCAGCCGGCCGCGAGGTCGGGCAGCACAACCTTCTGCGCTGGCGAGGTCAGAATGTCCGCAGACTCCGCCATGAAGTGGACACCGCAGAAGACCACGAACTCCGCACCTGGCCTCGCTGCTGCCTCTCTGGCCAGCTTGAAGGAGTCGCCAGTGACGTCAGCGAACTGGATGACCTCGTCGCGCTGATAGTGATGCCCGAGGATGAACGCGCGGTCGCCGAGCGCCTTCCTGGCGGCCCGGGCACGCTCGACCAGGGCCGGATCGCTGGCCGGCGGAAGCTCACCGGGGCACTCGACGCCCCGCTCGGCGGCCGGGTCAGCACCCGCGCCGAGCACCAGCAGCGGCAATGGCCGGCCGGGGCTCGCCGGGCCGGCTGACGTTAGCTGGCCTGCTGGAGCGCTCATAGGACACCGCTTTTCGACTTATCGTCTGAGTGACGATACCTATCGTAGCCGGCCTGGCCGGGAGTGTGGGGAGCCGGGCAGCCGGAGAAGCCATCCCGGCCCGGCCGGGCCGGAATCTCCGGAAGGGGATTATCGTTGTGACAGCAGAACGGGGCCGTGCCGAAGGGGCAGCGGCCACCCGGACCAGATCCGGAACCACCCGATGCGGGAGCTAACGCAGATGACAGTTCAGGACGAGACCACCGCCCAGGGCGTCGTTCTCACCGACGCGGCAGCGGTCAAGGTGAGCACCCTGCTCCAGCAGGAGGGCCGCGATGACCTTCGGCTGCGCATCGCAGTGCAGCCAGGCGGCTGCTCTGGCCTGCGCTACCAGCTGTACTTCGACGAGCGCGAGATGGACGGCGACGTCGTCAGCGAGTTCGGCGCCGTGCAGGTCGTGACGGACAAAATGAGCGTCCCCTACCTCAGTGGCGCCACGATCGACTTCGTGGACACGATCGAGAAGCAGGGCTTCACGATCGACAACCCGAACGCCAGCGGGTCGTGCGCCTGCGGCGACTCTTTCCACTGATCCAGCGCTTCAGCACAACTGCCGCTCGCGCTTGCGCGCCGGGCGGCAGTTTGCGTTCGCGGCAGGCGGGAGCGGCGGCTAGCCAGCGAACCAGGACACCGCCGCGAGCGACGACGCGAGCCGCTCGATGACCTGGTCCCGGTGCGTCAGCCGCTGCGGGGGCGCGCCTTCCTCGGCACGGACGCCGCGGTCTGCGAGCAGGTAGAGCATCCGCAGCGTCCTGATGGTGTTGCTGGCGTAGGGCGGCACCGGGCCGGGCTCG
>Ga0335074_10015564_pt1 | contig 10693 bp, 9 predicted proteins | sample Lox_Sample_23_FD_206715 | JGI IMG/M metagenome (GOLD analysis project Ga0335074, IMG submission 206715) | Soil microbial communities from Loxahatchee National Wildlife Refuge, Florida, United States - Lox_Sample_2.3 | ecosystem: Environmental > Terrestrial > Soil > Wetlands | place: USA: Florida...
AAAGGGTTTTTGGATCTACATCGGGACCAATGGCCGCTTGCTCCGTCCGGAAGTCGCCGACCGCCTGGGAGACGCAGGCGTGGCCGTCTTCAACTTCGCCCTGGACGCCTGGGACGAAAAACCAGGCCTGCCGAAGGCGCTCGTTCCGGTCCGGGAGAACCTCGAGCATATCGCTCGCAAGCAGTATGTCTACGGTTACATGGTCTTCTTCAACATGAATATCTGCCGTAACAACCTGGAAGATATTCGGATGTTGACCGATTATGCCCGCGAGCACCGCCTGGCGACCGACTATCACATTAACGAGACACCTATGCTGGAGCAGGATGCTCACTTCAAGCACCTGAGTGAAAATCCCACTTACATCCGCCCGGAAGATTGGAAAGACGTCGATAAGTTGATCGATTGGCTGATCGAAAAGAATAAGTCGGGCTATCAGATGGTCAACTCGGTGGCGCGCCTGCAGGAGATGCAGGCGTTCATGCGTATGTCATCCGGCCTGGACTTGCGTCGCGTGGGTTGGAATGGCGAGGGTTGGAATGGCGAGGGTTGGAACGGCAATGGCGCGAACGGCAACGGACATGGCGAAGAACTGCTGGCGGGCATGCCCGGCATCGTGCACGATGAAGACGGCAGCTTGCGCTTCGCCGACTGGAATTGCCGCGGCGGCCAGAATAACGTGATCATCCGGACGGACGGCACGGTGGGTCCCTGTTTCCCGATGTACTCCGCCACTTACGATTGGGGCAGCATTGAAGGAGATAAGTTCGATTCCACGCAACTTAGCCAGATGAAGAAGACTTGCCAGAAGCACTGCTTCTCTACCTTGAATCACAATCTTGGTTATTGTTACAACGATGCGCGGGTGATCAAGTGGCTGTGGACGCAAGCCCGCAACGGCTTCAAAAGCGGGGCGCGCAGTTTCGAGGATTAGAGCCGCGCTGTGCGCGGCGGGGCTGGGGGCAGGGATAGACTATTGCCAGCCTCCAGCCTGTAGTCCCGACGCGCGGCCTATATCCCATTAAAAGACAAACAACTATAATATTCCTGTGAAGATCAATTCCCAGGAAGCCCTGGATTACCACTCCTCCGCGCCCGCCGGCAAATTGGCGGTCGCGCCCACCAAGGCCTGCCTCACGCAGCGCGATCTGAGCCTGGCCTACACTCCTGGCGTCGCCGTGCCCTGCCTAGAGATCGCCCGCGACCCCAGCCTCGTTTACAAATACACCGGCAAAGGCAACCTGGTAGCCGTGGTCACCAACGGCACCGCCGTGCTGGGACTCGGCAATATCGGTCCCGCCGCGGGCAAGCCGGTCATGGAAGGCAAGGGCGTCCTATTCAAACGCTTCGCCGATATCGATGTCTTCGATATCGAACTCGCCACTAACGATCCCAAGGAAATCGTGCGCGCCTGCCAGATGCTCGAACCCACGTTCGGCGGGATCAACCTGGAAGACATCAAAGCGCCGGAATGTTTTTACATCGAAGAAGAATGCCGCCGCACCATGAAGATTCCGGTCTTCCATGACGATCAACATGGCACCGCCATCATCTCCGGCGCGGCGCTGCTCAATGCGCTGGATCTGGCCGGCAAGCGCATCGATCAGGTGCGGGTGGTCTTTAACGGCGCGGGCGCCAGCGGAATTTCCTGCGCGCGGCATTACGTCAATCTGGGCGTGCGCCGCGAAAACATTCTAATGTGCGACACCCACGGCGTCATTTACAAGGGCCGCCAAGAAGGCATGAATCCGTTCAAGGAACGCTTCGCCACCGAAACGGATCGCCGCACGCTGGCCGAAGCTTTCGTAGGCGCGGATGTTTTCTTTGGCCTCTCGTGCGGCAATTGCGTCACGCCGGAGATGCTGCTCACGATGGCCCACGATCCCATCATCTTTGCGCTCGCCAATCCCGATCCCGAGATTCCTTATGATGTGGCCGCGGCCACGCGTCCGGATGCCATCGTGGCCACCGGACGTTCGGATTTTCCGAACCAGGTGAACAATGTCCTGGGATTCCCGTTTATTTTCCGCGGCGCGCTGGACGTACGCGCCACGCAGGTGAATGACGAAATGAAACTGGCCGCCACGCGCGCGCTGGCCGCATTGGCGCGCGAGGACGTGCCCGATTCCGTGCGGCGCGCCTATGGGGTGGAGCATTTGGAATTCGGCCGGGACTATATTATTCCGAAGCCATTCGACTCGCGCGTGCTCATTTGGGAAGCGTCCGCCGTGGCCGAAGCCGCCATGGAGACGGGCGTGGCGCAAGCCCCCCTGGATATCGCGGAGTACCGCGAACAGCTCGAGCGGCGCCTGGGGAAGGCGCACGAAGTGATGCGCGTGATGATTCACAAAGCGCGCCGCCAGCCCAAACGCGTGGTCTTTCCCGAAGGCGAGGAGCCCAAGATCCTACGGGCCTGCCACATTCTCGTCGACGAGAAGATCGCGTACCCCATCCTGCTGGGCGATGAAGCCAAAATCCGCGCGTTGATGGAGGAACTGCACATCCACGGCGGCATTGAGATCGTCGATCCGGCCAAATCCACTCGCCTGCATCCCTACGCCGAGGAGATGTACAGCCTTCGCCAACGCAAGGGCGTCACGCGGCGGGAGGCCGAGAAGTTGATCCTCAACCACAATGTGTTCGGCTCGATGATGGTGCGTCTGGGCGATGCCGATGCGCTGGTCAGCGGGCTAACGCAGCATTATCCGGACACGATCCGGCCCGCCTTGCAAGTGATCGAAGTACGCCATGGCATGCGGCTGGTGGCGGGCGTGTATGTTCTGATCACGCCGAAACGCGATATTTATTTCCTTTCGGACGCCACCGTCAACATCGATCCAAGCGCCGAGGACTTGGCCGAAATCGCCGTGAATACCGCGGAAATGGCGCGGCGCTTCGATGTCGAGCCGCGAGTGGCCATGCTGTCGTTCTCCAATTTCGGCAGCTCGCGCCATCCGTTGGCGGAAAAAGTGCGGCGCGCGGTGGAGTTGGTACGGCTGCGCGAGCCGGCCTTAATGGTCGATGGCGAAATGCAGGCGGATACCGCTGTGGCGCCTGAGATCGTGGACGAAACCTTCCCCTTCAGCACCCTGAAGGGCGGCGCCAATGTTCTGATTTTCCCGAATCTGGAAGCCGGCAATATCGCTTACAAACTGCTTGGGCACATTGCCGGAGCGGAGACCATCGGCCCGATACTGATCGGCCTTTCGCGCCCCGTGCACGTACTGCAGCGCGGCGCGGAAGTGAATAACATCGTGAATATCGCGGCCGTGGCGGTGGTAGACGCACAAGATGCCGGCGCTTTTGTGCGGGTTCCGCTTGACCGGCACGCGCGCAATGTTTGATAATACGGCATCGAAGCACCGTAAACCATGCTGCGAAGCCTGATCTTCGTCGTGTTGTTGTGCCTGCTCCCGCAAGGCACGTTCGCCGTGCAAAGGACCAAAAAGCGCAAGGCGCGCCCGGCAGCCAAGGCGAAGCTCAGAAGGCCGGCGCCGCGTGCCAGACTCCACACCGTGAGCCTGACGGCACAACCCCAAACCCTAGCGCGCACCCGGTCCCTGCGGCGAAGGGCCGGCACGCGGGCCGTCACCACCTTCGATCCTACGGCGGGCGACAATGTGGATGGCGACGATCTGGCAGTGCGGCGCGCCGCGGTGGATGCGCTGGGCCCCTACAACGGCACCGTGGTGGTGGTCGATCCGCAAACCGGCCGCATCCTGACCATCGTGAATCAGAAGACCGCGTTTGAAAGCGGATTCACACCGTGTTCCACCATCAAGCTGGTGACGGCTTTCGCCGCGCTAAACGAAGGCTTGATCGGGCGCGATACGGAAGTTCCTATTGCGCGCCGCGTCAGCCTGGATCTTTCCAGCGCGCTGGCGCATTCCAATAATCAATATTTCCAGGTGTTAGGCAATCGCCTGGGCTATGAGCGGGTGGTGCATTATGCGCGCCTTTTTGGACTGGGCGAAAAGGCCGGATGGGAGATTCCCGAAGAGCACGCCGGCGGACTGCCGGAAGAGCCGCCCGGGCATGGCGGCGTGGGCATGATGACCGCCTATGGTGAAGGCATCGAATTGACGCCGCTGGAGTTGGCCGCGCTGGTTTCCGCAATCGCCAACGGCGGCACGCTGTATCATCTGCAATATCCCAAGAGCCAGGAAGACATCGATCATTTTGTGCCGCGCGTGAAGCGGCGTCTGGATATCGCGCGCTGGATCGATGACGTGAAAGTCGGCATGCGCGAAGCCGTGGACTTCGGCACGGCACATCGCGCCGGCGTGGATCAGGCGACGCAGATCCTGGGCAAGACCGGAACCTGCCACGATGCGCGCGCGCTCAATCACCTGGGCTGGTTTGGTTCATTCAACGACGTCGAGCATAATCAACTGGTGGTGGTGGTGCTGCTGACCGGCGGGTTCCGCATCAATGGACCGATCGCCGCGGGCGTGGCCGGCAATATTTATAAGCAGCTCTCGCAAGAACGATACACGGCCAACGGCGAGCTGTTCTCCAGCCACATCTGCTGCACCCAGTAACCGGGGGTTTGGGGGCCAGCGCCGCCTCTTCGGCGCCGGCGCCCGAGGAAGCGCGCTGTTTTTTTTGCTGCCGCATGCATACAATAGCAATAGGGGAGAAATCTATCGGGCCTATATGGATCCAGACGCGCCGCTGAGTGCCAGAGTACAGGATATTCTTCATACCATCGTGCGGACCTACATCGAGACCGGCGAGCCGGTCGGTTCCCACACGATTGCCGCGCACCGCAACTACAGCCTTAGTGCGGCCACCATTCGCAACACCATGGCGAGCCTGGCCGATGCCGGATATCTCTCGCAGCCGCACACTTCGGCTGGACGCATCCCGACCGAGAAAGCTTTTCGGGATTACGTACAATCGCTGAATGCGGGGCGCGTGCCATCGGCGGAAGCCGCCCGCTTGCGCACGGAGTTACTGGAAGCTCCCACCACGGCCGCGCGGGTGGAACGCTGCTGCCATCTCCTGACCGAGTTGACGCGCAATGTGGGCATTACCGCTTCGCTGCCGGCCGCGGTGTGCGAACTCGATCAGATCGAACTCGTTCCCCTGGGCGACCGGCGCGTGCTGGTGATTCTGGTGACACGCGACGGCAGCGTGCATAATCGCGTGGTGGTTCTGGAAGAGTTTGTCTCGTCCGATGAACTGACGAACATCCGTAATTATGTGAACCAGAATTTTAGCGGCTGGCGCCTGGAGGATGCACGCCGCGAGCTGTTGCAGCGCATCGCCGAGGAGCGCGCCATTTACGATGCCATGCTGCGCAAGCTGACGCTGCTGTACCGCAAGGGCCTGCTGGAAGTGGATGTGGCGCCAGTGGTGCACATGGAGGGCGCGTCGAATCTGCTGGGTCTGGACTTGCATCTTACCCGCGAAACGTTGCGCGATCTGCTGCGCGCGCTCGAAGAAAAAGAGCGCCTGGTGGAACTGCTGAATCGCGTGCTGGAACAACCGGATGGGATACTGGCCGTGCGCGTGGGCCTGGAAGAGGCGCATCCGGCCATGAAAGAACTGGCGCTCATCGGCATCTCGTTCCAAATGCCTAGCGGGATCTGGGCCAAGATCGCGGTGCTGGGGCCTATGCGCATGCGTTATGAGCGGGTGATGGGCGCGGTATTGCAGACGCGGCGCGCGCTCGAAAGCATGCAATTCTAGCAGGACCCCCGCCCTTACACGCAGGGCTGAAGCTTCAGCAGGGCTGAAACCGGTGACGCCAAACTTGCGCCGCGCCTATCAGTGCGGTATCCGCTCCCAACAGGGCAGGCGTGAGAACGGCCTTTTGGTAAGGCACCAGCGCACAGCATTCCCGGACCACTTGTCTCACGCGATCGAGGAACAAATGGCTGCTGCGCATTACGCCGCCGCCCAGCGCGATGGCGTCCGGGCAGAAAACATTGATCAGGTTGGCTAATCCGAGGCCGAGATAATACCCATGGCGATCCATGGCGGCGCGAGCGGCGGAATCGCCTGCTTCCGCCATGGCGCACAAACGCGCGACGGCTGGCTCGCGATCTCCCGCAAGGCCCATCGCCTCCGCGCGCGCCTGCAAAGCGGTTCCGCTTGCCAGGACTTCCCAGCATCCATGCGCGCCGCAATAGCACAGCGGACCCGCAGCGTCGATCACCTGGTGGCCGGTCTCAGGATGAAAGCCATCCACACCGCGATAGAGGACGCCATCGAGAATGACGGCGACGCCGATGCCGGTGCCGATGGTGACATACAGGAACCGGCTCTTGCCGCGGCCCGCGCCCCATGCGGATTCGGCCAGCGCGGCCGCGTCGGCATCGTTTTCCATGGCGGCGGGAAGGCCGAAAATCGACGAAAGCTCCGCCACCAACGGCGCGTTTTGCCAGCCGGGCAGCAGATCGGCGCTGCCCAAAACTCCGCGCATGGGATCGACGGGACCGGTGCACCCAATGCCGATGCCATGTAACCCGGCTTCCGCGCGCGAGGCCGTTTCGCGTAACATCCGCGCAATGCGCGCCAGGCCATCCGGAAATCCGCGCCGCGATTCGGTGGCGCATTCCCCGCGCGCCAAGACGCGGCCGCAGTCATCCACAATGCCCACCGCGATCTTGGTCCCACCGATATCGACCGCGCCGATCAAAGCGCTTCCAGTTTCGCGGCCATCTCGCTCAGTTTGCGCACCGTGTTCCAGTTGCGGCTGGTGCCCAACGTGTGCAGCGTCTTCTCGACTTGGGCGAGCGACAGCTTGGGCCGCGCCATACCGTTCGCATAATAAATGTATAATTCGCGGCCATGGATGTGCAATTCTTCGGGCGCGGCAGCCATCGCCGAGGCTTGTTTGCAGCAATCCGCATCCGGATGGCCGGCCAGGAAATGAATCGCCAGTTTGCTCGGCTCAATACTCGGCCGCGTCTGAAACGGATTGCGCTCCAGGACGCCGCGCAGATCGGACGGAGAACGCAGCATCACGTCCGTGTGAAACCCACAGGCGCCCTGGATGGCGTCCTCGATGCGCTTTTGCACGCGGGTGAGATCGCGCGCGGCGGTCCGAAAGAGGACGTTGCCCGAGTTGATGTAAGTCTGGACATCCGTGAAACCGAGCGATTCGTAGAGGGCGCGCAGATCGTCCATTTTCACCTTGCGGTTGCCGGCGAGATTTACTCCGCGCAAGAGGGAGACAAGCACGGTCATATCAGGTCCAGGATAGCAGCGGAGGCGCTTGTCACAGTGGGGCCGGGGGACGGGGACAGAACCCCGCCGTGACCGGCGGGTTGAAGTTCGAGTGCGGAGCACCGCCTCGATGCGGGTCACCGCTTCCATCAAATTCTCGAACGAATTCGCATAGCTGAAGCGGATATAACCATCACCGTACTCGCCGAACGATCCGCCATCGAGCGACGCTACGCCGGCTTCTTGCAGCAGCAAATCAGCCAGCTTGCGCGACGGAATTCCGGCGCCCTCCACATTCGGGTAAGCGTAGAACGCGCCGCCTGGAAGTGCGCAGCGGAAGCCCGGAATCCGGTTTAAACCCGCACAAAAAGCGTCCCGTCTGCGGTGGAACTCGGTCAACATGGCTTCCAGCGGCTCCTGCGGACCACACAACGCCGTAATCCCCGCGCGTTGAATGAATCCCGCGACGCAAGAAACGGAGTTGACCATGAGCTTAGTCACCGCATCCACCAGCCACGTGGGCATGACTCCGTATCCCAAGCGCCAGCCGGTCATCGCGTAAGTCTTCGAGAATCCGTCCAGGATAATCGTCTTTTCCAGCATGCCGGGATATTGTGCAATCGACACCGGCGGTTCGCCGTAATAGAGCCGCGAATAAATTTCATCGGACAGAACAATCAGATCGCGCTCGCGCACCATTTCCGCGATGGCGCACATATCTTCCGCGGGAATCACGCCGCCGGTCGGGTTATGCGGCGAATTGAGCACCAGCATCTTCGTGCGGCTGGTCAGTTTATCGCGCAGCCAATTCAGATCGAATGAGAATCCGCGGCTTTCCATGAGCGGCACGGGAACCGGAGTCGCGCCGAGCGTGCGGATCATGGATTCGTAAATCGGAAATCCGGGGTTGGGATAGATCACTTCGTCGCCGGGTTCGAGCAGCGCCAGCATCGGGAAAAAGATCATCGGCTTGCCGCCCGGAACGATGGATACGTGCTCCGGTCCGACGCGAATGCCGCGCCGCTGTGCCACGTCCGCGGCCACTGCCTCGCGCAACTCCGGCAGGCCTGGCGGCGGACCGTAATGCGTCCAGCCTTCATCGAGCGCGCGCTTGCCGGCCTCCACGATGTGCGCGGGCGTGGGAAAATCGGGCTCGCCGATCTCGAGATGAATCACGCTGCGCCCTTGCGCTTCAAGCGCGCGCGCCCGCACCAACACCTCGAACGCGGATTCGACCGCGAGGCGATCCATCCGCTGCGCGAGCTTCATCCGAGCTTCTCGAAGAAAGGCACGCCGTTGCGCGAATCCACCTGAATCACACGGTCGGTAATCTGCACGCGGCCGCCCAGGATGCGGCCAGTCACGCGCGCGCCCGAATCCATTTCGACGATGGCCGTCTGAAATGGCACTTCGGAGGCAAACTCCTCGGCCGCGGCGTAGATCACGGTCTCGGTGTAAACGGTTCCTTTCGGATCGCTCATACGGTTCCCAAAATGGTAACGACGCAGGTGGCGCCGGAGCCGCCCAGATTTTGCGCCAGCGCGAGTGAGTTGCGCGGCACCTGCCGCTCGCCCGCTTCGCAACGCATCTGCAGCACCAGATCGCAGATCTGCGCCACACCGGTCGCGCCCACCGGATGCCCTTTGGACTTCAATCCGCCGCTGGTGTTGATGGGCTTATCACCTGTGCGCGCCGTGTGCCCTTCGAGCGTAAACGGACCGCCTTGGCCGCGCGGCGCAAATCCCAGATCCTCGAGGGCGATGATTTCGGCGATGGTGAAGCAATCGTGCAACTCCGCAAGCTGGATATCGGCAGGCGAAACTCCGGCCATGCGGTAAGCTTTCTCCGAAGCCCGGCGGACGGCGGGGAAAGTGGTGATATCCGCCTTTTGATCGAGCGCCACATAGTCGGACGCCTGTGCGATACCGAGCACGCGCACCGGCTTATCGGTAAACTCGCCCGCGCGCTCCGTGGGCGCGATCAGCACCGCCGCCGCGCCATCGCTGATCAATGAGCAATCATAGAGATTCAGCGGATCGGCGATGGGTTTGCCGGCCATGGCCTGCTCCATGGTGATGACTTTGCGCATCTGGGCGTCCGGATTCAACGCGCCGTTAGCATGATTTTTCACGGCGACCGCGGCCAGATGCTCGCGCCTGGTGCCGAACTCGTACATATGGCGGCGCGCGATCATGGCGAACAGTGATGCGAATGTGGAACCTGCTTTCACTTCGCCGGAGCAATCGCCCGCGCCGGCCAAAATCGAGGTCACCCGAGGCGTCGGCTGCGAAGTCATTTTTTCGACGCCGGCCACCATCACGATGTCACAGATGCCGCTCGCCACGGCGTTGAAGGCGTGATAGAAGGCCGATCCGCTCGATGCGCAGGCCGCTTCGATACGGGTGGAAGGCACGCCGTAAATGCCGATGGCGGTGGAGATGTAGGGCGCCAGATGATTCTGTCCCACGAATGAGGGTCCGGCGAAATTGCCGAGAAAGAACGCGTCGATTTGCGACGGCTCCGCGTGCGCATTGCGCAGGCATTTCCAGCCGGCATCCACCGCGAGCGAACGCAGATCGCGGTCCGGGAATGCGCCGAAGGGCGTTTTGCCGATGCCGATGATGGATACGGGGCGCATGATATCGGCCTAGCTCGCGCGTTCCGTCCACTCGAACATTCGCACCATGGCGCGGCTTCCGGACTGGATCAATCCGCTCTGCCTGTCCTGCCGTGCTTCCATGCGGTCCAGCCTGGCTTTTACGTCCGCGAACTCTTCATTTACGTTCGCGAACTCCTGATGCATCTCCCGCTTCAGCGAGTCGAACAGGGTGCAGAAAAACTCCATGTCTTCGCGTTCCATACCGATATTATACGAGTACCTACTTCGTGGGCGCGACTACGTAAACGTATTCGAGCGGCGTCTTTCCAGTATTCAAGACGTTATGCCGCGTCGCGGGCGGGATATAGGCAAAGGCCGGGGCGGCAAACGGCTGCCTGGGTTGACCATCGATCAGCACCGCGCCAACGCCATCGAGAATCACCAAGGCCTCTTCATGGTGGCCGGTGGTGTGCCATCCCACGGTTTCGCCGGACTTGAGGCGCACGAATCCGCTACGGATTCCAGCCGTTTGAGGCGCGCCCTCGAGCATCGCACACTCGGCCTTGGGGCAGCCCAGCGGCTTGGCGAACGGGTGACGCGATAGGTCTGAAGAAGACACTGCCGGCGCTATCGCGAGTAACATCGCGATCATCGGCGCTGGGAACATGTATCGTTTCATTGCTAAAAGTGTAATTTGACGGCTAACTGCACCAATCGCGGAGCGGCCACGCTGACGATCTGCCCGAAAGCCGGATCGTTGATCTCGCCGTCCACAGCCGACGGGCCATAAAACTGCGCGTGATTGAATATGTTGAATGCCTCGATGCGAAGGTCCAGTGACTTAGACTCAGTGAAGCGGATATTCTTACTCAATTGGACATCGAAGTTGTCGATTCCGGGACCATAGAAGAACCGCCG
>Ga0335074_10015565_pt1 | contig 10692 bp, 8 predicted proteins | sample Lox_Sample_23_FD_206715 | JGI IMG/M metagenome (GOLD analysis project Ga0335074, IMG submission 206715) | Soil microbial communities from Loxahatchee National Wildlife Refuge, Florida, United States - Lox_Sample_2.3 | ecosystem: Environmental > Terrestrial > Soil > Wetlands | place: USA: Florida...
TGGTCTGAACGGGGGTGAACCACACGCGGTGGTTGGTATTGCCGGCCTCGAACACCTGCTGCACGCCCGGAATGAAGTTGCCGCCCCAGGTGAGCTGGTTGGTCTGCAGCGCCGACAGGGCGCTGTTGGCCGACGCGTAGGTCGGGAACTCGACCGTCCCAACGGCCGGCTTGCCGCCCCAGTAGTTGGGGTTGGCCTTGAGCGTGACTCCCTGCGAGGTGATCTGCGAGACCGTGTAGGGCCCCGAGCCGATCGGGTTGGCGTCCGTGTACTTACCGGGGTCGCCGACCTTGCTCCAGACCGACTGCGGGACGATGTACACCTCGCCCGCGATGTTCTGGAAGTTCGCGTACTGCGGTGAGGTGAAGTTGAGGGTCACCTGGTTGCCACTCGAGGTCACGCTCTTGATCGGGAGTCCGAAGTTGTTGACGTCCGGGTAAGCTTTCAGCAGGTTGAAGGTGAAGGCCACGTCGGCCGCGGTCAGCGCTGTTCCGTTCGACCACTTCACCCCGGGACGGATGGTGAACGTGATCGATTCACCGCCGTTAGACCAGGTGTAGCCGGTGGCCAGCCAGTTGTAGTACTGGCCCGGGTTGATCGCGTTGGCCTGGAGCAGTGGCTCGTAGACCAGCGAGGTCGCGCCCAGCAGCGTGGCGGCCGACGTTTGGATGAACGGGTTGAAGTTCTGGGTGATCGCGTTCTGCTGGCTCGATTCGACGGTCAGCACCGCCGAGGAGACATCCGCGCTGTTTGTCGCTGTTTTTGAGCTGCTGCCGCAGGCGGCGAGCAGTGCGGCGGCGGCCAGTGCCGTGCAGGCGGCGAGCCAACGTCGCTGGTTGATCCATCGACTCATCGAGGATCCACCTCCCTCTCTCTGATAAAAGAGTGTTGTCGCGTATGTGGACATGCAGGGCCTGGTGCAGGCCAGGTCCTGTCGCGTATGTGGACGGTCTCGTGCCCCCGGGTGATGCCGGGGGCGCGGGCTCTCACCTCATCGCTCCATCCTCCCTTCGTCCCTCGTAGGTCGATCCTCTTGGAGGGTCTCGCGAACCTGCCGCCCGAACGCGTCGGGATCGGGCGCGGAGCTGATCAGCAGTTGCGTGTAGGCATGCTCCGGTTGCTGGGTGACGCGCTCGGCCGGCCCGCGCTCGACGATCTCTCCCGCGTACATGACGAGGATCTCGTCGGCGAAGTACCGCGCCGAGGCGATGTCGTGCGTGATGTAGAGCACCGCGAGGTCAAGGCGCCGGCGGAGCTCTTCGATCAGGTCGAGCATCCCGAGCCGGATCGAGACGTCGAGCATCGACACGGGCTCGTCGGCGAGCAGCACGCGCGGCGTCGCGGCCAGGGCCCGCGCGATCGCGACCCGCTGGCGCTGCCCCCCCGAGAGCTCGTGCGGGTAGGCGTCACGGAACTGCTCGGGCGGCGTCAGGCGGACCTGGGTCAGCAGCTCGTCCAGCTGGCGGTCGATCCCGCCGGCGTCTTGCCCCGAGGGCGCAGGGTGGAGGCGCAAGGCCCGCTCGAGGTGATAGCGCACGGTGTGCAGCGGGTTCAGCGAAGCGAACGGGTCCTGGAAGACCATCTGGACCTCGCTCTTGTAGGCGCGAAAGCCGCGGCGCGACGCAGGCTCGATCGGCGCGCCGTCGAGCAGGATCTGGCCGCCCGAGCGCTGCTCCTGGCCCGCGAGCAGCCGGGCCACCGTGGTCTTGCCGGACCCACTCTCGCCCACGAGCGCCGTGATCGTCCCCCGTCGCAGCTCGAGCGAGACCCCCCGGACGGCGTCGACGGTGCTGCGGCGTCCCAGGCGGTAGCGCTTCCGAAGATCGACCGCCTCGACCGCCACACGGCCGGACGTCGCCGGACGCGCTTCGGCCGCTTCGGGGGCGCGGCCGCTCAGCTGAGCGGTGGTCACGAATGGGCACGCGCTGAGGTGCTCGGGCTCGACCGGCGTCAGCGCCATGTCGATCGTGGCGCACGCGTCGGTGGCGAAGCTGCAGCGCGGGATGAACGGGCAGCCGACGAGCGCTCCGCGCAGATCGGGAGGCGTGCCGGGGATGCCGGACAGCTTCACGCGCCGGCCGCGCAGCCGCGGGAACGAGGTGAGCAGGCCGTGGGTGTAGGGATGCGCGGCGCGGTGGTGGATCTGCTCGCGAGCGCCGGACTCGACCACCCGGCCGGCGTACATGATCACCACCCGGTCGGCGATCTCGAGCAGCAGCGACAGGTCGTGGGTGATGAACAGGACCGAGAATGAGAGCCGCTCGCGCAGCTCGAAGATCTTGGCGAGGATCTCGCGCTGGACGACGACGTCGAGCGCGGTGGTCGGCTCGTCCATGATCACCACCTCGGGCTCGGCCGCGAGCGCCATCGCGATCATCACGCGCTGGCGCATCCCGCCCGAAAGCTCGTGCGGATAGCTCGACAGGCGCGCGCGCGGGATCCCGACCATCTCGATCAGCTCGACCACCCGGTCCTCGCGCTCGGATCCGCGCAGGGGCAGGTGGGCGTCGAGCGCGTCGAGTAGCTGGTCGCGCACGCGCAGCACCGGGTTGAGCGCGTTCATGGCGCTCTGGAAGACGATCGCGATCTCGCGCCAGCGCAGGGCTCGAAGCTGTTGCGGGGTCGCGGAGAGAACGTCGAGTTCACCGTCCTTGAGGCGACGGCCACGGTAGGTGACGCTCCCCCCGGTGATGACGGCGGGCGCACGCAGCAGGCGGAGCGCCCCGTAGGCGAGCGTCGATTTGCCACAGCCGCTCTCGCCGGCCAGCCCGACCACCTCGCCGGGGTGCAGGGCCAGGTCGACGTGGCGCACCGCACGGACGTCGCCGGTCCCGGTTCGGTACGCGATCGAGAGATCTTGGATATTGAGGATCGGTTCAGTGCTCGAGGGGCCGGCGTTGTCCGCCATCGAGCCGCTGGTTTCGCCTGCGGCGGCCATCGAGCCGGGGGTTTCGCGGGCCGCCGGCGCGTCCACGTCGCGGGGTTCGACTCCGGCGCTCACGGCCGCCCGCTTTCCGCACCACGGAGACCTGAATGGTCGGCGGCGCCTGACGGCGGCTCCTGGACCGGCGTCGGATCCGCCGGTCGCCAGCTGCGACGCCCACGGCGGCCCGGCCTGATCGAGCGCAGCCGCGGGTTGCCGAGCTCGTCGAGTCCGAAGTTGAGCAGAACCAGGCTCATGCCCAGCAGCGCCGCGCACACACCCGGCGGGGCGTACCACCACCACGCGTGCAGCTGGACGGCGTTGCCGTTCTGGGCCCAGTAGAGCATCGTGCCGTAGCTCCAGCTCGAGAGGTTCGACACGCCGAGGAAGGCCAGCGCGACAGACGTCAGGATCGCGTACAGCACGGTCCCGACGAAGCTGGCCGCGATCAGGCCGATCTCGTTGGGGAGGATCTCGAAGAAGATGATCCGCCACGTGCGCTCGCCGCTCTCGCGCGCGGCCGCCACGTAGTCCCGGCCCCGCAGCGACAGCGTCTGGGCTCGGATCACGCGCGCCCCCCACGGCCAGCCGAGCGCGCTCAGCACGATCGCGGTCGGGAGCTCGCCCGAATGCGGGAGATACCCGAGGATCACGACCAGCAGCGGAAGCGCCGGCAGCACCAGGAACACGTTGGCGAGCAGCGACAGCCCCTCGTCGGGCAGCCCGCCCATGAAGCCGGCCGACATCCCGATGAGCACGCTCAGGGCGGTGGCGATGACTCCGGTCAGCAGGCCGAGCACGACGGTGGAGCGCGTGCCGACGAGCAGCTGGGAGAGCACGTCCTGGCCGGTCGAGGTCGTCCCCAGCAGATGGGCGGCGCTCGGCGCGGTGGGAAGCGCCTGACCGGGAATCGTCGCCGACGGATCGTAGGGGGCGATCGCGGACCCGATGATCGCCACGAAGATGAACACCCCGAGGATGACCCCGCCGGCCTTGGCCTTCCCCGGAAGCCGGCGAAGCGCCCCGCCGCGCTTGCCGACGACGGCCTCGGCGGCTTGCTCGGCGCCACCCGGACCGGGAACGGGATCGGCGGGTGCGGCCAGGGCGGACATCAATAGGCCGCCCTGGTCCGGGTGCGCGGGTCAGCGATGAAGTACACGATGTCGGCGAGCAGGCAGGCGAGCAGGACGGTGAGCGAGATGACCAGGAAGATCCCCTGGAGCAGCGGGTAGTCCGCGGAGGTGACGGCGTTGTAGAGCGTGAGCCCGATCCCGGGGTAGGAGAAGACGATCTCCATGACCAGCGCGCCGGCGACGACGAACCCGAGCGACAGCGCGAACCCGGCGAGGTTGGGGAGGATCGCGTTGCGCGCGGCGTAGGTGAACATGACGCGCCGGGGCGACAGCCCCTTGGCCTGGGCGACGAGCACGTAGTCCTCGGCCACGGTGGTGATCATCATGTTGCGCATCTGGAGCATCCAGCCCGCCATCGAGGTGATCACGATCGTGAACGCGGGGAGGATCGAGTGGTAGATCGCGCTCGAGATGAACGACCAGTTCCACCCCGGTGCGAGTCCCAGGCTGTAGCCCTGGCCGAAGGGGAACAGCCCCCAGTTGACCGCGAACAGCTCGATCGCGATCAGGGCAAGGAAGAAGTAGGGCGTGGCCTGCAGGAAGGTGAAGGCGGGCAACATCCGGTCGAGCCACCCGCCGCGTCGCCACGCGGTGACGATCCCGAGCAGCGTCCCGAGGACGAAGCTGATGATCGTCGCCGTCCCGACCAGGATCACCGTCCACGGGAGCGTCTGCGCCAGCACCGTGGTGACCTTGCTCGGGTACAGCGTCACCGACAGCCCGAGGTTTCCGTGGGCCAGGTTGCCGAGGTAGGTGAAGTACTGGCTGAAGATGCTCCCGTGGACGTGCGCGCCGAACTCGGCCTCGAGGGCGTGCAGGGAGGACGCGTCGAGCTGCGGGAACTTCGCGAGCATCGAGTCGACCGCGTTGCCGGGCAGGATCCGCGGGATCGCGAAGTTCACCGTGATGGCAGCCCAGGCCGCGACGGCGTAGAACGCCAGGCGGCGGGCGATGAACCACATCCTTTCCTCTCCTCTGTCCCGATTCGGCTGTGAACGGCGGTGGGGCTGGTAAACGGCGGAGGCTCGGCAGGTCGGTCGCCCACGTACGCGCTTTCGCGCCGGCCGAAACGCTCGTTGACTCCGCTTGCTATGAAAACGCTACCGGTACAGTTTCGTGACGTCAAGTCCCTATTTTTAGGCTCAATCCGCGTTTAATGTTCGGCCTGGGGAAAATTCTTTCCGTAACGTTTCACAAAACGTGATTCAATGTACGGCGTGGAGCTCGCCTCTCTTGAGCACGGTCACCTGCCCGAAGGGCCACGACCCGATGGCACCAGCGCTCAGCCGCGGTTGACGATCCGCGACGTCGCGGAGCTCGCCGGCGTCTCCACGGCGACCGTGTCCCGCGTGATCAACGGACGCGCCGAGGTGTCGGACAAGGCACGGGAGGCGGTCATGCGGGTCGTGCGCGAGCACGGCTACAGCACGAACCGCACCGCGCGGGGGCTGTCGGCCGGGCGCACTGGCCTCGTCGGCGTTACCACCCCCGTCGTCCACCACTCCTACTTCGCGGTAATCCTCGACGGCGCCGGCGAGGCGCTCTACGAGCACGACATGCGGATGGTGCTATGCCCCACCCACCACGAGCACGAGCGCGAAGTCTCGCTGCTCGAGCGCCTCATGCACGGAACGACCGACGGCGCCCTGCTGATCCTGCCCGAGGAGTCGAGCGACGAGCTCGCGGCGCTGCTCGAGCACGGCTACCGGTTCGTGATCGTCGATCCCCTCAAGCGGGCGGATGCGCGGGTGCCGACGGTGTCCGCGGCCCATTCCTCGGGCGCCGGCGAGGCGGTCGAGCATCTGCTCTCGCTCGGCCACCGCCGGATCGCGGCGATCACCGGTCCACGCGGCTGGATCGCCACCGAGGAGCGCCTGCGCGGGTACCACGGCGCGCTCGCCGCGGCGGGCGTGATGCCCGATCCCCAGCTCGAGGTCGAGTCGGACTTCCACGCCAAGGGCGGCGGGCGCGCGGCCGGTCAGCTGTTCGAGCTCTCCGACCCGCCGACGGCGATCTTCGCTTTCAACGACATGCTGGCCATCGGCGCGATGCGCGCTGCCCGGGCCTGGGGGATCCGCGTTCCCGATGAGCTCTCGATCGTCGGCTTCGACGACACGTTCGAGGCCTCGATCGTCACGCCGCTGCTGACCACCGTCCGCCAGCCCCTGGCCGAGATGGGACGGATGGCCGTAAACCTGCTCGTCCGCCTGCTCCAGAACCAGCGCATCGAGGCGCTCCACGTCGAGCTCGAGACGAAACTCGTCGTGCGCGAGTCGACGGCGCCGGCGGCGGTGAGAACCCGAAACTGACTACCTGGGAGCGCGCACACCAGGGCCGGCGCCGAGCGGCGGCTTCATGCGCTGCTCAGATGCGCCGGCTTGGGGTCAATCGGTTCACTACGCGAGGACGGGCTTCTCTCCGTCTTGGCGGCTCAGCCAGGTGGCGGCGCCGTCAACGACGTGGTGAAGCAGGTCGTACTCGGTGTGAACCAGTTGGTCGATCATCTCGAGGCCCGAGGTGGTGATCTTCTTCGCCACGTCGGTCGTGCCCGCGACTTCGGTCGGGAGCGCTTCCTCCACGGCGATGACGAACCGACCTACGGACTCGATCGCGGCGCGCTCGCTGCTTTCGAACGACTTCAGGAGCCCGGTTGAGAGCTTCGCCGTCCTATCAACGACGTCCACGATGCGATCCTCTGGGATGCCGACCTCGTGAATGCTGGTCCTCACGACCGGCCTTGACTTGGTGGCAGTGGCGGCCATTTCATCGCTCCTTTCGAACGTGTGTTCGCCTACCCTAGATACACCGGCGAGGCGCCTCGCGTTACACCCAGGCGAGGGCTATAGGCTCACGAAATGACCGCTGACCGCGGGGATGTGACGGGGCCGTCAGGCGTTGAGATCGAGCGCAAGTTCCTCGTCGAGCAGCTCCCGGCTGACCTCGAGGCCTATCCAAACGGCGAGATCGAGCAGGGATACGTTGCGCTCGACGGTGGGGTCGAGGTGAGAGTCCGGCGGTACGGAGGCCAAGCGTTCCTGACCATCAAGTCGGGCGGGGATCGGGAGCGACTCGAGGAGGAGTTCGAGATCGACCCGCGGCGGTTTCGTGCGCTGTGGTCGCTGACCGAGGGCCGGCGGATCGAGAAGACGCGCTATCTGATTCCGGCGGCCCGTGAACTGCGAATCGAGCTCGACGTCTATCACGGACGGCTCGCCGGCCTGCTCACCGCCGAGATCGAGTTCGACTCACCGTCCGCGGCAGCAGCGTTCACCCCGCCGGCGTGGTTCGGCGCGGAGGTCACCGACGATCCCCGTTACAAGAACAAGCAGCTGGCGATCAAGGGGCCGCCGGCGTGAGGGCTCGGTGCCGGCGGCTGACTCGGATGCTCCTCACGCGAGCCCGGCCCCCGTGTAGGAGGATGGATTGGTGGTCGACGTCTGTGCCGACGCGATCTGCGCGAGGAGTTGGGACGGGGTGGTGCTCGCCACGACCACCAGCCGGGGAAGACTGAAGCGGTCTTGCTGGGGGCTGGCCCAACCCGGATTCACGGTGGTCGCGCCGAGATAGCCGGCGGAACGGACGGCGGCGATAACGGTGGCGTTGTAGTCGCCCGAGGGGTAGCTGAACCAGTTGACCGGCACGCCGAATTGACTCTGCAACGTCTGGCGCGCGGCGGTGACCTGGTTGCTCAGTTGTGCCGGATCGAGAGTGACAAGGTCGGCGTGGGTGAGACCTTGGGTATCGAGTTCCCACCCAGCGGCAATCAGGCCGCGGATCTCCGTGTCGGTCAGACCGCCTTCGGATGAGGGCAGGCCGGTCACCTCGAGGTTTTCGACGCCGACCCAACCGAGTCCCTTGAGGATCGGCAGAGCGTTGGTGTACTGCGACGAGTAGCCATTGTCGAAAGTGATCACGACTGGCTTCCCCGGTCCGAGCGAAGTGCCCCGGGTCCAGTAGGCCTCCACCTGGTTGAGCGTCACCGCGTGCCACCCCCCCGCCTTGAGCGCGTTCATCTGGCTCGAGAACTCGCTCGCGGGGGTGTACAGGTCCGGATTCGCGGAGCTCCCCACCGGCTGCGCGTTGATCACGTGGTAGACGAGGATCGGGACGCTCGCGCTACCCCCCGGCGCGGCGGCGCGAGACGTGGTCCCGCGGCGCGGTTTGCCCGAGGCCGAGGTGGTAGTGAGGTTCGAGCTGGCGTGGTGCGAGCCCCGGCCGCCGGCGGTATCGAGCACGATCACGACGATCACGGCGACGACGAGCATCAGCGATCCGAGCGCCGCGACACGGCCCGGGATTCCCGCCCGGTCACGCTTACGGGGCCGCCCGGGCCGAGCGGGCCGCTGTTCGCGAAAGCTCATTTGGCGCGACGTTACACCCGGACAGGTGACCTGCGGCCGCCCCGTTGGGGCGATAGATGAAGGTACCGGGCCGCGTTAAGCTGAGCGGGCTACAGGAACATGGACCGTTTCCGCCAAATGGGAGAGTGGACATGACCACACCGCCGACGCCGCCGGCTCGCCTAGCGAGCGAGGACGTCATCATCAGCGCGCCGATGAGCTACGTGGGGTCGGCGCAGCGCATCATCCGCCTGCGGCGCCGGGCGGACGGCGGTGGGAAGCTCGTGGCGATCACGGCGCTGGCCATCTTCCTGATCCTCATCGTGTGGACGCTCGTAACCGTCTGGTATCTCATGTGGGGGCTCCTCCTCGTCCCCTATCGGTTGCTGCGCCGTGGCGCGCGCAAACGTAAGGTCGAAGCGCTCAGACACCGCGAGCTGCTCGGCACCGTCCAAGGTTCGGCCGCAGCCTCGGCCGCCGCGATCGTCGCCGCCGGCGCTGCTTCGGGCGCGGCAATGCTCGCCCATCCGGCCGACCCGCCCGGTGAGCTCGTCGCCGACTCCGATCGCGAGCGCGCCGTCGGCGAGCTGCGGGGACACCACCTGGCGGGCCGGCTGACCGACGATGAGTTCGAACAGCGCGTCGGCCTGGCGCACGAGGCCAGGACCCGAGCCGATCTCGACGCAGTCACGGTCAATCTCCCGCCGGGGGAGGCCCGCTCGACGATGCCGGGCAGTCAGGCCCCGTAGCCGGGCCCGCGACCGTTTAGCCGTTTAGCCGTTCAGCCGTTCCGCCGGCCGCCGGCCGTGCAGACGGATGGCGCTGCGAGGCTCTCGAAAGTCTCATCCCCGATTCCTCTCCGACTCGTGGCGGCCTGGCCTCACAGCGCCCGACCGATCAACGTTGCGCAGCCCGCGCTGCTTGCGTGTCACTCGCGTCGGCGTGTGCCGGCAAGCCTTGCGCCGTGAACTCATGGGGGAGCCGGCCCGGCGGGGGCGGCTTGCTGCCACCCCCGCCGAAACGGTGTCCTTCACGTCAGCGCTGGAAACCGAAGAACGACTGGACGTATTGGTTCGGCGAACCCACGCCAGTCGAATCGTCGTAGCCGGGTGTCGCCGGGAGGGCCGCCGCGCCCTGGCCGTCGATGCCCATCGCACGTAGGAACGTCACAAGCGGGAGGTCCATCGTGTAGTCGACGCTGTAGTTGTTTCGGACCTCGAACTGTGGTTCTGGAGCCTCGGTCACGTCGTGGAACGCTGAGGTCCCGTACCGGGCGTAGATCGCCGGGTTGGCGAACCCGAGGTCGTGCCCGGCGGCCTGTTGGGCATCAGCCTCGATGCCGGCGAACGTCGGGCTGGCCACGCTCGTCCCACCCCAGCGGCCGAACTCGAACGCGTACGAGCCGTTAGGCAGCTGTACGGTCTCGCCCGTGAGCATTCCGGTGCTCGGATCGGCATACGCCGACACGTCCGGCACGACCCGCATCGGCGTCGTGGTCGACCCTTGCGGGACGTCCGTGGCGAGTGAGTAGGGCACGACGCCTCGCTGGTACCACGGCTGTGTGTACGCGGTGCTGACGCCGCCGCCGCTCGAGCCGTCGTACAGCCAGTCAGTCGCGCTGGCGCCGTACGTCGGCGGGAACGGAAGCGACCACGACGTGCCGTCCGACGACAGCGGGTTGAGCAGCGTCCCCCATGGGAGCTCCCACTCATAGTTGTCGTTGGGCCCGATCGCCAGGCTGGTGCCGCCGACCGAGGTGACCCACGGGCTCGAGGTCGGATAGTCGACCTGGAGCTTGTCCGAGACGCCCGCATCCTCGACGACCGGGTCCTCGTAGCCGCTGTCACCCGAGGAGAACATGAACCCGATCCCCTCGACCGCGCCGGCCTGGAAGATCTGATCCCACACGGGCTGGATCACGGCGTCGTCGTACGGCTCGCCGAACGAATCGGTCACGATGCTGGCCAGGTGGCGGTTAACCACCTCGGCGTCGGCCGCGGCCAGATCCGTGTCGTTGCAGCTTGCGGCACCGAGGAAGGCCACGTTGGCGTCCGGCGCCATGTCGTGCACCGACTCGATGTCGATCGTCTCCTCGGTGTACCAGCCCTGGGCACCGCACTCGCTATTAGATGTGTCATAGAAGTAGCGGGCTAGGTACTGCTGGTACTCGCCGGGACGGAACGGTGCGTTGCCGGTGTCCCGGGAGTACTCGTTCGCGTCAGACGGCATCGTCGGCGACGCGTACGCGTCCACGATCGCCACCGTCTGCCCGCGCCCGGTCATGCCGGAGGCGGTG
>Ga0335074_10015566_pt1 | contig 10692 bp, 11 predicted proteins | sample Lox_Sample_23_FD_206715 | JGI IMG/M metagenome (GOLD analysis project Ga0335074, IMG submission 206715) | Soil microbial communities from Loxahatchee National Wildlife Refuge, Florida, United States - Lox_Sample_2.3 | ecosystem: Environmental > Terrestrial > Soil > Wetlands | place: USA...
CGAAGAGCGCATCTGCCAGCGTCTTGGACTTCGCCCAGCCCCGATCGCGTCCCAAGTCATCTCGCGCGACCGCCACGCGAATTACGTCGCCACGCTTGCCCTGGTCGCCGCCACGCTCGAAAAGATCGCCCTTGAGATCCGCCATCTCCAGCGCACCGAAGTCCGCGAGGTCGAAGAGCCGTTCTCGGAAGGCCAAAAAGGCTCTTCCGCCATGCCCCACAAGCGCAACCCGGTCACTTGCGAGCAGATCTGCGGCCTGGCACGCGTGGTCCGCGCCAACGCCCAGGCGGGCTTCGAGAACATCGCCTTGTGGCATGAGCGCGACATCTCCCACTCCTCGGTCGAGCGCGTCATCCTGCCCGACACCACCACGCTCGTCGATTACATGCTCGCCCGGACCACCTGGCTGATCTCCGGGATGCGGGTTTCCGCGGGGCGCATGAAGCGGAATCTCGACCTTACGCGTGGTCTGGTGTTCTCCGGCCAGCTCCTCCTTGACCTCGCGGCGGCCGGGATGTTACGTGAGGACGCTTACAGATTGGTTCAGGGCCACGCCATGACCGCCTGGGAATCGGACGGCGATTTCCGCTCCTCCGTCGAATCCGACCCTGCCATCACGCAGTACCTCAAACCCGAGACCTTAGAGGATACTTTCTCTGTTTCCAGACAGTTACGGAACATCGACCAGATATTCCAGCGTGTCTTCCCAGGATGATTAGCCGGTCGTACCCTAAATCTGTGCTTCCATTTCCCGGATGTTCGTTTACACTATACCTAGGACGCGGGTGGCGCCGAATGAAACTAACACACAACACGGATCGGTGCGTGCAGTTTGAGCTCGCCAGAGTGCTTTTGGTAGACGACGACCCTACCTCCCGGTTAACTCTTCAGACTGTTTTAGAAGCGAGTGGATATCATGTAGATTCAGCAGCTTCCGCTGCCGAAGCTATACCAATGCTGGATGAGCAGGAATACGAACTGGTCCTGAGCGACCTACAAATGGAGTCGCCCGAAGCGGGTCTTAAGGTGCTGGCACACGCGCGCATCATGGATTACAAGCCGGCGACCGCAATTGTAACCACCTACCAGAACGCCAAACCCCAGCCTGCCAAGCACCCATCCGCTAAACCGAAGTTGTCGGCGCGCATGCTGATCACGCCCGAAGATATTCCTGGACTGCTCGGCAAAGTTGCGCACCTGATCAGTGAGCGAGCCGCCCGTAAAGTGCAGCGCGAGATGCGGCACGCTACAAGCTAGCACCCACGTCACTTACCACCCTTTCAAAATCATCGAGCGCACCACCGAAAAAGTGATCTTGCGCCTCGATCCAGATCAATTGCTTGGGTTCTTCGATCTCGGCAAAGTACGCCTCCATCGCGGGCGCCGCGCAAAACTGGTCGTGCGTGCTCACGATAAAAGTTCGCGGCACCATACAGTGGCCAATCCGCTGGCTATCGGACAAATTCGCCGGAAACCCGACCGCGATAAGGCGTTTTGGTTCAGTGGTTTCGCAGCCCAATCGCAAGATGATACGCGAACCGAACGAAAACCCGGCCAGCGAGTACGGCAACTCCGGATAGCGCGACCGCAGCACCGCCAGCGCCGCCCGGGCATCTTCCAGTTCTCCATTCCCGCGATCGTATTCGCCCTGGCTCAAATTGACCCCGCGATAGTTGAACCGCAGTACCACCGCGCCCGAACGCCTGAGCCCCCGCGCGATGCGATAGACCACCTTGTTGTGCATGGTCCCGCCGTGCTGCGGGTGCGGGTGGCAAACCAGAACCGCGTGCCGGGGCGCCTGATCCTCAGGCTCCTCGAGCAGAGCTTCCAGTTTCCCGGCCGGACCTTCAATGAACAGACTCTCGATGCGCCTTGGCATTCTTTGGGACGGGCTTCAGTTGGAACGGTAATTCGTGAACTGCATGTCTATGCCGAAGTCCTGGCCGCGCAGGAGCGCCATCACTTCCTGCAGCGTGTCGCGGTCCTTGCCAGAGATGCGCACCAAATCGCCCTGAATCGAAGCCTGCACCTTCTTCTTGCTGTCCTTCACCGCCTTCACGATCTCGCGCGCCTTCTCGGTCGAAATGCCCTGCTGCAGCGTGATTTCCTGGCGGACGGTCGAGCCGGCGGCCGGCGTGATCGCGCCGAAGCTCAAGCCCTTGAGCGGCACCTTGCGCTTCACCAGCTTCTGTTCCAAAACCTCGCTGACCGCTTTCAACTTGAATTCGTCCAGGCTGGCTAGCACGAGCTTGTTGTCCTTCTCGTTGAGCTGGATGTCGGACTTGGAATCCTTCAAATCATAGCGCTGGTGGATCTCCTTCAGCGCCTGCTGGACGGCGTTGCTGACTTCCGCCAGATCGATCTTGGACACGATATCGAATGTATTTTCGGGCATGTGCGTTTAGGTTAATGACCCAATGCTATCAAGACTCGCTCGGTAATTTCCTGGATCATGGCGGGCAATGCGGCATCGAGAGCGATGGTGATGGCGGCGCGAACGCGCTCGGGATCGATTACGGGTTCCGGAGGAGGCGCTGGCTCTGGCAACGGTTGTTCAGCAGCCTTGGGCGGTTCCGGGATCGCGGGTGCAGCGGTGATCTGCTCGGCGAACAGGCCGCGCGCAAGTTCGGCATCCTTCACCAGCGGCTCGATGGTCGCGACCAGTTTGGACGCTTCGAACGGCTTCTTGAGAATGGCGTCGCAGCCGGCGCGCTTGGCTTCGTCTTCATCGAAGGTTTCGAGCAGGCCCGCGGTGAGAACTACCCGCACGTGCTTGAAGCGCGGCTCGTTCTTCACAAAACGGCAAAGATCGAACCCCGAGACGCCGGGAAGAAAGACGTCAGCCAATATAAGGTCGGGATCCACGTCGGCCAGCCGCAACAGCGCTGCGTTGCCGTCGGTCAGGCTGACAACCTCGTAACCCTCCTCGCGCAAAATCCGCTCGCCCATGCGCTGTGCGTGCGGGCTATCGTCCGCCAGAAGGATTCGGCTCATCAAGAGTCAGTTTGCGGGATTAATTCGCCCAGGTCAGTTCGACGGAGGGCTGGCCGAAGCAGGCTGAGACGACGCAGGTTGCCCGGTAGCCGGTGGAGCTGCCGCCGGCTCTTGCTGCTTCTTCTCTTTCTTCTTCTTTTTCTTCTTGGCGTTCGACTTTTCGGCCGCCTGTTGCTGCGGCGTCTGCGCCGATACACTGCCGGAGGGAGCAGTCTGCCCTGTGGCGGCCGCCGTGCCGTTCGGCGCCGGTGGATTCGCACGGGCGTCCGGTTTGGTGTCGAGCGCCGAAGAATTTCCTACCGGCGACGCCACGACTTCGCCATTGACCGCGCCGCCTGCTCCGGCCGGTTGCGGAACCAGCGGCGGAACGGAGGGACGCAAGGTCGTCATGGCAGGGTCACCCTCATGGGCGGCGGCCGTCATATCCGGACCGCGCTTGAGGAACTGTGTCTTGCTGGCAATGAACCCGAGCTTCTCGCGATGGTCCTTCTCATACTGCATGCGCGCCAGCGCCTCTTTGTCAGGCTGAGGAACCGGCATTTCGAGTTCCTTCAGCTTCTTCGCCGCGTCGTCCGCGTAGTCGCTCAGCGGATAATCGCGAACGATTCGAGTAAAGGCATCGCCTTCTTGCTTGCGGAAACGATTGCCGAGATTCCCGTACGCCTGACCCATGTCCCATAGCGCGACATCGGCTCGGCTGTAGAGCGGATATTGTTCCACCAGATGGCTAAACCGGTTGGCTGCCGCCGAATTATCTCCGCGCTTCAAATAAAACTCGCCGACCGCGTCCTCCCCGGCGGCAATCGCCTCCTGAATATTTCGCAGCAATTGTCTGGTCTGGTCCACGTACTTGCTGTTAGGAAATTGCACGATGAGCTGGCGGCATTCGTCCTCGGCGCGTATGGCCTGGGCCTGGTCGCGATCCACTTTGTCCATTTGCTTGTAGTGGATCATGCAGATTTTCTGCTGGGATTCGGCGGCCTCCTCCATGGTCGGATAGAAAAGGATGAAGTCCTTGTATTCGGCTTCGGCCTGCGCCAGATTGGCAGCGCCGCCTTCCCGGTACCAACTGTCGGCGACCGCAAGTTTAGCCTTCGCCAGAAATTCGCTCTGATCGTAGGTGTTAATCAGCGTGTTCAGAGTGATGCGCGCGATTTCATACCGGCCGTGTTCGATATCGTTAATGGCTTTATCGAACAAAACTTTGTCGGGTTGTTTCGTGTCCTTGGTGATGGGGTCGTCGTATTTCTTCGCGCGAAAACCGCAGGAGGTCATCAGACCCGCCCCCACCATCGCGATCAAAAAGTATCGAGCCATATCCAACCTTATAGATTAAACCTTTATGAGCACGCCCTCGCGCGCGGCACGTTTCAGGTCGGTGAAAGCCTGGCCGGGATCGGGAGTGTGAAAAATCGACGACCCTGCTACCAGCCAGTCACACCCGGCGCGGGTGATCTCACCGGCGTTCTCCAGGTCCACTCCGCCATCGATCTCGATCGCGAAATTCAAGCCCAACTCCTTGCGGCGCCACGCCAGCGCTTGAATCTTCTTGAGCGCATTCGGGATGAAAGTCTGGCCTCCAAAACCGGGATTGACGCTCATGATAAGCACGTGATCCACCAGATCCAGCACTTCGCTGATCATGGCGATCGGGGTCGCCGGATTCAGCACCACACCTGGACGCCCACCTTCGGAGCGGATCAGGCGCAGCGTACGATCCAGATGCACGCAGGCTTCCTGATGCACCAGCAGATAATCGGCGCCGGCGCGGATGAATTCGGGCGCGTACTTATCGGCGTCGGAAATCATGAGGTGTACATCCATCTTCAGCTTGGTGAACTTGCGGATGGACTCGACCACCGGGATTCCGATGCTGATGTTGGGGACGAAATGCCCGTCCATCACGTCCACGTGCAGCATGGTGGCGCCTGCGCGTTCCACTTTGGCGATATCTTCGCCCAATCGCGCAAAATCGGCCGCAAGAATGCTGGGAAGAACTTCAATCATCGCAGGAAACTTAAACGATCTTAGCACGCGGGCGCGGGCGCCGGCCCGTGGGTCCGAACCCCAACATCCGCGGCAACGCGCGAGCGATGCGCGGCCGCCAATTCCGGCGGAAAAGCCGCCAGTCTTCTGATATTCTGACAAGTAGGCGGGTCTTCCGGTTATGTCTTTCCGCAGCAGAACGCGATCTATCGGCGCATTCTATATTCCCGGTTTCCCGAAGGGCGTCAAATGGCTGTTGATCAGCAATGTCGCCATCTTCGTCATCGGCTACTTTGCCGGACTGCTGAGGATGTACCCGTTCGCTGGACTGCAGCTCACACCCGTTGATGTCGTCAAGTATTTTTCCGTCTGGCAGCTCGCGACATACGCGTTTCTGCATGGCGGCTTCGGCCACATCATATGGAACATGCTGGCGCTTTGGATGTTCGGCGCCGATATCGAGCAGATGTGGGGAACCAGCCGGTTCATGCAGTTCTACTTCTTTTGCGCAGTAGGCGCGGGAATCTGCGTGGTCATCGCCAACTACGCGCTGCCCTGGGGCAACCCTTACCTTCCCACCATCGGAAGTTCCGGCGCCATCTTCGGCATCCTGATGGCCTACGCCATTCTGTTTGCGGATCGCGAAATTTTGTTCGGGTTCCTGATTCCGATCAAAGTGAAATGGTTTGTTCTGATCATCGGCGCGGTCGCGTTTCTGAGCTCCTTCGGCGTCAACAACGGTGTCAGCAACTTCGCTCATCTGGGCGGGCTGCTCTTCGGCTATCTTTTCCTGAAGACGCCGCGCGTCCAGTTCGATCCCGTGGGCCCGGTTCGCCGCCAATATGCCGACTGGAAATTGCAGCGCGCGAAAAAGAAGTTTCAGGTTTACCTGCGCAAACAGGGCTCCGGGCGCGGACCCCACGTACATTAAACTCGCCTCTGAGTAACCTAATCCGCGCTTGAGCAAGGTTTACAATAAATGAATGGCGGCAATGCCGCCGGCACGACGTTTGATCCGTTTTTCGGGCGGTGATGTTATGAAAAGCTTTCGAGTAATTTTGGCTTGCGCCGCAGTGGCCGCGCTGGTGGTGATCGCTCTTCCTTTCGCAGTGGCGCAGCAGGGGCCGACTCCGGATTCGTCCGAAACAATCGCCCGGCCACGGAAAAAGACTCCGCCGCCTGATGCCACGGCATCACCCGACTCCAGCGCATCGCCCAATTCGAACGCCGACTCGAACGCGCCGGCCGACTCCAATAATTCCGTCAACCCGAACGTTCCCACGAATCCCACAGACGATTCCACCACTCCCGCGCCCGAAGAACCGAAGATCCCATCGAAATTCAGCCGCAAGGGCAAGGAAGTTCCGGCAGGAGCCCCGACTTTCAGTAGCGACGTGACGACCGTGGAGTTGGACGTCGCGGTCCTCGACAATAAGGGGCACTTTCTTCCTGGCATCCCGCGCGAAGATTTCCGCGTGCTGGAAGACAATGTTCCGCAGAAGATCAGCACCTTTAACATGAACAGCGAAGCGCCGATGACCATCGCGCTGGTCATCGAATTCAGCAATCAGTATCAACAGTATTGGTCCCAAGGATGGTATGAGACGCTGTCGGCTACCTACGGCTTCGTCCAAACGCTCAAACCGGATGATTACCTGGCGGTGGTGGCTTACGATCTGCGAACCGAGATCCTCTGCGATTTCACTAACGATCAGGGCAAAATTCAAGACGCCCTGCAACGTCTGCGGATTCCGGGATTTTCGGAGTCGAATATGTTCGACGCGCTGGTGGATACAGCGCAGCGCATGAGCAGTATCGAGGGCCGCAAAGCGATTCTGCTGATCGCGTCGGGCCGCGATACGTTCAGCAAACTGACTTACGACAAAACCCGCAAGGCGCTGCAAGAGGCGGGCGTGCCGGTGTACACCTTCAGCTTGCTGCAAGCCATGCGCATCATGATGGAGCCCTATATGGGCAATATCCAGCAATTGGATTTTTTGCAAGCCGATAACGAGATGAAGACCTTTGCGGCCGAAACCGGCGGCCAGGCGTTCTTCCCGCGGTTCCTTCAGGAGTACCCTTCCATTTTCCAATCCGTAGACACCGCGCTGCGCAATCAGTACACGCTGACCTATCAGCCATCCAATCAAACCAAGGACGGCAAGTTCCGCAAGATCAAAGTGGAGCTGGTGGATCCCAAAACTGGTGAAGCAATGCGCATCGTCGAGAACCATCACCCCGTGAAATACTCGATCGTCGCGAAATCAGGATATACGGCGCCGCGCCCAGTGGAGTAACTCGCGCGTTCGAATGCATTTCACTTCACGTCTCGATCATCCGCTGGTCTCTGCGCACTGCGGCATGAGAAGTCAAGCGCTCGATCTTTCGACTTTCCAAGCTGATAGAAATTGATTGACAGTTCAATTACGGCTCTGTTAAGTTCGTTGGGTCCTGTCGATGGCAAACACTTCTTCTGGGAACCCGCGCGGGCGGATTCTCATTGTTGACGACAATTCCTTAGGACTCGCCGCACGCCGCAGCGTGCTTGAAGAGCTGGGACACAAAGTACACACTTCCGGGACGGCCGTGGAGGCCCTGGATTTATGCGGCAAGCAGCGCTTCGATGTAGTCGTCACCGACTACAAGATGCCTAAAATGGATGGCGTCGAATTTATCGGACGACTGCGGAAGCTGTATCCCGGCAGTGCCGTAATTCTGATCTCCGGCTTCACCGACACACTGGGTCTCACGGAGGCCAGCACCGGTGCGGATGTTGTGATTCAAAAAAGCAACCACGAGGTCACGCATTTGGTGCGCGCAGTGAACCGGCTGCTTCGGAAGCAGCAACAGCCGGCAAAAAAGCCGCCCGCCTCGCAAAGCGCCGCGGCCGAAAAGCGAACAGATAAAAAGACGCGCTAAAGTGAAGGTAATGCCGCGCGTTTGGATTGCCGCCGTTCTCTCTCTTTCTCTGGCCGGCGCCGCCACCCGCCCGAAGGCGTCCCGGCATGCCACGGATCGCTCCATTCCCGCATCCGTGCGGCAGTGGACGCGCTCCATGAGCCTGCACGATAAAATCGCTCAGCTCATTATCATGCCGATCTATGGCGAACCCGCCAACACGCGCTCTGTGGAGTTCCGCAGGTATGAGCATTACGTGCGGGATCTGCATGTCGGCGGCCTGATCGTCACCGGCCATTCGCTCCACGGCGGCATCCGCAACGCCGAGCCGTATGCCATGGCCGCGTTGCTCAACCGCCTGCAAAGGATGTCGCGCACGCCGCTGTTCGTCTCCGCCGATTTCGAGCGCGGCGCTTCCATGCGAGTGAACTCGACCACGCCCTGGCCCTACAGCATGGCGTTCGGAGCGGCCAATGACTTGAGCGCAGTCAGCCAGGAAGGAGCGGACACCGCGCGCGACGCACGCGCCATGGGCGTCAACTGGATATTCGCGCCGGTTGCCGACGTCAACAATAATCCCGATAATCCGATCATTAATATCCGATCCTTCGGTGAAAATCCGGCTGAAGTTTCGAGCTTCGTACAGGCTTACATTGCCGGCGCGCATTCAGACCGCAAGAATCCCGTATTGGTGACCGCCAAACATTTTCCCGGCCACGGCGACACGACCGAGGACAGCCACATGATGCTGGCGCGTTTGGATGCCGATCGCGATCGCATTGAAACCGTTGAATTGCAGCCCTTCCGCGCCGCAATCGCCTCTGGCGTAGATGCCGTGATGACCGCGCATCTCGCGGTTCCCGCGCTCGATCCGGAGAATATCCCGGCAACTGTGTCGTCTAAAATCATCACCGGCGTGCTGCGCGACGAATTAGGTTTTCACGGGCTCGTGGTTACCGATGCAATGGACATGCAGGGCTTGGCGGCCATGTTCGACACAGCGGAAGCTTCGGTGCGGGCGATCCAAGCCGGGGCCGACGTGCTGCTGATGCCCAAGCGTGCCGAAGACGCCATCCGCGGCGTCATGGCCGCGGTGCAAAGCGGCCGCATCAGCCGCAAACGGATCGATGAGAGCGTCAACCGTGTATTGGCCGCGAAGATACGGCTCGGATTGACGCGCAGGCGCCTGGTGAATCTGGAAGCCATCGCCGACGTCGTGGATTCGCCCGAATCGGAAGCCGCCGCTCAATCGGTGGCCGATCGCGCCGTGACGCTGGTCAAAGACACCAAGGACTCGCTTCCGATTCGCCATCCCGAAAACACTTGTCTGATCGCCATGACGGAAGGGCGGCGCAGCCAACAGGGCATTCGATTGATCGACGAAGTGAAGAAACGCGGGCCCGGAATTACGACTACCGTGCTCGATCCGGCGATGTCGGCAGACGATCTGAATCAGGTGGTGCAGAAAGCTTCGAGCTGCGGCCAAATCGTCGCTGCGGCGTTTGTCACCGTGAGCGCTTATCGCGGAAATGTCGCGCTCGCGGGCGGCTTTCCCGATTTGCTGAACGCCTTGATTGCAGGCAAGGCGCCCGTGATCCTGGCGGCGCTCGGAAACCCATATCTGCTTCGCAGTTTCCCGAATGTCGCGGCTTATTTGACCACCTATAGCCCCACGCCTACTTCCGAGACTGCTCTTGCCAAAGCGCTCTTCGGTGAGATTCCCATCACAGGCCATCTGCCCGTGACCATCCCCGGCTTGGCGAAATACGGGGACGGCATCCAGGTGCCGGTCGCGGCGCCGGTGGTGCGAGGGCTCTAAAACAGCGAATTATTCCGCCCACACGGGTCAATGGGCCGGCCTTCCCTGCGATAATGAAAGCGAATGAGGCTGTTGATTGTAGACGACGACGTAGAGCTGTGTTCGCTGCTCAAGGAATTTCTTGAACGTGAAAGCTTTAACGTCGAATGTGTAAATGAGGGCCATGCCGCCCTGGCAGCCGCGCAACAAGGTGGCTTCGATTTGATCGTGCTGGACGTTATGCTGCCCGGCCTGGATGGGTTCGAAATCCTGAAACGTTTGCGCACCAGCAGCCGCGTTCCCGTTCTGATGCTGACCGCGCGCGGCGAGGACGTGGACCGCATAGTCGGCCTGGAATTGGGCGCCGACGATTACCTTCCGAAGCCCTTTAACCCGCGTGAATTAGCCGCCCGAGTTCGCGCCATTCTACGGCGCACCGAAAATAAGGTGAATCGCGGAAGGGTCGAGATCAACGGAGTGATCCTGGATCCGGGCACGCGCGAAGTCAGCTCCGATGGCAAGCCGATCGAAGTGACCACGCTCGAGTTCGATATCCTCGAACAGCTCATGCGGAACGCCGGCCGGGTGGTGTCGCGCGACGGGCTGATGGAAAGCCTTTACAACCGGAAGGCGACGCCCTTCGACCGGTCGATCGATATGCACGTGAGCCATCTGCGGCGTAAACTGGAAAGCAGCCGGCCGGTGATTAAGACGATTCGCGGCGTGGGCTATCAGTTCTGCCAAAGCCCGGAAGATGTTGTTGTCGGGGGATGAGGTGAGCCATGAGATCGCTGTTTGCCAAGACGCTGCTTTGGTTTCTTGCAACCACTGCGGTTGCGATCGGCGGCATCATCATCACCACGGCGGTCACCTTTAGCTCCATCGAGCCGCGCGGGCCGTTCAACGTCCTGTTGAGTCTGCAGATCGAACAAGCCAAGCACGCGTATGAGACGGGCGGAAAGCCGGCTCTCGCGACCGTGCTCGCCAAGTTCCAGAACATGGCCCAGATCAAGGTT
>Ga0335074_10015567_pt1 | contig 10692 bp, 5 predicted proteins | sample Lox_Sample_23_FD_206715 | JGI IMG/M metagenome (GOLD analysis project Ga0335074, IMG submission 206715) | Soil microbial communities from Loxahatchee National Wildlife Refuge, Florida, United States - Lox_Sample_2.3 | ecosystem: Environmental > Terrestrial > Soil > Wetlands | place: USA: Florida...
CGCGCTTGGCGCTGCGCCATCGCTCTGTTGGGATCCGGAGAGTGGAATCGTCTGACTGGAGCTGCCGTTTGCGATGTTGTTCAGGGGGGCATTGTCCATGAACGTGATCGAGCCGGTTGCCGGCGCGGCAGGCGCGACGTATTGAATCGTGAAGAAGCAACCTTCTGACGGCATTAGCACCGTCGGCAGGGATGCTGCACCATTGGTGCAGGCGATCGAAACCAAGCTGAACGGCGGGTTCGTCGAGATGGATTCAGACGCTAGATTCAGCTGACCTCCGCCAATATTCGAGAGGGCAAAGGTTTGCGTCGCGATTTGCCCGGCAGTGGTGGTGTTGAAGCCCAAGCTGCCCACCGAGAAATATGCTACGGGAGCGCTGGTCCCAAGTGGAGCGGGACTTACGGCGACAAACGGTATATCGGTCACCGTCAGATTCTCGGTGTTGAAGATCTCGGGCAGCGATGGCGCGTCGTTGACCGTGATTTCCTCGCTGATGTTTATGTTTGCCGGCGACGGCGGAGGCGGGGTCGAAGAAGTCACCGTAAGGTAGTCGATGACGAATCCCGAGCAGGCATTTGAATCCGTCGCCGTCACCAACAGTGTGAACGGCCCCGGCCCGGACACCGGGTTGCCCGATAATGTCGCTCCGCTGAATGAGAGGCCATCTACCGGATTAGGGTTCGCTGCAAACGAAATCGTTCCCAGGCCCCCCGTCTCGCTGAAAGTAACAGGCCCATAAGCTTGCCCCACAGTGCCATTCGGCAGGGACGATGGAGAGACAGTAATCGTCGGACAGTTGATCGTCAGGGTCGGAGATACTGTTCCAACGTCTCCCTGGGAATCTGTCGCCGTGACGGTGAAGGGGAAACTTCCGGTGACGCCAGGGGTGCCCGAAAGAACTCCGGACTTGCTGAAGTTCATTCCCGCGGGCAGGGCGCCGGATTCGGTAAGCGTCACCACGCCGCTACCCCCTGAGACTTCGAAGGCGGCGGGACCATACAGTGAACCGGCTGTGCCTGATAAGGAGTTGGGCGGAGTGATCACCAGAGGCGTGGTTCCCGCCGCCACGGTCCCGTTCAGATTGATCGTTTGGGTCTGCTCCGCGCTAACACTGAAGCTTCCAGGAGATACCTCGATCTCAGAGGGAACCGCGATCGAAGCGGTCGCACTGGAGCCGCCGGCGTACGTGACGACAATGGTACAAGACGTATTCGGTGAAAGATTCGTAACGGGAAACTCGGGACTGGCGGGCACGCACGTGCTGTAGGACAGAACCGAAAAATCGCCGCTTCCGGAACCCGTCAAGAGCGGAGAAGGAAGTTCGACAGCCACGGCTCCCTGCGTGCCGGAGACCGGATCTGTGACGTAGATCGTTTGCGTTTCCCCGGAAGCGGTGAAGTCCACGGCCGACTGCGTGACATCCACCTTCGGGACGGAATACGTGTCCGAGAACCAGATGCTATTCGTGGTGTCGAGCGCGAGCCAGGTGGGATTCTCGATGCCGGTCTGCGTTGCCGACACAGGAGACTCTCCAAGAACGTTCGATTCGACTGCGGTCCCATTTCCGGCGACCACGATTACGTTCCCGTAGACGTCCATCCGGTAGATCTGGCGTGTGCCCGTGTCGGAGAAATAAAGGCCGTTCGCGGCATCGAGCGCCAGACCGTACGGCGACCTCAGAGTAACCCCCGCCGGCATCGGCAGGACGGAAGGCGTCCCGCCGATGGTCGCTTCAAGGATATTGCCGACGAGGGGGACGCCTCCGAGGGGAGCATTGGCGACGTATGTTTCCAACGTCGTTGGGTTCACAACGATGCCCTCAAGCGATCCAATTGGAGGCGCGCCTTTGGTTTGCGCAGAAAAGAGCACTGAGGGAAATGTGCCGTTGGTGCGGAATGCCACAACTCGCTGGTTCCCCGTGTCTGAGACGTAGACCTCGGAGCTGGTTTCAAAGATGCCCGTTGGCGAATTCAGCCCCGGCGACAGCGATGGCGTAATCACATTGACCGTCGGGCTCGCGCCTGCGGGGCTGGCCACCTGGATGATGCGGTTATTGCCCGTGTCCGTGATGTAGAGACTTCCGTCCGATCCAATCACCATATCGCTCGGATCGCTCAATCCCGTCGCCAGACTGCCGGGCACAATTTGCGTACTGCCACCTTGGGTATCGAGACGCGTTACAGTTCCCGCGCCGCTGTTCAGGAAGTATGTATTGCCGGTCGCATCGAATGCGACAACTCCCGGACTGACGAAACCGATCACCACTTGACCGGGCGTGAAGGCCACCGGGTACGGCGAAACCGGTATGTTAGGCACTCCCGGATCGATACAGGCAGTCCCACACACGGTTACCTGCAGGGTTATGGCGGTGCTGCTCGGATAGGTACCCGTTGCATCGGCGTACTCTGCCGCGACGTAGTACGTCCCAGGGATTGCGAACGAGGTGGTCAAGCTCGCGGCAGCCTCGGTCGCACTTGGCCCATCCAAGAGAACGGCTCCAAGCGGAGTGGATCCGATCCCGCAGCCATTCGTGGAAGGCGCTGCCACGTAGCAGAAAAAGACCTCGCCCGTCAGCGGACCCGTGCAGGCGGGACAGTTGATCAGATTGACCGTTGAGTTGAACGTAATCGTGCCCGGCGCCGTCACTTGCTGCCCCGAAGCTGCAGTGAGAGATATTGACGTCGCAACTCCGCTGCCAGAGCTTCCTGATCCTCCCGAACTGCTCGATCCGCTCGACCCGCTCGTGCATTGCGCCGTGCTCGCCGTATTCGTGTTCAGGATTTTGCGTATCCGGCCGTTTAAAGCATCGGCAACATAGATCGAGCCACAGGCGTCGATCGCGAGGCCGGCGGCACCATTCAGTTCTGCCTTCAGAGGAGGACCGTCGTCGCCGGTAAATCCGGCGGCGCCATTCCCTGCAATTGTGTCTTGAACGGCGTAACCGAGCGGCGATTCGGTCACGTAGACCTGCGGGGTGTCTCCCGATGCGGCTTGCGTGTAGTAATAGTTGCGGCTGGCGTCGAGCGTGAGTCGCCCGGGATTCTGCACCGGACTCCCCAGGTTCAAAAGTGTGGATCCGCTGTTGCCGGTCAGCAGCAGTAGATTTCCTCCTCCCTCTCCCCCAGACGAAACGCCGAGCCATCCCTCCGCCGCCCCTTGCGCGATCACATAAACATTTCCTTTGCTATCCACCGTGATCCCGGGAAACGCCTGATCGAATTGAGTATCCAAGTTCTGCGCCGGCTGACCGTCTTCGGGAATCTCGTCCACGGCGCCTTCGAAACCGCCTCCCGTCGTAAGGTAATACGAGCTTAGGTAGGCATTTCCGGTCGAATCGCAGGCGAGCGCCACCGGATAGAGTGGCGTTATCGCTCGCGCCTGAGGCGACGGCATCGGCAAGCTTGATATCAAGCCGCCCGTCACCACGTAGAGCGAGCCGCCAACCATTGGCAGACCGGATTGGGACGGAAGGCTCGGATCCACGCCATGCGTGATGAAGTAGATGTTTCCCGCGCAGACTGCAACGTCAACCGGATACGCGAAGGTCGTGGGATTCGCGCTGGAATCGTACGTGCAGTTTCCAGGCGTCCCGGCGAGAACCGTCGTCTTTCCGTTGGAGATTTCCAGCACCACGCAGCGGCCCGTGTCCGCCACATAGAGGTTGCCCGCCGCGTCAACCGCTACTCCGGTAGGGAACGAGAGCGCCGCGCCGGACACCTGCGATGGGCCGCCAGCCACCGTCGTGATCGCGTTGTAAGGTGTCGGTGTCTGCGCGACGGCAGCGGAAGCAGCGACGAGCACGGCCAGGAGGCAGGCAGCCAGAGAGCGGGTGACACGCTCGAACATGAGGAGAAGGATGCACTTGTGCCTAAGGCGACTAGCGCAGGAAGGTGTCGTGGCTCGCGCGGTCATGAATTCATCTCGCGCGCACGGCGCGTAGGCGGCTTGGATGCCATCCTGTCCGGTACCGGCCCAGGGCACTTGCCCAGCACTTCCCGGCTATTCGGTCTCATCTTCACTACCAGCTCCCTGTCTTCGTGCGACGCGCAAGTCAATCCGGCATCCTCGGCGTTGCGTGGTTATTGGAAGCTGATCTGTACTGTCACGGATACGGACTGGCCCCCGCTGATCGTCGGAGCCGGAGGCGAAGGCGGAACCCCGGTGAGATAGGTTGCCGTCATCGATCCGAAACTCGCTTCACCCGAGATGCACTGAGATGCCGTATAGGTAGAACCGGGGCAGCCTGCAATCGCTGTTCCGACAGCAGTGATCGTTGTGGTGCTGAAACTATTCGGTACAGTAAACGACCCGGACAGGACTACGCCGGTCTTCGACGAGTTCTCGTTGACGCTCAAGCTCGGATAGCACAAAGGCGATGCACTTGATGAGCAGCTTCCACTGGTACTCGCGTAAGCATTGCTCTCTGAAAGAACGAACGCGGGGGATTGGACGGCACTGCCCAAAAGTATACTTCCGCACGGGACCGGCGGGTTTGCCTGCGTCGGCGGGGGCAAAGCTGGGCTACCAAGTCCCACCAGCCACCCTCCCGCCACGATGTTGCCAGTCAAGAGACCGGCAAGGGCAAAATCACCCGAGCCCCCAGATTGGCTCAGGCACAAGTTGTTCTCGAAGTCGGTATGAGACGCGAGCCTGCCGTCGGGGTCTCGGACGTCAATCGTCCAGTGGCCATGAACTTTAATGCCTTCGTGCGGGGCGCTCGCCGGCGGTCTCGCAGGGGGCGACACAACCGGCGCCTTCGCGACTGCCGAGGCGGCCTTGGTCGACGGTGCCGATGTGGAAGCTGTGCTCGATTGCGCGCGGCAGATTCCGGCGGCGAAAGGGACTATGGCGAGAAGGGCGGCAAGCGCCAGACCTCGCCGGGCGAATCGCCGAACCACTTCGCACTTACCGTTTGCGTTCATTGCTGCTTCTCCCTTCGTCGTCATGCCGGGTCTCCTTCGGTGGGTGTTTCTTCGCGAATGGGCGGGAGTGTGATCGTGGAGCGCCCAGCGATCAATGGATGGCGTCTTGGATGAATCTGGATTTCGGCTTAACAGTCAGCGAGAAGATTACAAAGAGATTACCTGGGGTGAAACAGCGAATGGCGGCAGTACTATAAGCATGATATTATTTTCGGCAGCTTCCTAATTACGCTCGTCCGCAGCCAAATGGATGCCCATGGACCCGGCCATCAGCCAGCCGACCATCAAGTTCGGTCCCTATGTGGTGGACCTGAAGGCGGGCGAGCTTCGGAAATTTGGCGTTCGAGTTCGCATACAGGAACAAGCGCTGCAATTACTTGCGGCGCTGGCCGAGCAGTCGGGACAAGTCGTCACGCGCGAAGAATTGCGGAGGCGGCTGTGGCCGGACGATACGTTCGTCGACTTCGAAACCGGCTTGAACACCGCCGTCAGTAAAGTTCGCGAGGCGCTTTCCGACAGCGCCAAGAATCCCCGCTACGTTGAAACGATTCCCCGCAAAGGCTACCGCTTCCTCTTGCCCCTCGAACCGGCGAATGGACATGCGGGCAATGGAAGCTTCAACCAAATTCCAAGAGAACCAAATGGGTCCTTGCCCGTCTCACCCGTGTCTTCTGCCACAATGGAAACCGGCAGCGGGCCCCAAAGAGCGTCGCTCGGCGGAATAGGCCTTTGGGTCTCCCTTGTCACCGCCGTTTCGTTGTTCTTGGCCGGTGGCTACCTCTGCTATCGCTATTATCGCCGGGCGCCCCGGCTGACCGAACACGATACGATCGTCATCGCAGATGTTGACAACGCCACGGGCGATGCAATATTCGACGATACACTGAAAACAGCGCTCGCCGTTTCCCTGCGACAATCGCCATTCCTCAATGTGCTCCCCGATAGTCAAATCACGAAGACATTGGCCTACATGACTCTTCCGTCTAGCACGAGACTGAGACCCGATGTGGCCCGTGAGGTCTGCCAGCGCACGCGAAGCAAAGCTTATATTGCCGGATCGATTGCCAGCCTGGGCAGCGAGTATGTGCTGGGACTCAAAGCCGTGAATTGCGGAAACGGAGACACGCTGGCGCAGGAACAAGCGACGGCATCGTCGAAGGAGCAGGTGTTGAAAGCGCTAGGAGAGGAAGCATCGGAGCTGCGAGGCGAACTGGGCGAATCACTGGCTTCGGTGCAAAGGTTCGACGTTCCGGTCTATCAGGCTACAACGCCTTCGCTGGAAGCGTTGAAGGAGTATAGTCTGGCGTTCTCGTACAAGGACCTGCCCAACAAATTGCCGCATTTCCAACGGGCGGTGGAACTTGACCCGGAATTTGCCATGGCTTACCGGGGAATGGCGGGCTGTTACCTCAGCGGCGGCGAGACCAGCCGCGGCAACGAATACCTAACCAAGGCGTTCCAGTTGCGAGAGCGGGCGAGCGAGTCGGAAAGACTGCTGATCGCAGCCGACTACTATTCGTTCGTAACCGGTGAGCTACCCAAAGGAGCGGAAGCGCTGCAAGAGTACATAGATTTCTATCCGCGGAACGACGCCGCCTACCTAGACTTGGCCGGAGTATACAACTCCGAAGGGCGATATCAAGAGGCGGTGGAGACCACGCAGCAAGGGCTGGGCGTGAATCCGGATTCACTCGACCTGCACGAAAATCTGGCGGTGTTCAATATTGCGCTCCAGAACTTCGACGAAGCGCGGCGGAATATCCGCGAGATACCGAAAACCGGGGACTTTGAACCGCACCTGTATCTCTACATCCTGGCCTTTTTTGGCAACGATGCCGCGGAGATGGCCGAGCAAGAGCATTGGTTTGCGAGCAACTCATCCTATGCGCATTTTGGATTGTCGCTGGCGTCGGACACTGCTGCGTTTCACGGGCAAGTAGTCAAGGCGCACGAACTGGCCCAGCGAGCCACAGACTCCGCGGCCGGAATTGGCAGCACTGAAAGCGCGGGGATATGGAAGGCGGATTTTGCGCTCATGCAAGCGGCTTTCGGTTATTCGACGGAAGCCCGGCGGTCAGCCGCCGCAGCGTCGAAAATTGCTCCCGCAAGCCAGGGGGTCATGGTTGTGGCTGGGCTAGCCTTGGCGATGGCTGGCGATAAAGCAGGAGCTGAATCCCTGGCGCAAGACCTAGGGAAACACTTTCCACTGGACACCCAGGTGCAATCGCTGTGGCTGCCTTCGATTCACGCACAGTTGGCGCTGGATAGAGACGAGCCGGATGCGGCGTTGGATAGCTTGCGGGCCACTTCCTCTATGGAATTGGCCGCGTATCCGTTCGACAATGAAAGCTCGTGCTTGTATCAAATCTACCTGCGCGGAGAGGCATACCTGGCGGCAGGCCAAGGCATCCCCGCGGCCGCCGAGTTTCAGAAGATACTCGATCATAGCGGAATCGTCTGGAACTGTTGGACGGGAGCGCTGGCGCATCTGGAAGTTGGCCGCGCCGATGCGCTGCAGTATCGAACGCTCAAAGGAGCGGACGCGAAGGCGGCCCGGGTCAGAGCAATCGCTGCGTACGATGACTTCTTTTCCCTTTGGAAGGACGCCGATTCGGATGTTCCGATATTGAAGCAGGCCAAAGCCGAGTACGCGAAGCTGCGCTAGCGGGGAGACGAGAATCCGATGCTCGCGCGCTCGCCGAGCCACGGGCGCAGTACCTTCCGCGCTCGATCGCTGGATGACCCCGTACCGAATTGGCCGCCTTTCGGCCCGCTGCTCGCCCATTTGTTGGTCGTTGACCCTGAGCCCTCAATTTGACGAGACGCCAGATGCTTTAGCGGAATCGAAGTGTACGACTCGTCAAGTCGCGCAGGCTCCTCTTAGGAGTTGTTGTTTCGCGGATCGTCTTGCGCGCTGAGGTATTCCAGCCCAAGGGGCCCCGTCGCGGTTACCTGCGTGACGTACTCGCCGGATTTCGCCCAGTGGAAATGGGGCGTGTTGCCAGGGAGAATGATCACGGCGCCGGGCGGATAAGCTTCCAACTTACTCGCGTCGAATTCATCGCCCAGTCCGATATAGAAGACGCCGGATATCACGGTATAAACGCGATCCTCTGGGTGCCGGTGTGGCATCAGCTTCGCACCGTGGGACGCTTTGACCCTGATTGTGTAAGGGCCGGGCTCCGAGGGCTGACCCACGACGACGGCCAGCCGGACGGAAGGTGGGAACGCCGGGAACGGCTTCCAATCGACATCTTCGGGCAAGATGGTTTTGAAAACCTCCTGCCCGAGTTGGTGAGGCCGGACTTCGCTTGGCTGAGCACGCTTCACGGCGCTGGCTTTCTGAGACATGCAAACCTTCCTTATTCAGAAAATCCAAACAATTGGACCAAGGTATCGGGCGGCACTTCGGCATCGCCGTTTCGGGCGCCTTTCGAACTAGGGGCAACCCTCCATCATGCGCGAGGAAGCATTCGCATCGGCAGTCGATACAGGCTATGGCTGCGTTCGTGGCGAAGACGCAATCCAACTCAGGATGCGCCAGCCGCCTCACTTCTTCTCTCGTTGAGCGCCGGCAAAAGAAGTTTCAGAAGCGCTTCGTCCGAGAACGGGTTCTGACCTGAGATCAACTCGCGATCCTGAAGGACGTAGCTCGTCCATGGAGCGACCACACTTACGTTCCCGCCCGCTGTCTCCAAGGCGAAGTCCGGATAGAAGAGAACCTTGCCGCCAATCTCAAGCGGCTCCCGCTGCTGCTCTTCCGCCGTCGAAAAGATGGTCATCTTATATCCAGAATAAATCCATCCTTGAGCCTTCGCCCGCGCTCCAGCGGCATCGCCCGCAGCCAGCGCTCCAACCACCTCCGTTGAATTCGGAAGAGCCGAGAGAAGTGAAATCGGGCCATGGCAGAGCACCGCCGTAGGCTTGGATGTTTTATGAAAGTGTCTCAGCACAGTGCCAGCGTCGGGATCATCGAGAAGGTCCATCATCGGACCATGACCGCCAGGGACGAAAACAGCTCCATATTGATCCAGGCCCGATGCGATGACCTCCGAGATGCGAGTTGGAGTTTTGAGCCCAGTCAGGGTGTCGCGGAATTTTAGATAGTCCTGAAGCCTGGCCTCGTCTCCGCCGAAGAAATCTGCGACGGCTGAATGGACATCCATTTGCGGCGTGTTGCCTTTGGGGTTGGCAAAAGTGATTTCGTAGCCTTCCTTCATCAAGGCGCGAACCGGAACCGTGAGTTCGTTGAGATAGTAGCCAGCGCCGGCATAAACCTTGCCGTCTTTCAATGGCAAGCCGTGACCGCTCGAGACCAGCACCAAGACTTTTCCTTTTGTCGTCATCTTATTCTCCTCTCTGAAATTGAATCTGTTTCCCGAAATCCTAGCTTGCACAAAGGCTTTGGCGCTCGCCGACCATAGCCCTTCCCGGTGCGTATCCGCACCAAGCGCTAACCGTATTTGAGGGAGGTGCTTTGTCCGACCTCGATAATGTAACCGTCGGGATCGCGAATGTAGCAGCGGATCTCGCCGTACTTGGGAATCGGCGGCGTGAGGAACTCGGCTCCCCGGCTTTTCCACAATTCGTAGCACGCTTGAATATCCGCAACGCGGAAATTCATAAAGCTGTTGATGTGGTTCGGGTCGGGCACGCTGAGCGTTACCGTGGGCTTGTCCGGGGTCGGCCCGCCCCCCACATTCAGAATCATCCAGATATTCGCAAGCTGAAGGTACGGAGGCGCGTTGCCGTCGCCCATGGTCAGAATGCGAGCGCCGAAGACCTTTTCGTAGTAGCGAGCCGATCGCTCGACGTTGGCGACGGTGAGAAAATGCGCGATGCTGATCCCCTCCCGCGGGGGCATTTCATAGCTCTTCTGTTCGATTTGTACGGCGTTCACTGATGGCTCCTTTCGATCTAGTGCGCAGAATCACTACGGACAATTCAAAACGTGTCCGCCAGGCTTGGCTTCGAAAACGTCCCATCCTCGACGCCAAAAAGCCAGGAACCCCGTCGGGCGAAGGCCTAGCGCGCGATTTGGCCCAGGTAGTATCCGAGGCGATTTTCGACATCCCCCGGTTTGTGGAAGCCGCGCGCCAGCAGCGCTTTGATCCCCTCCTGGGCGGCGGGTCGCCCAAGCGAAGCGATGCACGCGTCCCACCCGGCGCCAAGTTCTACGTCGGGCGGCAGGCTGGTGTTGACCAGGCGCTTGGTCTGGGCGATCGCCCATTTGTCGAACTTGGCGATCCGGGTCGCGAGTGCCTCTACGAACGCATCTAGATCGGCGTCGGGCAGGGCGCGATTAATGTAGCCGTAGGCCTCGGCCTGGTCTGCCCTGACATCTTCCGAGCTCAAGAGCACCTCGAGGGCGCGGTTTCGGCCGATGAGTTGGGGAAGCCGAGCCATAGGGCCGCCGCCAGCGACCATACCCACGCCCACCTCCCATTGCGAGATGATGGCCTTTTCGCGACTGGCGAAACTCATGTCGCAGGACAGTGTGATCTCGCTGCCATTGCCGGTCGCCCGGCCACGGATCAGCGCGATGGAGGCGACTGGCAAGCGGGTCAGACGCACGAGAAAGTCCGGCCAAGGCGGCAAGCCTGTGGGACCCGCCGGCAATGAGGTCAAGTCCTCAAGCTTTGCCAGGAAATCGGAGTGATTCAGGAAGTAGCCGTCGACCGCGCTGTCGAAGACCACGACCCTGACGTGGTCGTCGGTCTCGAGAGCATCGATGAGTTCCTGAAACTGCTTGACCATTTCCGGGCCCATC
>Ga0335074_10015568_pt1 | contig 10691 bp, 5 predicted proteins | sample Lox_Sample_23_FD_206715 | JGI IMG/M metagenome (GOLD analysis project Ga0335074, IMG submission 206715) | Soil microbial communities from Loxahatchee National Wildlife Refuge, Florida, United States - Lox_Sample_2.3 | ecosystem: Environmental > Terrestrial > Soil > Wetlands | place: USA: Florida...
GCACCCGACCTGGGCTGGCCCGGAAGTGGCTGGCCCGGTGACGGCCTGACCGACTGACGCCGGCATAGACCCGGCGCCGCCGCGCCGCCGCATGGAATTCTCATTCTGTTAGCTCCCGCTCGGTACACTGTTCCCGATGACAAGCACGGCGCAGACCGACGAGCGCGTCGCCATGGATGGCGGGAAGCGCCGCCCGAGCAAGGCTCTGCTTTTGTTGGCCGTGGCCATGGCCGCCACCGGCGGGACCATCGTGTGGGCGCGAACGTTCGTCGATTTGCGCCACACCGAATTGTTCATGCAGGACTGGTTCGTCTATTACGCCGCCGGAGCGGCCGCGCGCGCCGGCAAGGTGGCGCTGCTATTCGACGGCAGGGCCTTCACCGCCTTCCAGTACATGCTGCTGAGGCCGTGGTTCGTTGTCCCGCCGAGCCTTCATCCATGGCTCTATCCGCCGCCTTTCCTGTTGCTCCTTGCGCCGTTGAGCGTTCTGTCGTTTCCCGTATCCTATGCGGTGTTCCAGCTCGCAAGCGGTGCCGCGGCACTTACAGCGCTTGCCTGGCGACAAGCCCGGCGTGACTTTGCCTGGTGGAGCGCGCTTCTGCTGCTGTTCTTTCCCGCGACTGCCGACGAAGCGCTCGCGGGTCAAAATGCTTTGCTTACCGGCGCGCTGATCATCGGCGGCATGCGCGCACTGGCGACGAGCCCGGCGCTCGCCGGGACCCTTCTGGGCGCGGTCACCTATAAGCCTCAGCTCTTTGTCATGGTTCCCGTGGCGCTTATCGCCAGACGGGAGTGGCGAGCGCTCGCGTTCGCCTGCATCTCGGCGACGCTTCTCTGCTTGATCAGCACCCTGGTCTTCGGGCCTCAATCATGGTGGCTTTGGTTCGAGCAGGTCGTTCACGGCGGCGATCCCGCGCAAGCGCAATGGTACGGCCAGACCTTTCTCACCGGCTACAGTTTTTATGTTTGCGCCATTCTCGGAGGATTAGGGCCGCTTGGCGCAAAGCTCGTGCAGGGCGTGGCGGCGCTCGCCGCCGCCGGCGCGGTCTGGTGGAGCCATCGCCGGACATGCACCGACGATGTCAGGCTCGGCATCCTGCTGGTCGCGACGGTCATGGCGACGCCGCATCTGCAGGCCTACGACATGCTGCTGCTCGGCGCAGCCGCTATCCTGTTTTTCGTCAGATCGCGCGACGGCATCGATGGGTTCGAGCTGGCGCTGTTCGCGGGCACCTGGATGTTGCCGTTGTTGCGTCCGAGCGTCACGCACGCCGGAATCTACGTTATTCCCGTGGTCCTGACCGGTCTGCTCGTCGAGGGTGTCAGGCGAACAAACGCGCAGCCACGGCCGAGCGGAAAGCCCGACTGACGCGCGCCGGCCGCACCCTGGGATGACGGAAGTAGCCGGAAAACCGCCTTCCCGCGAGCCGAGCTCGACCGCAAGGCCTGCCGCTTGGAATCGCGCCCGCAATGTCCTAGATACGGTTCGCGCGGCGCCCAATGGGCGCCGCAACAATGGTGGCCGTGCCTGACCGCCGTATTTCTCGGTTAGGGCGCATAGCTCAGTTGGTAGAGCAGCTGACTCTTAATCAGCGGGTCCAAGGTTCGAGTCCTTGTGCGCCCACCACGCTTCGCCCTTGCAGGCTACGCGTGGCACAGCCACGCACGTCGGCAAGGGCGAAGCGTGTCCGGCGTAGCTTGAGCGAAGCGAAAGCGTAGACGGACGAATCCACGCGTCGGCGAAGCTCGTCGTCGCGCTGTCGGCAGATCACATTCGCCGACCATGGAGCAGCAAATCGCCAACCGGCCGCGATCGTCTCAACTCATTACGATGGCGGCGAGATGATTGCCCTGCCGCTCATTCCGGCCATGAGTGCGGGGGCCTCGACGGTAATCTCGCCGATGACTTTGATGGACTGGCTCACCGGATCGACACGGCCGCCAAAGCGGGTCACCTGCGCCGGATAGTCCTTGCCGGTTTCGTCGATGTGGACCTGGAACTTGTAACCAGATTTCATCCACGCCAGCCAGCGCGAGGGAGCGATCAACTCGACGTCGAGGCCGCCGTCGCCGATGATATCGAGCAACGGTTGGCCAGGCGTTGTGTACTGAAACGCACGCGCCTTCTGGTCCGCTGTCACCCCGCTGAACGGGGCCGCGATAGAGCATTTCGATGTCAGCGATTGGCTCGCGGCAACGTCGGCCTTGGCCTTGGCAACCTCGGCGGCCGCCACGTCCAGCTCGAGCTTTCCCATCGATTTGAGCGCCACGAGACGCTCGTCGATGGAATAAGTCTTTTCGGCTTGCATTTGAACGGCGCTTGCGTGCGCCTCCTGCGCCCGCTGCAGCGCGCAGTCGAACACGACCAGCACGTCGCCTTTCTTGAAGTGTTCCCCGACCTTCGTGGCGATGCTGTCGATACGACCCGCCATTTCGCTCGACAGCGTGGTGAATTCGCGCGGCGTAAGTTGAGCTCGGATTTCCGGCGCAGCACCGTTCTGCGGCGTTGCGGGTTCGCTGGGCTCCGGCTCTTGCGCAAGCGCGAAGCCACTCCACACCAGCACCGCAATGGTTGCCAGGGTCGCCGCAAGGCGGACGCGTGTCAGTTGATAGGCCAAGCCGGCAGTCATTAAAGCTGCCTGCCCTGACCTATGGACCTGGGAAGCCTTCTGCCGAACATTCGAAAAGGAAAGGCAGGACTCAGTGCTGTCCACTGGGGCTGACATCCGTCGAAGTCACCGTGGCAAGTTGTTGCGGTGAAGCGGGCGCCGCCGCCGACTCTGTCGACTGCGCCGCTGGGGCCGCCGTCTCAATGCGGCCCGAAGCCGCGGGCATCGGATTGCCGCTCGATAGATCGACCGCCGGCGTCGGGAACTGCGGCCCGCCGAAGAGCCGGGTAGGATCGAACGGAGCTGAAAATCTCGCCTGCCGATGCGCCGGGGCCGTCGTGGAATTCTCCGCATGCTCATAGTCTGCGGGAGCCGCCGGCGCTTCGGAGCTGCGCACGCTGGACGCCAGGGCTTGCTGGACATCCCGGTCAAGCGCGGCGGCGTCGAGCAACTCGATGCGTCCGGGCGGAGGGTCCAGGCCTAACGCGTCATAGAGACGCCCCAACGCAGCCTGAGTTTCGGCGTAGCTCTGATAGCGCCGCAACGTGGAGAATACGGCGCTTACCTGCGCCGACACGCGCTCCAGGTCGCCCTGGATGTCGGTCGCGCTGCGGTTCGCGATTTGCTGATAAAGACGCTGATCGACGCCGGCAAGCTCGCTTGCTCTGTGATATTCCGCGGCGTCCGACAAGAATTGCTCATAAGCGATGTGAAGTTTCGCCAATACCGCCATGCTGACGGCTTCGCGACGGCGGGCCGCCAGCACGGCGCTCTCATCGGCGCGGCGGATATTGGCCGGCGCGAGCAGAAGATTGTTGAGATAGCCAGCCAACTGGACGGAGCCGGTGACCCACTCATTGTTTACCAGAAAAGTGTTGCTGTCGTAGTTCGGGTTGACCGAAAAGGTCAAACCGGGGAGCAGTCTCAGTAATGCTTTGTGGGTTTCGTCGACGCTGATGCGGCTCTGATAGGATTGTTCGCGAACGTCGGGATTGAAGATCAATGCTGTGCGTTCCATCTTGCGGATTGGCATCGGCAGCGGATGAACGCGCAGCGAAGCGGCAGGCGGAACGGCAAGCGTATACGGTCGGCCGGGCGGCAGATTGACTAAGGACGCCAATTCGATTTTCGAGACTGCCAGCACATGCTCCGCCGCTTCCAATTGTCCGATCAAATCGAGCAGCGCCTTCTGATAGCGCAAGGAATCGACCGGCGAGCCGAGGCGCTCGCTTTCCACCTTGCGCGCTTCGGGCAGCGCATTCTGCGCCTCGCGGATCGCTTCGCGGATTCGTCCGGAAAGTTCCTGCGCCGCCGCCGCGCGCCAGAATGCCCGGCGCACATCCTGAAGGAGATTGTCGAGGACCTTTCGCCGTTCTTCATCGGCGACGAGAACGCGATTGGCCTGTTGTCGGGCGTTCAAATAACTCACGCCAAAATCGAGCAGATTCCACGATAAATTCAATTGCGCGGCAAAATCGTCGATATTCGACGAGATGGACGGCGGCACCGTTACCGCGCCGGTGGAAATGGATTGGCTCGACGATGCGTTCTGGTTGTTTCGGGCGGTATAATCCGCATTGAGGTAGGCCTTCGGCAGCAGATCGTAACGGCTGATATCCAGGTCGTTTTCGGCGAGCGCTTCCTCCATCACCTTGACACGCGCGTCGAGGTTATAGGCGAGCGCCCGGCGAAACGCTTCACGCAGGGTCAGCGGGCCCGACAGCGGCGGCTGATCGGCAAACATCGTTTCGCGGTCGGCCGCGGAGATTGCCGCCTGTTCCGGCACGGTAAGTGGCTTGGGCGTCAGGCTGCAAGCGCCCAAGCCGAGTGCCACAGCCACTCCGGCGATCAAACGCGCTCCCGACAGCCCCGACTGGCTCACTGATCGCCCCGTCATGACGCTTTCCCGGGTAGAGGATATCAGGTTAAACAACTTCCTAGTGTTGCAAATATGCAACCGTCCGGCGAATTCGTCGCTGCTGTGAAGAAATAGGCCATTCGACCATGCGCTTGAGTCCCGGATCGCCTAGCAATGAGGAACCGACCCGCCAGCGGACGATGCGTGATGACAGTGCGCCTCAGACGCAAGACCATCGGAATGATCCTGAGCGCGCTTGTCACGTTCTGGTCACAAGCCGTTTTGTCGCAAACTCGCTCCGCGGGCGATCAGCGTGCAGCGTTTTCGACCAGGATCAGGGTCGCGCAACTCCCGAGATACTCCGCCGCTGGAACCCATCAGTGCGCGTCGAAGTCAGGGAGCAAAGGAAGTTGCGTCGTCACCGGCCTATTCAGCGATTGTAATCAAGCAGCCACGTCTCTTCGAACCCGTGATTGCTGCCCGACCAGCGCGGGCGGCGGCAACTCGACGGCGTTTGTACTCACTTATTGCATTCCCGACTATTCAGGCCGCTGATGGCCAATCGAAAAATCCTACCCTGATGCGGGTAGGTTCGACGCACGAAAGTCGTCGGTCAGGGTCCGCTTTCGCGGATGAGCACGGCGTGAAACGAGCGCCACATCCGCTCGACGAGGCTGATTGCTTCTCCGCGCAGCGCCACGTGCCCGCGCAACACGCGGGTTGGCGGCGGTGTCCGGCCGCGCGGGATCAGGGTCACCCGATAGAGCGTTCGGTCCGGAACCAGTTCGTTCTCCCTCGGTGTTCGTACCGAAATCGGACCGCCGTAGGCGGACGCCAGGTAAGGTTCGGAAAGCGTCTGCGTGCTCGCTGTCGCAATTTCGACCACACGCAACGGCACTTCGATGCGGCTGTCGGCGTCGGCCCAGAAGGTTGCGGCATCGCCCGGCTCAATCCGCGCCAGATCGCTTTCGTCGACGTAGGCTTCGACCGTGAGCCTTGCGGGATCGATGACGGAGGCAAGCCGCGCCTTGGCCGGGACCCACATGCCCCGGATGAGGCCATCGGCGATGTCGACAACTTTGCCGGCGATGGGCGCGGTGACGTCGAGGCGCGCCTTCTGATCGAGAAGCCCGTGGTACTCTGCGAGTACCGTATCGTATTCTCGTTCGGTGACCAGACTGCGCGCGAGCAGTTCCGCATCCAATCCGCTGGAATTCATTTGCCACTGGAGCACGTCGAGATCGGCGCGCGCGTGCGCGATCCTGTAATCCAGGTCCGGCGAAACAAGATGGAACAGCAATGCGCCCTTGGCGACCGGTTGGCCGTCGATGACGTCTATTGTGGCGACTCGGGCGCCGAACCCGGGCACGAAGACATCGACGTGATCCCGACTCTTGAGCAGCGCCGGCGCCACGATGTCGGACCGCCACGGCACCGCCAGCAACCCAATCAGCGCCAAGGCCGCGCTGAGGGTGATCAGCGTGCGGCGATTGATGCCGATATCGGCGCGCCGACGCCACCAGGTTAGCCCTTCCATGGCCACCGGGCGGACCAGGAAATAGCCGATCTCGACCAGCATCATGGCAACGCCAAGGGCCTTGACCATGAAATGGTAGACGATCGCCGCAATGCCGAGGAACAAGACAAAGCGATAGGTCCAGGTCAGAAACGCAAACAACACGAGGAAACGCCGGCGCGAAGCAGGCAATTCCTCCGGCGGCGCATCTTCAAGTCCGAGCAGTTTTTCACGCAACCAACATCGCGCCAGGGCGAAGGCGCGCGCGTGCAAATTCGGCGTTTCCAGAAAATCCGACAGCACGTAATAGCCGTCGTAGCGCATGAACGGGCTGAGATTGATGAGCACCGTCGTGATCCAGGTGGACGTCGCAACCAAAAACGCCGTGCTGCGCGCCGGCCCCTCCGGCAAGAAGCCCCAGGCACACATGGCGATCGCCGCACAACAGAGTTCGGCGGTTACCCCGGCAACGCCGATTGCCAGGCGCTGGCGACGCGCCGTCAGTTTCCAGCTCTCGTTGACGTCGGTGAAGAGCACCGGCACCATGACCAGAAGCGCAATTCCCATGCTCGGCACGCGGCAGCCGAATCGTTTGGCAGTGAAGGCGTGGCCGAGTTCATGGATCACTTTCAGGCCGGCCAGCGTAATTGCGAATGCCGCCGCACCCTTGAGCGTGAACAGATCAACGAGAGTATCGCGAAACACGTCCCATTGGCGCGCGATAAGATAAAGTCCGAGCGCGCCGACAAGCAGGATGGTCGCAGCAAAGGCGCGGCTGTATATGCCCTTCACATAGGGATACGCAGCGGTGAGAAAACGGTCGGGTCGCGCCAGCGGAATGCGCATGAACAGATAGTTCTTCAGCAGCCAGCGGCCGAAGCTTTCGCGCAGGCGCTGCGCCTTCTCTACCAGGTACGCGGTGGCCTGCGGCCCGCTGACCCGCAATAGATCGCTGGAGAACAGAAAGCGCCGTAATTGATCGACGTCGCCCGGCTCGATCTCAAGCGTCGTCTCGGTGTTGACGCGCGCCACCACCGCATCGACCGTTGCGGCATGCCAACGCGATATGATCTCGAATTCAGGCCAGCCGAGGCGATAAAATCGGTTCACCGCCGGGTCGTGCAGCGTCCAGGTCGGAGAGCCATCGAGCGCCGGGGGCCCGGGAAAAATGCCGACTTCCTCGCGCAGGGGCGGCAACAGCGTCGGTCTGCCGGTTTCGGCCGCGACCGACATCACCATCCCAAGAACTGGCGGGCGGCAGCGAGCGGCCGGCGCGCCAGATAGTAGAACAGCGTAACCCGGTCGCCGTAGATTTTCGCCGTGCCGCGCAGCCCGATGCGCGGCATTTGCCCGGGATTTTCGAGCGTGGCCTTCAGTCGATAGGCCAAGAGGTTGCCGGGCGAGACGGTCGCCGCGTAGCTCGCTTCCCGCAGCTTCGCCTTGAGCGGCGCGCTCGGGGCGATATCGAGAAAGAACTCGACGTCGGCGCCGGTCTGCAATGTGATGGCGTCGGCGACGGGAAGCCAGATCTCGATCTCAGCTTGCCTCGGATCGGCGATCTCAAGGAGTTTCTCGCCAATTGTCACCGGACGTCCGATCCAATCATTCGGATCGTCGAACAGCGCCAGACCGGCACGGCTGGCGGTTACGTGGACGCGGTCGAGCAGCGATTGCGCGTACGCGACGTCGGCGCGGCGCTGATCCATGCGGCCTTTGAGGATAGCGAGCTTGCCGCGGCTCTTATCGTCGAACAGCGCTTCCTGCGCCGCCTGACGATACTCGGCCTCGGCCACCGCAAGCTCCTTGGTTGCGACATCGAGCTTGTTTTGTATGGAGCGAGGATCGAGATCGAGCAGGGGCTGGCCGGCCGTGACCGGCGCGTTCGGTTCGACCAGAAAGTGATCGACGACGCCGTCGAGCGGAGCGCGTACGATCGCCGGCTTCAATGCAACGATTTCGGCCGGGGCCAGCGCTGACAGTCTCACGGGCAACGCCATCGCGAGGCACGCCGCGGCGAGGACGCTGAACTGAATGGCCCGGCGCCGTCCCCACAGGCGCCGCAGGAAAGGCGGTCGACGGCCCTGCAGACCGAGCCACGCATGCGAATATCCGTCAGCGAGCTCTTGCAAAAGATGGCGTTCTGGATCGCTCCACGGCTGCTCGCGTGCAAGCAAGAGGGCGCCGAGAGGTCGTTGCTTGGCCGATCCCAGGGGAATTCGCAGCGCGTGAGGGGGCAGCCACTCGCCCCAATCCTCGCCGAGCTTGGGCGGAAGATCGGACGCCGAAACCGGCTTGGGTGCATCAAGCGCGGTTTTGTCGAGATGGCCCAAAACGCGGTTGAGCCAAAGTGTAAACGGCGCATTGGCTTCGAGCACAGCAGCGCCAGACAGCGCGATTGCCTTGCCGCCCTTAGGCTCGTCGTGCCGCCAAAGCGCCGCCTGCCGATAAGGCACGAGCGAATGCGTTTCATTGACCATGACGAAGGCAAGTTCCTGCTCGGTCGCGGCATGGCGCGCCCGCTTGATGAGCTGCATCAGCGTGCTCAAGCCGAACAGTTGAGCCTCGATGTTGGGTGCCGGAACGTGCTTCATCTGATCTCAATCACGGCTGCGCTTAGCGCCCAGCTTCCACCGGCGCAATTTTAAGCGCTGGCGGCGCGGCAATCAGTGGCCACCGCCAGCGACGTGGCGCAAGCTTTCAAGCAACGCCAGACGGTCGGCGTGCATGCCTCGCCAACCGTGGGTGTCGAGTTGCGCGCTCAGCCCCGGCCGGCCGTGCGGCGCCTGCGGGTGTTCGAGGATGTGGCTGCGCACGGCCGAACGGTCGCCGAGGTGCATGAGTTCATGCTGCGGGACCGCCATTGCATGGTGCCGATCGGTCGCGCCAGGCATGAGTCCGCGAGGGTTTGGAACATTCCAGGTGTGGTGAGTGCCGCCGGGCTTGAGGCTGATCGTGAACTCGATGATCGAAAGATCGCCCTTCGAATCGCGGCCGATGACCTGGATCGCCAGCGTCTCGGATTGCGTCGCACCGGGCGAATGTGGATTTGCAAGACCTCCATTCTGCGGAATGCCGCCGGTAATCTCGGGAGGCGCCACGCCGGCAAACTTTCCGCTGGCGGCATCGAAGTGAAGCCAGCTCGGCAGCGGTTGGCCGTCCGCAAGCGTTGCCGTAACGGAGACGATGTCGCCGTCGAGCGAAGCCTCGAGCGCACCAAGCGGAATTGTGAAGTCGACCACGCCATCGGCCGCGATGGTGACGTCGATTTCGGCAAAGATGGGATGCACGGCGCCGCCGAGGCCAACTTCAAATCCAAAGCCCTGGCCGCCGAACACCCCCGGTCCGCCTCCGCCCTGGATGTTCGTCACGGTCTCGAAGAAGGTCAGAGGCGTAATGAAGAAGCCGTTGATTGCTCCGATCAGACCCGGATAGGAACCGCCGGGAACGGACGGCCCAAAGCCGGCGGTGACGTTCAGTTCGCTGGTGGCGACCGCACTCTGCACGTTGTTCTGGTCGGTTATTTGCCAATCGATCGTCAGCGCGCCGTTGGACGTTCTGGTGCTGCTGTAGGCGATGCTTTGCAGGACCTGATCGTATTGTTGCGGAGTGGCGTTGCCGGTGAGCGTCAGAACCCCACTCGCCGCATTGTAGCTGGCGTGGATCGGCGTTCCCGCGGTATTGGCCGAAAGTGTGTCGCCGCTGGCAAAGCCGTTGGCGATGCTGATTGTGGCGCCGGTCAAATTGGTGGCGTCGTAGGTGCCGACGGCGGGGTCGAGCACAATCGCCGCGCTCGTGGCACCGGCCTGGTAGGAAATGATGTTGCCGGCGACCACGGTCGGAACCGCGTGAATATCGACCGTGCTGGTCACGGTGGCGCTGATGCCGTTGCTGGAATTGCCGTCGGTCATCGACCAAGAGATTGTGCGGCTGAGATCGGCGCCGTCATTGCTCGGATTGGGACTGGTCGAGCCGAAGGTGATGCTTGCAAGCGCCGCCTGATAATCGGCGAGACTTGAGGTCCCGGTCAGGGTGAGCACGCCGGTCGACGCCTCGTAGTGGCCCGCGATCCCATTCTGATTGGTGAAATTCAGCATGTCGCCAGCGAGGAAGCCCGACGTGATCTGGACCGTCGCTCCGGTCAAATTGCCGACGCTGTCCAGATCGGCGAGCGCAATCGTGCCGTCGAGCGCCGCCGGTGCCTGATCCTGGGTGAATGTGACCGTGCCCCCGGCGGTCACGGCCGGCGCCACGTGTACGGTGTCGAGCGTGCTGGTTCCGGTGTTGCTGGTGCCGTTGCTGGTCGAGCCGTCGGTCACCGCCCAGCTGATGGTGCGCGCGGTGTCGCCGCCGCCGCCGGTCGGATCACCGTTTGACGGGCTGAAGCCGTAGCTGATCGAGTCGAGTGCGGTCTGGTAGTTGGCGATACTCGACGTACCGCTGAGCGTCAGGACGCCGTGCGCCGCGTCGTAGCTGCCGCTGATGCCGCTCTGATTGGTGAAGTTGAGCGTGTCGCCGGACAGGAAGCCGGAGCTGATCGACACTGTGGCGCCGCTCAAAGTGCCACCGCTGTCGATGTCGGTCAGCGTCAGCGTGCTGTCGAGAGTGATCGCGCTGCCGCCGCCGTCGAAGGTCACCGTGCCTCCGACGGTCGCGACCGGCGCCACGTGCACGGTGTCGAGCGTGCTGGTCGCGGTATTGCTGGTGCCGT
>Ga0335074_10015569_pt1 | contig 10691 bp, 11 predicted proteins | sample Lox_Sample_23_FD_206715 | JGI IMG/M metagenome (GOLD analysis project Ga0335074, IMG submission 206715) | Soil microbial communities from Loxahatchee National Wildlife Refuge, Florida, United States - Lox_Sample_2.3 | ecosystem: Environmental > Terrestrial > Soil > Wetlands | place: USA...
TTCCGTCACTCAAGCGTCGCCGCAAGAGTTCGCCGTGGCGTCAGCCCGGCGGGCTGATCCCGGTGTGAGCCGGCCTGAAATCCCGGTATGAGCTGCGGGCCGGAATGTCATGCCCAGACCAGCCCGCCGGGCTGACGCCGCAGAACTGCTCCGCCCGTACCGTCGCTGGTGCGCTGCGAGCACCAGCGACCGGAGGACGAAAGGGAACTCGCCGTGACCTTCGTGGGCGACCTGGCAGTGCTGGTTTTTGTCCTGGCTGGGCAGGTCAGAGCTAAGCCTCTGGCGGGCTTCAAGCTGCCGGTGATCCTGGTGGTCATCGGCGCGCTGGAGGCTGGCTCGTTCCTGGTGGGCGGCGGTCAGCGGATGGCTGAGATCCTGAAGGGCCAGCGCTCGTTCGCGGTGACGGTCCCTGACGGCAAGACCGCGATCGTGGCGCTGACGGGCAGCCTTGTTATCGCCGCCGTGGGCGCTGCGATCCGCGTCCCGACGTTCCGGCTGTGGTGGCAGGACGGCCAGTACTGGCGGAAGGGCACGGCCGTCACCGTCGCGGTGTGGCTGGTCTCGCTCGGCGCGCATTTGCTGTATGAAGGCGTCACGGCGCGAGACTCGACGCTCAGCGGCCTGGGTGCCGCCACCACCGTGCTTTACTTTGGGGTCTCCCTGGGCGTGCAGCGCGTTCTGCTCACTGCCCGCACGTTCCGCATCGCCCGCTCGGACCCGGCGCGATAATGAGGCCGTGCTGCGGGCCGCGAACTTCGCCGAGAGAATCGTGCTGCTCATGGTCGTCGCCGTGCTGGCTGAGACAGGTCCGGCTGCATGAGCGCCGAACATGCCGAAGCCAGGCTGGGCGGCTACGCGGACTCCGTCACGCTGATGCGGGTCAGCGCTGACGTGCGGCAAGTCGCCGGCGTGGAGGCGGCGCTGATCGCCATGGCCACCGAGCTGAACCTTGACATGCTGGCCGCGATGGGCTTCCGGCCACCGCCGGATGCCGGACCTAACCACCTGCTCATCGCCATCCGGGCCAGCGACGACGCCGCACTGGCGGGCGCGCTCGCGGCTGCGGAGGCGGCACTGTCTCACCGCGCAGTCTCAGCGAGCACTGCCGCCGGGCAGCCGGCCGGCCAGGCGCAGCCGCACACAACTGCCGCGGCGGTGCGAGCGAGCGGACCCGGTCTGGCGTTGATCTCCGTGCCGGGCCAGTATGCGTTCGCTGAGGCGCTGGACGCCCTTGAGGCTGGCTGCGACGTCATGATCTTTTCCGACAACGTCCCCGTCGAGCAGGAGATCAGGCTCAAAGACTTCGCCGCGCAGCGCGACCTCATCGTGATGGGCCCGGACTGCGGCACGGCGATCGTCGGTGGCGTCGGGCTTGGCTTCTCGCACAGTCTCCCGGCCGGCCCGGTAGGGATTGTCGCTGCGTCCGGGACCGGCGCGCAGCAGGTGCTCTGCCTGCTTGACTACGCGGGAGCCGGGGTTAGTGCTGCGCTGGGCGTTGGCGGTCGTGACCTGTCCGCCGCGGTCGGCGGCCGTTCGGCCCGCGCCGCCCTGGTCGCGCTGGCCGCTGATCCGGCCACCGAGCTGATCGTCGTGGTGTCCAAGCCGCCGGCCCCGGAGGTCGCGGCCGAGTTGCGGGAGTTTGCGGCCGGCCTGGCGACTCCGGTTCAGTTCGCGCTGATCGGGCCTGGCGAGCCGGACCTGACTGCGGCCACCGAAACTGCGCTGCGCGCGGTCGGCCTGCCGGTCCCGGACTGGCCCCGCTGGCCCGGTCACGGCGGGACGCCGCGCTCGGGCCTGCTGCGGGGCCTGTTCGCTGGTGGCACTCTCTGCGACGAGGCCATGGTGATTGCGAGCGATCGGCTGGGCCCGATCCAGTCGAATATTCCGCTGCGGCCGGAGCTGCGGCTGGCGCCCCGTGAGCCCGTGCTTGGGACGACCGTAGCCGGGCATGTCATGATCGACTTCGGCGACGATGAGCTGACCGCGGGCCGGGCGCATCCGATGATCGACCAGTCGCTGCGGCTCGAGCGGCTTGCGACGGAGGCCGCGGATCCGGCGGTGACCGTGGTGCTGCTCGACGTTGTCCTGGGGCACGGCGCGCACCCGGATCCGGCGGCCGAGCTTGGCCCGGCGATCGCCGCGGCACGGGCTAGCGGGGGAGTAGCCGTCGTGGTGTCGCTGATTGGCGCTGCTTCCGATCCGCAGGACGTTGGCCGGCAGGCGGCGGTACTTCAGGCGGCGGGGGCACACGTGTTCGCGTCCAATGCCGCGGCCGCCAGGTTCGCCTGCGGCTTGATCGAAGGCCCCCACATGACTGGCACAGCATGAGCGAGTTGCTCCGGCGCGAGCCGCACATCATCAGCGCCGGCCTCAGCCTGCTGGCTGAAGCCGCGCATGAGCAAGCCGCCAGGGTAACCCGAGTCGACTGGGCACCGCCGATGGCGGGGACTGAGGATGTGCTCGTTCCCGTCCTGAACGACCCGCGACGGACTGCGGCGAACGCGCTCGCGGTGGAGCGGATGCTCGCCGTGCGAGCACATCTGGTCGATGTCATGCCGGCCAGTGTCGCTCTGGACCTGCAGCCCGGTGAGTTCCTGCACGCCGGGCCGCCGGTCAGCTGGGACCGCGCGGCAGGCCCGCTTCGCGGGGCGCTCATGGGCGCGGCGGTCTTCGAGGGACTGGCCGGTTCGCCCGAGGCGGCAGCGGACCTTGCCGGGCGCGGTGAGTTCGCGCTCGCGCCGTGCCATTCCCGGCGCGCGGTAGGCCCGATGGCGGGCGTGATCTCGCCGTCGATGTGGCTGTTCGTCCTGGAGGACCCGGCGACAGGGCAGCGAAGTTACTGCTCGCTCAACGAAGGGCTCGGCAAGGTGCTGCGCTATGGCGCCTTCTCGCCCGACGTTCTGGAGCGGCTGGGCTGGATGTCCAGCGTGCTCGGCCCGCTGCTCGCGGAGGCGGTGCGCCGGCACGGGCCGGTGGACGTGACGGCGATCCTGGTCCAGATGGTGCAGATGGGCGACGAGGCGCACAACCGGAACCGCACAGGCACCCTCATGCTGCTGCGTGACCTGCTGCCGTCGATGGTTGAGTCCGGCAGCGCAGCCGGCGACATTGCCCGCGCGGCGGCGTTCATCGGCTGCAACGACCACTTCTTCCTGAACCTGTCGATGCCCGCCTGCAAGCTCGCGCTCGACGCCGCCCGTGACATCCCCGGCGCCACGATGGTCGTGGCGATGGCGCGCAACGGCACCGATTTCGGCATCCAGGTGTCGGGGACAGGGGATGAGTGGTTCACCGCGCCGGCGCTGACGCCGCAGGGACTCTTCCTCGGCGGCTATGGTCCTGGCGACGCAAGCCCGGACATCGGCGATTCGGCGATCACCGAGACGGCCGGGCTCGGCGGCTTCGCCATGGCGGCGGCACCCGCCATTGCAGCCCTCGTTGGCGGGACCGCTGCCGATGCGCTCGCCACGACCCGGCGGATGTACGAGATCACGCTGGCCGAGCATCCGGCGTTCCGGGTGCCGGCGCTGGAGTTCCGCGGCACGCCGGCCGGGATCGACGTCACGCTGGTGGCGCGAACCGGCATCCTGCCGCAGATCAATACCGGCATGGCCGGCAAAATGCCGGGAACGGGTCAGGTCGGCGCCGGTCTTGTGACGCCGCCGGCCGAGGTCTTCCCGGCCGCGTTGCGGTCGCTGGCACCGTCGGTGCCGCCGCCGCCCCGATGACCCACTGGTCCACCCGCGGCGTGCCAGCCAGGATCCGGGTCTAGCGGATCAGCGGCCGGAGATGAGTGCCGTGGTGATCGCGTCATCGATCGAGGCGGGCGAGCAACCGTTTACCTGCAGCCTGCCGTGCCACGGGGACTGCAGGACCACTATGGCTGAGAGCGTTCCGTCCGGTCCGGCGTGGCCGACTGCAATGGTGCGGGCACCGGTCTGCAGCTCGCTTAGGCTGGCTCTGAATATCATGACCCTGGTGGCGCTGGAGGTGGTCACCGGAACTTGGGTTCCGGTGGAGGTGACGACGGTGAAGCCAGCGGCGCTCGCGTCCGATACCGTCCCCTGAACTGAGGCGACTCCCGATGGCGTCTGCACTTGGCCGCTGCGGATCCGCGGCAGCCCGACGCTGACGTTCCCGGCTTCGATAGTCCCGTTGGACCTATGGCCTGACGCGATAACTGACGCCCCGTCGGTGACATCGCTCAGCGGCGCGCGGAACATGCTCGCTCTCGTGGACGCCGTCGTGGTCACCGTCACCGGCTGGCCGCTGGCCGTCTTGATGGCCAGGCTGGTGCCGTTCACCTGCTCGAGCGTCCCGTCGGCCTGCTCGAGCCCGGCGCAACCGCTGACCGCGGTGAGAGCCGCCGTCTTGGTGCCGGTTCTGGCTGTGCCGGGCGCGTGTCCGCTGAGGGCGGCGCTCATCCCGTAGCTGGCGCCGCCGATGAGGACGAGCGCGGCCGCCGCGCTGGCGGCCAGCGTGGCGGGTCGCTTGGGGCCCGCCAGTACGCGCGGTCCCATCTGCCACGGCCGGGCGGGTGGCGCCGACTCCGGCGCGGCGGCCGCCAGGGCGCGGACTCCGCCGGCAACGAGGTTCCAGCGGTTCGCTTCGGCGCGACAGTGCCAGCAGATCGCGAGGTGCTCCTGAGCCCGGTCGCTTATCGCCTGGCCGCTGGCCTCGGTGAGCAGGTCGTCAAGGTCCAGATGGGGGGAGTGGGTGTCAGCAGCGTCTGTGTTCATCGGTTCTGGCCCTTCTCGTTAAGTTTCCGGCTGAGCGCGGTGCGCGCCGCGGTGAGGCGGCTCTTCACCGTCCCGACGGGGATCTCCAGGACCGCGGCGACCTCGGGGAGGCTGAGCCCGGCGGCGAAGACAAGGCCTAGTACCTCGCGGTGGGGTGGTGCGAGCTCCCGAATCGCACCCATTACCTCCGCCAGTTCCGCGCGGTCCAGTGCCATGACCTCCGGCCCGGGACCGGAACCCGGCTGATCGGCCAGGAAGGCGTCATCCACCACCCGCAGCCGACGGCCTCGCAGCCGGTCCCTGGTCTGCCGTCGCGCGATCGCGATCACCCACGAACGCACCGACGACTCGCCCCGGAATGAGCCGGCTCCGCGCCAGACGGCGAGCATCGTGTCCTGCACGATCTCCTCCGCAAGTACGCGCTCACCGGCCACCAGGAGGACCTGCGCGAACACGACCCGGCCGTGCTCGCGGTAGAACGCGGCCATCGCGCTCTCGTCGCCCTGACCGATCCTGCGCAGCAACTGAGCATCGTCGCAGGTAGGGCCGGGACTGGCGGCGAGAGTCGTTGCGCCGGCGTCCCGCTGCGGATCGTTCACCCGTGACCTCCCCGAAGGCGTCGCTTGGAGAGTAAGTAGCAACAGGCGACGACGCGGTTCGCCGCACTGCCGACGTTTCTTGGTAGCCGAGCTTGCCCGCCGGGCTGCTGCAGCGCGATTACAACCTATGAGCAGAGCTCCTGAACGTGTTCAAAGTCACGCTCCCGTGGGCTAGTCCAGCGGGCTAGCCCGCAGGATATTTGAACATGTTCAAGGAAATCGGCCCCAAGGGAGTGGCCATGACCGTCGTCGTCACCTACCTCGCTTATCTCCTCATCAGCGTTGGCCTCACATTCGGAGTTGGCCAGGTGCTGTCGCGCAGCGGCCGGCTTTTCCTGCTCGATGCGCTCGACGGCAGTGACGGAGCCGCTAGCGGCATCAGCAGACTGAACGTGGTCACCTTCTACCTGATCAGCCTGGGGTTCGTCGCGCTGACGATGCGCACTTCGGGCGGCAGCGTCACCGCCAGGCAAGCCATCGAGCTGCTGGCGACGAAGATCGGGGAGGTCCTGCTTGTGCTCGGCATGCTGTACCTGGCCAGTATCGGCGTTCTGATCAGGCTGCGCCGTCGGCTCAGGATGCAGGCGCAGGACAGCACGGCAGCGCCGTCAGCCGGTCCGCAGCCGACACCGGCTCAGAAGCCTGCATCATCAGCCCCGCCGTCGGGGACGCAGGCACTGTGGCGGCCTGCGCCGAGGAGGACCGCTCAGTGACGCCAGCGGGCGAGCCCGAACTGACGCCACGGGCGGAGCAGACCAGGACCGCCATTATCGAAGCGGCTCTGCGGCTATTTCGCCAGAACGGCTACGAGGCCGCGACGATGCGGGCGATAGCGCGGGAGGCGGGAGTCTCTACCGGCAACGCCTATTACTACTTCGGCTCCAAGGACGAGCTGATTCAGGAGTTCTACCTGCGCAATCACGTCGAGCACGCAGCGGCATGCCGCGGCATGCTCGACGCTGAGAGTGAGTTCGCCAGCCGGCTGCGCGGCACGCTCACGGCCCTGATCCAGGTGCTTGACCCCTATCACTCATTCGCCGCCACCTTCTACAAGCACGCCGCCGAGCCCGCCAGCCCGCTGAGCCCGTTCAGCGGGGAATCCGGCGCGGCGCGAGACGCGTCGATTGCGCTGTTCCGCGAGGTCGCAGACGGATCGTCGGCCCGGATCGACCCCGAGCTCCGCGCGGAGCTACCGGAGCTGCTCTGGCTGTTCTCACTGGGCATCGTGTTGTTCTGGGTCCACGACACATCACCAGGGCGCGCGAAGACCTACCGCCTGATCGACTCGACGGTGCCGCTGGCCGACCGCCTCGTTTCGCTGGCCCGGATCCCGGTGCTGCGCGGCACGATGCGGGAGATCGTCGCGATCATCCGCGAGATCCGGATGTGACTTATGCGGCTGGGCCGGTCTGCCTGGGCCTACTCCGGCCGGTACTCCCGCTGTCCTGTTGCCGGGTTGTACCAGACGCGCATCCGCTTGCCCGACTGCGGGTCGACGAACACCTCATCAGTAGGCTGGGCGGCACTCGTGCCGTCCGACGACTTGCGGCTGCCGCGGTAGCGATCCCAGCCGAACAGCGCGATGACGATCCCCACGACGACGATCGCGACGATGACCCATTCCAGGACGTGCATGACGCGTCCTGCTCAGCCCTGCGAGCCAGTCAGCGGCGTGGAGTCCCACTCGATCACCCGCGCGGTGCCATAGGCCACGATCTCGCTCATCGTCTTGCCCATCTCGGTGGAGTCGAAGCGCATCATGGTGACGGCGTTAGCCCCCATGGCGGCGGCGTTCTGGACCAGCCGGTCGAGAGCCTGCCGTCTGGAATCCTCGCTGAGCTTGACGTACGAGCGGATCTCGCCGCCGACGATGGTCTTGAGGCCGGCGGCGATATTTCCGCCTAGGCTCCGCGACCGCACGGTCAGCCCGAATACCTGGCCGAGCGTTTTGACCACAGTGGCCCCCGGTATGTTCTCGGTAGTGGTGATGATCATGGACTGCGACGGACCGGCGTTCTCGGCTGGCATCATCGGGCTGTCTCCTTGGCGCCTTCGCACCGGGCTATCCGGCACGCCAGAAAATTGATATCACTTTGATAGTAGGACGTCAAGCGAGCTATCGCCGCTGGTGGCGAGCAGCAGTTCGCTGCCGTCATCGCGCCGCCGCACAACAGACGGCTCGCGGCAGGTATAGGTCAGGCCGGCTGCCGCCACGACGCGACCCTAGGCCGACCGCGGCTATCCGGCCAGCAGGTCGCTGACGGCATCGCGCAGCGGCTCCATCAGCGCCGCGGCCCGCGCCCGGGCTTCGGTCAGGTTGCCGTCCGTGACCGGCTCTACCACCTCGAGGTATGCCTTGATCTTGGGCTCGGTGCCGCTTGGCCGGATGACAACCCGGCCGCTGGCCAGCTGGTAGATGAGCACATCCGCAGCGGGAAGCTCACTGGTCCGGCTGGTCAGGTCCGCGATCGAGCTGACTGCCTGGCGTGCCAATGCGGTCGGCGGCTCAGCTCGCAGCCGTGACATCACCTCGTCGGGCCTCGTCGTGGTGACGGTGACCTGCGCCGTTGCGTGCACGCCGTACGTCGCCTCGAGTTTGTCGTACGCGTCAATGAGCGACAAGCCGGCTGACCTGGCCGCCGCGGCGAGACCGAGAATGGCAAGCGCCGCTCCGATGCCATCTTTGTCGCGCACCACGCCGGTGACCGCGTAGCCGAGTGCCTCTTCATAACCGAAGACGAACCGGAGTCCAGGTCGCGAGTCAGAAGCCCGCATGATCCACTTGAAACCGGTGAGCGTCTGCGCATACTGCGCGCCGGCTGCTGCGGCGACGCGCGACAGCAGCGTTCCCGACACGATGGTGGACACGACCAGCTCGCCGGGTCTGTCTCCGGGCCGGCCAGCCCGGCCCAGCAGGTACGCGCCCAGCAGGGCACCCACCTGGTCGCCGGATAGCCGCCGCCACGTGCCGCGGGCATCGCCGGCGGGAACGGCAACAGCGAGCCGGTCGCCGTCCGGGTCGTTCGCTATCACCAGGTCGGCGGCGGTGTGCCGGCCGAGCTCGATGGCCAGGTCGAGAGCACCAGGTTCCTCGGGGTTAGGGAACGCCACCGTCGGAAAGCCGGGGTCAGGCTCGGCTTGGGCCGCCACCATGACCGGTTCCGGGAATCCCGCCTGCCGGAACGCCCTGGTGGCCAGGCTGGCCGCGACGCCGTGCAGCGGGGTGTAGACGAATCGCACCTCCGCAGCGCTCGCCGGTGCCGGGGAGATCGCGCACACCGCATCGAGATATGCCTGGGCGACCGCGTCGCCGATCCGGTTGATGAGCGGGCTGTCCGGCTCGGCGACCGGGATCTGGCTGAGCGGGCCGAGCTGGCTGATCGCGTGCTCGATCTCGGCGTCTGCGGGCGGCACGATCTGCGCGCCGTCACCCAGGTAGAGCTTGTAGCCGTTGTCGGCTGGCGGATTGTGGCTGGCCGTGATCATGACACCGGCAGCGGCCCTCAGGTGGCGGACCGCAAAGGCCAGCAGCGGCGTGGGTTGCTGCCGCGGCAGCAGATGCACCCGGATGCCTGCGCCGGCCAGCACCCTGGCAGCCTCGTCGGCGAACTGGTCGCTGCGGTGCCGGGCGTCGCACCCGATGACGACGCCGGCCTGCGCGCTCGCCGGATCGCGGTGTCTGAGCCAGCCAGCCAGGGCCGCAGTAGTCGCGCGGACGATCGCGCGGTTCATGCGGTTCGGGCCGGCGGCCACAGCGCCGCGCAGCCCGGCGGTGCCGAACTCGAGCCGTCCGGCGAACCGGTCGGCGAGCTCGGCGGCGGCCTCGTCCCTGTCATCAGCCAGCAGTGCGGTCAGCTCTGCCCGGTCAGCGTCGTCCGGGTCGTCAGCGATCCACGCGGACGCGATGGCTCGCAGCTCGCCGGGCGCGATGTCGCTTGTCGCCATGTCAGGCGAGCCCGGGCAGGATCTCGGCTAGCAACGTTCCCATCCGCAACGCCGCCTGCTGTCCCGCCGCGACGACCTCGCTGTGATCGAGCGGCTGATCGCCCAGCCCGGCAGCGAGGTTAGTGACGAGCGACAGGCCGAGGACTTCGGCGCCCAGATGGCGGGCGGCGATCGTCTCCAGGGCGGTGGACATGCCGACGAGGTCCGCGCCGGCTGCCCTGAGCATCCGGATCTCAGCCGGGGTCTCGTAGTGCGGCCCGACGAGCGCGGCGTAGACGCCTTCCTCCAGGCTTGGGTTCGCCGCCTTGGCGATCGCGCGCAGCCGCGGCGAGTAAGCCTGCGACAGGTCGGTAAAGCGCGACGGGTAACCACCCGGCGGCGGCGGACCGGCGACCGGTGACTGTCCGGTCAGGTTGATGTGATCGCTGATCAGGACCGGCTGCCCGGGCCGGAAGCCGCGCCTGATCCCGCCCGCCGCGTTGGTTAGCACGATGACGCGACAGCCAGCGGCGATAGCCGTCCGCACGCCGTGGACCACGGCTGCGGGCTGATGGCCCTCGTACAAATGCGAGCGACCGAGGAACACCAGCGCGCGGCTCCTCCCGGCCCGGACAGACCGCACCGCCGGGACGTGCCCGGGCACTGTCGGCTCGGGAAATCCGCCGAGCTCGGCTAGCGGTACCACCGCGTCAGGCGGGCCGATCGCATCAGCCGCGGGCGCCCAGCCGGAGCCAAGCACGACGGCAACGTCGTGGGAGTCGAAGCCGGTGAGCCTCGCTAGCAGATTCGCGCTAGCGGACGCGACCGCGTACGGATCAGTCAACTAGCTAGCTCCAGGCCCGGTGCCGTCGCGGCAATGCGCTCAATTACCGGATCGTCCGGCTCGGGTCGCTGCGGCCCGATCGATATCGCGCCGTCGAGTGCAGCCTGCGCGCGCTCGAACCTGGCGGGATCGTCCGCGCGCAGTTCGAGCACAGGCTGGCCGGCCTCGACCTGCTCGCCTGGCTTGGCAAGGCAGATGATCCCCGCCGCAGGCGATACCGGGTCTTCCTTCCTTGCCCGGCCGGCAACCGCGCGCGCGTCCATGGCGGTGATCCAGCCGGCCGCCTCAGCTTTGACGACGGTGGTGTGCTGCGCGGCGGGGAGCGGGGCATCTGGATCTCCGCCCTGTGCCGCAATCATGGTGCGGTAAGACTTAAGGGCCCGGCCGTCGGCCAGGGCGGCTGCCGGATCTGCGCCGACCCCGGCGAGTCGCAGCATCTCCGTCGCCAATGCCAGCGTGACCGCGACCAGGTCATCCGGACCGTTGCCGTGAAGCGTCGCCACTGCCTCCTCGACCTCGATCGCGTTCCCGACAGCCCGGCCGAGCGGCTGGTCCATCCTGGTGAGCAGTGCGCTGGTACGGACT
>Ga0335074_10015571_pt1 | contig 10690 bp, 10 predicted proteins | sample Lox_Sample_23_FD_206715 | JGI IMG/M metagenome (GOLD analysis project Ga0335074, IMG submission 206715) | Soil microbial communities from Loxahatchee National Wildlife Refuge, Florida, United States - Lox_Sample_2.3 | ecosystem: Environmental > Terrestrial > Soil > Wetlands | place: USA...
GGATGCACAAGGACGTCGGCCTGGCCCTCGAATCGGCTGGCCAATTGGGGCTACCCATGCCGCTCACCAGCCAGACCGAACAGATGTTCCAGGCAGCAATTTCAGAGGGTTACGGGGAAGACGACATGTGTTCCACCATACGGGTCATGGAGCGCTGGGGCGGCGTCGAAGTTAAGGCTTCGTAAAAATACAAAAAACTGTTGCGTTCCCAGAAATCATATATTAGTATTGGAATTAAGCCGGGGAGGCAACTCCCACCAAAGCGAGACTAACCTCATTAAAGACCCCTGAAGCAATCCTCCCCGGCGCCCGAAAGGGTTTGGGTCTTTGCCAATACCAGCAACTTAACTAACAAGGGCAACCGGTTCGTTTAACGTTATAATGGGGCGATTGAAGACGCTCACCCTCCTTGGGTCCACCGGGTCTATTGGCGTCAGCACTTTGGACGTGGTTGGACGGCATCCTGAAATATATCGCGTGCATGCCCTGGTGGCAGGCGCGAACGTTGACCTTCTCGCGCGCCAAATCGAGCGATTCCAGCCCCAGGTCGTGGTTACGGCAACCGAAGAGTCCCGCCGGAATCTAATCAATAGGCTAAGCGATTTAGGGCTTTCCCGGGACCGTTGGCCGCAGCTCGATTGGGGCTCGAAGGCCTATATCGCGGCAGCCACGGCCTCGGAAGTCGATTTTGTGATGTCGGCAATCGTCGGGGTAGCTGGCCTGGAAGCCACTTTTGAGGCCATTAAGAGCGGTAAACGCGTCGGTTTGGCCAACAAAGAAGTGCTGGTGACCAGCGGGAAACTGGTGATGGAAGCCGCGGGGAAGTCGGGGACGGAATTGATTCCGGTGGATAGCGAACATAACGGGGCGCATCAATGTCTGCGGGCGGGGCGGCGGGGCGAAGTCGCCCGGCTCATTTTGACCGCTTCCGGTGGCCCGTTCCGCGAAACCCCGGCCGATCAACTGGCCGAAGTCACTGCCGCCCAAGCCCTCAACCACCCCACTTGGAAAATGGGCCGCCGCATCACCATCGACTCGGCCACTTTGATGAACAAAGGCTTTGAAGTCATCGAGGCCTGCTGGCTATTCGATTTTTCTGCCGATGAGGTGGATGTGGTGATTCACCCCCAGTCGTCGGTGCACGCCATGGTCGAATATACCGATGGCAGCGTTATCGCCCAGATCTCGGCCACCGATATGCGCATGCCCATCCAGTATGCGCTGACTTATCCGGCTCGTGAGCCGGCGCCCGTGCCGCGCCTGGATTGGACCGAATCGCGCCAGTGGGCTTTCTCGCCGCCCGACACCAGAAAATTCCCGGCGCTCGGCCTGGCGTACGAAGCGTTCCGCGCGGGCGGATCGGCGCCCTGCACCCTCAACGCCGCCGACGAGATCGCGGTGGAAGCGTTTCTTGCCGGCCAAATCTCTTTCCCCTTGATTTCCGTCATTGTAGAAGAGACCCTCGCGCGCGTTCCGAAGCGCGATCCCCGCTCGGTGCGGGAGACCCTGGAGATCGACGAACAATCGCGCCAAGCAGCGCGTAACATTGTTAAGGAGCGCGCCGGCGGACCTCGTGCACAGTACAGCGTGTCTTCCCTAGAGGCCTAGATTTTTATGAGCTTCTCAGTTTTACAAAATATCTGGTGGGCGCTGGTCATGATCGGCGTCATGATCTTGATTCATGAGCTCGGCCACTATTGGGCGGCGCGCTTTTTCGATGTAAAAGTGGATACCTTCAGCTTCGGCTTCGGGCCTCGCCTGTTCGGCTTCAAAAAAGGCGAGACGGATTTCCGCTTCTCCGCTGTTCTGTTGGGCGGCTACGTGAAAATGGTGGGCGAGCAGCCCGGCGATGAGCAGGCCGCCGAGCCGCGCAGCTTCCAGAGCAAGCCCCGCTGGCAGCGTTTGATCATCATTTTCGCCGGTCCGGCGATGAACATTATCCTCGCCGTCGGCGTTCTCACCGGGCTCTACATGGTGGAGTTCCCCAAGATTCCCTCTTCACCCTCGCCCGTGATCGGCTACATCATCCCCGATAGTCCGGCCGCCAAGGCGGGCCTGCACGAGGGCGATCGCATCGTCGAAATCGGCGACGTGAACAATCCCACTTGGGAAGACATCCAGATGCGTTCCTACGCCAGCGCCGGCCACGCCATGAGCGTGTGGATCGTGCGCGACGGAGAACGCAAACGCGTTGAGGTTACTCCGAAGCTTGAGGCCAAGACCGGTGCTGGATTCGCCGGCTGGGGCGAAGAAGGCGACATCGAAATCGGCAGCATGCGCAAGGATTCGCCCGCCGCCAAGGCCGGCCTGCTGCCCGGCGACGTGATCTCGAGCGTGAACGGCCAGCCCGTGCACAACACCGCCAAGGTTCACGACATCGTCAGCGGCTCGGGCGGAAAGCCTGTGGATGTGATCGTATCGCGCGGCGGAAAACTCATCAACACCCAGTTGACTCCCGCGCTGCTCGAGAACAATGGCGCCAAGGAGTGGATGATCGGCGTTACGCTGCAGGAGAAAGTGGTGATGGTCAGCCTGCCGTTCCCGCAGGCGCTCGCCGAATCGGTCCGCGAAAACGTCAAGAACACCACCTTCATTTATCAGCTCCTGCGCGGCATCGCCGAGCGGCGTATGTCGCCCAAATCCGTCACCGGCCCCATTGGAATCGTGGAGCTGTCGGGCGAGGGCGCGCGCGAAGGTCCCATGGTTTATCTCGGCCTCATGGCCGGCCTCAGCCTCAACCTGGCGATCGTCAATCTGCTGCCCATCCCGATTCTGGACGGCGCCTCCATCCTGATGCTGATCGTGGAGATGTTCATGCGCCGCGATTTGAGCTTGCAGGTGAAGGAAGCCGCGCTGCGCCTGGGCTTCGTGTTCATCATGGCGCTGGTGGCGTTCGCCATCTACAACGACATTTCGAAGCTGGCCGGCTGAGCCGCGGCTACTTCTCCGGCGCGATGTGATCCGCGGTCACGAACACGGGCCGGATATCCACCGGAATGCCGCTTAATCCGTTCAGCGCTTTCTGCATCGGCGGCCGGATCACGCCCAGCTCGTCCAGCATCTTCTTCGCGCCCGCGTAATCGCCCGTCGCTTCGAGCGTCAGCAGCTCATGGTCCAGATCGCGAACCGCGCCGCGGATCTTATCGAAGTTCACTTCGAACGTCCCATCGGCCCGCGCGATGAATCCGCCTCGGTCGGTGATGTAGTTCACCTGCATCGCCATGCCCTTGCCGTGCGCGTCGTTTAATCCGAAGCGCAGCGTGCGGAATGTCGAAGCGAGGAACGTGGTGTAGAGCTGCCGCTCGATCGCCGGGCTCGCGGGAATCAGCTTGCGATCGTAGAGATGCTGCAGCATGAATAGCCCGGTCACATCCGCCTTGGCTTCTTCGATCGCGCTGTACAGCTCCTTCATCTCCTGACGCGGCGTGGTCGCGCGGCCCCCCACCGTGATTTGATGCGGCCCGATGCCGTGGCTCAGCTCGTGCGCCAGAATGTGCGTGAAGAACGAATCGAAGCTCAGGTCCTTCCGATCCGCGGCGGCCAGCACGCGCTTGGCGATCGGTTCGAGCGTGGAATGAAACTTGGCCTCTTGCACGTTCTTCAGCATCACGCGCTTCGAGCCCTTGAGCGCCACTACGCGATCGTCATTCGGCAGATTGTAAGCCGCGGTTTGCACCGCATGCGCCGCGTCGCCCGAATCGAAAACCTCGTTCACCACGCGAATCGGAGAACTCGCGCCCAGCTTCGGATTGCGATACTTCGGATCGATCGGAAGATTGTTCTCCACTTCCTGCAGATGATCGGCGAAAAACTTCAGTTTGGCCGTCTCGGCTTCGTCGCGCAGGTTGACGTAGGCCTCGAACGCTGCTTTGTATCCGAAGATATCGTCGTTGTAGGTTTCGTACGGGCCAATGGTGATGTCGATGGGCGCATCCAGATCCATCCAGGCGATATCGCTCTCGTAGTAATCGTTGGAGCGAAACGCGGCCGCGCGCGTTGTCAGGAACTTCTTGAGCGTCGCATTGCCGGTCAGTGCGGCCGCCTCTTCAAGCAGCTTGGCGGATTTCTCGAGATCGGCGCGATACTCCTGGCTGTAAGGAACGGCGTGCAACTTCCGGTTTGCGTCGCGGCGAATCACGGTGAAGAAGCTTTCGGCCTGCTCGCGCTCCGCTTTTGAAAGCGTCTTGACCCAGGCCTCGAACTCCTCGCGCGTCATGTCTTCCGGATAAAAATTCGCGCCCGGCAGCTTCTTGGGCGGAACGCCGGGCAGAAACGCCTCATGATCGTCGATTTCGGACCAGGGCGATTTGTTCAGCCAGAAATAATTGAAGCGCGCCTTTCCAAGCGGCGTGGTCTCGCGCTTTAGCTTGGCGTAAAGCGCCTGGTTGCCGCTCCACATCTGCGTGAGGAAAATGTCGTTCAGCACGCGCGCGGCTTCGATCATCTTGGCCAGGGCACCCAGATCGCCCTGCGAAAGCTTGGACGGATCCACGTGCATCTCGGTGGGCTGGAAACGCGCGATCATCTTTTCGAGTTGCGCGAGATCGGGAGTGGCGGCAGTTGCGGTAAGCATGGAAGCGATGGCAAGAACGGTCAGAAATCTCTTCACTGCTGGCATCCTATCACGAGCTTCGGATAGAATTGCGGAATGCGCGGAAACGACAAAGTTCTGGAACATTTGGGCGTCGCGTTGAAGGCGGAGCTCACCGCCATCAACCAATACTTCCTGCATTCGAAGAGGTGCGAGAACTGGGGATACTTTCGCCTGGCGGCGGATTACCGTAAGGAATCGATCGAGGAGATGATACACGCCGAGAAACTCATGAACCGCATTCTGTTCCTCGACGGCACCCCCAACATGACAGATCTGAGTCCGATTCTGGTGGGCAAAAACGTCCAGGCCCAGTACGAAAACGATCTGAAGCTCGAGCTGGATGCCGTTCACCATCTGAACTCGGCGATCAAGCTGGCCGTCGAGGTGGGCGACAGCGCTTCGCGCGCCCTGTTCGAAGAGATTCTCAAGGACGAAGAGGACCACGTGGATCATCTGGAAGGGCAGCTCCACGCCATCTCCGAAATGGGCCTCGAAAACTATCTCGCGCAGCAATTGCACAAGGGCGAAGAAGACGAAAAGGACTGATCCGTTAAATCGGCAGCAGGTCGAGCGCCGCCTGCAGCTCGCTGCGCGTATGCGCGTCTCCGGTGCGCGACGTCACGGCGATGCCTTGTTCATAGAGCGCGCGCGCCCGCTCCACGTCGCCTAATTTCTCCAGCGCCTGCCCGCCGTGAAAATATGCGGCGGCGTAGTTGGGATTGTGCTCCAGCAAGGCGCGGAACTCGGTGACGGCGCTTTCGAGCTCTCCGCTCTTCACCAGTTCCATCGCGAGGCCGTAGCGCGCGAACGCGTCCGCCGGATTTTGCGCCACCATTGTCTTCAGAATCTCGATTCGGTTTGACATCTACGTGCTACTATACCGAGCAATGGCGTGCCCGTATTTTTTTCCCGTGGCGCGATTCGAATCGAGCCCCTGGAGCGTGCCGCCACGTTTGCCTCTGGGCGACGCTTTTTCGGGCGAATGCCGCGCGCCGGGCAACACACCGGAACCCGCCTTGCAACCCGACGAAACACGCATGCGCGAGATCTGCAACGTCGGCTATGGGCGATATGGATGTACGCGGTTTCCGTCTGATGCCGCCGCCGATGCCGTTCGGTTTCATGTCGCCGCCGCCTCTCAACAAGACGCAGGTGAACTGATCCACATCCAATATGTTTTAGAAAAGGATTGCTGGCCCGTCGAGCACGGATTGGCTGCCGCGTCTGCCAATGAAACGCTGCGCCGCCAGGCCGAAGCCTTCGCCGAAAGCTACCGGAGGAGGCGCGCCCAAGTTTGAGCTCCGAGCCTGCCGGACGCTTCGTTCGCGAGTCCGTTTCCGAATATTCCGAGTTCGCGCTTCCGATCGACGCCAATAATCTGGGCAACGTGCTCGGTGGCAAGGTCATGCACCTGGTGGATCTGGCCGGCGCACTGGCCGCCGTGCGACACGCGCGCTGTCCCGTGGTGACGGCCTCGGTGGATCAGATGACGTTCCTGCATCCGGTCCACATCGGGAATCTGATCATCTTGCGATCGAGCGTCAATCGCGTGTTCCGCTCCTCGATGGAAGTGGGTGTGCGCGTGGAGGCGGAGAATCTGGTTACCGGCCAGCGGAAGCACACCTCGTCCGCATATCTGACGTTCGTCGCGCTCGATCCGAGCGGGCGCCGTGTTGCCATCCGGCCCGTGATTCCCGAGACGGACGAAGAAAAGCGGCGCTTCGCGGAGGCCGAGGAACGCCGGACCTATCGGCTGGCGATGCGCGACAAAGCTTTACGAAAAATCGAGTGACGCCTGAGCGGCGATCGCCCGGCTCAAAAGGGCTATTCGTTTCCGGCCTTGTACATGTACTTGATGTTCGGTTTGAAAATAAGCAGGTTGGGATGGCCGTCGCGATTCACTTTGAGACACGTCTTGTCGTACCACTCGATGACGCCTTCCAGGGTTTCGCCATCCTTCATGACGAAAACCATGGGCGTCTTGGCCTGCATTTGTTTCATGTAATAGAAATTCTCGGCGTTGGTTTGATCCGGAGGGGCGGCTTTTTTCTGGTGATTATTAGGACGGCGGTTCATGTCTTTCACTTCGTTCAAAGAGGGACGGATTAACTTGCGGTTCCCAGACTCCACGGCACGCTCCATGATTCGAGTTGATCCAATCAGGCCCGAAACGCGCAGAGAGCCCGCCGGGGCCATTCGGAGGATTACCAGACGCTCAGCTAAGTTCATTGAACCATACTGACCCGGCCTCCGCAAGCAAGCGCCACAGTGAGCAGACGTGCATCCGGCCCATTGGTTACATTGCTCCGGGGCGCACCACTTATGCCGATAAATTGCGCAATTGGACCACCAGCGCATCCAGCGCAATCGTCTTCTGAATGTTGCGCCGCACCAGTTCCGACAGCTCGTCGGCCTGCGCGACGGCTCGCCGGATCCAGCCAAACGAAACGCGCGCGGCCAGCGCTTCCAGCTCGCCGCGGATGTCGGCGTTGCGGATTTCGCCCGCGCTTTCCGAGAGCAGCAACAAGTCTTCGAGCAGCACGTAAAGAATATTCAGGAGCGCATCCAGCTTTTCGGTTTTGCGCGGCGCCATGGCTTCGGCATACTTGGCCCAGTCCGCGAAGGGCGCGCGGCCGGCCGCCACTTCGAGCAGCTTCAGCATCGCGTTGCGGCGTTCTTCGTACACTTCGAGATCCATGGACAGGGCCAGGCCGGGGCTCCCCGCCGCCAGCGCGATGCGCCGGTCGGGATCGGAAAGCTCGCGCGAGGCTGCGAACGCACGCATGTCCGAGTTGGATAGCGGCGCCAGATGAAACGACACGGCGCGCGAACGTATGGTCGGCAGCAGGTCGTACGGATTCTCCGCCGCCAGAAGCAGGATCAGGTGGTCGGGAGGTTCTTCCAGGATTTTCAGCAGCGAGTTTTCGGCCTGTTCGTTGGCGCGGTCGATATGATCGATCAGGAACACGCGCCGCTCGCCGTGCAGGGGCTTGAACTGCGCGCGCTGCTTGAGCACCCGCATCTGTTCGATGCTGATCTGCCGCAGCGGGCCGTCCGGCGGAAAGGTGAGGAAATCGGGATGGGTGCCGAACAGCAGCGGATCTTCGTTGCGCTTGTCGGCCGGCCATTTTTCGCGATCCGCGATCGCTTCGGCGTTCGCTTCCAGGCTCAGGTCGTCTTGCTCGATCTTTTCGGCGCCGCCCAGCATGGCGGCCGCAAATCGGCGCGCGAGCGTAGCCTTACCCACCCCTTCCGGGCCGTCCAGCAGAATGGTTTGAGGAAGGCGCTCGGCACGCGTCATCGCGAAGAGCGTCTCGGCCACTTGCGCGTTGCCGTAGAAATTCTCGAAGGGCAATCCCTCAGTCTGACACACGGCGCGCGACGGCGGGTGAGCTACAATCGCGGTGTGAAGGTAGAAATTTGGCTTTGAAGTCGGGGCAGCCGGTAAGGCTGGGGATTGATTTCGGCACCACGCGGACCGTAGTGGCGGCAGTAGATCGCGGCAACTATCCGCTGCTTTCGTTCGAGGGACCGGATGGCGCGCACGTGGATTGGTTTCCGTCTCTGGTGGCGGTGCGCGCGGGCGAGCGCCGCTACGGTTGGCAGGCCTGGGCTTGCCAGCAGGATGCCGAATGGACCATCATCCGTTCGCTCAAACGCGTGCTGCAGGACGCCGGACCGAACACCATTCTCGAGCTCGCCGATCAGCAGGTGCCGCTCATTCAAGTGCTGCGCGAGATGGCCACTGCGCTGCGCGATCTGTTGCCCGCTGAAAAGCTCGAGGTGATGCTGGGCGTGCCCGCCAACGCCAATACCAACCAGAGATTTCTCACCGTGGAGGCGTTCCGGTCGGCCGGCTGTGAAGTGATCGGCCTGCTCAATGAACCCTCCGCCGCGAGCATCGAGTTCGGGCACAAAACGAAAATCAACGGCGTGATCCTGGTGTATGATTTGGGCGGCGGCACGTTCGACGCGTCGCTGGTGGAGGTGGGCGAGAAGACGCATCGCCCGCTGGCGAGCGAAGGCATCGCCACTTTGGGCGGCGACGATTTCGACGAAATCCTGGCGGAGATGGTGACCACCGGCGAGCAGCGCCACGGCCTTTCGCAAGCCGAACACTTCCGCCTGCTCGAAGAATGCCGCGTCCGCAAGGAGGCGCTCAATCCGAACACGCGCCGCATCGTGGTGGATCTGGAGACGGTGCGCGAAGGCTGGGGTACCGCGACGGTTCCGGTGGCCGATTATTACGAGCGCTCAAAGCCGCTGGTGGAAGAGACGCTGCACGTGGTGGAGGATCTGCTCGAAGCGCAGGGCGGCGCCGAAATCGAGGCGATGTATGTCACCGGCGGCGGAAGCGAGCTGCCCATCGTGGGCCGCGTGCTGCGCGAACATTTCGGCAAGCGCATCCGGCGGTCAGTACATGCGCGCTCGGCCACCGCGCTTGGCCTTGCCATCCAGGCCGATGCCCAGGCCGGCTACGTGCTGCGCGAGAAATTCACGCGCTATTTCGGCGTGTGGCGCGAGGGCGACTGGGGCCGCCGCATCGTTTTCGATCCCCTGTTTCAAAAGGGCGTGGCCCTGCCCGGGCCCGGCGAGCGCCCGCTCGAAATTCGCCGCACTTATACGCCGGTGCACAACATCGGGCATTTTCGATATTTGGAGTGCACGCACCTGGATGAAGACGGGCAGCCCTGCGGCGACGTGACGCTGTGGGATGCGATTCTGTTTCCGTTCGACCCTTCGCTGCAGGATACCGACGCCGCCGAGGTCGAGCACTCGGCCGCCGCGCGCTCGCACGAGGTGCAAGAGACCTACTCGATTGACGCGAGCGGCACGGTGACCATCACGATCGCCAACCTCACCGCCGGCTACGACCGTGTCTACCGCCTGGGGCGCTGGGCTTCGAAGGACGCCCCGGTCACTCCCGCGAAGCCGCGCATGCGCCACGCGCCGCGCAAGCAGGCCGAGGGCCGGCGCCGGTAATTGCGCGAGTGACCGAACTCCTGGATTTAATTCGCGGGCGCAAGATCTACGATCTCGCGCATTCCTACTTCGCCGGCATGCCGCACTTCCCCACGCATCCGCCCTTCGTGTTCGGGCTGACGCGCAAGCACGGCGATATGATGCTGGAGGGCGGCGTCAGCTCCGCGGCCGACTCGTTCGCTTTCGGCGGCCATGTGGGCACGCACATCGACGCGCTGTGCCACTTCTCCTGCGGCGGGGTACTGTACGGCGGCGTGGAGGCCGGCTCGGTGCAAAACGATTCGACCGGATTTTCGAAGCTGAGCGTGGACACCATCGCGCCGATTGTGCGGCGCGGCGTGCTGCTGGACATCGCGGCGCAAATGAACGTGGACGCGCTGCCCACGGATTTCCCGATCACGCCCGCGCATCTGGACTCGGCCTTGAAAACCGCCAACACCGCGATCCAGCCCGGCGACGTCGTGTTGTTCCGAACCGGCTGGGCGCGCTACTTCAGCAATTTCGCGAAATTCGTTACGGGCGGGCAGGGAAATGCGGCCGCCGGGCCCGGCCCTGAGCTTGACGCAGCGCGCTGGTTGAGCGCCCGCGGAGTGTTTGCGGCCGGGTCGGATACAATTGCCTTCGAGAAAGTTCCTGCCGCCACTATGCCGGTGCACGTTCACCTGCTGGTGGAGAACGGTATCCACATTATCGAAGCGTTGAATCTGGAAGAGCTGGCGCGAGATCGCGTTCACGAATTCGTTTTCATCGCCGCGCCGCTGAAAATTCGCGGCGGCACGGGAGCGCCCATGCGGCCCATCGCGCTGGTTTGAGGTGGAAGCTTAATACTTGTTGAGGAACGCGGTCAGCTCCGGCGCCAGGCTCTTGCGCGCGGCGATGCACAGGTTGATGCCTTCGAGCGTCTGCGCCAAGGTTCTAGGTCCGCCGTTATAGTCCTTCACGCGATCGGCGAAGAAAGAATCCAGTTCGTCGCGGTGCTTGGAGTCGCAGAAGGTGTTGCCGACGGAGGGCAGCATCGCGGCGTAATCCTCGCCGACCTCGCGCGGAAGCCGTTTCAGCAGCGCGTCCAGATGCTGTCGCACGAATTCGAAGGGCACGTCGCGCGTTTCTTCA